>Ga0210410_10001376_pt1 | contig 23096 bp, 19 predicted proteins | sample IncBWC4MmetaG_FD_161058 | JGI IMG/M metagenome (GOLD analysis project Ga0210410, IMG submission 161058) | Forest soil microbial communities from Barre Woods Harvard Forest LTER site, Petersham, Massachusetts, United States - Inc-BW-C-4-M | ecosystem: Environmental > Terrestrial > Soil >... | reverse complement strand
CAGCCGGTTCAGGTTCGCGGCTTTCAAATCCGCGTCCACTCCCGCCGCCTTGCGTGCCTGCTTTTCCATCGCCTTATACCCCTCAGGGGTATTTATACCCCCCAGGTCTATTTGCTGTCAAGTGGCGCTGAGTCCTGGCCATAAGGAAAAGCAGGTCCCTCACCCGCAAACGGCACGGGTTCCGGATGACATTCAGTAGATGCTTTGCTGTTGGCTGTTGGCTGTTGGCTGTGAGCTTCTTGAACCGCTGCTGCATTCCCCGCCGCCGCTGGTATAATTCTGGCATGACACTTCTCGAAATCACCTACGAACTCCACTCGCCGCCCAGCTTCGAACAGCTTCAGCGCCTGGGAGAATTCGCCAACACCTACGGACTCCGCCGCTTCCGCGTGGACGAAAAGCAGAACCACCTCACGCTCGAATACGACGCGTCCAGATTGCGCGAAACACAGGTCGCCCACGTCCTTGGCAAGGCCGGCATTCCCATCGTGCGAACGCTGTCGCCTGTCGACTTCGCAGATCCCCTTCCCGTCGAAAAGGCGTCCTTGCCCAGGTAGCCTGCCGGGTTCAATTTACACTGGGGACTCACTGCTGCTGAGGAACTCCCGCAAGCAGGATGGCTTTGCTGAAAAGATCAAATGGAAACAGGTGTATCCGGGAGAGAGACGGCCAAAATAAGTGGGGCCCCCACTTGGGATCGGATGCCAGTGTCGTTTTCACACCGGCGCGTGGAGTCTTCCATCCTAGCTTACCTCGCGGAGGCAGGTGGCAGCGATTCGCCAAAACGGCAAGTAAGCCCCTTCCCCCTCACTTGCCATAATGCGCGCCTCTTTCTGAAACGCGCCCACCCTTCGCTCTTTTGTACGAGCGACGCCAAGCCATTTCCCTTGTAACATTCTCATAAACTACTCAAAAAGTTACGGTTAGCTGCCCCTGATGGAGCCATGCCCTGAACCAAAATTGGGCCCCAGATTCAAATCCGAACTCCGTTTCGGCTTCTCACGCTGCTTGCCGATTCCCCGTCTCCTCGAGCCTCGTACCATAACCCGGGTAACAAAACTCTTAGTTACGCCGCGCTATCGGTTTTTTTTCGGTTCGGGCTGACACTCTCTTCGTATGACGCCACCATTCCTCCGCCGACTACGCCGCCTCACCATCTGGGCCACTCTTGATCTGGCCCTTTTCGCCGGAGCACTGGCTCTCGCCACGTCGGCCGACACCCGTGGCCGACTCAGCAAGACGACTGCGGGAGGGTGCTACTGTGGTTGTGCGCCATCCAAGACTTCCGCGGGCTGCACCAAGATGTGCGAATTGCCGAAATATGCTTCGCGTTGGTGGGCCGTGAGTTGCGCCAAGCCACGTCTGCAGCTGCCGGCGGAAAATCCGGGCGCCGGCCCTCACTATCCACACAAGCCGCGCGCCGAACGCGCCAGCAACTAGATCGGACGGCTCGCCTCGCCAAGCAGCTGCGCAAAAATTTCTGGAACTTCAAAAACAGCACGATTGTCGAGCGCCACAACATTCCGGCGAAACTCCGCCAGCGCCGCCGGCTCCAGAAGTTGCTTTACTCCGCCGACGATCTCACGAAAATTCCGCAGCACGATGCCGACTCGCTTTTCCTTCACCCACTCGGTGTTGTAGCGCTCCTGTGGCAGCGTCCAGGCATTGCATTCGAGGATCACCGGAAGTTTTCGCATCATCGCTTCGGCCACGCTGCCCGGGCCCGGCTTCCCAATTAGGAAATCCGCGGCACGCATCAGACGGTGCACTTCCTTCGTAAAACCCACAATGTGCAGCGGCAAATCCCATTTGCGCGACCGGAGGGCCTCCGAGAGCTTCTCGTTGCGTCCGCAAATCACAATCAGTTGCAGTGGCAATCGCGCATTGTCCAGTTGCTCGACGATTTCGAGCATCACCTTGGAGCCGAAGCCACCGAAAAGCAACATGCCAGTGGCGAGATCCGTCTGAAGTCCCAACTCTCTGCGAAGCGCAACCGGATCCGTTTCATCCGGCAAATAAAAATCCGGACGCAAAATCATCCCGGAAGTTTGGCAAATATGCGCTGCATCCTTTCCGATTGCGCGCGCCTGCTCGGCCGCCTTCTCCGAGCCGCAAATCACATACTGGTTGTGCGCCGGCTCAATCCAGAAATGCGGCGGAAAATCCGCAATATCGGTAATTAACGTAACGAAGGGCCTCTCCGGGTGCACCAATTTCCACGCTTCGGCAATCTCCCGATTGAAATGTGGAATCACGGAGACCAGCAGGTCGGCGTCGCTCTTCCGGAAAAAGTCCGCCAGCAATTTCACCAGCGGCCCGTGAAAAATGTGAATGGTCGTTTGCAGCACGCGCAGCAGCTGCGTTGCGCCCAATGTCCAGCCGTTGCGCAGCAGGGTGTTGTATTGCTCCTGAATGCGAATCCCGGTGAGCTTTCGGAGAACATCGAGGTGATCGGTCAGCTCCTGGAACTGCACCAATTCCACCTGCCAGCCACGATTTTGCTCAGAAATTACGGTTTGGAGGGCAACTGCAGCGTTCCGATGGCCACCGCCCGCGTCATGGAACAACACCTGTATTTTCTTCATCAGTGGGTATTGTTCCACAGAAATGTGAATGTTCTGCAAACGACGGCAGGGCACGCTCCATGCCATGTGGAAAACGTATCAAGCCGTTTGTGCTCAATCAGTTCCGCCCTCGTTTTCATATTCAATTTGCCCTCGTTTCATGTGCTGTTCATATCCCGCATCTAGTCTCGTAACATGCGCTGCGACCTGCATGTCCACTCAACCGCATCGGGGATGTGCGACACTCCGGGTCTGACCCGGATCGCCAAAGAGTCCTATAACCACCCGGCCGAGGTCTACCATCGCTGCAAGCGCCTCGGCATGTCCATCGTTACCCTGACCGACCACGATTCCATCGACGCGGCAGAAGCCCTCCGCAAATACCCGGACTTCTTCTTAAGCGAAGAAGTGACCGTGCGCATGCCTACGGGAACGCAAATCCACGTAGGAGTTTACGGGATCACCGAGAAAGATCATGCGGAAATTTCGCGCCGCCGAAGCGATTTTATAGCGCTCTTGATGTACCTCACCGAGCGTAAGATTTTCTTCAGCCTGAACCATGTGTTTTCGAGCCTCACAGGCCGCCGTGACATCGAGGATTTCGACTGGTTCGCCTCGTACATGCCGGCGTTTGAAGTGCGGAACGGCCAGATGTGGAGAAAAGCAAATCAGAGCGCGCAGCAACTCGCCGCGAAACTTGGCAAAGCCGGCGTGGCGGGCAGCGATTCTCACACGCTCTCTGGCGTGGCTCGGACGTTCACGGAAGTGCCGGGGGCGCGCACGGTCGAGGAGTATTTTGCCGGCTTGCGTGCGGGCCGCGGCCTCATCCACGGGCTAGACGGCAGTTACGCGAAGATCACCGCGGATATCTTCGGTTTTGTGGGCAACGTGGTAAAGGACAAAGCCGCTGCGGCTGTGCTTCTGCCACTGACCGTCTTCATTCCCGCGGTGACCGCGTTTCACTGGCTGAACGAAATCCGCTTCTGCAAGCGGTGGGCAACGAAGCTGGAAGGCAAGGAAAAGAGTCCCCGTATGCTGTGGGATGTCGATTCGAGATTCGAGGCGAACTGGGCGAGTTGAGGTGGGGCCGTGACCGTGGCGAAAACCGTCTGGGGTTACATCCAAAACCGCGACCACCGCGTCATGCGGCGCGTCAATCGCTGGAAAGCGCCGCGCTGGATTCGCTTTTGGATGATCGCAGCCACGCGTATCGGGGACGGGTGGCTATGGTACAGCCTGGGCGCCATTCTCTTGATTGCCGGCGGCCCGAATCGATACGCCGCGGTTTGCGCAGCGGGTTCGGCAGCTCTCGCTGGCGTGCTTGTCTTCAAGGGGCTGAAAAAAATCAGCCATCGCCAACGGCCCTGTCACCTGGAACCGCATTGCTGGTCGCGCGTGCTTCCGCCCGACCAGTTTTCCTTTCCGTCGGGCCACACCATGACGGCCTTCTCGATCGCGCTGGTCATCAGTTACTTCTATCCGGGACTCGAAGGCGCAATGTACTTTCTTGCCGCCAGTATTGCGGTCTCCCGCGTGGTGCTCGGGATGCATTTTCTCAGTGACGTGCTGGCCGGCGCGGTTCTCGGCTCGGGACTGGGCGTCACGGCAATCGTGGTGTTCGGTTCTTATGGGCTTTTGTAAGGCCGGCTCGCGCTTCAGATAACCGGCTTTGGGTGCTCCGCCAAGGCTTTTCGGAAAGTTGCGAGATTTGTGGAATCGATGACAGCCGTTCCGGTGTCCACGAAAGTCGGCAGGGGAGCCGTCGGCGCGGTTGCCCAGTCCTTGAATTCGTGGACAGCGTTGTGGTGCAGGTCGTCCAGCAGCCTTACGCCATAAAACGCCATAACGTAGGGCTTCTGCGCCACCGTGGCTGTAATCCATCCGCGCTCGATCGCATCCAGTGTCTGCGGATCCTTGTCGAAGGCCACAATCTTGATCTTCCCGGTCAGGTCCATGCGGTGCAGAACATCCGCCGCTCCCTGACCGCCGGACGCTTCCAAACAGATGATGCCGTCGATCTTTTCCTTTTTATTCTGAAGCAGGTCGGAGACGGCGTCGTACGCGGCCCGCGGATCGCCTCGATCGTCGATCGTGCCCACCACTTTAATTCCCGGATATTTTTTCAACACATCGTTTACGCCCCGGACACGCTCCTCCGTGTTTAGCTGGCCCGGCAGCCCGATCAAAATAATACGGCCTTGACCGCCGAGCAGGTCCACCATCCGCTTCCCGCTTTCCTGGCCCGCGCGGAAATTATCGGTCCCGATGAACAGCACCCGGCGAGAATCGGGGGAATCCGCGTCCATGCAGATCACCGGGATTCCCTGGAGCACGGCTTTGTTGATGGATTCCTTAAACAACGCGGGGTCGCTGGCCGAAACCATGATGCCAGCGGGATTTTGTGCGACCGCCCTTTGAAACGCGCTTAACTCTTCGCTGGGCGAAAGAGTGGCTGGACCTTCCATCTCTACTTTCACACCCATTGTCTTGCCGATATCCGTCAGGCCGGCTTGGGCTTCCTGCCAGTAGGGCAGGTTCACATTAGCGGTCACGAGAATGTAGCGCTCCTCCTGTTGGTGGTACGGCTTCTCGCAGGCTGCAAGGGCAATTCCCATCGCAACAACGCCGGCTATGCAAATGTTTTTGGGTGCCTTCATACTCGGTCTCCCTATCTGAAACGTCCCCAGAAGGTTTAACGGTGGGATGAGACCCGATGACTCCGCGAGCAGCCTAACACAACACGCTACCCAAGGGGATGCGACGCTGGCATTTTTCAAGATCGCCAAAGGCGGCCTCCCGTAAGATAGTGCCATGCGTGACTACCGACGTTGTTTCCTTTTGCGCCCATCCCATGCCAGCAGCCCCGTTTGAAACTATGCTTCCTGGATTAATACTGGAAGTTGCGGTGAATTCTCTGGAGCGCGCCACCGCCGCGGAACGCGCCGGAGTTCATCGCCTTGAGTTGTGTGCCAATCTCGAAGTTGGTGGGCTGACGCCTGGCCTGGAGTTGATTCGCCAGGTGCGCTCAGCGGTGCGGATTCCGATCCACGTGATGGTGCGCCCTCGGCCCGGAGATTTCGCCTGCTCGGCCACCGAATATGCACAGATGAAGGAGTCCATCAAAGCGATCAGAGCGGAAGACATGCAGGGGATCGTCACTGGCTTGCTTCTGCCTGGTGGTTCAGTGGACACGCAGCGCACCCGGGAACTCGCCGCTCTCGCCTCGCCAATGCAGACAACCTTTCACCGCGCCTTCGACGAGACAAAAGACCTCGCCGCGGCATTGGAAGATATCGTCCTCACCGGCGCGCATCGCATTCTCACTTCGGGAGGCGCTGCGAACGCGGAAAGTGGTACGTCAGTTCTTCGATCGCTAATTCAGCAAGCTAGGGATCGCATCACGATTTTGCCTGGCGGGGGCCTCCATCCCGGTAATATTGCGGAAGTGGCCCGCGCAACTGGGGCGCGCGAATTGCACACGGGCCTCGGCGGGGTGATCCCCTACGCCAGTCAAAACGTCATAGCATTCGAATCTGCAGTGCGAAACTGCGTTGCGAGTCTGGGGCGGTAGCGCCGCCATCCTGCCGGCAAGATGCCTGCCTGGTGCGGTCAAGCCGGAGCTAGCAGACGTCTTTCTGCAAGAAAAAGGGCACGCATTTGCGTGCCCTGCGAAGCCTCAAATTGTTTTCTGGTTCAGGCTTTCTGTGCCTGTCGGCGAAGAAACGTTGGCACATCCAAATCGTCTTTCGACACTTCCGGGGAGACTTCGCGCACGTTCTGCGCCACTTGATGCACCACACTCGGCGGTGCCTGCGGCAATTCCTGCTGCTGTGGCGTTTCCCTGCCTGCTTTCCACGTTCTCGGCAGGACTGACTGTTTCGCCGGCGCCTGCTTCTTCCCAGCTTCCTTGAAGCCCGCCGCGATCACGGTGATTTTTACGGCGTCCTTCATATTGTCGTCCATCACCGCGCCGAAAATAATGTTCGCGTTTTCGTGCGCCGCTTTCTGGATGACACTCGACGCCTCATGCACCTCATGCAGCGAAAGCGAAGAGCTTCCGCAGATATTGATGAGGATGCCTTGCGCGCCTTGGATGGAATTATCTTCGAGCAAGGGGCTGGCAATCGCGCGGTTGGCCGCGTCCACGGCGCGGCTCGCGCCCGTCGCAACCGCCGTGCCCATCACCGCATAACCCTGTCCATGCATGATGGCCTTCACGTCAGCAAAGTCGCGATTGATGATGCCGGGAACAGTGATGATATCTGAAATGCCCTGCACTGCCTGGCGAAGAATATCGTCGGCGATGCGGAACGCGTCGAAAAAGCTGGTGCCGCGCTCCACGGTTTCCATCAGCCGCTCGTTGGGAATCACAATGACGGTGTCCACCACGCCGATCAGGTCCTGCAGCGCCTGTTCGGCCTGCAGCATCCGGCGCTTGCCTTCGAACGCGAATGGCTTTGTCACAACCGCAACACTCAACGCGCCCAATTCGCTCGCAAGCGAAGCTACCACTGGCGCCGCGCCACTGCCAGTCCCTCCGCCGAGGCCGGAGGTAATGAAAATCATGTCCGCGCCTTCCAGCGCTTCAATAATCTTGTCGGTGTCTTCGAGCGCCGCTTTGCGGCCAATCTCGGGGTTCGCACCCGCGCCCAGTCCCTTCGTCAACTTCGCGCCCAACTGCAGCTTGACGGGGGCTTGCGACATTTTCAGCGCCTGCAGGTCCGTGTTGGCGGTGATGAATTCCACGCCTTCGACCTTGGCACGGATCATGCGATTGACCGCATTGCAGCCGCCACCGCCCACACCAATCACCTTGATTTTCGCGGGCTGCAGTTCCTCGCTGAAGCTCATCCGGATACCTGCGTCTTTCGCTGTCATGCCTCTCCCCCTGTCCGGCCGGTTCAAATCCTTTATAGAACTCGTATTCGCCTGATTCCACATCGACTTTTCAAGGCCTGTGGAAAACGGGCCTGCCAGTCGATCTATTAGCCCTGCACTTCGCTTACCCTCTTCCCCTTAGCGCCTTCCAATCCCGTTTTGGCCTGTCTCTGCCTATGCCCCGGCAAACATCGATTTCAGTCTTGAAACGATGTTGTTGCCTTTTTGCGAGTTGGTCCGCCGGGTCTTTGCCGCGTGCAATACAAGCCCCACCACAGTGGCGTAGTCGGGTCTCGCCACCGATTCCGGCATATCGAGAATCCCGTGCGGCTCCCCAATTCGCACCGGCAATTGGAAAACATGCTCCGCAAGCTCGTCGAACCCATTCAGTTGAGCACCTCCGCCCGTCAACACGAATCCGGCCTGGATCTGCCGTTCCATTCCTGCTCGGCGCAGGTCGTCCCTAATCATCACAAGCAGCTCCTGCGCACGCGGCTCGATGATTTCCGTTAGGTTGCGGGCAAAAATGGTGCGCGGCGGACGGTCCCCCACGCTGGCAATTTCGATCGCCCCATCGTTATGAAGAATTTCACTCCACGCGCACCCGTGACGATGCTTGATCTTTTCCGCTTCGGGAATCGGCGTGCGCAGTCCAACCGCCAGGTCATTCGTAAAGTGGTCGCCGCCGATGGCGACCGTTCCTGTATGGCGCACCACACCGCCGCCAAAGACCGCCAGATCCGTCGTGCCGCCCCCAATGTCCAAAATGCAGCAACCCATCTCTCTTTCGTCCGGCGTCAGGCAGGCTTCCGCCGAGGCGAGCGCCTCCAACACTGTATCGTTGATCAGAATCCCTGCCTTGTTCGCGGCAGTAATGAGGTTTTGCGTTGCGGCCATTGAGGACGTGACCACATGCACATTCGCTTCCAGCCGCTGTCCGATCATGCCGATGGGATCGCGAATGCTGTCCTGCGCGTCCACTAGGAATTCGTGGGGAAGAACATGCAAAACTTCGCGGTCTTCCGGCATGGCGATGTTTCGCGCCGCATCAATGGCCCGGCGAACATCATCGCGTTCCACGTCCCGCGCACGATTTCCCAGCGAAATGCCGCCACGGCTGTTGACACCGCGCACGTGGTTTCCGGCAACGCCAATCACCGCCGATTCCACCGGCACGTTGGCCACGCCTTCCGCCTCTTCCACCGCGCGGCGAATGGAGCTCACCGTAGAGTCCAGATTGACGATCAATCCCTTGCGCAGTCCTTTCGATTCCGCCGCACCCAGCGCCAGAAAGCGCAACTGCTCATTTTCGATTTCCGCCAGCAACGCGCACGTCTTTGTGCTGCCGATGTCCAGCCCGACGAGATATTTGTCTTTCTTTGCCAAGTCGCTCTCCTGCTTCTATTTTGCCCTTGCCACAGGTGCGCTGGTGTCGGGGTTCACCACCACCTGCCTCGAATAACGAAGATCGATCGCGTGTACTGGCCCGGCGTTCGCCTGCCACTGGGTGAAGTTTTCCACCAGCGTCCGGTACTTGCCGGTGAAATCGCCCTGGCCGAAATGCACGGTGATCGCGGGCGCGCTTCCTTCGCTGCCGAATCCGGTCAGGACGGCGCACAAGTCGCGCGGATTGCCGAGGTCGGCCTCGCTGATACGCTCCGAAGAACCGGGTTTCACCAGGTCAATGTCTTTCATGAATTCCTGATAGACCTGCATGCGCTTTTCGCGTTCATCGCGCGCCAGGTTTTCAGACATACCGGTCACGATGGGGAAATGAAAGTCTTCGCCTTCCGGCCGCTCCAGTAGAATACCGTGCGCATCGATCAGCGTAAGTTCGTTGCCGTTGCGGAAAAACGCGACGGGAGTCCGCTCGGTGATCTCCACGCGCAACCGATTTGGCAGGATGCGCTGCACGCTGGCCTCTTCCACCCAGGGAATTTCTTGTATCTGGGCGCGACGCGTCTCCAGAGGGATACGCAGAACGCTGCGGTCCCGGTCGTGCACGAAGAGTTTCTGAATCTCCTCACGTGCCACGATGTGATTGCCGCTGACGTCAATCTGGTCGGGCTTCACCAGCATCATCTGCGGCGAATAGAGCGCATACCGCGCGCCAAAATATCCTGTCGTCGCCAGTGCTCCACCCACGACTGACCATACAAACACGCGGCGATAGAACGGCCAGGTTTTGCCGCCGAGTTTCTTGCGGCGGATCTCCACCGGCTTCTGCCGGCGAAGATACTTTGGCTCCTCATCGGTCACCAGATCCGGCCGGTACGATTCCTGCTCTGCCGCCGCGGCGGAGGCGTTGCGTTGGATGGGTTTCACGCGTTCCAAACCACCACCTCGTTTTCCAGGGTTACCCCATAGGCCTGCTGCACGCGCTCGCGCACATCCGCAATCAGCGCCAGCATGTCCACCGCCGAGGCTTGCCCCACATTCACGAAGAAATTCGCGTGGCGCTCGCTCACCCGCGCGTCACCGTGCGAAAAACCTTTCAGTCCAAGTTCGTCGATCATCCGCCCGGCGGATCCACCCGGCGGATTCTTGAAAATGCATCCGGCGCTTTTTTGTCCGAGCGGCTGGCTCGAACGCCGCTTTTCGTTGCAGATGCGAATGCCTTGGAGGATTTCAGGGTACGGTTTGGAGGGTAGTTCCAGCTTCACTGCCAGCATCATATCATCGGGCGCAAAAGAAGTGTGCCGGTATTCGAACGAAATTTGTTCGCCGCGAAGGATCTCGATTTTGCGTTCCGCTGCCCTGTAGACTTTCACTTCCCGAACGTAGGTTCCAATCTGGATGCCGTAAGCGCCAGCGTTCATGCGCAGCGCTCCGCCGACCGTTCCAGGAACGCCAATCAGCCCTTCCATACCGCCGAGATTGTTCTTGGCGCAGAAGGTCACTGTGCGCCCGAGGTCGGCGGCCGCGTCTACAGCAGCGATGTTTCCATCGAGGGAGATTTCCGGCTCGCCCTTGACCAGTTGCAGGACTACGAACGGCAATTCGCCGTCCACTACAAGCAGATTCGAACCGCCGCCCAGGAATTTATGTGGCACTCCATGCCCGTCGAGCAATTTCAGCAAGCCCGGGATGGACTCATGCCGCTGGATGCGCAGCAGATCCGTGGTGCCGCCAATTCCGAGAGAGGTCAGTTCGGCCAGCGAAACGCCACGCCGGAGTTCCGTGCCCAACTCCGGAAGCGCCACCAGGATTTTCGGTTCTTCAATCCGCATTTCGAATCCGGTCCTCCACTCGCAATTCCGTTCCGAGCAGCACCATGAGTTCACTGCTTGCGCGGCTGACGTTCCCCGCGCCGATCGTCAAAATTGCATCGCCCGGTCGGGCTTCTCCCAGCAGAAACTCAATCGCATTTTGCATCGAGCGGAAATAGTGCACGTTTTTGTGCCCTGCCTCACGGATACTGCTGGCCAGGGCCTCACTCGTGATGCCGTTGACGGGTGTTTCTCCCGCCGCGTAAACATCGACCAGCGCCAGAACGTCGGCTTCGTTGAAGGCGCGCACAAATTCATCCCACAAATGCTGTGTGCGCGTGTAACGGTGCGGCTGAAAGAGCGCCAGCAGGCGGTTGAACTGGCAACCTCTTGCGGCTTTCAGCGTCGCGCGAATCTCCGCCGGGTGATGGCCGTAATCGTCCACCACCGTGATATCGTTCACCGTGCCTTTGATATCGAACCGCCGGCCAACGCCAGCAAATTTCCCGAGCCCTTCGCGGATCAAGTCGCTGGCAACATTCAGATAAAGCGCCACGGCCGCGGCAGCCGCGGCATTTCGAACGTTGTGGATTCCCGGCGGGTGCGGCAACAGAAACATTCCCAAATCCTCGCCTTTGTACGTCAGCCGAAATTCAGCGCCCAATCCGCGCATCTCCACGTCACTGATCACCAGGTCGGCCTGTGGAGAAGTTCCATAAGTAATGATCGGACGCTTTACGTCCGGAATAATCGCCTGCACGTTGGGCTCGTCAAGGCACAAAACAGCGGCGCCATAGAACGGCACGCGATTCACAAACTGGATGAAAGCGTCCTGAATATCCTCGAGCGAGGAATACTGGTCGAGATGCTCGCGGTCGATTGTAGTCACGACCGCAACCACAGGCGCGAACATCAGAAAGCTGCGATCGCTTTCATCCGCCTCGACAACAAAATATTCACCGCGCCCCACGCGCGCTGTGGTTCCGGCCTGGTTCACTTTGCCGCCCACCACAAACGTTGGATCAAGATGCGCCGCCGCAAGAATGGATGCGACCATCGAGGTCGTAGTCGTTTTCCCGTGCGCTCCTGCCACGGCTATGCCATATTTCAGGCGCATCAACTCCGCCAGCATCTCCGCGCGCGGAATCACGGGAGTTTTCCGCTTATGCGCTTCCATCACCTCGGGATTGTCTGCCTTCACCGCGGAAGAGATCACGACCACGTGTGCGCCTTCCACATTCGCAGTTTGATGCCCTTCAAAAATTGTCGCGCCCAGATTCTGCAGACGCTCAGTGATCGTGGATGGCTTCAGGTCGGAACCGGAAACCGAATAGCCCAGTGTCAGCAGCACCTCGGCGATCCCGCTCATACCGATGCCGCCAATGCCCACCAGGTGGATGCGTTGAAAATTGCGAAACGATACCATCATTGCCCCGAACCATCCCTTTCGCCGCGCCGCCGCGCCGCTTCTTCAATCAAATTCGCAATGTCGCGAGCCGCATGCGGGTAGGCAAGGCTCCGCGCTTTCTTGGAAAGCGTTGCAATCTCCCGGGGCTGGTCGAGGAGGGAGAAAATCTCGCGCGCCAAACGTTCTCCGGTTAGTTCTGTTTCCGTGATCAGCCGCCCGGCTTGCGCACAGGCCATGGCCTGCGCGTTGCGCAACTGGTGGCTATCTGTGGCGCGCCCGAACGGGATGAAAATTGCCGCTCGGCCCGCCGCGGCTACCTCCGCGGCAGTGATCGCTCCGGCCCGGCAAACCAGTAGGTCGGCCCAGGCGAAGCGTTCCGCCATGTTCGTCAGGAAAGGAACCACCTCCGCGAGAATTTCGCGCCGCGCGTACGCGGTCCTTACCGCATTATAATCGCGTTCGCCGGTCTGGTGAACAATCTGCATTTCGTTTTTTCGCGTGGCCAGCAAATCCATCGCATCCACAAACGCACGATTCACCGGCAGCGCGCCCTGGCTTCCACCGGTGATCAGCAGGTGCAGTGGTTTTTCCGGTGCGCGTGGCTCGATCGTGAAAAATTCCGGCCGCACGGGGCAGCCTGTGAGCTTCGCCTTCGCTCCCCAGGCCTTCGCCGTCACTTCGTAACCGGTGGCAATGCGCTTGGCAAAGCGCGCGACCACTCGGTTGGTAAAGCCAGGTTCCGCATTGGGTTCGAAAATCACGTTGGGAATTCCGCGCAGCCAGCTTGCCAAAAGCATTGGTCCTGCAGCATAGCCTCCCACGCCAAACGCGACAGCGGGTTTGTGCCGTTTCAGCACATTGAACGAATCCGCCAATCCTGATCCAAGCATCGCCAAATTCTTCACAAGCGTTGTCCCGCCCTTTCCTTTCAAACCAGCCACGCGGATCGTCTCCAGCGGCAGCCCGGCCTGCGGCACCAGCTTCATCTCAATCCCGCGTTGTGTCCCCACCAGCACCACTTCCCTGTCGGCTCCTCTCGACAACCACTCCCGCGCAATCGCCATCGCCGGAAAAACGTGACCGCCGGTTCCGCCGCCTGCAATCAGGAGTTTCACGCCATCCGCCCTTAGGCCCGCAAGCTCGAGCGCGTTCCGGCCTGCTGCGAAACATTCAGGAGCACGCCGGTGGCCAGCAACATCACCAGCAAGCTCGAGCCTCCATAGCTCACAAATGGCAGCGGAATCCCTTTGGTCGGCATCATGCCCAGCACCACGGCGAAATTAATCAGCGATTGAAAAATCACCATTGAGGTCACGCCCAACGCCAGCATGCTGCCAAATCGGTCCGGTGCATTAAATGCAGCCCGCATTCCGCGCCAGCCGTAAACCGCGAAAAGGGTGATCACAAAGACCGCGCCAAGGAATCCCAGTTCCTCGCAAATCACCGCGTAAATAAAATCCGTATGCGCCTCCGGCAGGTAAAACAGCTTTTGCTTGCCCTCCATCAACCCAACGCCGTTGAATCCTCCCGAGCCCACGGCAATCAGCGACTGCACCAGTTGAAATCCTGCGCCCTGCGGATCGGAGTCCGGATGGAGAAACGCGGTGATGCGCGCCTGCCGGTACGAGACGAACGCAATCAATGCGAACAGCGCCGGCAAGGCTGCCCCTATTCCCACCGCCAGCCATTTCCACGAAAGTCCCGCGACAAAGAGAATCGCCGTCATGATCAGCAGAATGTCCACCGACGTACCCAGGTCTGGCTGCAGCACAATTAATCCCACGCAGACCAGAATCGGCGCCACGGCCGGCAATATCGTTTGCAGGAGATCCTCTTTGTTGAATTCCATTCGGGTTGCCGCGCGGCGTTTCATGTCCAAAAACCACGCCAGGTAGAGAATCACCACCAGCTTGGTCATTTCCGAAGGCTGCAAATTGACGGGCCCGATCTTGATCCAGCGATGTGTCGCGTGAGACTTGTCTAGAAAAAATGTTCCGACAAGCAGCACTGCCACGAGGCACAGCGCCGAATAGACCACCGCGGGCTCGCGCAGCCGGTGATAATCCAGCTTCATCAGGCCAAACATCCCGGCAAGGCCCGCCAGCAGCCACACCACCTGGCGCAGCACAAACACGTAGGAATGTCCGTACATCTGCTGAGCGGTCACCGCCGACGCGCTGAAAATCATCACCGTCCCAAGCAGGCAGAGCGCCAGCGTCACCACAAATAACCAGCGGTCCATCTCTGAGCGTCTCGCCACCTGGTCACCCCATCTCCGTGGAAATTCCCACCGAACTTTTTTCGATTGAACGCACGAGTTGCTTAAATACCCGCCCGCGATGCTCGTAATTTTCGAACTGGTCGAAGCTCGCGCACGCCGGCGCCAGTAGCACCACGTCTCCGGACCTCGCTGCAAGCGTTGCAGCTTCCACGGCGCGCTCCAAGGTCCCCGCCCGTTCAATGGCCACGCTGCCAGCAATCTGCTTTTCGATCTTGTCGGCCGCGGCACCGATGAGCAACGCAAGGATTGCTCTTTCCCGCAGCGGCTTCTGCAATACTGCGTAGTCGCTTCCCTTATCCTTGCCGCCGAGAATCACCAGAATTCTCCCAGGAAACGCGTCCAGCGCCTTCAGCGTCGCGTCCACGTTCGTCGCTTTCGAATCGTTGTAGTAGCGCACACCGCGAATGTCCGCCACGAATTCCAGCCGGTGTTCGACGCCCGCAAAACTCTTCACCGCTTCCGCAATCGTCGCCGAGTCGACTCCAGCGAGCCGCGCGATAATCACCGCGGCAAGCACGTTTTCCAGATTGTGCGCGCCCGCCAAAGGAATCTCTGCCGCCTTCATCACCAATTCTTCTTTCCCGTCGTGCACCACCACAATTTCCTCGCCACGGAGACAAGCGCCGTGGGCCACCTGTTTCTTTCGGCTGAACCAGAATACCTGCGGTTTTTTGGGCGCGCATTTGGCGGAAGCGGCATCGTCGGCGTTCAGGATGGCCGCATCCAGCTCGGTTTGGTTCTCAAAAATCCTCATTTTCGCTGCCGCGTACGCTTCCATCGTTTTGTGTCGGTCGAGATGGTCCGGCGTCAGATTCAGCAGTGCGCCGATGTTCGGCCGAAATTTATCAATCAGCTCCAATTGAAAGCTGCTCAATTCCGCGACCGCCACCGACTCCGCATCCATCTTTTCGACTTCCGAAATCAGCGGCGTTCCCACATTGCCTGCGAGATAAGCGCGCATCGCCCCGGCTTTCAGAATGTGATGAACCAGTGTGGTCGTCGTGGTTTTGCCGTTCGATCCCGTAATGCCGATCAGTTTCCCCTCCAGAAACCTATACGCCAGCTCGATTTCGCTCCAGACCGTGATGCCCTTCGACCGCGCCAACAGCAGAAACGCGTCGTCGGCTGGGACGCCAGGGCTCGGAATAATCAGGTCCTGCGCTAGAAAAGCTTTCCCTGTATGCCCGCCAAGCTCCAAAGCGACTCCGGCTGCCCGCAACTTCGCCGGCGCATCCCCCAATTCGTTTTCCGCGCGAGTTTCCGTTGCCGTCACGATCGCGTTATGACCGGCGCAAAATAATGCAGTTGCCACACCGGTTCGCGCCAGTCCAACGACCAGCACCCGCTTCTTCCGCAGCTCCATCGAACCTGGCATTTTCCAAACACCCAATCTCTTTCGTGCTTCCTCAGCGCAATTTCAGTGTCGTCAGCGCGAACAGCGCAAAGACGAGTGCCGCAATCCAGAACCGCACAATGACCTTGCTCTCGCTCCATCCCAGCAATTCAAAATGGTGATGAATCGGCGCCATGCGAAATATGCGTTTCCCGCGAAGTTTGAACGACCCCACCTGCAAAATCACCGAGAGCGCCTCCAACACGAACACGCCGCCAACAAAAACCAACAGCACTTCCTGCTTGATGATTACCGCGATAGTTCCAAGCGTGCCTCCGAGCGCCAGCGATCCCACGTCACCCATGAACACCTCCGCGGGATGCGCGTTGTACCAGAGAAATCCGAGCGAGGCGCCGACCAGCGCTCCGCAAAATACAGTCAACTCACCGACGCGCGGGATGTACTGAATCTCGAGATATGTCGCCCAGCGATAATTGCTGCTGACATAGGTCAAAATCGTCATCGCTCCAGCCGCGATTACCGTGCAGCCGATCGCCAGGCCATCCAGGCCGTCAGTTAGATTCACCGCGTTCGAACTGCCGGTAATCACTAGTGCGATGAACGCGAGAAACGGCAGAAATGCCAGCGGCCAAAAAGTTCCCGAGTGAAGCAACGAGTGGAACACCAGGTCCGGCCGGAAACGTTTCAAGAACGGCACAATCAACTGCGTTGAGTATGCACTGTGCGTGGAAAGCACGAGCAGAGTGATGCCCACGGCAAAGCTGACGCTGAACTGCAAGATCAGTTTTTTCTTCCCTGTCAGTCCGAGATTCCTGCGCTTAGCCACCTTCGCGTAGTCATCTACGAATCCAATCGCCGCAAACGCAATCAGTGCAAACAGCGCCAGCAAAATAAACGGGTTCGATAAATCAGCCCAAAGCAAAACCGGCACCGCGGTCGAAAGCACGATCAGCACGCCGCCCATCGTTGGCGTGCCCGCTTTTTTCTTGTGTTCCTGGGGCCCTTCCTCGCGGATGTATTGCCCAATCTGCAATTCGCGCAGCTTGCGGATCAGCCACGGTCCGAACACCAGCGCCAGAAACATCGCCGTCAGGCTTGCGTATGCCGTGCGCACCGTGATGTAGCGGAACACGTTCAGCGGGCTGAAGTATTTCTGCAGGACGTGGTAGAGGAGGTAGTAAAGCATCCTAGTGGCCTGCCTCAGGCTTCCGGCCCGAATCCACCGGCGCAAACCGGCCGAGCATGGCCTCCACGATGCGTTCCATCTTCACGCTGCGCGATCCCTTCACCAGTAGCAAGTCGCCCGGCTTCACAAAGCTCGCCAAAAATTCCGCGGCATTTTCTGGTGTAGCGAAAAATTTCGTGTGATCGCGCGGAACTCCAGCAGCAATTGCGCCTTCTACAATCTGCAAAGCATCTCCCTGCACTCCAACCAAAAAATCGATCTTCCCTGTGCGGCCTGCAAATTCGCCGCCTTCGCGATGCAATTGCGCCGAAGCCGGCCCGAGCTCGCGCATTTCTCCCGCCGCCAGTATTCGCCGCTGAAATCCCGGCGTGGCCGCCAGCAGGCTGCACATCGCCTGCAGGGCCGCAGGGCTCGAGTTGTACGCATCGTTAATCAATGCAAATCCGTTCGTAAACCGGATCAATTCGCCGCGCATCGAGGGGGTCCGCAGATTCGGTAGCACAGTTCGTGCCACTTCCACCCCGACATTCCATTCGCTGGCCGCCGCAATCGCGGCCAACGCGTTCCACACCACGTGCCGCCCCGGCAACGACGTCTCTAGCCGCATCCGTTTGCCCTTGTGAATCAAGGTGAACGCCGAGCCCAGCGCCCCCCGGTCCTCAATCCCTTCTGCTCGAAACTCCGCGGGAGTTTCCACTCCATAAAAAATCACTCTGCCCGGAGCCACCTTGGCCATCGCTGCAACACGCAGGTCATCCGAGTTCAGCACCGCCAACGAGTTCGGCCCGTTCAGCCCTTCCACCAGTTCGCGTTTCGCCAGTGCGATCTCCTCCACCGAAGAAAAATTCATCAGGTGCGCCGGCGCCACGCGCGTCAGAATCGCCACATCCGGCCGCGCAATCGCCGCCAGCCGCTTCAACTCACCGGGAAACGACATCCCCATCTCAAGCACGGCCGCATCGTCCTCGTCTTCCAGGCGGAAAATCGTCAACGGCAGCCCGTACTCATTATTAAAATTTCCTTCAGTTTTCAGGACCCGGAGCTTCGCGCCCAGCAATGCCGCCAGGATCTCTTTTGTAGTGGTCTTCCCGACCGACCCGGTGATGCCGCAAATTTTCTTGCCCCAGTCCTTGCGCACCGCTCGGGCCAATTCGTGGAGCGCGGTAAGCGTGTCGGGCACGGTGATGCAGCGGTCCTGTATCCAGCCCGGATAGCGCGAGACCACCGGACCCGCCACCACTGCCGCCAGCGCTCCGCTTTCCACGACGTCGGCAACGTAATCGTGTCCGTCGTTGCGCGGACCATGTATCGCGATGAACAATTCTCCCCGACGTATCGTGCGAGAATCAATCGAGACACCGGCCACCCGGGCCATGGCATCCACGCCATGTCCCGGCTTGCCTGCCACCGCGTCAGCCACTTGTTTAAGCGTCCACCGCATAGTTGCCTCAATAGGTTGGCTTTCTCCAGGGTTCGGACGAAGCGTTCGCTCCGCCCGTACGGCTCTTCCAGGCGCGTTTTCACCGGTAGAGGGCTCCTCCCATTCTGCGAGTCACATCTCTGGCCCGCCGCGCCCCGTTTCTCCAGTGCAGACGAGAGCGCGTTACGTGCCAAACCCTGGGCCGCCAGGCGGCTCCGTGTACCCTCGATCGCTTAGCGCTTTTCGCGCCACTTCGCGATCATCAAAATGAATCGTGCGATCCGAAAAAATCTGGTAGTCCTCGTGACCCTTGCCGGCAAGCAACACGATGTCGCCCGGGCGCGCTTCCTCGATGGCCAGCGAAATGGCTTTCGCGCGGTCCGGCTCGATCAAATATTTTCCCCCGGACTTCTGCATTCCCACCACAACGTCGCTGATGATTTTCAGCGGATCTTCCTGCCGCGGATTGTCGCTCGTCAGAATCGACAGATCGCTCAATTTACCGGAGGTCTCCCCCATAATCGGCCGTTTGGTGCGGTCCCGCGAGCCGCCGCAGCCGAAGAGCGTGATGATGCGGCCCCTGGTGATCAGCTCGCGCGCCGTGCGAATCAGATTCTGCAATGCGTCATCCGTGTGAGCGTAGTCCACCACTACCAAGAAGGGCTGCCCTTGATCGACGCGCTGGAATCTTCCCGCAACCGCGTGCAAGTTCCGTATTCCTGTTTCAATGAGGTCATTCGGAATGCCTAGGCCGATGCCCGCGCCAATCGCCGCCAGGATGTTGTAGACATTGATGCGTCCCACAAGCGTCGATTCCACTTGAATCGGTCCCTTCGGCGTTTGCGCAGTGAAATTCAGCCCGCTGAAGCTCAACTGAAATTTCTTGGCTTTCAGGTCCGCGCCGTTTTGCAGGCCATAGGTGAGCGTTGTTTTCCCCATGCCGACGAGTTTCTTGCCCCACTCGTCATCGGTATTGATGATCGAAAAATCCGGCTCGCCCGCGCCTGTACCCTCAAATAACCGTCGCTTGGCCACAAAATAGTTTTCAAAATTCTTGTGAAAATCGATATGGTCGCGCGTCAGATTGGTGAACACCGCTGCCGCAAAATGGCAGCCCCACAACCGGTCCATCGCCAGCGCGTGGGAGCTTGCTTCCATCGTTGCGTAGGTTCCGCCGGCGTCTCGAATCTCCGCGAAAAAATTTTGCAGGTCAACGGATTCCGGCGTGGTGTTCGGCGCAGGATAGTCACCGCTCGGCGTGTGATAGCTGATGGTGCCGAACAATCCGGTTTTCGCGCCCGAAGCATGCAGGATCGAATCGATCAGCGATGTTGTGGTGGTCTTCCCGTTCGTTCCGGTCACGCCGGTCAGCTTCAGCGCCATCGCGGGCCGTCCAAAGAAATTTGCCGCCGTTGTTGCCAGCGCTTTCCGCGCTTCCGCAACTTGCACCCAAGCGATCTCGAGAGGCCAATCCGCAGGTGCTGGTGATTCGCTCGCTACGGCACTTGCGCCGCGGGAAACTGCATCTCGCGCAAACAGTGTTCCATCTGTTGCCACGCCGCTAATGGCCACGAACAGGGCGCCTGGCTGTGCCTTCCTGGAATCGTGCGTTACTTGGCGGATCGCAATCTCCGCGACCGCGGCCTGGGAACGCAACTCCACCCCCTCCAATAAGGACCTCAGGCTCGCGCCTCTGGAGTGTCTCTGTTCAGCCACAGTTTGTCTTTCTGCGTCCTCTCTGCGTCTGCCAGCGATCCGTTCTTCTTCCGCTGTAATCCCCGATCCTTTGCTCATGGGTTCCCGATAAACCTTTTTTTCAGTGCACCTTACCCGCGTGTACGGGAGGCGTGCCAAATTCCACTCGAATCTTCGTTCCCCGCCGGACCTTGCTGCCGGCCGCCGGTGTTTGTTGAAGTGCAAGGCTGCTGCCAACTAGAACCGGATTCAGTCCCAACCGCATGCAGGCATCCGCCACTTCTCGCATCGTTTTGCCCTTGAAATCCGGCACCGCGATATCGCCACCCTCATCTACTGTCACAGTCACGTTGGGCGCTTGTGGCTGCTGCTGAACCGGAGACGCCTCAGTCGCTTTCGCGGCCGGTTCTGGCAGTTCCGCAGGCGCCGAAAAATCCATGGGTGTGTCGTCTTCCATTGCCACCGCTTCGCTTTCGCGGTTCTGGCGATATGCTGTCTCGACCAGCCGAGGGTTCAACGGCACGTCTCGCGGCACATCCAGGTACGGCAACACCTGCTCCGCGATGCGCTTAAACACCGGCGCCGATACCGTAGCTCCATCGTGCGGCCAGCCTTCCGGCGAATCAATCGATACGAGAATAGTGACCGCCGGATTGTTAATAGGGGCAAATCCTGTGAAAGACGCGATCACTTTCGTCCGTGAATAGCGTCCAGTCGCCGGATCAATCTTCTGCGCCGTCCCGGTTTTTCCGCCCGCGGTCCAACCATCCAGCCGCGCCGATTTGCCGGTGCCATTCAGAATTACGCCTTCCATCAGCCGTCGCATTATCGCGGCCGTTTCGGGGCGAATCACGCGGTGAGGCTCGGCCGGTGCCGAAGGTCCCTCGAGCGGCAAAACGTGATCTCCGCGGCGCATCTCTTCAACGACGCGGGGTTTGTAGAGCAGCCCACCGTTGGCCACCGCGGAAACAGCGTTGATCATCTGCAGCGGCGTCACGCCAACTTCCTGTCCCATTGAAATCGAGCCGATCGAAAACGAACCCCAGTGATCCAGCCGCTGAACCAGCCCACGGCTTTCTCCCGGCAAATCCACTCCCGTCGGAGAGCCGAATCCAAACGAGTGAATGTAATCGTTGAATCTCGGTGGGCCTAATTTCAGCGCAATCTTGATCGCCCCCACGTCGCTAGACTTCGCCAGGATCTCAGCGACGGTAAGTTCACCGTACTTCTTGTGATCGTGGATCCGGTGTCCGGCCACCACAATCGAACCGTTTTCGCAGTTGAAAACTTCTTCAGGGCGAATCAGGTTCTGGTCAAACGCCGCCGCCAGCGTCACCAGCTTGAACGTGGAGCCCGGCTCGTAAATCGAGCTGACCGCCCTGTCCATCCGCGCTTCCGTAGGCACTGACGTGGCCGAGTTCGGATTGAACTTCGGCCAATTCGCCAGCGCCAGGATGGCTCCTGTGTTGGGGTCCTGCACAATCACGCTTCCGGCCGGCGCATGAACTTTCTGGATCACCGCCGCTAGTTCGCGTTCCGCGATGTACTGGATCTTTTCATCCAGCGTCAGCACCACGCTTTCCCCGGGGTCCTGCCGCGCTTCGCTGCCGTCAAATTTCTGTTGGCGCGCGTCGGCCATCACCACAATTTTTTCGCCCTTGCCGCGAATCAGGTTGTCGTATTCGTATTCGATTCCTCCGAGTCCGTGCTCGTCCACATCCACAAATCCCAGGACGTGCGCCGCCATATCCAGCTTCGGGTAGTAGCGCTTGTTCTCTTCCTGAAAATAAATTCCCCTCAGGTTCAGCGAACGGACGGCTTCCTCTTCTTCCTGTGCCATCTTCCGCTTAACCCATACAAACGTGCTGCCCGATTCCAGTTTTTCGCGCAGGCTGTCCGGCGGAACCCGCAGAACTCCCGAAAGCAGCCGCGCCGCCATCGTTGTATCTTTTATTTCAGAAGGAATCGCAAACGCCGATTCGACCGGCACGCTCATCGCCAGCGGCCGCAGGTTCCGGTCGTAAATCGTGCCGCGCTTCGGATCGATTTCAATCGTGCGCCGCTGCTGGCGCATCGCGCGCGACATATATTCGGAATGACGGATGAGTTGCAGGTAGGTCAACCGGCCGAAAACCGCGGTCATCCAAAGAAACGCCACGCCAGCCAGGATCAGCAATCGGACGTGGACTTTTTCTTGCTCCATGGTTCCTGGGACTCGGCTAGCGCTACGGACGGCTGGAAAAGTATTTCGAAACTCGTTGGTGCTCGGCGCTCGCCATCTACGCGGCAGGCTAGGGAGCGCGGTTCGGCCGCACCAGGCGCGCGGACTCGACCTGGGAGGCATCGAAATTCGAATATTCGAGCACTTGCGAAGGATCCGGCCGCTGCAGCCCCAGTTGATGAGCGATCGCATCAATCCGGTGCGGATTACGCCAAGTCTCGATTTTCAGTTTCAGCTGGCCGTTCAACGCCATCGCCTGTGTCTGCTTGGCCTTCAGGTCTTCCAGTTGAAAGCTCAAATCAATGCAACGAAAGTGCTGGTAGATGTACAGCATGAAAAACATGGCCACGACTCCGCCAAGCGCCGCCGTCTTGTAATAATTCTTCAACTTCACCGGCTCGACGTGGCGCACCAGCCGGGAATTATCAATCCGCTTCACGGTATGAAATTCCACCATCGCCGGCTTGCGCGTGGAGAATCCCCTGTCGAGTCGCGGCCCCGTCCGGCCAGCCTCCGGCTTCAGGCGTTGCGGAACTCCCCCTTGACCGCGAATGACTCTTGGCTCCCGAAGGAGCCCGTTGCCGCCCGGTACTTCCTGCCATTGAAATGCTGTTGCCATCTCACACCTTCTCCGCGCACCTGAGTTTCGCGCTTCGCGATCTCGGGTTCGCTGCCTGCTCTTCCGGGCTGGGCACAATCACATGTTTGGTGAGCACGCTCAGCGTTCCGGCTTTTTCGCCTTCCTGGAACGCACGCTTCACCGGGCGGTCTTCCCGCGAGTGGTACGTCAACATCACCCATCGGCCGCCTGAATTTAATGTGGCAGGGGTCCGAAAAAGAAACTGCCCGAGTTCCTCCATCTCTCGATTCACCGCTATCC
>Ga0210410_10001375_pt1 | contig 23102 bp, 19 predicted proteins | sample IncBWC4MmetaG_FD_161058 | JGI IMG/M metagenome (GOLD analysis project Ga0210410, IMG submission 161058) | Forest soil microbial communities from Barre Woods Harvard Forest LTER site, Petersham, Massachusetts, United States - Inc-BW-C-4-M | ecosystem: Environmental > Terrestrial > Soil >... | reverse complement strand
GGGGCATTGCCGGTGGTGTAGGCGGAGATCTCCAAGGGCCAGGTCGAATCCTTAACTTGTACCGCCAGTGTCTGACCTTCGGAGAACAGCCGGTCGATCCGCGCACCTTTGACATACAACGTTTCGAGATGATCATAGCGGCTCGGAATGGCCAACCAGAGACGCTGCACGTTTAGGGTCTTGGATGCGGTGAGCGATTCTTTTCTTCGAAGGGTCTTCCCCTCAAGGGTCCAATTCACTTCCGAGACCAGCCCCGGATCGACAAGATCTCCGGCTTTCGTGCCGACTACCACCCAACGTTTCCATATAGCAGTAAGGCTTTTACCATCGGCGGAAAGATTGATTTCATCCGCGCCATCCGCGGCCGCAACCGTTCTGCCATCTTCCAATTCGAGGAAGGGAACGAAGCACGGATAGATTTTCTCCACGGGGACAGCAATGCCCGGAAAGCCATCCGGCACGGGCTCGTAATCAGAGGTGGCCGCTTTTGGTCCGGTTACCAACGGCAAGGCGAAGTGCAGATCTCCCTGGCGAACCACCCAAACTCCAAACTGACGGCCGGAACCATTTCGGAAATACTGAAAACGAGCGACATCGGAAAACGTCGGATGAGAGGGAAAGCTTTTCAGACCTTCCTTTTCAAGAACTTTCATGAACTTTTGGTGAGACGCAATCACTTTCCCAAAAAACGTTGCGGTTTGTTGCCATTCGCGTTCCCTAGTGATGTAGCCATAGTCGCCTCTACCAAAAGCGAAAACGGAGAGCAAGTGGGTCTGGCCGTTGAAGTCGTTTCCGAGCCACGACCAGGCGGCAAAATAGGCGGCGGCCAACTGAGGGAGCGGTGCCGGCCGGAATTCGGAATGAACTCCGAGAAAAGCGGCGATCTCCAGAGTGTCCATATAGCTGATCGCTCCCAAGCTTCGCCCCCAGGAGTAGCCGTAACCGTCCTCGGAAAGCAAATCCCACCAAAGTTTCATTTGCGCGGTCAGGGAGGGCGCTACAGCTTTCATGATGTCCGGGCGGCCTGCAATCTCCGCCGCGTCATAGATCGCTCTGGCGTATTCATTGGAGTAGCGATCGTAGCGGCCCGTGGGCAGCGCATCGTCCGCGAAGAGTGCACCATCGGTGAATTGCTTGGCGGCCCGGCTAAGCAGGTCATCGAGAGCGGTGCGGTCCTTGTTGAGGCCGAGTTGGTAGTCGATCGCCGCGATCCGCGCAGCTACGCCAAAATAATTTTCGGGAAGGTGGATCAGCGTGTGGGTCTTCTCATCGTAGAAGCGGCCGGGGTTGAGTAGTTCACGATAGGCTTCGCGCTCCTCCGGAGTCATGCTCTGCCACAAAGCATTGCGATTCAGGTCTGTCCCGAAGCTCTGCAGAGCCATTGCGGCATAAAGTTGCGCCCAGGATTTTCCTCCCTGGCTCAGTTCGATGCGCGCCATTCTTCCAATCATTTCGGGAACGTCGTGACCTGCGATTGTTTTTGTCTCGAAACACTCGGAATAGGCGCCAAGGGCGCGCATGAAGGATCCCCAGGAGAATTCTCCCGTCGTCAGCGCGCCAACAACCCGCTCCGGAGGAGGATCGAGCGCCTTGATGTCGGCAACGTGCGCCGTCACTTCGGATTGCAGAAAACTTCGAACTTGCTGATTGAATTCGGAAAGGTTGATTTGCGAAGGGGCAATTTGAGTCTGCCCGAATGATGTCCAATTTGGGTTGAGCAATCCGCAAAGAAGCAAGGCAACTGATCGTGCGATGCGGAATTTGGTGCTTCGCGGAAGCGAACAAACCGCGGCGTTGATTGGCCACCTCCAGGAACTTGCTGGTGTCATGGCCTCACCGGAATTGCGGGACTTTCCTGGCGCTTGTGCTGTTCCAGCCACAGCAGATCCTCCAGCAAAAAGTACTGTCCGTAGATCAGCATCGCGTCATTGGGACGCGTGCTACATCCGTGGCGAAGTATTCCAGGTGGCGATTGATCATTCCCTCCGACGGGTGTTAAATAACCGTCAATCAACGATTGCACGATGCGTTCTCCCGCTTCCCGGTAGCTTCTGGCTCGTGGATTCTCCGGAGTGATCACGGAAAGACGGAATAACCCGCCCGCGATAATCGCAGCCGCCGATGAGTCGCGATTCCGAAAGTGGACGCCTTCGTCGCCAAAGTCGTACCACGGCACGGAGTCGTCCGGCAGATTTCTGATTGCATAGTCTGCAATTCGTTGCGCCGTGGCCAGGAACAGAGGCTCATGCGTTTCCGAATACGCCACCGAAAAGCCATACATTGCCCAACCGAGCCCTCGAGACCAGGCGGTGTCCGCGGCGAATCCCTGATGAGTGTGGGCAAACACCCATTCTCCCGGTGCGGAGGCGTTCGCAAGCGGAAGTTCGGCCTCCCTCGCCCCGCCGCGCAACGTGAAGCTTTGCCGGTTGTCGCCGGGGTTGTAGTGTACGGACTGAATCACGGATCCATCGGCGCGCACAAACCATTGGGCAGTGCGAATGGAGTGTTGTCTGCCGATATCCCTCCAGCGTTTGTCTCCCGTTTTGTCGCTGGCCCACCAGAGCAACTGCAGGTTCATCATCGTGTCAACGATCGTGTCGTCTCCATGCTCGCCCCACGATGCGATCAACTGAGTTTTCGGATTGAAGAGTTGTTCAAGCCGCTCGGCCGCGCGAATAGCGCTGGCGCGAAGTTTGTCATCTCCAGTCAAGTCAGAACCCATCGCCGAGGAGTAGTAATACAAAAATCCTGCGTCGTGATTTTGCTGTGACTCCCCACCGCTCATTTTCGACCCCCAAACCTCCGCCCACCGGTGATACTTCTCCTCGTGAGTCGCGGAATAAAGTTGCCACAGCTCTCCCGTCCAAAGGCTTCCCGTCCAGAAAAATCCATTCTGCTTTTGCCACTCTCCGGTCACGTTGTTCGCTTCCGTAAAGAATCCCTGGCCGGCATTGGAAGTAATCGGCTGTGGCGTCGCCTGAACAATGGGCTCCCATTGTAATGCGGTCCGGTCGATAGCCTGGCGCAAGAGTCCAATTGCCTGCTCCACCGTTTTTGTTTTGTGAGGAACCAGAGTATCCGGGGGCGCTTGCTCGCTGTTCGCCGAGTTCGAGAGGATTTTGATGCTTGCTGGCTTCGCCATGCGTTCGGCCTGTTCCTCCACGGCACTCAGGAATTCCCCGCGGCTTCGGATCGAATCGGAAGGAAGAATCAGGGATTGGTGATCCCCGTCCTCTTTTTGATTCCCGTGGCCGACGCGGTGATTTGACCCTTCCTGATCCCACGCTGCGATCGTGAACCAGGATTGCGACCCGTCGCGCAGTTTGAATTTAATTAGATGGTTCTTGCTGTCGTCGGTGAAAACGGCCTGTGGTGCCAGCGTGATAATCGCGAGACCCAGCTGCTGCCCAGGGACAGCTTCTGCCGCCGTGGGCCCCGGTGCGACGACCTGTTCTCCCCATGTCGCCAGCCACTCTCCCGATGATTCTTTCCCGGAGGTCACGGGGTCGATTCCAGGTTTTGCCGGCAGCCCGGTTACGAAATCGAAGTCATCTGACGACTTCGCAAAAATCGTGTGAGTAAAGCCGCGCTCCCCCGCCCACTGGGTGATCCGCGACCGCAGATCGATTATTCTCCCACCGGCACTCCAACCGTCGTATTCCAGCTCCACGATGGTTCGCACTGGCCCACTCGAAATAATTCGCCATTTCCGCTCTTTCACTTCGGCGACTTTGATGACTTTACCATCCACCAGACCAGCGACCGACCCGATTCCGATTGCGTCACCGACCTTATAAATGTCGCGCCCTTCCGGGGATTCATCGTGATAGGTGTAATCCGGCGACGCGAACATCTTAAGCTGCAGTGTAGGCCGGCGCTTGCCGTAGAGATCGATGGCGTTTCGGGAATCGAAGTAGACGCGGAACGCGACGCGCTCCGATTCCCATCCAAGACCTTCGATTTTCCGGCTGAACAGCGCAGCCGCTCGTTGCTGGTAGTCGCCCCGCAAACGCCAGATGCGCTCCTGATTGCCGTAGGAAATGGTTACGATGCGCGTCTGATGCGGCGCAAGATCCGCTTGAAACGCCAGTTCGTCTCCTTTGCCGTCTCCATCCAGATCATCTACTTGAGAGGGAAGCTCTTCAGTATGCAGTGCAGACGCATCTTGTTCGAGCGTGCTGGCGTCGCTCACCGTCACGATCATGGAGCCCGGCGTAAAATCAGGCGCAACTTTCTGAAGTTGTGCGATGGGAACCACGATGTCCGAGGCGTTTCGCGGATGGTCGTCCGGGTTGGAAATGGCAATCTTGATGTTCTTGATCTGCTGCGCTCCCTGCGCCCAAGGTGTGCAGAGAACAGGAATGATCCACAGCCCAGCCAAGAATCTCTTTTGCATAGGATTCCAACTCCTCCAGAGATGGTTAAGCGAACGAAAAATAGAACTCAAGTTGTGTAGTCTTCCCGGCAAGGAGTGAAGACATCAATTACAAGCGAATCCTCGAGCGCGGAAGCGCCGTGCTGGACACCGCCGCGGACCACGAAAGTGTCTCCCGTGCGCAACTCAAAACTTTTTTCCAGGCAGGTCACTTTCAGATGCCCACGCACAATGTAGGCAACCTGATCGTGCGGATGGCTGTGCATCGCTCCGGCCCACCCTTTGACCATTCGGTGCTCAGCGAGAAAAAGTTTGTCGTTATACGCGAGCACTCGGCGTATGAGGCCGGGTTCCGGATGGGATTCTTTACCCTGGTCATGCGATGTCACTATCAGGTCAGGATAGGCCTTGCTTTGCGTCTCCATCTTGCGTCTCCTCTTCAGCGTGCTTCTGCTGTGCATTCGGATTTGGCTGTTGGGGGATTCCGCGCTTCCTTTACCAGTTGCGCGTATCGCATCGCTAAGTCGCTGATCAACTCCGGTTTGCCTTGCTGAAACGCGTGTCTCAAAATCAACTCGCCGCCCACGCCCAGCGCGGCCGCGCCGGCGCGAATGTAGTCCGCCGTGGTTTCCAGATTCACGCCTCCGGTGGGTACGAGCGGCACCTGCGGCAGAGGTCCCTTGAGGGCCTTGATGTAGCATGGGCCTCCCATGTTTCCGCACGGAAAGATTTTGACGAAGTCCACGCCCGCGTCCCACGCGGTCATCACCTCTGACGGAGTGAGCGCGCCCGCCATGATCAGCAGGTCCAGGTTGTGCGCCGCCGCCACCGTTTGCTGCGAGAAGCCGGGCGTCACAAGAAATTGCGCGCCGGCGTCGAAGCATTTGAATGCGAGATCCTGGTTCACCACAGTGCCGGCACCCACAAGAAGTTTGGGCATCGTTTTCACCAACTCCGCAATTACCTCCAGCGCTCCCGGAACGGTCATGGTGATCTCGACGATGGGAATTCCACCTTGCCAGACGGCCTCCGCGGCAAATCTCGCCTCCTGCGGGGACGCGGCGCGAATCACCGGCACGATTCCGATTCCCTCAATGAGAGCGCGTACGTCTTGTTTCTTCATCAAACGCATGCCCCCTTCAGCGGGCGATTCTCGCCCCCGCGCCTTTCATTGCCTGAAGAACTTCTTCCAGCGTAGCCATCGTTGTATCGCCCGGCGTGGTCATCGCCAGCGCTCCATGCGCGGCGCCGCATTCGAGAGCCCATTGCGCATCCCGCCCGGATAGAAACCCGTAGATGAGCCCCGAGGCAAACGAATCGCCACCCCCCACACGGTCCAGAATCTCCAGATTTTCTCGATTCTTTGCTTGAAAGAAATTCCCGTTGGAGAAACACACCGCGCTCCAATCATTTCGTGTCGCGGTGGTGGCTTTGCGAAGCGTGGTGGCCACGACTTTGAACGGAAAATCCTTCAGAACTCTGCGGATCATCTGCTTAAAGGCTTCGGGATCCAGGGCCGAAAGGTGCTCATCGGTTCCCGCGACTTCGTAGCCGAGCGCCGCCGAGAAATCTTCTTCGTTGCCGAGCATGACATCCACGAAGGGAGCGATGCGGCGATTGACTTCCTGCGCCCGCTTCTTTCCACCGATCGATCTCCACAAGGAATCGCGATAGTTCAGGTCATAGGAGATGACGATGCCGTGTTTCCGCGCGCACTGCATGGCTTCGATCGCAACCTCCGGCGTCGTCTCCGACAGCGCGCAGAAGATTCCGCCGGTATGAAACCAACGTGCGCCATTCTTGCCGAAGATCGTCTCCCAATCGATTTCACCCGGCTTCAGCGCCGCCACCGCCGTATGTCCGCGGTCGGAACATCCCAGCGCCGCGCGCACGCCAAATCCCCGCTCGGTAAAGTTCAATCCGTTGCGAACCGTTCTGCCGACTCCGTCGTATTCCGCCCACCGGATCAATGAGGAATCGACACCGCCCTGATAGATCAAATCTTGCAGCAATAAACCAACGGGATTCTTCGCAAACGAGGTAACGATGGCCGTTTCGAGTCCGAAACATCGCTTCAATCCGCGCGCGACGTTGTACTCGCCTCCGCCTTCACTCACTTCGAAACGCCGGGTGGTCCAAATGCGGTATTCGCCTGGGTCGAAGCGCAGCATCACTTCACCCAAACTGACCAGGTCCCAACGGGAGGTTTCCTTTTGCTGGATGCTTAAAGACATTTCACCCTCAGCGCCCCAGCCAGCCGCCATCCACCGCGAGAACGTGCCCGTGCACATAGTCGCTCGCCGGGGAGCAGAGGTATAACGCCGCGCCTGCTATGTCCTTCGGCTCTCCCCATCGCGCCGCGGGAATCCGCTCGAGAAGTTGACGGCTGCGAACCGGGTCCGAGCGCAAAGCCGTAGTGTTGTCCGTTGCCATATATCCCGGGGCAATCGCGTTTACATTGATCCCTTTGGAGGCCCATTCATTTGCCAGCGCCTTCGTCAACTGCGCGATTCCACCCTTCGCCGCCGCGTATGCGGGCACAAAAACCCCGCCCTGGAAAGAGAGCAGCGAAGCGATATTCACGATCTTGCCGCCAACTCCACGCTGTAGCATGTGCCGTCCGGCAAGTTGCGAGAGCCGAAAAACCGCTGTCAGGTCCACGGCAATCAGTTCATTCCAGGATTCCATGGGATATTCCGCCGCAGGCGCCCGATGAATCGCCCCGGCGTTGTTCACCAGGATGTCGAGCGAACCGAACTCCGCGATGGTTTTTTCGAAAAGCACGTTGCATGCCTTCGCATCCGCCAAATCTCCGGCGAAGTAGAATGTCTTGCGGCCGGCCGCGGAAATCGCTTCGCAGGTAGCTCCGGGGTCTTGATCGCGCCCGTGGCATCCTACATTCGCGCCCGCTTCCGCCAGTGCAACCGCGATCGCCGCGCCCAGGCCCCTGCGCGAACCGGTAACCAGCGCATTCTTGCCCTTCAATTGAAAGGATTCCAGATGCATGGTTCTAAAGTCGCCCAATTCGCACCGGCAAAAGCTTCGGGCTCAGCGCGTGAATCAACAGCAAAGCAATCAGGTAAGCCGATGCCGCAATCAGGAACGGAACCATGTAGTTGCCAGTCCACTGCAACACATGGCCGACGATTTCAGCAATCAGCATGCCGCCCACCGCGCCCGCCATGCCTCCAATTCCCACCACGGATGCGACGGCCCGGGAAGGAAACAGGTCGGAAGGCACGGTAAAAAGGTTTGCGGAAAATCCCTGGTGCCCGGCCGCCGCAAGCCCGATGAGCAACGTGGCTGGCCACAGTCCGGAAACTCGAAACACGATCGCAATCGGCAGCACACTCAAGGCGCAGATCAGCATCGCCCACTTCCGCGCTGCATTCACGGAAAAATCACGCCGGATGAGAGTGGAGGAGAGCCACCCGCCGCCGATACTGCCCAGGTCGGCAATGACGTAAATCACCAGGATGGGCGGCCCGATCTGGGTCAGACGCAGGCCGTGCTCGCGCTGCAGATAGTCGGGAATCCAGAAGAGATAGAACCACCAGATCGGGTCAATCATGAATTTTCCGGCGGCAAACGCCCAGGTCTGCCTGTGCGGCAGAAGCTGGCTCCATTTTATTTTCCCGGTTTGCCCGACTGGATCGCTCTGAATGTACTCCAGTTCGCCCCGGGTGCAGGAAGGATGTTGTTCGGGCTTTCGATAAAACCACAACCAGAGAATGAGCCACGCAAAACCCAGTGCACCGGTCAGCAGGAATGCCCAGCGCCAGCCAAGATGCACGGCAATCCACGGCACGATGAGCGGAGTAACAATGGCGCCGACACTGGTGCCGGCATTGAAGATACCGGTTGCCAGGGCCCGTTCCTTTTTTGGAAACCATTCCGCCACGCACTTGAGGCTGGCCGGAAATAATCCGGCCTCACCAAAGCCCAGGGCAGATCGCGCTATAACAAAGCCGGTAAGCGAGTGCGCGATCGCGTGTCCCATCGAAGCCAAACTCCAGAAGATCATGGCCGCGGCGTAACCAATGCGCGTGCCCAGGCGGTCAATCAGCCCTCCGACAAGAATCATCCCCAGCGCATACGCCGCCTGAAACGCAAATACCAGATGCCCATAGTGGATATCGTTCCAGCCAAACTCATGCTGAAGCGGGATTTTGAGAACGCCAAGAACCTGCCGGTCCATGTAATTCTTGGTTACGCCGAGAAACAACAGCCCGCAGATGACCCATCGGAAACGGCCGGCGAACATGCCAACGTTTCCTAAGCCGGACGGCGAATACGCTGAAGCTTGCCCAGTAACGCTGGACTCCGCCTCAATGATCGGATTCTGATCCTGCATCCATACCCCCGGTGAACTGTGCGCTTTACTTGCGCGCCGCTTCCAGGCCTGAACTCCCTTGTTGAAATCCAGGCTGGACGTTCACCACACCAAACTTGCGGTCTTCGACTTCCGTGTGCGCGGCCATGGCCCAGAGAAACGCGATCCGGTGTCCCGGCACAGAGGCGTTCGGATGATAGCCACTGGGCATCAACACCGCGTCTCCGTCGCGCACAGGAGTTACCAATTCCGGATACTGCGTATCGTTATAAACCAACTGAAGGCCATAGGCAGGCTCCGGCATGTCAAAGTAGACGTACATTTCCTCCAGCATCTTGGCATGCTCATGGGGAGGCCAGCTGGTCCAGTTTCCAGGTTCGGAAAACGTGAAACCCGCCAGCAGTCGGCCCGCTTCCACATTGTTCGCAATCAGCACGTTTAATTCGCGTCGCGAACCCGGGCTCCCGGCGGCAAATTTCATCGCAGGATCCTTGCAGACTTCCGCGTAGCGAATGATTTTCAATGGATACTTACCCTTGACGCCCGCAGAGAACTCCGCGAAATCAACGGAGCTTTTCGTCGAGACTTCAATGGCGGAATCGCGGGGGATGTAGATGGCGTCGAACCGCCCCAATTCGAAATCATTTCCTCCCGTCTTTACCACGCCATTTCCTGAAAGGCAGATTAGGCCAGTCTCCTGCTCGCCGTTGGAGAAAGAAACTTGTGGTTTGGACGAATTTAAAATGATGCGGCCGTAAGAAAGATGGCGCATCGTGCTGTTTGCCGGCGTCACGGCGAGACGCCGCCCGGTGTGGGCATTGGTTTTTCGAAACACCATTTTGTCGACGGCGACCGCGGATTGCGTACTCATAAACTACTCCCCCTTGATTGGACCCCAATTCATGAAACTGGCATGAGCGAGGACAGCTTCAGTCTGGCGTCTTGCTTCGATTTATGTTCAAAACTAACCTACGCTGCGCTCCCCCGCCACAAATACTCGGCGGATTTCCCAGTGCTTCAGAACGTGAAGCGCAGTCCTAGCTGAAGTTGGCGCATCGCACTCGCCGAGGTGATTTGCCCAAAAGTGGAGGAGCCCACGGTGGCGCCATTTCCAACCGGGGGATTGAGGCTCACAATGTTGAAAACATTGTAGGCGTCTGCCCGCAGCTGAATGTTCATGCCGTCCCGGAAATGAGACAAACTGAAGTCACGAGAGATCGAAAGGTCCACATCCTTGAATGTTGGGCCGCGCAGCAAGTTTCTTCCGGCGTCTCCGTTGACGGCAACTCCGCTGACCAGGGCGGCGGGATTTTGCGCAAACGCGGCGGTATTGAACCACTCGGCAGCGTTGCGGCTTCCGAGGACCGGATCCACGCCGGAGACGAGCTGGGCGCGTTCCGCAGCAGTGTTGCCGGTGAGGTTGGCGTCTTTTCCGTTGAGAACGGTGAAGGGAAGGCCGCTGTGTATTTTGATGATGGGAGAAACCGACCAGCCGTTCAGGAGCGCCCGCTTGAGGGGGCTCTCTACGCTGAAGTAGTTCAATTGCCAGACGAGGGCGGTGACAAACTGGTGGCGGATATCGAAATCGGCGGGGCCGCGTTCGAGCCGGAGATTGGTCATATCTTCCGCGCCGCCCTGCGTGGTGTTGTTATCCAACTGCACGCTGTCAAAGGTATGGCTGAAGGTATAAAAACCGTAGAGCATCACGCCGCGGGTCATGCGCATCTGGACGGTGGTTTGCAGACCGTTGTAGGAGGCCGTCTGGTTGGATTGTGCAAGCAACAGGGTGCCAAACGGGCTACCACCGCCGGTGCAGGTGGTCGTGCTGGGGTTGTCGATCGGGCGCCGTTGGGTAATATTGCCCGAGGCGCTGGTGGCACAGGTGGGAGCGAGGGCGCCCGTAGCGGGAGCGTTGATGTCCTGGGCGAACGGCAAATCGTGGCTCAGGGTTCCTACGTAGGCGGCGGAGACGCTGAGGTTTGCAGTGAGCTGGCGCTGCACGGAGAGATTGATCTGATAGCTGTAGGGCCACTGGAAATTTTTCGCGAAACCGAAAAATGGCCCGCCGGGAGTGATGAACTGACCAGGAGTGAAGGGAAAAGGATCCGTGCCTTTTAGTCCGCTCCCCGCGCCAGCACCGCAAGTGACGGTGGCTCCGAGCGGAGCGCCCGATCCGTTGTTTGCGACCAGATTATTGTACGGGCAGGTAAGGGTTGCGCCCTTGGGAACGGCGGTTAGACCCGAACCAGTCACCGCCTGTGTTGCGTTCGTGAACGTATAGCGGACGGCGGAAGGCTCGAAATTGGTGACGGTGTTCCATTCGTTGCCCGAAACGCTACCGTAGAAAACGCCCGCTCCAGCGCGGATGGAAGTCTTGCCGTCACCCCTGGGATCCCACGCGAGTCCGATTCTAGGGGAAACGTGGTGCCAGCGCACGGGCACGATGCCGCGCGTGACGTCGGGGTCGCCGAAGAAGAGGGCTCCGAGCGGGGCATTCGGAAAAGCGACGGATTGTACGCCTTCTTCGAAAGTGGTGCCGCGATTAAGAGGATCGGTCGGCGGAGTTTGAATATCCCAGCGGAGTCCCAGGTTGATGGTCAGGCGGGGGAAGATCCGGAAATTATCCTGGGCAAAGAGTCCTGTACTCCAGGTGTTGGTGTAGCCGGTAACCGGGGCGTCCTGAGAAAGAGAAGTCGGCAAGCCCATCAGGAAATTGGCAAGTGCGGGAACGGCAATGCTCTTGCCACTGACGGAATCCTTGATGTTGGTGCCGTTAAATCCAAAGACGCCGTAATTGTTGAGCAGGGTTTGCTGAATGTCTTTGTCTAGTGTTTCGTCCGCCCCAAAGCTGATGGTATGACGGCCGTGGCTCCAGCTGACAACATCGCGCACGTTGTAAAAATTCGATTCTGCTAGGGGACCGGCGATGGCGCTGGCGGCCGTAAAGAAGCCACTCACGGTGATCTGCGGAAGCGAGTGCGGGCCCTGGACGGTAAATTCCGAACCCAGGTCGCCGAGGGAGGTTGCTGGGAGGTTCGTCCGGCCGCCAACATTGCGGGTGTAGCCAATCCAAACCTGGTTGACAAGATTCGGCCTGGCCGTCCAGGTGTCACTGATGTTGACATTCTGTTGGCGCCAACTATAGGACTGTATGCTCCAGGGGATGTTACCGTTCGGCTGACCGCTGGTGGAATTCAACGGTGGGACGCTGTTGTCTCCGGTGGTGTAGAAATAGCTTCCGCTGAGCCGATGATTGGCGGTGAGATTGTGATCCAGCTTGATCAGGAATTCATCGGTGTTAAACGGGCTGGAAGCGATGCCTTGCCAGCCGTTTTTGGCCACGTTCGACGTCGGAATCGTGGGGAAGCTTGTGGAAGTGCCAGTGGGGTTGAGCAATGCCTGAGCGGTCGGATCGAGCAGCTTGGGGCAGATCACTGTGGGTGAGCCGCAGGTGTACTGGACGGGGAGTGCGGTCACGACGCCAGCAAAGTCACCCGTGCGCTCGGCCGCCGTGGGAACGGTGGCCCCGGTGAAGAAAAAGCTGCTGAACTGCCGGAGTCCCTGGTAGGAAACGAAGAAAAAAGTCTTATTCTTGATAACGGCGCCGCCCAAGGTGCCGCCGAACTGGTTGCGACGGAGCGGAGGCGTGGCCAGGGTGGAGTCCCAGTTGTTGGCGTTCAAAGAACTGTCGCGCCAGTATTCGAAGAGCGAACCGTGGAGGTTGTTGGTGCCCGATTTGGTAAGCACGGTGATGACGCCGCTGGACATTTTGCCGTACTCAGCGTCGTAGTTGCTGGTCTCTACGCGGTATTCCTGGATGGCGTCCGGGTTGGGAAGGATGTTGCCGGTGTTGCGAAGACCGGTCATGTTGATTCCACCATCGAGGTAGTAACTTACGGAACCCGCGCCGCCGTCCACACCGCCATTGATGAAGGTGCGTTGCTCCGGGAATCCGAGGGTGATAACGGGATTGGGCTGGCCGGCGTTGAACGTGCTGTTCTGCACGCCGGGTGTGAGTTCCAGCAACTGATAGGCATTGCGGTTGACGAGCGGCAAGTTCTTGATCTCTGCATTCTCGATCGTGCGTCCGAGTTCGGGACTGGTGGTATTGATGAGCGGGACGCTTTCGGTAACGGTGATGGTCTCACTCACGTTCCCCAGTTGCATCGTCGCGTCGACACGGCCGGGAACGTTTATCTGCAGCACGATGCCTTCCAGAACCACTTTCTTGAACCCGGGTTTGGTGATCTCCACCCGGTAGCTGCCGACAGGAAGCAACTCAATGCGATATTCGCCCGCGGAATTGGTCTCCAACGTTCGGGTCAGATTGGTATCGGTATTGGAGACAGATACCTGGGCGCCGGGCACGCCAGCCCCCGTCGCGTCCGTCACCTGGCCATACAGCGTCGAAGAGGTGATTTGCGCCCTCAATCGAGCGGGCGAGAGAATCGCAAGCAAGCAGAAAAGAAACGCAAATCCAAATTTTCCACGCATTTGCTTCTCCTATCAAAGCGCAGGGCACCTCTGCGCGTGATCACTACGGCCGGTCTCAGGCTGCTGTGCGCGCCACCTCGTTTGAGTGCGTGTACCGCATTATGAGACTGCATCTCACTTCGTGAATGGCCCTAAAAAAAACCGGCTTGCACCGGAATTCCACTTTTTCAATTCCTAGCTAACCGCCACCCTCACCAACTCCATCGCCGTCGGCCGATAGCCAAGTTCATGCGAAAGTTCCCCGGCTGCTTGCATCACCGCCTTCGCGATCTCCGGCACTCTCTCCCTCGTGACTCGAAACGCAGGGCCCGAAACACTTAAGGCCGCCAACAGCTTTCCCGAATCGTTACGCACCGGCGCGCTGACGCAGCGCAGTCCAGGCTCCTTCTCCTCATTGTCAATCGCATATCCCCTGGATCGAACGGCCCGCAACTCGGTCTTCAGGGCCGTGCCTGTGGTGATGGTGTTCGGTGTCAAGGCCTTCAAACCGGAGCGGCGAACGATCTCGCTCACCTCGGTATCCGTCAATTCTGCCAACATCGCTTTTCCAACCGCCGTGCAATAGGCCGGAGCGCGGCTGCCCACGTCGCACGCGGTCCGCACGCTCTGTTGCGACTCAATTTTTTCAAGGTATAAGACTTGTCCGTCGTCGAGCAAACAGAAGAAAACGGTCTCGCCAAGTTCGCGCTGCAGCCGGTCCAGGTAGGGTTTTGCCTGACGGCGCAAATCGATCGCGCCGATGACTTTTGATCCGAACTCAAACAGTTTAAGCCCCAGCCGGTAGCGCCCCGTGTCCGGGTTCTTGTCCACCAGACGGTGCTGTTCCAGCACCATCATCAACCGGTGCGCGGTGCTCTTATGTAGCTTCAGCGTCGTGCAGATCTCCACCAGGCTGCACTCCGTCGAGCGGCCTGCCAAAACGTCCAGCGCAGCCAGGGCGCGGTCAAGGACCTGAACCCGGTAGGGGGATTTGTATGTCTTGGATTGTGGCACGCGTGCCATATTATGGAACGGATTCCAGATGTCAAGAGAAAAATTGATGCCCCGCATCAAAAAAACTGCTACCCCCTCCGGTTCTGATCGCGGCCATACTCGTGCCAGGACGATTACAACGACTCATAACGCCCTTGTGTTTACGAATATCGCCTCAACTCCCGAGTAGTCAAACTGGAAGCTATCGTTCCGTAGCACTTGGACCAATAGTCGACTATTCGTTGAAGTGGACCGGATCTCCGTTGGGACCCGACTGTACACGAAGTGTGCAGGAATCGAACGTTTTCAGTGCATTGGGGTTAGCTTTTGAGCGAAAGCAGGTTCCCCGATTTGTTGGAAAGGTTGCTTTCCCCGATGCATATTTTGTCGTTCCGCTCTGGAACGGATCACGCCAGAACTCAACATGAGCTTCGTATGCGCCAGGACGCAATTGGTCGAACGCGTCAGGAAAGCTTGTGAGGAGAAAGGTCCTTGTGCCTCCCGGAACAACTTCTATCCAATCGGCATCGGACACTGGGCCAGGGTCTGAGATGGCGCGAAGAACGGACACAGGCTCGCCATTCTTGGTGACCACCAAGTTGTAGTACGTGTGCTGCAAGTCAACTCGTGCCTCGGCGTTGATGATTCTGCAGGGGTGGTCGGAGACATTTTTGAGCGTGAGCTGGAAGCGGGGAGCGGTGCCCCTCTACTGCTTCCTTTCACTTTTGTTTATTTCCAATAACTTGGGGCATCTGCTTTTCGCTCGAACGCTAACCCCAACAGCCAAAACAGATAGGGTTTTGACACATTTCTGTCACAGCTAGAGCACCTGCTCGGAACACTTGTTTTGGAAACTCATGGATCTAGGAACAGAGGTCGTCGTCTGTTTGCTCCGATCGCGACCGCGATAACAGCAATCGCGCCGTTGCTGAGCACCACGTTCAGAAAGTATGTCCCGGGCATGAAGCTGGATGGAGGAGAAGCGCTCGGGAACGCCGCCACGATCTGCGCGCCCGGGTCATTTCACTTCGACTTTCACGCGCATCCAAGGATGGATGCAGCACTGAAAAAGATGTTCACCTTTCGACAGACCCGTGACCTGAAGTTGGCTGCCCTGGAGGATTCGGGTCCTGGCGACCGCGACTCTCGAAAAACCGCCGGCACATTCGGGAACCGTGTCCTCTCCCGGCGCATTGAGCACCCCTATAAAGCCGCCGCCAAACTGCGCCACTTCTGTGAAGGTGTGAGGCTCGCCGCCCTGGTCGACTACGGTAAGAGTGCCCTGTTTCCGGACGTTGACCGTGTCAGGTTCGAAGTCCCAGCCCGGGTCCGGAGTTCCAGCTTTTGCCTTTGCAAATAGGTCGGTCAACTTCGTGGCTGCTCCAAGCGTGACGTTCTTGCAGAAATCAGGACCAAGCGCGTCATTGAAGGTGGCTGGATCGCATTCATCCAGGGCCACGACCTGTGCGACACTTGGTGGATTTTCTTGCTCAAACTCGATTGGGAACGCGCCAGCGAACATCGCACAGCCAGCGAATAAACCGAACTTCGCTACGGTAATTTTCATCATGGTTTTCTATCCTCTCTGAAAGTCGTTGAGGTTTTCCCCTCTGTCTCTAACAGCGTAAAACGGCGACCGTTTTAATCATCTGCGTGTGAAATAAATTTGCAGAGAGTACAGGGCTCCTAACCCGCTGATTTGCATGGGCTTTCGCATTTGACAGCAGATTTAAGACGCGCTAGGCTACGCCCCGAGGGACGTTTCCCATCCTAGAGAACCCCTGTGGAGCAAGAGTCTCCAAGCGAGGTCACGCAGCTGTTGCAGGTATGGCGGGGGGGTGACCGCAAGGCACTCGACGCGCTGCTCCCCCTGGTCTACAAGGAATTGCGTGTTCTGGCCCATTCCCAACTGCGAAATGAACGGCCAAACCATACGTTACAGAGCGCCGCGCTAGTCCATGAGGCGTACCTTCGCCTGGTCGGGCTGACCCGTCCCCAGTGGGAGAGCCGCACTCATTTCTTTGCCATTGCCGCGCAGCTTATGCGCCAGATTCTTGTCGACTATGCGCGCCGCCACGGCGCAGCGAAACGCGGGGGCCATGTCTGCAAGCTCTCCCTCGAGGAAGGGGCGATGATGCCCCGGCGAAAAGATGTAGACGTCGTAGCTCTCGACGATGCGCTTATAGGTCTCGCCAAAATCGACCCGCGCCAGAGCCGAGTTGTAGAATTGCGCTTCTTTGCCGGGCTCTCCTTGGAGCAGATTTCTGAAGTACTGGAAATTGCTCCGGCTACGGTGCAACGGGATTGGACGGCGGCTCGCGCATGGTTGCATCGGGAAATGGCCAGGAATTCCTGCGTATGAGTACGGAGCGTTGGGAGCGGACGAAACAGATTTTGGAAGAAGCGCTGCGGATAGCGCCTGAGCAGCGGCAAACGTATCTGGATTTAGTGTGCGGCGCGGATCGCGAAATGCGCTCCGAAGTGGAATCGCTCATTGCTTCCCACGCGGAGGCAGGCAGCGAGTTTCTCGCCGCAGCCGCTCCGGAAGTTCTGGGTCTCAGTTCCTCAGGCAAGCTTCCCAAGCTGCCACTGGACCAGCTAATCGGACACTACAGGCTAGTCGAAGAAGCCGGCCGGGGCGGGATGGGGGTGGTGTACAAGGCCGAGGATACGCGTCTGCACCGTTTCGTGGCATTGAAGTTTCTTCCGGAAGAGGTCGGAGAGAACTCGGTAGCCTTAGCACGGTTTCGCCGTGAGGCAGAGGCCGCATCTGCGCTGAACCATCCCAATATAGTCACCATCTATGAAATCGGGCAGGACGGTTCCACTCATTACATCGCGATGGAGCTGGTAGAGGGGAAGACGCTGCGCGAACTGCTTGTCGCCAGCTTGCTGCCAATACGAAAAGCAATTGAAATAGCGGCGCAGGTTGCGGAGGGGCTAGCCAAGGCGCATGAGGCGGGCATCGCGCACAGGGACTTAAAGCCCGAGAACCTGATGGTCTCTGACGATGGATTCGTCAAAATCCTCGACTTTGGCCTGGCGAAGCTCGCATCGACCAGCGAAAAGCTGTCGGATATGTCCACTGTGCCCGGGTCGCACACTGGACCGGGCGTAGTTCTCGGAACGGTGCAATACATGTCACCGGAGCAGGCCAGCGGTCGTCCGCTGGATTTCCGTTCAGACCAGTTCTCGTTCGGCTCGGTGCTCTACGAGATGGTAACGGGAAAACGCGCATTTCCGAGAAGCACGGCAGCGGAAACACTGGTGGCCATTCTCCGGGAACAAGCCGAACCGGTCGGGGCGCAAAATCCCGACGCCCCCGCTCCACTGTGTTGGGCAATTGAGAGGTGTCTGGCGAAAGAGCCCGATAAGCGTTACGTCTCTACCCGAGATCTCGCACGGGAACTTGCAGCCATTCGTGACCGCTTCTCCGAGAGACCAGTCAAGCAAATGGGGCCTCGCCCGACCAATATCCCCGTGCAACGGACCGCGTTTGTGGGGCGAGAAAAGGAAGTCGCTGCCGCCAAAGAACTCCTGCTGCGTCAGGATGTGCGATTGGTCACGGTCACGGGTCCAGGTGGGATCGGCAAAACGCGTCTCGCAGTGGAAGTGGCGAGCGGCCTTATCGAGCGGTTTCCGGGTGGGATCCATTTTGTTCCACTCTCCCCACTAAGCGATCCGGGCCTGGTCGCTTCCGTGATCGTCCAGACGTTGGGGATACGGGAGGCGGGAGGTCAGTCACCCCTCGAAATACTCAAAGAGAATTTACAGGATTCATTGCGCGCACCAATGCTGCTCGTGCTCGACAACTTCGAGCACTTGATTTCTACCGCACCGATGCTGGCGGAGCTCTTCGCTGTTGGTGGGAATAACCTTAAACTCCTTGTGACCAGTCGCGCGCCGTTGCACGTCTACGGTGAACACGAGTTTCCCATCCCAGCGCTGGCCCTACCAGACGCCCGGTCCTTGCCGTCTCTCGAGGTGCTATCACAGTATTCGGCCATCGCTCTGTTCGTCCAGCGCGCCTCGGCTGTCAAGCCGGATTTCGAACTCACGGAACAAAACGCAGCAAGTGTCGCCGATATCTGTGCACGGCTGGATGGTCTGCCGCTAGCCATCGAGCTCGCCGCTGCCCGCGTCAAGCTACTGTCGCCCTCAGCCATGCGGACAAGATTGGCGAGCCGCCTGCAGCTCTTGACTGGCGGCGCGCGAGACTTGCCGACAAGACAACAGACTCTTCGCGGCGCAATCGACTGGAGCTACGACCTCTTGAACCCTGCCGAGCAGAAGCTCTTCAGACGGCTTTCAGTTTTCGCGGGCGGGGGCACTCTGGAGGCGATAGAAGCTGTTTGCAATGCGAAAATCGACCTTGGATTGGATCCGCTCGATGGGGTGGCCTCGATCGTGGATAAGAGCCTAGTGCAACAGGTTGATCAACCCCAAGGGGAATTACGCTTTTTGATGCTCGAAACGATTCGCGAGTATGCGCAGGAGAAATTGGCGGCAAGCGAGAAGGACGCACTGACCAGACGTGCCCACGCAGCATACTACCTTATCCTGGCGGAAGAGGGAGCTTCAGAAGAAAGCGGCACGGAAAGTTCGGATTGGCTGAATCGGCTTGAAATTGAACACGATAATCTACGCGCGGCACTCGACTGGCTGACGGAGACCGGCGATGCCGGTTGGGCCCTGCGCCTAGGGGCAGCGCTTTTCCGTTTTTGGGAGATGCACGAATATCTCACGGAAGGAAGAAATCGTCTCGGCAAAATATTGAACGTCCAAGGAGCCGCGGCACCGACCGAAGCGCGAGCGCGAGCTCTTTTTGCAGCCGGCGTTTTGGCAGCCGAGCAAGGAGATTATACTTCTGCAGGCACGCTCTTTGAGGAGAGTTTGCAGATCGCCCGTAAATTGGGGGACCAACGAAGCGTTGCGGTTTGTCTGAACGCTCTGGCGGTCCGTGCCCGTGACCGCGGTGACATCGCAGTTGCGCACTCTCTGTTGGAAGAAAGCCTTGTGCTTTGGCGAGAATTGGGCGACCAGAAGGCTGTCGCTCGTTCTCTCAGTAACCTGGCGAATGTCGTCAAATTACAGGGTGACTATGACCGCGCGCGATCCCTATACGCTGAGTGTCTCGCAATCTTCCGAGGACTGGGAGATCGGACGGGTGTCGCCTGGTCGCTAAACTACCAGGGGGACGTCGCCCGAGATCAGGGTGACTCCGCAGCCGCGCGAACATTGTACGAACAGGGCCTGACAATTTTCCGGGAACTCGGTGACCGCTGGGGTATTGCTTGCACACTGGCTGATCTGGGAAGCTTGGCGAGGGAACAGCGAAATTACCCAGTTGCGCATTCTCTGTATCGGGAAAGTATAAAAATTTTCCAGGGACTGGAACATAAACGCGGAATCGCCCGCCTGCTGGAGTGTTTCGCGTGCTCAGCGGCGACACAACTCGAAGCAGAGCGTTCGCTGCGGCTGGCAGGCGCAGCGGCGGCGCTGCGCCAAAGCATTGGTGCTCCGCTCACGCCTGCAGAACAGGCCAAGCTGGAATCCACCCTGGACCCGGCACGGCAGGTATTGACCAACACGGCGAGCACCACGGCCTGGTTGGAAGGTTGGGCTACGCCGGTCGAGAAAGCTGTTGAAGAGGCGCTGATGCCACATTCTGCGGCTCGCTCGGTTGCGGCCACGGGCCCAGACGACCCAGCCACATGATTGGTGTCCAACGGCTTAGGCCGCTTGGTCCAGGCGCATTTTAGCCGACGCTCACTCCGCAGTTGTCGGGTCAATCATTCTCCGGACTGCGGAGATGCGATTCGCGGGGAAGCCTCCCCTTCGTGCATGTTCTCTGACCGTCGCCTCGTCTGGAGCGAGGTAGACGCAGTAAACCTTGTCGCCGGTTACGTAGCTATGGAGCCAGTGGATCTCGGGACCCATGGCCTTCAGAACGCTGATCGACTTTTGGGAGATTTCCCGCAATTGGGCGTCGGACAGATTCCCCGCTCCCGGGATTTCGCGTTCGATGACGAATTTTGGCATGGGCGTACCCCTTATGCGCACATATGCTAACAAGCAGATAGAGCGGTTTCAAGACCGCTTCGCCGGAGTGCTTCGCCGGAGCCACCCCAGTCAGCGAAAAACGACCGAGAATGAAATTGCTTCGGTAGATGGCCGATCACACATCGGAGCCTTGAACTGTCCACCCTCCTTGCGGTGCTCTTGCGCAAGATTGTGTGCGATCTCTCGAAATCGCGGCCATTAACCGAGTTTTCCTAGTTCGAGTGCTGCCCTGAGCCACCTGGCAAGCACGGGAGCGTTGGCTAAACTCTTTGGCCCGTGGAGTGACGAGCGGATCAAGGAATGATTGAGGGACGGATCCGACCATGAATTCTGTAGACAGCGAAGTCTCGCTTGTCCACGGTGAATATTTTGCGGATACCTTCTCGCTCGGCAATCCGGATAAGCGCTGCGTCACCAAGATCCATCGGGCGCTGCAAAAGAAGCGGGAACGCTCTCGCGAGACTTAGATATTGAGTGATGGGTTTGATCCCGATCGGACTGTACGAACGCAAGAATAAAGCAATCTCCCTGAGTCATGCACGCCCTGGCATGCTCCTACTGTTTTGTCCGATAGAAGATCGGCTGCGGGCCGTCCACGATTTTGAAATCCGCCGGCACAGTGAACAATGATGGGCTCGGCTCCGTGCGCACGATGTTCGTGAGGCGGAACGTCTGCTCCCCCATCCGCGGATCGCTCCGTTTGCTGTAGACCACGATCTTGAGATCGGGCGAGGTCCAGACTTCCGTAACAATTGTGATGGGCCGCTCATTTCCGATTTGTCCTGCCGGAATCGTGTGCGTCGTCCGTACTCCGTTCACCAGGACACCTTCCATGGTCTGAGAACCAAGGTCCTCTGTATTCCCCTGATCCTGCTCACTTGTGATCAGATGCTTTTCGAAGAATACTCCTGGCGCGGAAGCACCCGTCGCGGTGGACATGGCATCGGGTGGAGGTAACGGCGCTCCGTTCCCTTCGACGACTCTCATGGTGACCGTTGCGCCCGGCGCGCCCGCAGTACCTCCTGCAAGGGGAGGAAGCGCAGGCATTTTCTGCGCTGTCTTTTCCGTCAGGTTCAAAGTGTAGGAAGTCTGCGCGACCGGGTCGTGGATGAAAATCAGATGCGGCGCATTAGCCGCCGATAAATTCCCGATCGCCGGTAGGGCCGTGTCCTGACGAGTGCGGCCTTGCGAATCGCGCGCGGTGGTTCCCGTGCTCGTCTCCACGAGGCGATTGCCGTCCACGAGAGTCTGAATTGATTCGTTCGTGATCGTGGCCGAATACGGAGCACCCAGTACAGGACCGGACGCTTTGTCGAATCCGCCCGAGGCAAAGGCGCCCACGGTACCAGTGGTCTGATAGACTACGTTCCCTTTTTCTTGCGCGAAGACGCAGGATGCAGCTGCGAGAACAAGAAGCAATGCACATTTCATGGTGGTGACTCTCCTTTCTCAACTCAACGAACTCATTGCCACAGACGAACCTGTTTGACCGATCCATCCGGGGCAATACTCAGTTCCGCGATGAAATTCATTCCTTTCGGCATGGCGCCCGGCGGAAACATTGCCTCCGCTGGAATGGCGATTTGCACAGCAGTCTCCCTCGGCTGCCATTTCGCAGCTCGCACCTGGACGGGTGCAACCGCGTGTTGCCTATGGATCGTTTTGCGTGGAGCAGTCTCCGGCGCAGGCTGCGCGGGAACAGGAACAGAAGCAGCCGTAATCGTCGGCGTGAGAATCGGCGGCGGTTCGATGCGAGTCCGCGGGAAAGTCAGGAACATCACGGCCACGGCCGCAACGGCGCCCGCAAGTACCGGCACCCAGCGCGGAACGCGGCGACGCGTCTTCGCCGCCACCACAACATCACAGTACACATCGAAGGTCTCGCTTACCTTTTCGTACCCTGCCAGCCGGGTGCGACATTGCTTGCACCCTTCGATGTGGCGCTGTACCTCGGCGGATTCATCTGTCGGTAGCTCGTGGTCGAGCCAGGCGATTAATTTCTGTTGAACGTCACACATTGCATTTCTCCGCTAGTTTCTTGATCCCGCGCTCGACCGTGTCCGCCACTGTGGATGTTGCTATTCCCAGAACTTCTCCGATTTCACGGTAGCGCAGCCCTCCCGCCCTCAGCAGGAGGCACTCCCGTTCGGACTCCGTCAGCAACCGAATCGCTGCTGCGAGGTGCCGGAATTTCTCTTTCTCAAGCACCCGTTGCTCCGGCGTCGCATCGTCCGCCAGAAAATCCATTTCGCCGTCGAGTGGCTCACCGAATCGCCGATGGTAGCTGGTCTGGCGATTTCTCGCCTGATTGTGCGCCACGCGAAACAGCCAGCCGCGGATGTTTTCCTGCGTTCCATTCGAAGCCAGATGCCGTTGCAGGCTGAGAAACGCATCTTGCACCACATCCTGCGCTTCGTCGCTCGTAAGTCCGAGACAGACGAGGTAGCGCAGCAGAGGCTTTCGTAGTTCGCGATACAGAGTCGTAACCTCCGAGGTGCCGGCGGCCAGCCGCAGCAGCGGCAGCGCCAGGGGTACGGAATCGTCACTCACATGAGCCTCCGCATCGCGCCTCTATCTATAGAACAAGCGAGAGTCCCGGCTTTCCGGGGGGTGTGTCCACCACCACAGAACGCTCTCGCATTGGAAGATGCCTCGTTGTTAGACGCACTGGATCATCAGAACGTGGTCATCGGACTCACGGTGGCCTGCCGTACCATTACCTAACTCGTCCGGTTTGGGCGTTTACCAGAGTCGAAAATCACTGCGCCTGTGCTTGGCTGGCTTGAGGATTCGGTAATTCGATCCGATAACCGAGATTTCGGAGTTGCCGAATCATTCTCCACGTGCGCTGATATCTGGATCGTT
>Ga0210410_10001373_pt1 | contig 23133 bp, 17 predicted proteins | sample IncBWC4MmetaG_FD_161058 | JGI IMG/M metagenome (GOLD analysis project Ga0210410, IMG submission 161058) | Forest soil microbial communities from Barre Woods Harvard Forest LTER site, Petersham, Massachusetts, United States - Inc-BW-C-4-M | ecosystem: Environmental > Terrestrial > Soil >... | reverse complement strand
CCCTCAACATTTCAATTTTCGTAAATCCGTTCGCCGGTCACGTCCTGCCGGGGCTCTAGCCTCGCCACCTGGTTAGGCTTTGCCTTGGACCTAGCTCCTTGACAAATACCCATATTTCTGCAATTATCGAAATATGGCATCTGCCTCTATTAGTCCTAGCTCGCAACGCGTCGCCAAGCTCGCCGACATGCTTTCCGCCATGGGCACCGAACCAAGGCTCCGCATCATGCAATTGTTATTGTCCGCGCATCCCCAAGGCCTGGTCGTCTCCGATATCCAAGCCGAGTTGGAAATCCCCAATTCCACGCTTTCCCATCATCTCGAGAAATTGAAGAACGAAGACCTTGTAAACGTACGCCGCGAAAGCACGTTTTTGCGCTACACCGCCAATACCGAGGCGCTTCAGGAGCTGATGCAATTCCTGTACGCCGAGTGTTGCACCAGAAACAAAGCCCTCAAGCCCCAAGACATCGTGCAAATCTGTAAATAGGAGAGTCGCCATAGAAGGAAAGAACATCACGGAAGTAGTGAAAGAAAAGTATGGCGAGGCAGCACTGCGTGTAAACAGCGGCGGGAGCGCTTGTTGCGGGGCCACCGCAGCGGCTAACGACAGTTGCTGCGATCCCATCACCTCCAATCTCTATGACTCTTCTCAAGCGGGCGAAGTTCCTACGGAGGCTCTGCTGGCTTCGCTCGGTTGCGGCAATCCCACCGCTCTCGCGAAACTTAGCCCCGGCGAAGTGGTCCTCGATCTGGGTTCCGGCGGCGGCATCGATGTGCTGCTCTCCGCCAGACGCGTTGGCCCCGCCGGCAAAGCCTATGGCTTGGACATGACCGGAGAAATGCTGGCCCTCGCGAACGAAAACAAAAGGAAATCCGGGATCACCAATGTGGAATTCCTGAGAGGCGAAATCGAGAATATCCCTCTGCCCGGCAATTCTGTCGACGTCATCATTTCCAACTGCGTCATCAATCTCTCCGCAGACAAAGATAAAGTTCTCCGCGAAGCCTTCCGCGTACTAAAACCTGGGGGGCGTTTTGCAGTTTCCGACGTCGTCACTCGCGGCGAAATCATGCCCGAAATTCGCAAAAGTGTTCTGCTTTGGGTAGGCTGCATCGCCGGCGCGCTAGACGAAGCTGAGTATCGCAGCAAACTCGCCGCCGCCGGATTTGAACAAGTTGACGTCGAACCAACCCGCATCTACCGCGTCGAAGACGCCCGGGAATTCCTCTCCGGCCAGGGCCTCGATGTCGATGCTCTCGCCCCGCAGGTCGACGGCAAATTTCTGAGCGCCTTCATCCGCGCCGTAAAACCCGCAAACTCTCAAGTCCAGGCTTCATGCTGTAATCCCGGCTGCTGCAACTAAAAGGGAAGTGAGAAATCGCGCATGTCCCGCCACTACAACGTTCTCTTCCTTTGCACCGGCAACTCCGCCCGCTCCATCATGGCCGAAGCCATTCTCAATCGAAAAGGCTCTCCAATTTTTACCGCCTATAGCGCTGGTAGCCATCCCAAAGGAGCGGTTCACCCCGTTGCGCTTCGTCTTCTGAAGGAGGCTAACTTTCCAACCGAAGGCCTCCGCAGCAAGCCGTGGGACGAATTCGCAAAACCCGGCGCACCCGCTCTGGATTTTGTTTTTACCGTCTGCGACAACGCCGCCGGGGAAGTCTGTCCCATCTGGCCCGGCCAGCCCATGACCGCTCATTGGGGCATCCCCGATCCCGCAGCCGTCGAAGGCACGCCCGAACAAGTCAACCAGGCTTTCCGCGACGCTTTCGTCCATCTCGACCGCAGAATCAGTCTCTTCCTGTCTCTGCCGCTGGCTTCCCTCGATCACCTGGCCATCAAAAAAGAAATCGACCGCATCGGCCACCAATGAAAACATCCCTCGCACGCCGCTCAGTGGCGGAATTCCTCGGCACCGCTTTTCTCGTTGCTGCCGTAATCGGTTCTGGCATCATGGCCGAGCGCCTCTTTGGCGGAAATGTAGCTTTTGCGCTGCTAGCGAACACGATCGCCACCGGAGCTGCGCTAGTCGCGTTAATCCTCACCTTCGACTCCATCTCCGGCGCCCACTTGAATCCCGTTGTAACCATCATGGACGCCTGGGAGAAAGGCTTGCCCTGGTCAGAAGTTCCTCACTATTTGTTGGCCCAAATCTTCGGGGGAATTTCCGGAGCAATCATGGCGCACGCCATGTTTGGACTACCGACAATTTCTCTTTCACGGCATGCCAGAAGCGGACCTTCCCAATGGTTCAGCGAGTTCGTGGCCACCTTTGGCTTGCTCGCGGTTATCTGGGGCTGTTCCCGGCTCCGCTCCAATGCCGTTCCATACGCTGTGGGTGCCTACATCACCGCTGCTTACTGGTTCACCGCCTCGACGTCCTTCGCCAATCCCGCGGTAACCATCGCCAGATGTCTCAGCGATACGTTCGCCGGTATTCGCCCCGCGGACGTCCCGTGGTTCATATTCGCTCAATTCTTCGGCGGTTTTGCGGCGACACTGCTCTTTCGCTGGCTCGTTCCTAATCTGCAAGCGCAAGCCAAGCAAGTTCTACTAGCCCACGACTTGGAGAAGAGTCGCTAGCGGTACGGACCGGGCACATCCGTGACAGACTAAAAGCCGGCGCCACGCTGGTCTTCTCCTTGCGTGTCCTGGACGCCGTGGGCGCCAAGACCGCGCAGGTCCAGCACGGCTGAACGACTAGATCTCGGGTTTCTCCCGAAGGGCCAGCGATTGGGAAAATCCATTGTAGGGGCGCAGCATGCTGCGCCCCAGTTGTCGAGGTGTCGCATCCAAAGTGCTTGCTTCTTCGGCTTATAACCGTAGTGAGGCTAAAACTGGTTCCACAAGAACTGGTTGTAAACCTCGTGGTGGTACTGAACCTCGGGCGCCTTCACGAACGTGCCCAGGGCTCTGGGGCAGCGATCGGCAGCAGCGCGTTTCAGGTCAGCGTAGCGTCCCTTCACGTCAGCGCCGAAAATCTTTGTTGTCCACTCAGCCTTCTCGAAGTTCTCCAGTGCCGTGTAGATATTGTCCGGCAGGTAGCGTTCGGCCGAGCGCAGATTCTTGATCTTTGCGGTTTCGCCATCCAGCCCGGTCTTGAAGATCGAGTACATCACCATGTACGGATTTGCATCCGGCGCAACGGCGCGCACCTCCGTCCGCATACTGCGCTCATTGCCGATGGGGATGCGTACCATGGCGCCTCGGTCGGTTGGCGAGGCTTTGAGCTGGTTGGGCGCCTCGAAGTGCGGGTCCAGGCGCCGAAAGGCATTGACGCTCGAATTGAGCAACAGACATATATCGTTGCCATGAGTGAGAATGCGATCCACGAACTCCCAGCCCATCTTGCTCAATTGCTCTTCACCCTTCGGGTCCCAAAACAGATTCTTGCCGTCCTTGCTGATCGAGACATTGGTGTGCATGCCGTTGCCGTTCACTCCCACGACCGGTTTCGGCAGAAAGCAAGCCGTCGACCCCAAGTTGGTCGCTACCTGTCGGCAAATGAGTTTGTAAAGTTGGATCTGGTCCGCTGCCGCCACCACTTCCCCATAACCATAGTTGATCTCGAACTGCGAGGGCGCGACTTCCGGATGATCCTTCTCGTTCTGAAAGCCCATCGCGCGCTGCACTTCCGCGGTCGTGTCAATGAAAGTGCGCAGCGGGTCGCCCGGCAGGGAATGGTAGTAGCCGCCAGTGTTGACGTACTCAAACTTCCCCGTTTCGTGATAATGCCGCTCAGCGTTCTCTCCTTTGAATAGAAAGCCCTCGATCTCATTGGCGGCGTTGAGCGTCAAAGCTTTCTTTTCGTGGAGCTGGTCGGCGTAACCCTTCAGGACGCCGCGAATGTCGCCGGCGTACGGACTGCCATCCTTGTCGATCACATGGCCGAAAACCAGCACTTTGCCGGAACCGAAAACGTCGGACGGTCCCCAGTAGAACGCACTCCAATCCATCGCCAATCGCAGGTCGCTCTCGCGCTGCGCGGTGAAGCCGCGGATCGAAGATCCATCAAACGTCAAATTGTCCCAGCTTTTGATCAGAAACTTTTTGTCGTAGTCGAGCATGTGCAGGCGGCCTTCGAGGTCGCTGAACAGCACCGTCACGGCCTTGATGCGCTTCTCGTCCGACAGGTACTTGATGCGCTCTTCCTGAATTTTGTGCGCCGCCACGCGCTTCATGCGCTGGTCCTTGGCTTTCAGGTTCAGTTCTTCCAGCTCGTCATAGGAAAGGGCCAGAAAATTACGCAGTTCGTTCGACATGAATCTCCTCGCGTTGGGATTGGGAACGGCTCAGGCGTGCAATGGGAGGTGAACAGTGACTGTCCATCAAGCCGATAGGTTATCGCGGCGCTCCGATAGCGGTCAAATCGAAAAAGTGGTCCGACAAATCGAAATCTTCAATCGTCTACAGTCCACTTTGTCCGGTGCGTGAGGGTGGAGAAGACGCCGCAGCCCGGCGGCTGTGCGCTAATCGTAATATTCCTGCCCCAGGTGGGTGATCAGATCTTCGCCCATCATCCAGCGCAGTGTATTCTTCAGCTTCATCGACTGGATAAACAAGTCGTGCTCGGGATAGAGTCCCGGCGCGGTCATCGGCGACTTAAAGTAAAAACTGAGCCACTCCTGGATTCCGCGCATGCCCGCGCGCTGCGCCAGGTCCAGGAAAAGCACCAGGTCCAGCACGATGGGCGCAGCGAGAATCGAATCGCGGCAAAGGAAATCCACCTTGATCTGCATCGGATAGCCAAGCCACCCGAAAATGTCGATGTTGTCCCAGCCCTCTTTGTTGTCGCCCCGCGGCGGATAGTAGTTGATGCGCACCTTGTGGAACAGCTTTCCGTAGAGCTGCGGATAGAGTTCCGGCTGAAGAATGTACTCCAACACGCTGAGTTTCGACTCTTCCTTGGTCTTGAACGAACCCGGATCTTCGAGCACTTCGCCGTCCCGGTTCCCAAGAATATTCGTGGAGAACCAGCCGTCCAGTCCCAGCATGCGCGCCTTAAACGCCGGCGCGAGCACCGTCTTCATCAGCGTCTGCCCGGTCTTGAAATCTTTTCCCGCGATGGCCACGTTGTGATCGTGCGCCAGCGTCTGGATCGCCGGAATGTCCACGGTCAGATTCGGCGCGCCGTTGGCGAATGGCACTTCGCTGGTAATCGACGCCCAGGCGTATAACATCGAAGGGGCGATGGCCGGATGGTTGGACTTCATCCCTTCAATAAATTTTTGCGGCGTGGAATGAACGTCTTCGGGCTTGAGGAAACTTTCCGTCGATCCGCACCAGCAAGTCACCAGCCGTGATGCGCGCGAAGTCTTGCGGAAATTCGCAATGTCTTCCTTGATTTGCAGCGCCAGCTCGTATTTGTTCTTGCCCTTCTTGACATTCGGCCCGTCGATCAGCTTCACGAAGTTGCGGTCGAACGCCGCCTTCATCGGTTTGATCGTCGAAAGAAACGGCTTCACTTTTGCCAGGTCCTGCGGGTTCAAAACTCCCGCGTTCGCGGCACTCTGGTAGGCGTTGTCCTTGAAAATGTCCCAACCACCGAACGCGATATCTTTCAATTCCGCCAGCGGCACAAACTTCTTGATCGCTGGAGTGCGCGCTTCCGTACGCTTTCCCAACCTGATTGTGCCGAGCTGCGTCAGCGAGCCCACCGGCTGCGCCTTTCCTCTGCGCACGAGGTCGACTCCCGCCATAAACGTCGTGCTGACGGCCCCTATTCCGGGCAAGAGCACCCCCAGTTTTCCCTTTGCCGGCGCAATCTTCCCAGGCTTATCCATGCAACTCCTCAGTTTTCTTGATCTAAAAATAAGTTCAATGGCTGCTTTAGCGTGCCGCATCCCCAAGCAAACCAGTAATGATGCGCGAACCAGCGCGGATTTGCAAATGGCGCAGAAAGAATGGCGCAAAAATAATACTGGCGGTATCGCGACGGGAATCCGCTATTCAATACAAGTCGTCATGCATGCTTGGGGTTGCGCCTGAGCTCGAACACCAGGTACACCACAATAGCGATGTTGAACAGCAGCAGGATGATTTTTGCCAGTGTTGCAAGTCTGACGATTTCATAAACTTCGAGCGGCAGGAACGAACCGGTGGTCACAATCGTAAGATATTCGGCCCAGCGTTTGCGCAGCGCGAGACCAATCCCTTCGGTGAGGAAAATCGCGGAATAAAAGAATGTTCCAACCCTAAACTCTTTTAGTTTTTGGGGATCCACGAGCGACAACTTTTCGATCACCAGGTGAATGTAGTGATTGTGGGGGTCCACGCGAAAAAGATTGGCCCAGTGTTCCAGGGTCGGGCCGACATCTTTAGACAGCAACGCCGGCGCGGCGATTCCCACGGCAAGCAAGGCCAGGCCCTTCAAAAGCTTGAACGCGGCGATCACCAGCAGTCCCCGGGAGTGCTCGTGATTGCGTGATTCTTTTCTAGCCATATTCGTCTATACGCTTTCTTTCTGGAAGAAGATGCGCACGTCGCTCGGACAATTCGCGGTCAATATTCTGATCTTCACTGCGACGTGGCCATGGGATTCGCCTGCAAAAGTTCTGTTAGATCCGCCACCATCTTCGCGCTGAGCTCTCTCAGCGCCTGGTCGTTCGCCTCTCTGTCGACCTCGAACTTAGCGACTGGCGCGTACGGGCTCACCGTAATGATCGGTCCGAACTTGTTGTCGGGGCTTTTCGGGCCGGAAATCTCATAGAACTCCTGGTCGGGACGCGCGAGGTTGCTGACGGAGAAGAAAAGCTGCAGCCCGGGAGGTTCCAAGCCGCTCCCGATGATCGCTTTGCGGATTCGACTCTCTTCATCCACTTGGGTAAAGACGCCCTGGATGCGCACGCCCGATTCCGGACGCGGATCGCTGAGTCGCAGGCGGTGCACGGTATAGCCGGCATTCTCCAGTGCTTTCACAAGATTTGAGGCCAGACCATCGACAAGCCGTTTCGCTTGTTCGGCGGCCGTCTCTTTTTTCTTCTGATCGGGCGCCGGCGGGGCAGGTGTGCTTCCGCGAACCGGGGGCTTCTCATCCTTGGCAGGGACTACTTCCAGCTCGAAATCAGTGACGTACACCACCGTGGACTTGGACGGTGCCGGGGGCTCTTGCCTAGCGGCAGCCGGCGGAATGCTCTCGTGATGCAAGCTGGAGAATGCGCCCAGCGTCATGGAAACTGCCAGGACAACAAATCGTAGAACATCCATGAAAAAAACCTCACGGGACAAGGAATCGCCGAGCTTCGGGGCATGGCCCCTCCATGATGTCACATGCCGGTACAATTTAGGACGGGGGGATTCCCGGTCACCCGCGAATGCTTACGCACGCCACCGAGGGCCGTCTATGCACTCGATGGTGTGGAATCGGCCAAAACTTGTGTAATGCGCCGGCTTACCGGCGGTCAAAACGGGAGGGTATATTCATGCGAAACAGGTTCGCAGGTTTTCTAGGCATTTTAGTGGCACTGGGTATCTTGGCGGGTAGCGCCGAGGCTCAATTCAAAAATGGCGGGCAGGCCACCGAGCTGAAGCTGCCGACGCTCAGTCAGCGCGCCGTCAGCACGCAGCGCATCGGCCTCACGGACATCACGATTGTCTATTACCGGCCGCTTGTCAGCGGACGGAAACTCTGGGGCCAGGCGGTTCCGTATGGAGCGGTATGGCGCTCCGGAGCGAATGAAAACACGACAATCACGTTTAGCGATGATGTTTCGGTGGAAGGCCACGCTCTGCCGGCCGGGACGTACGGACTGCACACCATCCCCACCGCGGATCAGTGGACTATTATTTTCTCGAAGAACTCCACGTCCTGGGGCAGCTTCAGCTACGACGAGAAAGAAGACGCCCTGCGCGTGACCGTGAAACCGCATCCCGTGGAGTTTCAGGAAGCGCTGGCCTACACCTTCGATGATCCCAAGCCGGACTCTGTCGCCGTCACTCTTCGCTGGGAAAAGGTGGGCGTGCCGTTCCAGATTTCCGTCGACAACAAAGCGATCATCTCTCGCAGCATTCAAAACCAGCTGCGCAGCGTCGGTGGGTTCACCTGGGCCGGCTACGACGAAGCGGCGAACTGGGCTCTCGACTCCAATTACAATCTCGAGCAGGCCCTCAAGTGGACAGATGTATCCATTCAGAACGAAGAACGTTTCGAGAATCTCCTCACCAAGTCGCAGATCCTTGAAGCGCAAGGAAAAAAGCAGGAAGCGCAAGCTGAAAAAGCGAAAGCCTTCGACAAGGCTTCCGGGCTGCAGCTTCATATCTACGGACGTGGCCTGCAAATTCAAAAGAAGCAGGAAGAAGGCTTCGCGGTTTTTCAAGTCAATGTGAAGAAGCGTCCCAACGACTGGTACACGCACGGCGAATTGGCCCGCATGGCGGCGGCAAAGGGTGATTTTGACACGGCGCTCAAAGAAATGAAGCTGGCCCTCGATGGCGCGCCTGATGCCACCAAGAATCAAATCAAGGGCTTGATCGGACGCCTGGAAAAGAAACAGGACATTAATCCCATCTGATTGCGGTGTACTGCCGCAATCCCAAACGTATCGGGGATTTCATCGGAAAGCCCTAGCGCCATTTCTTTAGTTGGGGCCAGATGTTCCCCAGCGTGCCGAATTTTGCGCCGCGACAAATAAAAACAGGAATCTCGCGTTCCAGAGCGTAGGGATTGTCTGCCGACAATCCCACAAATTCGACGTGCTCGAATTTTTCTTCCAAAGATTCTCGCGTGTCGTCGAGAACAATCAAACAATTACCTGAATAGCTTCGCGGGCCCCACAGAAAATAAGTCTGGTGGCCGCTGAGGGCGGGAGGCAGTCCGTACCGCGGACCGAAGAAATCGATGGCCCCGGCCTGCCCGTAGTCCTGTGCGAAGATCCCGCAGCCCGGCCGCTCCTCTGGCGAAAGCCGCGTGTACGCCTGATTCACCGTGGCTACCATCTCCTCCCAGCCGAATTGATCAGCGTAGTGCTGCGGAAGGATGGCTCGCATGTGACTGTGTTCGCTGCGTGGCACTTTGAATGGCAGCTTCTGCATGTAGGAAATGAACTGGTCAACGGGAAGGATGGGAACGACTATGGGCGCCAGCCAGGCGCCCCCCGCCAGGAGAATCGTGACGATGACCGGCTTCAGCCACATCCTTCGTGGTCGTTCGACAAAGCCTTCCACCATAGCTGCGCCTGCCGCCAGGAAGACGGGATAGATGGGCGCGAGATAGTAGTTCTTTCCTTTGAGAACGATGAATACAGCAAGCGAGATGAGATAACTCCATCCGAAGAACCGGTACGGCTTGAAGCGAGCAGAGAAAAAGAAGGCCAGCACACCCAAGATCCACACGGGTGCCAGAAGCGGATGAAGGAGCAAAACCTGTTGCGCGAAATACGCAATGGGAGAAAGCGCTACGTCGCGGCCCTCTGTTTTGATGTTGTGCATGAGTTCCGCAAATGGCCAGTGGTTTTGAACATTCCACAACAGGTTCGGGAGAAAAACCAATAGAGCAATCGCGCCGCCGAGCCAAATCCATTTGCCGGCAAAAACGTGGCGCTGCTCTGTCAGCAGCAAACCTGCCACCAAAGCGAACCCGAATATGGCAATCGAGTATTTTTCTTCCAGACCGATACCTGCGACGAGCCCAAACCACAGCCAGTAGTGCGGCTCGTTGCGTTTGATGGCCAGGATCGCAAAATACGCGCAACCCATCCATAGCAACGGTTCGAGGCAATTGGTGGTCAGCAGGCTGCCGTCCGAAAGGTACGAAGGCGCAACGAGGAACGCCACCGCGGAGAGGAGCAGCGCGAAGCGTCCACCTCCAAGCTCGCGTGCAATCATGGCCGTCAGAATGACAGTCGCCGACGTGGCCAGCGCAGGAATGAATCGGATGCTGCGCAGCGAGTCTCCGAGAATCAGGCGGCAAATTTTTATCAGGAACGGCACCAGCGGCGGTTGATCGACATAGCCCCAGGCGAGATGGTTGCCGCAGGCCATGTAATCAAACTCATCGCGGAAGTAGCCATAGCGATTGTTGAAGTACCAATGGAAAACAAAATTCGCCAGCGCGAGAAACAGGACCACGTACATCCCGTCCGCCAGGAATGGCGGCTTTGCCATCCTGGAGTTTAGCGATTGGTCAGACGTGTTTTTCATTTGTGCTCGCTGGGTGTCAGGGCTGTATTCGCAGGTGTGATTATGCGTCAGGAGAGGAGAACCAGAAAGAGGGCGGGACGGGCAGACGGAAATTTCCAACCAAACGCGGGCCCGGAGATGTTTCTTGCGGTCAGCATCCAGGACTAAGCGGCAGAACGGTCCCACCGGCGAGCAGGGACAAAAGATGGAGGTAGCTGGTCAGAATGTGCAGGCACGGAATTTCTGTCTTTACGAGGAACTGCACGGGGATGCCGACTTTTACCGGGCTGAGGTCAAAAAGTCCAAGAACGTGATCGTACAACGGCGGCAGGGGCAGCTTCGGAACAATGTCCAGCCGGTTGGCGATGCGCAACGTATTCGGCACTACATGATTGTATACATCGACGAACTGGGGGCCTCCCGTGCGCGGGCTCGCATAGGTATAAACCGCCGGGTTCGTGAAGGAAGTGTTGGCGGCGACATCCAGGGCCAGAAGCGTGGCAAGCGCGCCTCCCAAGCTATGTCCGCAAATGGTGAGTGAGCTGACTGGCCGATTCCAGGGGAATGCAGGATCGGAGATGACTTTGGTCACGGATGGCGAGCCTGCGGCAGCTCCCACGGTCATGGAGGTGTACATGGCCGTAAAGCCGTCCTCCGTGTGGCCGGCGCTGGGGAGAAAAGGACACGGCACGAGAAGGAATTTCGCGTCCTGCATCCACTCTAGAATTCCTTCCGTCCCACGAATGGCGATAACGGCGTCGCCGGTGGCGGGATTTTGCAGGATCAAGCCAATCTCGACGCGCGTGGCCCCGCGCGCGGGGTTCAAATCGGTGGCCAGGTCGTTGGCAAAAATCGTGGCGATGAGGTCGTAAGGTGCGGTGTTGGGAAGCGGGCCGGTTTCTGCCGCGTAGGCCGCGTTCACCAATTGTGCGAATTGAATTGCCTGGTTCAGGTCCATAGGGGGGCTCCAGGACGATACGGAAGTTGTAGCGCAATAATATGCATCCGTATATTGCAAGTCAATTAAGTATTCAGGAAGGAGCCAGCGGTAATCGGATGGGATCGTTACAGAACTAGAACCAATCGCTGCGATACGCGACCCACCAACTGGCAACGCCAATCGGAATGGTGGCTCCCAACGCCCACCAGAAGGGAAGGACGACGTCAGCCAGCAGTCCCAGGGCCGTAAACGTAAGCCAGAAGATCTTGCGTTGCATTCTTCCAGTTTAGCTCGAAAGAATGCCCGGAAGTTGCCACGCCTGCCGAGTGGTTACCTGCCTCTCTGCAATCGAGTCCCGATGCAATGTCGCTACGCGGACGGCCACCGCGCTTCCGTCCTCATGACTGTTTGCCTGCGGTTCCGGCGATTCCCAGCCAACGAGAAGATGATTCACTAATTAACGCGGCCTTGCGTCGACAGTGGCACCTGATGAGCGGGGCTGCGCATCCAACGTGTTGAGGCAAGCCGCGATTGCGAGGAACGGGAGCGGCTGCTATGCTTGCCGGATGATGCGGTGCAGGAATGAACTCTGCGTCGCGCTCCCTTCCGCAAGTTCCCTACAGGTGCGTTCATGAACGTTTCCATAAGCTATAAGCACGTGGAGTAACAAAAGCCGGTGGAGGCTGAAGTCGAGCGGCACATCGGAAAGCTGAGCAAATTGTTGCAGAGTTATACGCCGGACCTGGTGCAGGTGCACGGTGTTTTTTCGAAGAACGCACATAAGGGAGAGCAGACCTGCACGCTGAATTTATCGCTCCCTACGGGGACGCTGCACGCCACGGGAGTAGCGGAAAACGTGCGGGCGTGCTGCAAGAAGGCGTTCAGCGAATTGGAAGGACAAGTGAAGAAGCATCAATCGCGTTTGCGGAAAGACTATGAATGGAAGCGCAAACGGCCGCGCGCGCGTGTGGAAGCGGTTTCCTAGTTTTTTTCTCCGGGAGAAATTCCTCAAAAGCAGGGTGAGTCTCGACCGACAAGGATTTTTTCTGCGGCCGATTTTTGTGCGGCTGTGTTGCGATGATCGCGACGACGACCATGCTACAATTGGAGATTCGCACCGCAGGGGCGTAGCTCAGTGGTAGAGCAGCGGCCTTTTAAGCCGAAGGTCGTGGGTTCGATCCCCACCGCCCCTACCAACCTAACCCACTGAAAAGTATGTGCTTATTCAGGTGCATGTTGCTGCGTACCTCTGATGTACCCTTCTAAATCAGCCTGAACACGCCTCAAGATGGAACTCTGTTCGATTTCACATGTCCGACTACCGCGATTACCAAGCATATGGCTTGCCAGCGCTTGACTCAATCTGGATTAGATCCGTCACTTGCAGACTGGCGGTTGTATTCCCAGCTTCGCGATTCCTGTAAGATTCGCGAACAATGGCGACGTCTCACACGATTCTTTCCAGGCTTACCAAAGAAGCCTACATTGCAGGGACTACGATTGTTGCCATCGCCTTGCATCTTGTGCTGCGCTATGGGATACACGTGCCGTTGCGAGTTGCACTGGCTCCCCTCGTTGTCGCGCTGCTGGTTGGCGGAACACCGCTGGTTTTCGATCTGGTGAAAAAACTAGTCAAGCGGGAATTCGGATCGGATTTGCTCGCGGGGATCTCGATTCTTGCTGCGATGGCGCTGGGGCAGTACTTAGTGGCGGCCATCGTGGTGCTGATGCTTTCAGGCGGCGCGACACTAGAGGAGTTTGCAACCGCTCGGGCATCGTCGGTGTTGGACGCGCTGGCGCGGCGAATGCCGGGTGTCGCGCACCGTCAAGCCACAGGTGGCGTCGTGGATGTGAAGCTGGAAGAGATTCAAATCGGCCACTTGTTGATCGTGCTGCCGCATGAGATTTGCCCGGTGGACGGAGTGGTGATCGAAGGCCGCGGGAAAATGGACGAGGCGTATTTGACCGGCGAACCTTACGAAATCTCGAAAATGGCCGGTTCGCAAGTGATTTCCGGCGCAATCAATGGCGATGCGGCGCTGGTGATCCGCGCCGAAAAACTGGCCGTCGATTCGCGATACGCGCGGATCATGAAGGTGATGCAATCAACCGAGCAGCAGCGACCACATCTGCGGCGGCTGGGCGATCAACTGGGTGCCTGGTACACACCGATCGCGCTGATTGTGGCTGGGATGGCCGCGCTCATAAGCAGAGAGAGACCTGCATCGTTTCCTGGCGGTGGTGGTTGTGGCGACCCCCTGCCCTCTGCTGCTGGCGATCCCGACGGCGATCATCGGTGCGATTTCCCTGGCAGCGCGGCGAGCGATCATCATCAAAAATCCGGCGGTATTGGAGCAGATCGCTTCTTGCCAGACGTTGATCTTCGACAAAACCGGCACGCTGACGTACGGACGTCCGAAGCTCACGGAAATTATTTGCGCAGAAGGATTTGAGAGACAAGATGTGCTGCAATTGGCAGCAAGTCTGGAACAGTATTCGAAGCATCCGCTGGCTGGCGCAATTGCTGGAGAGGCGCAAAAGCAGGAAACGAAGCTCCTGGGCGTGACCGAATTGAGCGAGGCGCCCGGAGAGGGTCTGCGGGGCACCGTCGAAAGACGCACGGTGCGAATAACAGGGAGAAAGCAAGCGGAAGAGCTGCGCGCGGTTCTGCCCGCGATGAGCAGCGGTTTGGAGTGCGTGGTCTTTATCAACGAACGCTACGCCGCGACGATGCGATTCCACGATGCGCCGCGAAGCGACAGCCGCTTGTTCATCCAGCATCTGAAACCACGGCATGGGGTTCGCAAGGTCATGCTGGTCTCGGGCGATCGAGAGTCCGAGGTACAGTATTTGGCGGATAGCGTCGGGATCAGTGAAGTGTGGGCAGGAAAGAGTCCGGAAGAGAAAGTGGCGATCGTGAAACAGGAAACCGCCAAGGCCAAGACGCTTTTCGTCGGAGACGGTATCAACGATGCGCCAGCATTGACGGCCGCAACTGTCGGCGTGGCCTTTGGATCACAGAGCGGCATTATTACCGAGGCGGCGGATGCGGTAATTCTCGAAACCTCACTCGGAAAGATCGACGAATTGATGCACATAGGCCGTCGAATGCGACGAATTGCGCTACAAAGCGCGCTGGGAGGCATGATCGCGAGCATCGTCGGGATGATCGCCGCCGTTCTCGGCTACTTACCGCCGATTGGCGGAGCGATCGCGCAGGAAATCATCGATTTGTTCGCGGTGTTGAATGCCGTCCGCGTAGCGCTACCGACTGACGATTTGCAAGACTTCCGAGGGGCATGCGACGAATCTGTTGTCAACGAGGGTTATGCTTGCCCCGGTTGGTTCCTCTCCTATAGATGGAACCTTTCACGGGCCAGAACTGGATTGTATTGCGCAGCGTCATCTGGAACGCGATCTGATCATGGAAAACCACGAAAGCGGGTGGAGCGTAATCGACAAAATGAAATCTCGCCGCTCCCTCCTCGGCGAGAGCATTTAGCTGTGCTTGATACTTGTCGCCCAGGTGGTCGGCGTCAATCTGTGTCAGTGGAGGACTGGTGGGCTGTGAATCCGCAGGTTTGGGTGAAGGCAGAACTGGATTGCTGCTCGGCGCAATGGAATCCGTGGCGGCCGGCGAAACACTTGTTGTGCTGACGGGCGATGCCACTGGGAATGAAAGCTTTGACCTGAGTAAAGAAGAGTGACCCGCTTCAACCGACGAGCGCGCCGTGGATGTGGCATCCGGTTTGGCTGGGACGGACCGAGGCAGAGCTTGCACCTTGAGCGGGTCGCGCTCGATGAGCGAAAGGCCGAACTCTGCTCCGCTGACATATACTTTCGAACGGTTCACAATTTCCTGACGTTCGGGATCCGTAGAAGCGCGGGAGAGCGCCCAAGCATCGTCGCGGTCGAGGACCATGACGAGGATTTCCTTGCCTTCATAGTCATAACCAGGATCGCGAGTGTGGACGTGATGAGAAATCTCAAAACCGATGCCATCGCACGGCAAATCCTTGGGCAGAATGGCGGTCACGTGCTCCAGGACGGGAAGAACCACCGTGCGGAACGTAGCTGCAGCACGTTCGTTCCGGTTGAGACGCCAGGCGACAATTGGTTGGTCATTTATGGGTCATGACAAAAACGCCATCCCAACTCTCGTTTGGCGCTTCGAACAGATAGTCCTGACAGCGCTTCCAATAGGCACGCGCCGGACCGTCATCGGGCCAGTGTTCGAGGATGGACTGGAACATTGTCTGGGCTTCGAGCCAATCCCGGCGCAGATAGCTGGCGCGGGCACGAGTAAATTCATTGAGAAGTTCCGCGTGCTGCCCGGCATCGTCTTGCAGAGCCACAAGTTCGTAGATGGTCACTGGTTGGAGCTTGCCCTTGACGCGAATGAGGTCGAGCTCCCGGAAGAGAAAGCCCGCGTCGCGAACAGCCTCGTAGGTGCCGGAGCCGACGATAATGTGAGTGCGATACTCCTTGTTCAGACCTTCGAGACGCGAAGAGAGATTAACGGCATCGCCCATGGCCGTGTAGCCGTAGCGCAATTGCGAACCCATATTCCCGACGGACGCGTTGCCGGTATTCAAGCCGATGCCAATGTCGAGCACCGGACGGCCTGCGGCGCGCCACTCCTCACGAAGCTCGGCTACGCGCTGCATCATGGCCAGCGCTGCGCGGCAGGCCCGCACCGCATGGTCCCGCTCCTCGAAGGGCGCGCCCCAAAACGCCATGACCGCATCGCCGATATATTTGTCGAGGGTGCCCTGGGTGTTGAAGATGATGCGGGTCATATCGGAGAGGTAGCCATTGAGGAGAAGGGCCAGGTCCTGAGCATCGAGGGCTTCGGAGATGGAGGTGAAGTCGCGGATATCGCTAAACATGATAGTGACGTCGGTTTTGCGCGGCTGCACCAATTGCGGGCGTTCGAGAAGGCGGCGAATGACTTCGGGGCTCAAATATTGCTGGAAACTGCCACGGACTTTGCGCTTCTCGCGTTCTTCGATAATGACGCGGTAGAGCGCGACGAGACTGACGTTGGCAACCAGTGTGAACAACGGAATCGTAAGGTTAAGCCACCAGCCTTTGAGGAAAGCAACGTAGATTCCGCCAAGAAATGGCGCGGCAAGCCAGAGGCCGAACCACATATTTTGTGGCCGGGTGAGGCCGAGCCAGAGGCCAAGGGGAATGCCAAATAGGAGGATGAACCCCAGATCCCATGCCTTTTGCCGTGGGCCGCGTTGCAGAAAACCTTCATGCAACATGTTGTCGATGATGTTGGCGTGGATCTCGACTCCGGGAAAATTCAGGCCACCAAAAGGTGTGGAGCGATTGTCTCCGATGCCGGTAGCCGAAGCACCCACGAGAACGATCTTGTCTCGAAAGGCGCCTTTAGGAAACCTGCGCTGGGCTACGTCGGCGATCGAATAGTAGGAATAGGTGTGATCCGGCCCCCGGTAGTTGATCGCGGCGCGGCCGACGTCGTCCGTTGATAACTCAAGCGTCTTGCCGAACTCGATGCGAGCGATGCCGCGCGGTCCGAACTGGAGGACCGTTTCCTGCGCGGGCAACCCGAGAAAAAGTCGCACTGCCTGGACATCCATGGAGGCGTACAAATCCCATTCGTCAATATTTTTTGAACGACCGTACGGAATGGCGAGCACGGCGTTGCGTACAACTCCGTCGGTATCCGGAGGTACGTTGAAGAAACCCGTGGTTCCGCGCTCTCCGCTCAAGGCTTCACCGAAGATTTCGAGATTGGCCTGCGCTCCCTTGGGGATCAGAAGAAGTTGAGCATCGTTAGCCACCAACTGCCTGAAGTCCTGCTGATAACTCTCGGGCCTTAGAGGCTGCACCCGCGGAAATGGGAAGTAGCTTAGGAGGCCGGCGTAGTGATCCAGCGTGGCGTCCTCGATTCCGACGAGATCGGAATCGGTATAGAGAAAGTAGTTGCCGAGGACGACGGGACCGAATCGTTCGATGGCCTGGGCGAACTGCGCGTCGGGATTGTACTTAACCTCGAGTTGATTCAGCTTCACGGCGAAGCGGGGGTCCATGTTAGCGCCGCGGCGGCGTAGTTCGTTGAATTCGTCGTGCATTTCGCGAACAGGCTTGGTGATTTCATCAGGCTTGCCGAACGTAATGTCGAAGGCAACGACCTTTGCGCCGTCCTCACGCAACGCGTCGAGCATGTTGGCAAAATTGGCTCGCGAGAATGGCCAACGGCCCAAGAGTTCCTGCGAGCGCTGATCGATGTCCACAATTGAAATGCGCGGATCTGCGTGAGTGTGGCTTCGCCCGCGATAGCGAAATCGAGTGTCGAGCGTGCTGGATTCAAGTTTCTGGACGAAGGTAAAAAATGGATGGGGCGCCTCACCCACGAAGGTGCCGAGATAAACCGCTAGTGCCAAAGCGGTGAGAATCAGACTAATGGTGAAGGATATTTTGTGGGACCACCAGATACGGAACAAGCGAGCAATCCGCAGCGAGAGCCCGCGGCGACCGCGAGGCGGCGAGGCACTCCCAGTTGGCACCGGACGAAGAGAACTCATGGCATAGTCTCGGGCACGAAGAGCGTCATATTAGCAGAATATGAATACCGACAGGCGATGCCGAAGTGCCAGTTCCGACCGATATAGCCTGCTTCGAGGGCGGCCGAGAAAAATGGAGAAAACCACGAGATGATCGCGAAATAACGGATAGTACATAGCTCAGACGTGACGTTTGCTGGAGCTATGGTAACAGTAGTACTAGGTATCTCCCCACGGAATCCGAGGCCAACGCTGTTTGAGTTCCTCGACACGTTTGTTGTTGACAACGAGGCTTGACAGTGCCACATTCCCTCGCACTTAACAGGTCCCCGAAGCTGCTAGCTGTTACTTTCAATTTGATTCCGCAGGTTGAGGATTTGAGCCCATGCCTCCCCAACCACGAGTGTGCGCGCGACTGTGGTGGCGAACTGTCTCCCGACATTGCTTAGGCTCCAGGAATTTCCAAATAAGGGAATTATTGAGACTTCTAGTTTTGCGAAGTTCGCTGACTTTATTGTTCTATACGGCGTGGGCCACCGCAGCCGATTCTAGACCCGCCCGCCAATCAGAGAACCCGCCCGCCGATTCGTACACCAGTGCCGCCCGGCCATCGGATGATGCGAAACAGCCGACGAACTCAGGTTCTGACAACGACCAACCGAGCTCAGCAAAGCCCGAAAAAACGGACGCACCGAGCCAGGACCAAGCACCTGCAAGCGCGCAGGGGAACAGTTCGCGCACATTTGAACCGGCGAGCGAGCCGGGCCAAACCTACTTTGAGCTGCGGTATAACATTGACGGAACGGATATTCAGGGAAACCGCGAACGGTCCTTTTTACATCCAGGAATCAATCACACAGCTGAATTCAGCTTTTTCAGCAACGCTCCGTTTGGGGAGCGCTACCGGTTTGAGATGCTTGCCGTCGGCCGATACACGAATAATCCGCAGGTAGATCCTGAGCGCAACAGCATTCAAAGGGCTTATTTGCGGGTGCAAGGGCCGAGCTTCGAAGCAAACCTGGGTGATGCGCTGATCAACTTCTCGCGCTTGACCTTCAACCAGAACGTCAAGGGACTGACGGTATCGAAGAAGTTGCGGCCCGGACTGAAGGCGACCGGCACCGTGGGTTTTTTCGTGGACCGCTGGGGCTCGCTTTACCGTGATTATTCCGTGTTCCGGGACCTGACTGGACCTGCCGATCCACTTGCTCCCGGCAAGCCGTATTCCCGGTTTGTTGCCGGAGCACGATTGGAACAGCAAATCGGGCGCGGGAGCTGGATTGCACTGAATTGGAGTCACGGAAAAGATCTCCAGCAATCCTTGCCTGACGCAACGCTCGCTTGCCTGGACGGCATCACCGGGATTATCAACATTCTTCCACTCAGTTCCGGATGTTTGCCGGGTGAAGCAGAAATTCCTGGATTTCGTCGTCCGTTTCCCGAAGCGGTGAACAACGATGTGGTCAGCGCGGACAGCATCGTGGAATATGCCCCGTGGCACTTCGGGTTTCGCGGCGAGTTTGCGTACAGCTGGACTTCGGGAGGCACGCCGCCCGTGGGAGCAGATGCCAGCAATTTTGCTTGCGCGCCGGTGTCGCCCATCTTCGGTGCCGCCGTGCTGGACAGCCGATGTTTCGCAGGACAGGTGGGGGACTGGGCCGGCCGCGTGGAAGCACACAAACGAATCAAGAAGCTGACCATGCGCACGGATTACGCGCGCTACGAGCCGAATTTTTTCAGTGCCAACGCACGGCAGATCCGCGATCTGCAAGATTTCACCGTGCGCGGAGAACTGGAGCTCACGCGCAGCATCAACGTGATTGGCCAATGGCGGCGTTCGAACGACAATCTTAACGGCCAGCGGAATTTTACGAACGTGGTTCGAGCGCCGGAGGGACGCCTGGTGCTCCGCGACCTGCCGTTCTACCGGCGCATGTCCGTCGAAATGGGGTATCGGGAGCGAAACCTGGATACGCCGGGCACTCCGGGCCCGTTGGATGTGCAGAAACGGTCGACGCGCATTCCGTTTATCACCGTGACCGTGCCGGCGCACGTGGCGAATATCACGTTCGACTACGAGCACCGGCACGAGATTAACGCGGTGACGCCCGCGCTCTCGACAGACGTAGATCGCTTTGCGATCGGATACCGGGCCCACTACTCCTGGGACCGCTGGGAGTTCAGTCCCACGGCGCGATTTGAGATCGAACGGCTTGATAAGAACACGCCGCTGAACGCGGCCCTTACGCCAACCGACGTAACACTGTTGTTCCCGCAGGATTTCTTCTCCGCATTTGACACCAATCGCACCATCCAGGCGGGCTTCGTGCTGGACACGCCGCGGTACTTCCGCATCGAGGGAATCTACAAGGAATTCAATGGCCTGGCACTATCGCCCTTGGAAGCCAGCGCCCAACTGAACCCGCAGTTGCCATTTCTTTATTTCAATCAGGGTTTTCGGCGCCCAAGCTGGCGAGGAGCAGTCACCTACAAAATTGGCAACGACGAGAACAGGACCGTGACCCTCTATTATTTGCGGACAAACAATTTCTTTCCAACAGGTGACCCGACGGTGCCCGATGTGCGGAGTTTTCGAGAAACAGTCATCGGAGGAACGATTATTTTCCGATTTAAGAAATAGGAGTGACTTGAGAGCAATCGAGGTTGGTGCATGAAAGTGGATCGGCCAGTCCGTACTTCCCTTCGCGCGCTGCTGTTCCTGGCAGCGGCTGCCTCGCTTTCTGCCTCCCCGGTGCCTCAAGCAGCCCAGCAACCCCTTGCAGGAAAGATTACCGCCCTGATTCCCACGGGCTCCGTATTGCGCGAGAAAAAAGCAATCGAAGCAAAGCAGGACATGCCGGTGTTCTGGCAGGACACCGTCAAAACGGAACGCGGCGGCAGAGCGCGCTTGCGGCTGGAGGACGGATCGATATTGAACGTGGGTTCACAGGCGTCGCTGCTGGTAACAAAGCACGATCCGGGAAAGCAGCAGACGGATCTTGAATTGATCTATGGAAAGGTGAGGGCGGACGTTACCAGAATCGCCACGCCGGACGGACACTTCGAAATCCGCACCAAGGTTGCGGTTTGCGGAGTCGTCGGAACCGAAGAATATCTCGAGGCTACGGAGCTGGCGACGACAGTGATCGCATTGGGTGGCGGTCAGGTGAGAGTTTCTTCGAGGGACCCGCGCTTCCCGGGAGCAACTCTCCTTAATCCTGGCGAAGCTGTCGCGGTGATTGCTGGCCGCGCGCCAGGCCCCAAACGCCTGGCGACCTCAGAAGAGTTGTCACGGGCGGTGCAGGACACCGAAGGCGAAACCGGCGCGACGATTGATCCGGGAGCGTCGGTCGCCGGGAGGACGTTCGATGCCGTTATAACCGGCAAGGATCTGAGTGCCACGCAATCGGTATCGTCCACGCAAGCCGGAATTACAGTAAAGACCAGAGGAGAGATCACCGCGACACAGATTCCAGTTACGATCACGATCGCCGCGAATGTGCCGGTGGGTGCGTACCCGCTCACCGTAAACCGACCGCAAGGTCCGGCGGTCGCCGGGTTCGCGGTGGCCTCGCAGGCGGCGATTCAAATGTCGCAAAGCCCGGGGGCGGGCTTGATCCAGGTGCCGGCGAGCCAGGATTTTACGGTGACGCAAGGCGCAAAGATTCCCTTGGATGCTTCCAGCACGCGCACTCCTCCTGGAAGTCAAATCGTCGGTTATCAGTGGACCGTACCGAATACGCCGCTGACGGGATCAGGGCCCAACTTCGATGTGAATACGAGTGCCCTTGCACCCGGGAGCTACAGTGTTCACCTGACCGTGGTCAGCGACAGCGGACAGGTGGCCACGCAACAGTATCCGCTGGTCGTGGAAGCCGGGGTGCAGCCGGTTGAAATCGTGCGCGATCTAGCGAGCTCTTACGAATCGCTCCAGCCAAGCGCATTCCTGAAGAATTTTGACGAAGAGCGATTTCGCAACTTTGCCGGATTTGCCTCGGCGATTGAAGACAGCTTTCAGAGCAAGCTGGAAACCATGCGGGTCTTCCAACGGCCGGTAAACTGCGCCGTAGTTCAGCTGCAGGATGACGGAGTGTGCCAGGCGGAATTCCAACTGCAGTTCACCCTGAAGAACCAGCCTGTGGTGCTGCTGGACGCCCAAGGCAACCCAATTCCTCCGGGCACGCCGCCACCCGCCAATGCCAGAAACGGCAAACAAATCCTCACCGGGTCGGAACAGGCTACGATCCGTTTCCACCGTGGGGACGCAGGGTGGAAGATCGTGGATTATGGCGCGATCGTGAATTGCCCGAACGGCAGCGCTACGGGAGTCAATGTAGGCTCGTGCGTACTGGCCATTGGTTCCAGCATTTCGCCATCATTTCAGATCGTCAACGTGCAATTGTTCAGTACGGATCTGCCCCTGGGTGGGTCGGTCAGCGGAACATTCACGGTCATGCCGTCCGGCGGATTCAACGGTTCGATCAATTTTAGCGGTCAGGGCCAGGTGGGAAATCAGCCAGTAACCGTTCAGTTTTCACCGAACCCTTCTGGTCCCATGGCCACAGTAAACTTCACGGTGTTCGCACCCACCAGCGCACCCACGGGCGTAAACGGACCAACACAGTTCACCTTGGTTTTGACGGGGCGCGACACTTCGGGAGCCATCACCGCGACTGCCAACGCGATCATCACCCTGCAGCCGGATTTCAGTCTAAGCCTAACGCCGGCGACCACCTCGAGTTCGCCCGTCGCGGTGACGCAGAACAGCACGCTGCCGGTCACCGTGCAGGTTGCCGCAGGCACCGGATTCACAGGAACCGTGTTCATCGATTTCCCCAACCTCCCAACTGGGTTCTCAGCTACTTCCGGCAATCTTGCTGCTGGAGCTCAGGGATCATTTCCGATTACTGTCAGCGCGGCAGCTTCGCCCGGTCCTGCGTTGATTACCGTGCGCGGCACCACGAACTCGGGCGCGATTCGTACGGCAACGCTCTTCTTAAATGTCATCAGCGACTTCACGCTGCAAACGACGCCCATTACATCGGCGACGAACCCTGTGGGGACGCTTCCGGGATCGACGTTGCAGGTTGGAGTGCAAGTCGTTCCGATTTCAGGCTTTGCAGGGACCGTCGCGATTGACTTTCCAAATCTTCCCGCTGGCTTTACGGCTACCGGGGGAAACGTTGCCGCGGGTGCAACCCTGACGGTTCCCATTCAGAACACCCTGCAAGCTGGCCCCACCATTTTTCAAATCACGATTCGCGGGCGCTTTGGCAATGATGTGCAGTCCATTCTTCTTTTTGTGCAAGTGAAGCTGACGCTTCCGATTGCGCCGGGACCTGAGCTGGTTACGGGTACTTCGCAGGCCTCGGTTTACTCCATGGAACCCGGGAAATTAAAGCCCGGTGATGTCGTCGAGGCTAAGTTGTATGGAGTGAACCTGAGCGGCGTCACCTCCGTGCAGATGAGTGGCTCCGGCATCAAGGCGGAATTGCTGGAGTCGCTGACGAGCGAAGTCCACGTGCGAGATCGGA
>Ga0210410_10001372_pt1 | contig 23135 bp, 22 predicted proteins | sample IncBWC4MmetaG_FD_161058 | JGI IMG/M metagenome (GOLD analysis project Ga0210410, IMG submission 161058) | Forest soil microbial communities from Barre Woods Harvard Forest LTER site, Petersham, Massachusetts, United States - Inc-BW-C-4-M | ecosystem: Environmental > Terrestrial > Soil >... | reverse complement strand
AAGAGCCTCGATATGCGTGAGCGGCTGCGCTTCCGCAAGGCCAGGAATTGTCTCCAGCGCGGCACGCGTGCCCGTACTAACGATCACATTCGTGCCCCGCAGTTGACGTGTGGTCCCATCGGCCAGAGTGACTTCCACAGTTCTCGGAGCTAGGAACCGGCCCGTTCCCAATATGAACTCGGCTCCCGTGTTCCTGTAATTCTCCATATACATGTCGTTCAGGCCACGCACCATGCTGCGCTTGCGCTCGCGCACGCCCGCCATGTCGATCGCGAAGCCATCGTGTGTGATGCCGAATTCCTTGCTTCGGCGAAAGTACGATGCGACTTTCGCGCTGTGGATGATGTTCTTGCTCGGCAAGCATGCGATGTTCGGGCATGACCCGCCGATGTATTTGCGCTCGACGACTGCGACGTGCTTTCCTTCGGCAGCAAACGTCCACGCAGCGATGGTGGAGCCCGTGCCGCCGCCGAGAATCACCAGATCAAATTCTTCGAGTTGCATCGGATTCTCCTCTCTGTGTTGTCCTGATCGCGTTCCCCGAAAGTGTGCTAAAGAGCGTTTTGCCACAACGCGTGAACGCTCAATTTTGCATCTTGAACGAATCGTCGGCAACCCCGAAGTAGTTGGAACCCCACAATCACGAGATTCGTCCTGGTAAGCCGGCTTGTGGGAAGTGATCTCCACGCCCGGCGAAGCTATCCGGCTGGTTTGTCCTGGGTCTGGGCTGGTTCTACGGCGCATTTCTGGTAGAGTGCAGGGCTGACGAGTCGGTCGGAACGCGAGCCTGGCGGCAGCCCGGCTACTTTGCAATGTGTAATATTGGACCAGCCGGGTGCGTACTAGTCTATGGAAACGCTGAGACCAGGCCGGATGAGTGCGCCGGGAACAACGGAACCTAGGGAGGCGATCGACCGGGCCCGGGCAGGGGATGCCGAGGCCTGGGGTCAGCTATTTCATGACCACGCGCCGGCGATTTTCCGGTTTTGCCGGCGAGCGATGCCGACGCGGGAAGACGCAGAAGACGCCACGATGGAAATCTTCATGAAGCTGAAGGGCAAGCTGGGACAGTACGACCCGACGCGGTCGTTCACGGCGTGGCTATACAAGGTGGCAGCGAACCATTGTTGGGATATGCTGCGGCGCCGCAAAGTGCGGCAGGACAAAGAGACCGACGATCTGGAGAACGTACCGCTGGAGCACCCGGACCCGAGCCAACTGGAAGTGTTGATCGAGCAGCGCACCAGCGAAGAGGTGCGCAAGGCGCTGGCGAAGCTGGGGCCGCGGGCGCGGATGGCGCTGGTGATGCGCTATTACTCGGACATGAGTTACGACGAAATTGCGGACGAGCTAGGCGTGCGGCGCGCCTTTGTAGGCGTGGTGCTGCTGCGCGCGCGGCATGAACTGCGGCAGGCGCTGGAAGGCAGCGCGCTGGCGGCAGGAGGGGCCCATTGAGCGAAACGGCGGAACGGAACACGCAACATCTGGATGAAATGGCATGCCTGCTGTATGTGGAACGGCAGATGGACCGGGCGCGGGCGCAGGAAGTCTCGGCGCATGCGGAGGAGTGCGCCCAATGCCGGACGCTGCTGCGCGCGCTGGAGCGGGAGTCGCGGCTGCTGACGCGGGCGATGCTGGAAGAGGATGAGCCACTGCCGTCGCGGCTGGCGCAGATGCAGGAGCGGGCGCGGCGGTCGATGCAATGGATTTGGGGCGTGGTGGTGGGGCTGGCGGCCACGGGGGCCTACGCGCTGTATTCGGGATATATCGAACCCTGGCAGCGGCAACTGGAACAAGCGGGATTCGGGGGATCGAATTTGCTGGGGCTGCTGATATTTCAGGGCGCGTTCTGGAAAGGAGGGCAATCCATCATGACGTTGATCGAGGTGCTGGCAATGTTGCTGCTGGGAGGATTTGCCGCGGTGTATTTCCTGCGGCGCATTCGGCGGGGATCGGCGCTGGCGCTGGTGCTGGCGGGATTCTGCGGGGTGCTGTCGTGGGCGCCGGGGGCCTCGGCCACGGAGTTTCGCAACGGGCAATCCATGGAGGTAAGAGAGGGCGAAACCATCAAGGGAGACGCTTATTTCACGGGCGAGCGCGTGCGAATCGACGGCACGGTGGATGGGGACGTCATCACATTCTGCAAATCGCTGGAGATCAACGGGCATGTGACGGGCGACGTGATCACCTTCTCGCAAAGCGCGCGAATTGGCGGCACGGTGGATGGGAACGTGCGTGGGGCCAACAACAACATGATTATCGCAGGAACGATCGGAAAGAATGTGATGACGTTTGAAGAAACGTTTACGATCGATCCGACGGCAAAGATTGGAGGAAGCCTGACCAACTTTGCGCAAAGTCTGGGAATGGAGGGCAGTGTTGGACGCGACGCATTGCTCTTTTTCGAACATGGCAACCTCGCGGGGAAAATTGCGGGAGAAGTGCGCGCCAAAGGAGACTCGCTGACGATTGGATCGACGGCGGAGATCGGCGGGCGGGTGAGGTTTGAAGGACAGAATGAGGCTGAGGTTTCGCAACACGCCAAGCTGGCCTCCCCCGTGGAATTCAAGAAGATGGAACGCAAGTCGGAATACCGGGGAACGCATTACTATGTGTGGCGGGTGATTTGGACGGCGGCGTTTGTGGTGTTCGGGTTGGTGGTTTTCCTGCTGCTCCCAAGATTTGCGCAGGATACGGTGCGAGCGGGAGAGCAGATTGGAGCTTCGGCGGGTCTCGGAGTGCTGGTTTTGTTTGGAGTGCCGATCGCAGCGATCATAGCGTGCATCACGGTAGTCGGATTGATTGTGGGAATCTCCGGAATGTTCTTGTGGGTGATGATGCTGATCGGCGCGGAGATCGTGGTGGGAGCGGTGATCGGGCAATGGATCATGGGGAGGGCCAGTGAAACCTGGCCGTTGATTGGGAGGATGGTCGTGGGAGTGATTATCGTGAGGCTGATTACGACGATTCCTCATGTGACTTTCTGGACGAGACTCGCGGTGATGCTATGGGGGATGGGAGCGATTTCGCTGGCGATTTACAGGAAACTTCAGCCGGTGATTGCGCCGAGCGTGCCGTCGACGCCGATGGCGCCGCCTCTACCGCCGAATACTACGATTGGCGGGGTGCAGCCGGCCTGAGAGAACAGGCGATTAAAGGCTTAGTGGAAAATAAAACGGGCCGGTTCGAGAGATCGAATCGGCCCGTTTTTGTTTGCGGAGGCGGTAAAGTCTGGTCTGTTACCTACAATCGGAACATTTAGTGCTGGCGCACCTTGGCGGCAACGAAAGCGGGGGATCCCGTGTTCGTCGAGTTTTCGATGAACAAGGCGCGGACGCCCACGGGGTTGGCGGCATTGATTTGGGAGGCGTCCGTGATGCCGTCGAAATTGGTTACATTCTGGGTTGTGGGGGCGCCAGGGAAGGCTTGGACGAGAAACGTGCCAGTTGGGTTGAAGAAAGACGGGATGCCGGTCAGATTGAATGTACTTGGAGTAAAAGGAGCAACGGGAGTGGCGGTGAAGCGAGACCAGCGGAGGGTGACGGTGTCCGAGTTGGACGAAGGGGGAGTGGTTGCGGTGAAGGTGGTTACGTGGACGGCGACGGTCTGTCCGGGGCGAAGGGGCGTGGCGTCCGTTGCACCTTGAAAGCTACCCAAAATGCCGACGGATTGCGCTGGCAAGCCCTTAGTATCGACGAGGAAAGGGTTAGGAGTGGGATTGCCGGTTAGGTTGACCGTCAGGAAATTGCCGATACGCAAACTGCCGATGAGGGAATTCGTTGCGGCAGGTATTAGATCGGTGACGACCAACTGGAATTGCGTGGGGGGGGTTACGGAGATGATTGTGCCTTCGACGGTGTCTTGCACTTGCAAGGTTCCCAATAGAGGTTCAATTTCCTGAATGGTCAGAGTTCCATCGGATTTCAGGATGGCGTCCATGCTGGCTGCTTGGTTAGGCTGGAGGCATGATGATATCAAGCCCGGCGATGGAGTTGTGCAAATCATTCCGGAAGGGTCTGCATTGAGAATCATGTTGGCGTTGGTGGAAGCGATGAGCGAACCGCGTCCAGTGGCGGGTGCGGAAGCAATGGTGACACCGGAATTGCCGATGGTGACCACGCCGGTAAAGTCTTCGATCAGGTCGAGTTGACCAGCGGCAAGATTGCTGCCGGTACGGGGCAGGGTGAACGCGGTAAGCAGGTTAGCATTGCTGAAGACGGTATTTAGAGTGCCGGCGGTGATGGAGACGGCGTTGCTGAGATTGAGGTCAAGTCCAACGCCAACCGCCCCCGTGGTGGGCACAGTGAACGATACGGTGGCTGTGGGGCTGCCGGTAGCTATGACGGAAACCGGACAAACTGTGTTATTGAGGCAGTTGGGAGTCAGATTGGTGATGGTGCTGCCCGTGTCGTTGAGGAAGGTAATCTGAGATGGAATGCCGAGGAACGCGGTAATGCTGGAATAGGCTCCGGATGGAATGTTAGCAAAAGTGCCGAGAAACACGGTATCGGATTGAAGGCGCATCAGGTCGACAACCAGAGGAGGACTCAGGGTGATCTGTTGCGTGGCACCGGTGGTCGAGGTAAGGACCAAGGCTGAAATGCTCACCGTAAAGGACAAAATTGAGGGGTGGGCCGGGAGGGTATCAGCAACCATGGTGATGCTGACGGAACCAGTCCCGTTGCCGCCGCCTCCCCCGCCACCCCCAGCGGTCGGGGGCAAGCCACTGCAAGAGGACAGTACCAAGACACCCAGTACGAGAGTGAAAAGAGAAAGCTTGTTGCGGTTCATCATAAGCCCCACGCCAAAGTGATGTGCGATGCGGAACCCGCACGGGAAACCAGATCCCTCTGTTGAATGTAACGCCCGGAGAAGCGTAGGAGGTGCCGGAAAAAGGCCAGGAGTGCTCAAGTGCTAACCGACCGATACTACACAGGGCCGGGTGGGGATGTTGCGGTGCGGGCGCCGGGGACATGTGGGCGGATGTGCTATCGTTTAGTTGAAAATTGGGAATTTTGAAGCGGAGTGCGTGAGTTCCGCCGGTTGAAACGCGGAAGGCCAGGTGATGGGTGTGGCAAAGCGTGCCGCAAAATCGAGCGCAAGTTCTTCCGGGGACCGGGAGGCGCGGACGCTATCCGAGCCGAAAGGTTGCGATGTTCCTGCGAAATCAGACGACAGATCGGTACGAGTTTTGCGCGACTCGGAAGCTGACGAGAAAACTTTGAGCCCGGCGGCACCCTCGATGCAGGAGGTGTTCGGGCCGGGGGGATTCCTGGAAAAGAGCATGATTGGTGGGTACGAGCACCGCCGCGGACAACTGGAGATGGCGGAGATGGTGCACGACGCGTTCGCGACGCGTCACCACGCGATCGTGGAGGCGGGGACGGGGACGGGGAAGACGCTGGCATATTTGCTTCCGGCGATTTGCAGCGGGCGGCGAGTAGTGATTTCGACGGCAACGAAGTCGCTGCAGGAGCAGCTTTACCAGAAGGATGTGCCGTTTTTGCAGAAGCACTTCGCGCCGAACTTGAAAGTGGCGGTGATGAAGGGGCGGGCGAATTTTTTGTGCGTGGCGAAGATGGAACAGATGGCGGATCAGGCGCTATTGAAGGGATTCGAAGAGGTGGATGCGTTCCAGCAGATCAAGCAATGGTCGAAGCTGACGGAGACGGGCGACCGGAGCGAACTGACATTTTTGCCGGACGATTCGGATTTGTGGACGCGGCTGGACGCGCGGAGGGATACGTGCACGGGACAGAAATGTCCCTCGTTCAACCCGTGTTTCGTGACGCGGATGCACCAGCGGGCGAAGGAAGCGGATTTGATTATCGTGAATCACCACCTTTTTTTTGCGGACCTGGCTTTGAAGCAGGACGATTTCGGGAGCATTTTGCCTGAATATTCGGCGGTGGTGTTTGACGAAGCGCATGAGATGGAGGATGTGGCGAGTGATTATTTTGGGCGGCAGATTTCGAATTACCGGTTCGAGGAACTGGCGCGCGATGCGGATCAGACGATGCGGGTACTGCATCTGGGTTCGCCTTCGCTTTTGAAGCGCACGCAGAGGATTCGCGAGCGGAGCCGGGCGTTTTTTGAGACGTTTCCGCCGAGGGACGGGCGATTTCCTTTTGCGCGAAATGAGAGGGAAGCGTTTCTTGAGCAGAACCGCGAAGCCTACGATGCGCTGGCTACGGCATTGAAAGGGCTGGAGACAGAATTTGCGGCGCTGGTACAGAAGCCGGAGGAACTGCTGCGGATTGCGCGGCGAAGTTTCGAATTGCGGCAGGAGCTGGGATTTCTTTTTGAGTCGAACGAGAAGAATTACGTCTATTGGTACGAACGGCGGAACAAGGGGATTTTTCTGGCGGCTACGCCGATCGATGTCAGCCAGATTTTGCGCGAACGGCTGTTCGAACAGTTTGACACCGTGATTCTGACGTCGGCGACGCTAACAGTGGGCGGGCGGTTTGATTTTATTCGCCAGCGGCTGGGGCTGGACCATGCGAAGGAGCGGGCGCTGCCGCCGGAATTTGATTATCCGGAGCAGGCGCTGCTGTATTTGCCGATCAAAATGCCGGATGTGCGCGATGCAGGTTTTTCCGCCAAGGCAGCGGACGAAATTGTGCGGTTGCTGGAACTGAGCCAGGGGCGGGCGTTCTGCTTGTTCACCAGCTACTCGCAGATGAATGATTTATTCGAACGAGTGCGGACGCGTGTTTCTTTTCCGTTGATGCTGCAGGGGACGGCGCCGCGTTCGGTGCTGCTGGAGCGATTCAAGAACACGCCGGCGGCAGTGCTTTTTGCGACGGCGAGTTTCTGGCAGGGAGTGGACGTGCCGGGGGAACAGCTTTCCTGTGTGATCGTGGACCGGCTGCCGTTTGCGGTGCCGAGCGATCCGATTGTCGCGGCGCGCGTGCGGGCGCTGCAGGAGGACGGGCGGAATCCGTTTGCGGAATTTCAGGTGCCGCAGGCGGTGCTGGCGCTGAAGCAGGGGTTTGGGCGGCTGATTCGAACGAAAACCGACCGCGGCGTGCTGGCGTTGCTGGACACCCGCATCCAGCGGATGCCGTATGGTAAAATTTTCTTGGAGTCGTTGCCGGAATATGGGAAGACGAAGGAATTGAAGGACGTGGCGCGCTTTCTTGAGAAGGGAAGTCCTGGCGGATTTTGATGATGGGGCAAGGACAGGCTCGGAAGCGTGGCAAAAGCAGTGGGATTTCGGAGAGACATGTTTCAAGTCAGCGTAGAAGAGACTTTTTCGTCGGGGCACGCGCTCCGGGGGTACAAGGGCAAATGCGAAAACGTGCATGGGCACAATTATCGCGTGCGCGTCACGCTGGAGGGGCCACAGCTGGATGCGATTGGACTGCTGGTGGATTTCACGGAATTGAAGCGCGTGGTTCGGGAGATCATGGGGCGGTTGGATCACCAGTTCATAAATGATCTAGAACCGTTCAAGAACGTGAACCCGTCGGCGGAAAATGTGGCGAAGTATTTTTATGACGAGGTTACGCGGCAGTTGAAGGATTTGCCACCGGGGGCGCGGGTTACAGATGTGATTTTGTGGGAGACAGACACCAGCAGGGCGCAGTATCGGCCAGGGGCTTAGTGCGGTTCGGAAATTGGTGAGGTAATGAACCGATCCTTTCTGATTATTATGATTCCGGTGGTGCTGGTTGCGCTCGGTTATATTGTCGTGCTGCGGTACATGGGTTTCGCGCCGGGTTATTCGCGTCTCATCCTGGCGGTGGCGTTGTTCTTTAGTGCGATCTGGTGGCTGGGACGGCGTACGGCACGCAAGGCAGAGTCCAGCGAGCAATAGGCGTGTTAAGGCGAGCCGGCGCGGGAAAAGCGCGGCATGCTTTCGCTAGACTCAGATTCGATAGCGGACTTCTACGGAATTTATGTTCATCACGGAAATATTCAAATCGATTCAAGGCGAGGGGACGCGCGCGGGGCTGCCGTGCATTTTCGTGCGGCTGACGGGCTGCAATCTGCGCTGCACTTGGTGCGACACGGCTTATGCGTTTCACGGCGGAAAGAAGATGGAGCTTGATGAGGTGCTGGCACGCGTGGACGAGCTGGCCGGACGAACTGCGGGCGCGCATGGTTCACAAACAAAAGTGCCACTGGTGGAATTGACTGGTGGAGAGCCGCTTTTGCAGGAAGACGTGTATCCGCTGGCGGAAGGGCTGCTGATTGCAGGGTACACGGTGATGATTGAAACCAGCGGCGAGCGATTCATTGGAAAGTTGCCGCAGGAAGTGATCAAGATTGTGGACGTGAAATGTCCGGACTCGGGTGAGGCGGACACATTTGACATGAGCAATCTCGAAGCACTTTCCGAGGATGATGAAGTGAAGTTTGTGATTTCGACGCGGCGGGACTATGAGTTTGCGCGGGAGTTCACCGCGAAGCATGGACTTGCCGAGCGCGTGCGGCAGGTTTTGTTTTCGCCAGTATTCGAGGACCCGCAAAAAAAGTGGCCAGGGCTCGAACCGCGCCTGCTGGTGGAGTGGATCCTCGCCGACGGCTTGCCGGTGCGGCTGGGATTGCAGTTGCACAAATTCGTCTGGGACCCGGCCACGCGCGGCGTTTGAGGGCCGCCGGAAATTACTCGCAGTAAATCCGGACTTTTTTCCCATCTCCGCGATCGACGTCGACATTGAGTTCGCGGATGATCTCGTCCAGATTTTCAATTTTTGCCGCGGAGAAGAGGCCGACGTCGATGCCATATTCGGCCAGACGGGCGTTGACTCGCTGGGGCATCACGGCAAGCAGCCCACGGCCCGAACCCACCAAAGAAATGGGCAGGCGCATATTGACCTGTTCGCGGCCGGGATGATCGACAACGATGCGCAAATACTTTGGTTTGCCGGCGGCGGGAGCCGGGGAACCAGGCGGAAGTTCCGGAGCCGCCGACGGGCTGGCGGCAGAGCCGGCAAGCTTATCGAGCAGCCTTTCGGCTTCGTCGGCGGTGATTTTTCCCGAGGCGAGCATTTCCAGCACTTTCTTTCTCTCTTCAGACATGGGTGTCTCCTTTCACGTTGATCAACCTAGTTTTTCGAGGGCCTCTTCGACCGTTAGCTCTCCGCGTGACAACTGCTCCAGGACGTAGAGATTCGGGGAAGGGTGCTCAAAAGTCTTGTCCAGGGCGGCGGCAATGGCGTTGAGACGGTTTTTGACCGTGGGATAGCTAATGTCGAAGATGCTTTCCATTTTTTTCAACGAGCCGTGGTGCCGGATGAAGGCGATGACGAATGCTTGATCGTCAGGGGAGAGTTTGCCGAGGGGGGAGACTTCGAATTCGCCCTCAAGAGTGAGCTTGCACTTGGGGCAGGCGAGGCGGGTGACTCCCAGAGGTTCGTGGCAATCGGGGCAAAGGGCTTTGGAAATGTCCATGCAGAACTCCGTAAACACAATAAATATAGCGAACAAAATTGATAAAGTCAATATAAGAATAAATATAGCTAATTTATTGGCGCAATGGCATTGATTTTCATGCAGTTACGCGAGGATCTGAGGATGGCGACGACGGCCAAGCAGCGCTCGTCTGAGTCGAAAGAACGATCGAACCTTGTCGCGATATACTGGATGGCGATGGATAAGGATTTTCCAACGGCACGCGCAGTGGTGCTGCTGAGCGGAGGGATGGATTCGTGCGTTTGCGCGGCAATAGCGCGGGAACGTTATGGGGCGGGGAACATCGCTTTGCTGCACGCGGGATATGGCCAGCGCACGCAGTCGCGGGAGCGACGCGCATTTGAAGCGATTGCGGATTTCTACGGAGTACGGGAACGACTAGTCGTGCAGCTCGACCATTTTCGCGCGATTGGCGGCTCGGCGCTTACGGACTCGAGAATAGCCGTGCCGGAAAACGAGCTGGGTTCAACGGGGCAGCACGGGGGCGCGATTCCTGTGACGTACGTGCCATTTCGGAACGCACATTTTCTCTCGGTGGCGGTGAGTTGGGCGGAAGCGATAGGGGCGGGAGCGATTTACATTGGAGCCGTGGCGGACGATAGTTCGGGGTATCCCGATTGCCGGCCGGAGTACTATCGAGTTTTTCAGGAACTGATTCGTGTTGGAACACGGCCAGAGACGGAGATCGAAATTGTTACGCCGGTGATCAAATTGAAGAAGAGTGAGATTATCCGGCGCGGGATGGAACTGGGCGCGCCACTGCAGCTGACTTGGTCGTGCTATCAGAGCGAAGAAATGGCCTGCGGGACGTGCGATAGTTGCTTGCTGCGTTTGCGGGCGTTTGCGGAGGCCGGAGTGCCGGACCGCATTCCTTACCGACGAGCGGTTGCGGCGCAGAGCTGAGCTTGGAATCCGGCGCAAATTAGAGATAATAGGGCGCGCAAGGTCCGGAGATGCCGGGCAGGGGCTGCCTCGTGATAAACGAGGCTGACGGCGCTGCGGTCAACGTGAGAGTGCGACCGCCAAGCGGTCGACAGGAGAATCGAGCATGAGGACATTTGCAAAGTCGTGGGCGCTGGCTGCGTTGATGGTTGCTGCGCTGGTTTGCGTTCTTGCGCCGCGCGCCGCAGCGCAGTATGACGGCACCATCAGCGGGAAGATTCTGGACGTCCAGGCAAAGCCCTGGGTGGACCTGCCGATCCAGAGCGTGAGCGATCAAGGAGTGAAATCGGAAACCAAGACGGACAAGGATGGGGGTTTCATCATCCGGGGACTGCGGTCGGGGATCTATGACGTAAATATCATACTGCCGGCGCCAAACCAGCCATTTGTCGTCAAGGTTCGCGTGCAGTCCGGCGGAGACGCGGCGAAAGTAGATATCAACTTCAAGGAAGAGCAGGCCAAGGCTGGCGCGCAGGTCGCCGAACAGCAGAAAAAGCAGGAAGAAGAAAAACAGAAGTTCCAGGGGATGAAAGCGCATTTTGACGCGGGCGTAGCGCTCCTGGACCAGGTAAAGCAAGCGAAACTCGATCTGGCGAAGGCGGCCCCGGAGCAGCGCGACACGGTAAAGCAGCAGATCAGCGATTTATCCGGCAAGGCAGTAACGGAATTGGAAGGCGCGAAGGCAGCAGCGCCTGAAAAAGATCCCAACATGCAGTTGATTTATGCCCGTCTCGCGGACGCCTACGAAGCGGCGGGCCGCACGGACGACGCCATCGCGGCATACCAGCAGGCCATCGCGTTGAAGCCTTTGCCGGCGTACTACAATAATCTCGGCGGTATTTATGGGCGCTCCGGGAAAACCGAAGAGGCCATGGCCGCCTATCAGAAGAGCGCGGACCTTGATCCCGCGAACGCAGCGCAAGCCTGGCGAAACGCCGGCATCACTCTGTACAACGCCGGCAAGCTGAAAGAGGCGGTTGCGCCGTTGAAGAAGGCCACGGAGCTGGATCCCAAGAGCGCACAGGCATGGTATTTGCTGGGCGCGTCACTCGTGGGCGCGATGGAAACCAAGAAGGTGGGTGACAAGCTGGAGTTCATCATTCAACCTGGAACCGTTGAGGCCTATCAAAAGGCGGTCGAACTGGATCCCAATGGTGGTCCAAACAGCTACGGCGCGCAAGCCAAGCAGGGGCTGGAGGCCCTGCAGGCAATCGCACCGGGCATCGACACGAAGGTGAACGTAAAGAAGAAAAAATCGTAAGCAGAACTTGTTAGTGGTTTCTTCCGGGCCGGCTCCATTTGTGGGGCCGGCCCTTTGCTGTTGGGGCGTGACTTAACTATGAGTGAGCGTGCCGGTAATTTTTGTGCGGCGAAGGGCCCAGGCGAAGACGGCCATGGCGGTGGGCAAGAGAACCGCGGCGAAGAGCAGCAGTATGGCGAGTGGCCGCCAGATGGCGGAGAAACCCGCGCCAGCGAGAAGCGCGGCCCGCATGGCGTCGAGAGAGTAAGTGACGGGATTAAACCGCGCCAGGAATTGCAGCCAGTCCGGCAGAATACTGACGGGAAAAAGCATGCCACCGGCGACGCTCGAGAGACCGAGCATGAACCACTTTGCGGGATTGCCGCGCTTGAACAGGAGCAGATAGCTGGCGGAGAGGATTCCCAGGCCGGAGAATGCGAGCAGCGTGGCGAGTAAAACAACGGCCACGGTCAGCCAGTTGGCAGATTGAAGGGGAAAGCCGAAGAGGATCGCGCCCCAGGCGAGGTAGACGGCGATGCGCAAAGTGGTTGCGGCGAAGGGATAGAGCGCGGAACCGGCGACGATTACCGGCAGAGACGTTTGCGTGACCAGAAGATGTTCGAGCGTGCCGGCGTTGCGGGCTTCCTCGAGGCTGCGGTCAAAGGTGTCCAGCGAAGCATTCATGTAGTCCAGAAAAACAAAGCCCACCAGAGAAAATGCGAAATAAGTTCCGCCTTGGGGAAGGGCTTGACGGAGTTGAGGACTGTCCACGAAGCGGCCGACGTAATAGAACATGGCGGTGCCGAAGAGAGCTTCGACGATTTCCAGAACGAAGGAGATGCGATAAGTGCGGGCGATGGTTAGATCACGCCAGAAGAAGAGCCAGAGATCGCGAAGGACGCGGATCATGCGGGAGCGTCCTCATCCGAAAAATACGGGGTGCGTCCGGCCAGACGGAGAAAGACTTCTTCAAGCGTTGACGCACCGGTGCGGTGTTTGAGGGCCGTGAGGGTGTCGCATGCGAGGAGACGGCCTTTGTCGATGATAGCGATGCGATCGGCGAGCAGTTCCACCTCCGGGAGAGTATGCGAGGCGAAAAGAAGGGAAGTGTCTCCAGGGCGGAGGATTTGCGATTTAAGAAAGCGGCGAAAGTCCATGGCGGCGATGGCGTCCAGACTGCGCGTGGGCTCATCGAGAAGAAGCACGCGGGGCTGATGAAGCAGGGCGCGGGCGAGACTGAGGCGCTGGATGGTGCCGGTGGAGAGAGTGCGCGTCTGGCGGTCGAGAATGTCGGCGAGCTGGAATTGTTCGGCAAGTTGCGTGATGCGGAGATTCGCGGCGGCGCTGGAAAGATGATTCAACTGGCCGAAGAAGCGCAGGTTTTCGCGCCCGGTGAGCCGGGCGTAGAAGCCGTGATCTGTGCCGGCGTGATAGCCGAGACTGCGCCGGACCGCGCGGGGGTCGCGCTCGGCATCGTGGCCGGCGATGCGGGCGGAACCGCGAGTGGGGAGAAGAAGCGTGGCGAGAATACGCAGTAGGGTGGATTTGCCGGCGCCATTGGCGCCGAGAAGGGCGAGCGCTTCGCCTTCTTTTACATCGAAGGTAACGCCGGAGAGCGCTACAACGGTGGGTTTTTCAAATGGCTGGACAAAGGCACGCCAACCGCTGCGGGTGGGCGGGAAGGACTTCTCGAGAGATGCGACGGCGATAGCGGGTTCAGTCACTACGAAACTTATAGCGTGTCTTCCTCGCGAAGACAATCACGCCCGGAGGCAGCGCAAGAGTACGCTTGGCGGATACCGCGAATCCCCGGTAGAATACTACCGCTCGGGCTTCCCTCCCGCCCACGCAGAGGAATGTGGCGCCGCGGGTTTCCGCAGAGGAGCTGCTTGCATGGTGTCCTTTATGGATCGTGCCAACGTGCCGTCCCACGTGCTGGTGCGTTTTCTGGATAGAGAGTCAGTGTTCCTGAATCTGGATACGGAGCGGTATTTCGGCCTGGATGAAACAGGGACGAGGATGTGGCAACTCGTTACCGCCGCGCCTAACATCGATGCTGCTTATCAGGATCTTCTCGCGGAATTCGACGTGGAGCCGGAACTGCTGCGCATGAATCTGAGCGAGCTTCTCAGCAGGCTGGTGGACAATGGGCTGCTCGAGGTCTTCCCCGCTGATGTGGGAACGGCTTCGACGGTTTAGGGAGTTGGAAGCCGAGGCGCGGGGAATCTTTCTGCGCGCGGGGCTGATGTTACCTTTAATTTCCATCAGTTTGCGGATGCGCGGATTTGGCGTGACGCAGGGGACCCTGCAAAAATTATTTCCTCCCCCCAAGAAAGAAACAATTGATTCGCGGCGGTACGCTGAACTTACAGCGCGGATGGTGCGCACTGCGGTTCATCATGGCGTGGGACATCCTTCGTGCCTCGAGGAATCCCTGGCGGTGTGGTGGCTGCTGGGGCGGCGGGGCATCGCGTCGCAATTGCGGATTGGAATTAAAAAAGACAGCCCGAAATTTGAAGCCCATGCATGGGTCGAACTGGGTGGCGCACCGCTGAACGAGCCGGAAACTCCGCACCAGCACTACGCGGCGTTTGAGGGAGAGATTTCCGCGGTTCCACCGGAGCAGCGATGAGCGGGTTTGCCGGAGTGGTGAGCGCTGACGGCGCTATTCCTGAACGCCGTCTCCTGGAACAGATGAGCGCGAAGCTGGCCTTTCGCGGGCCGGACGCGACGCAAGTATCGACGCAAGAAGGCGCGGGATTTTGCTTCGCGCTTTTGCGCACGGGGCCGGCGCCGCAAGCGGCAGCGCAGCCTTGTTCGCTGGATGGACGCGTGTGGCTGCTCGGCGACGTGCGCTTGGATGGGCGCGGGGAGCTTCGCCGACTACTCGAAGAGCAAGGCGAGTCCATTCCCACGGAGGTCTGTGATGAAGACCTCATTCTTTATGCCTGGCGGCAGTGGGGCGAAGCGAGTTTCGAGAGATTGATCGGGGATTTTGCGTTCGCGATTTGGGATGGAACGGCAAGAAAACTGTGGTGTGTGCGCGATTTGCTGGGAATTCGTCCGTTTTTTTACGCGCACGCGGGCAACTGGCTTTTCTTCAGCAATATGCTCGAGGCATTGCGCTCCGCTCCCGAGGTATCCGCGGCTCTCGATCCTGGATTCGTTGGCGATTTTCTATTGCAAGGATTTTGCCAGGATCCGGAGCGGACCGCGTTCCGCGATATTCGACGGCTGCCGCAGGGGCATTTCCTCCAATTTTTTGCGGGGGACGTCCGCGTCTATCGGTACGCGGCTCTGGCGGTGGAAGAGCCGCTACAACTGAAGCCAGCAGAGTACGTCGAGCAATTTCGCGGCTTGTTGGAGCAGGCGGTGCGTGACCGGCTGCCGGCAGGACGCACAGGCATTTTCATGAGCGGCGGGTTGGATTCCACCAGCGTTGCGGCGTATGCGGCGCGTATCGCGAAGGAGGACGGTTCAGGCCATGAGCTTCGCGCGTACACGGCTGACCTTCGCCCGCTTTTCGAAGACGAGGAAGCCGCGTACGCGTCGCGGGTGACGCAACACCTGGGCATCCCCTGGGAAGTGCATTCCATCGGCGCCTCGAAGCCGTTTGCGAGTTGGGATGTGAAAAACCTGAGACTGCCCGAGCCGAGCAATGAGGCGTTTCTGATGCCTGATCTGGAGCTGTGCCGCCATGTTTCAGCCTTCACACGAGTGGCGCTGTCCGGAGACGGGGGAGATGATGTATTGACGGGGCAGGCCTGGCCCCATCTCAAGTATCTTGTTCGAAAAGGCCGGTTCGGGACTCTCGCGAAAGCATTTGGCGGATACGTGCTCAAGACTGGCCGCATCCCACCGCTTCATGGAGCGTTTCGAACGCGGCTGAAGCGGTGGATTGGCCGCCGCGACGCCACGGAAGGCTATCCCCAATGGCTAAATTCAGATTTTGAAAAAGAGCAACGGCTGCGAGACCGCTGGGTGGACCTTCAGAAGTTGCGCCAGACCACCCATCCGTTGCATCCCGTGGCGCATGCCTCGCTCAACAGCCCATATTGGGCGTCCACTCATGAAGATACGGATGCTGCGTGGACTAGTGTTCCGCTGGAAAGACGTGGCCCACTGCTGGACTTGCGTTTAGTAAGATTTCTGTTGCGCGTCCCTCCGATACCGGGCTGCATGGAAAAGCAACTACTTCGAGAGACTATGCAGGGGATGCTGCCGGATGAGGTTGTCTTTCGCAAGAAAACCCCGTTGCTTCAGGAACCATTTGAGGTATTCACAAAAGAAAGGGGCTGGAGGCCGCAGGTTCCTCAACCCACCGAGAGGCTGCGCGAACTGGTGGATTGGGACAAACTCCGCGCAACTTTACAGAAGGATTCGGGTTCTTTTCTTTGGGTCGATTTGCGTCCAATTTCCCTATACCATTGGTTAAAAAGCGTTGAAAAAGACGGATAGATTCGTTAGAGTCAGGGAGGGAGACCTGAATGAGGCCAGCGGCCGAGCGACCTCCGAAGAAGGTTTATCAAGCACCGAAGCTCCTTGTTTATGGCAATTTGACCGAAATGACCCAAGCCCGGTCGGCGACCATAGGTAAATCAGACGGTGCCACGAGGGGCGCCAAACGCCGCACAGGCGGCTTTTGAGTTCTCGCGGATAAGCTGTTTTTTGTCTATTAATCCCCACATCGTGGACACATTGTATCGAGCCTACGGCTTAAGTATTTCTTCGAATATTCCCATACTTGGGCTTTTGACCGATCCTGCACGTAGAGAGCGCACAGACCTCAAGCTGGAAATTGGAGCCGAGCCCGAATGGGTTAGCCGGGCGCTGCGCTTGCCCTCCTTTTGTTACCACCAACTGCCTGCCGAGCCACTTACGGAAGACCCCGCGTTCATCGTGACGGCACTCGGAGCGATGGAATTTTTCGCCCTGACCTACACTGATGGAACGAGCTTTGTTGTGGATGCTGCAGGGACGAAAGTGTGGGGCACCTGGACGCCGCCGCTCGTGTTGGAAGATCTGGTGACGTATCTTCTGGGCCCAGTGATGGGATTTGTGCTGCGCCGTCGCGGCGTTACTCCACTGCATGCCAGCGCGGTTAGCTTCGGTGGGCGCGCGATCGTTTTGACAGGCGCAGCACAAGCCGGCAAGTCCACGACGGCGGCGGCACTCGCCCTGCTCGGAGTACCCGTACTCTGCGAAGATGTGGCGGCGCTGAAGGAAAGTACCACAGGCTTTTCGGTTGAGGCTGGCTATCCGCGCGTGTGTGTTTGGCCCGACACGGTGCAAAAACTCCTGGGTGAGGAGGATGCCCTGCCGAGACTCACGCCAAACTGGGAAAAGCGATTTCTGGCTTTGGACGGTGTGCGGGCGAAGTTCGAAGCAGACCGGCTGCCGCTGGGCGCAGTGTATCTGTTCGCGCCGCGTACGGCGCAATCGGACGCGCCGCGGGTGGAAGAATTGGGCCCGCGGGAAGCCCTGCTGGAACTGGTGCAGAACACGTATATGAACTGGCTGCTAGATCGCAAGCAGCGTGCGGAAGAGTTTGATTTGCTGGCGCGATTGGCGGCGCGCGTACCGGTGCGGCGGATCGTGCCGCATCAGGACGCCACGCGTTTGGGAATGATGTGTGAGCTATTACTTGCGGATGCCAGCCGCGTCTGCGCGGAAGGCAGAGCCGAGGCTGAAGTTCCTGGCGATTGAAGAACGCCCGCACTCGAACCTTCTCTTTGCGCCCTCTGCGGGCGGTACAATTTCAAACACATTCAGGGAATTGAGTAAGGAGATGCACCTGCCGGAAATACCTCCATGGGGGCCGGGCTCGCTCGCAGCGGAATGGCCAGTCTTAATCGAGTGCGCTTCTCCGCGTCCTGACACGCGCGGGCTGGAGGAACTGCTGCGTCGGGAACTGGATTGGGCCGCCTTGTTCACGCTCGCGGAGGAGCACGGCTTGATCGGCCTGCTCGCCATGCGGCTGCAAGATTTCGGGGAAACGCTTGTGCCGCCGGATATCCGGCAAAGACTTCAAGCGCGGCACCGCGCCCAACTGCTGTTTACGCTGGGAATGACCGCGGAACTGTTCCGTCTTCTGGGGCGGCTCGGGGATGCGGGCATTGCGACGCTGGTGGTGAAAGGCCCGGTGCTTTCGGTGCAAGCGTATGGTGATTCGGGGCTGCGGCAGTACGTCGATTTGGACCTGCTGGTCTGGCACAAGGAAGTACGGCGGGCCACGGAGATCATGACCGCAGCGGGATACGAGCCGGATGTCCCGCTGAACGCGATCATAGCGGGAAAAATTCCTGGCGAATATCTCTTCACCCGAACCGGCACAAAGCTGTTGGTGGAGCTGCACACGGAGCACACGTTTCGTTATTTTCCCAGGTCGCTGCCGCTGGGGAAATTATTCGAACGGCAGATTCGCGTGGTGGTTGATGCTCACGAAGTTCCAGCGCTTTCCGCCGAAGATGAACTGGTGCTGATCTGCATCCACGGTGCCAAGCACTTCTGGGAACGCCTGATGTGGATCGCGGACGTGGCGGCGATGGTCACGCGGCAGAAGAATCTCGACTGGAGGCGCGCCACGGCCGCGGCGAGGGAATCCGGCGCGGAACGTATGCTGCATGTGGGGTTGTGGCTCGCCGCGGATATTTTGCACGCGCGGATTCCGGAAGACGTTGCGGCAGCCGTGCGAGGAGATGCGGGCGCTGCGAAGCTTGCTGCAAAAATTAAGGAGTGGCTTCCCGCGGCGGGCTACGCGCCCCCTGGTCTTGCAGCGCGCGCTGCTTTTCGCATGCGCATGCGTGGCGGACCAATTGCCGGTCCGGCTTACCTCCTGCGGCTCATGCTCTCTCCCACCGAGGAAGATTGGGTCGAGGGAGCGGAAGAAAAACGCTCGTGGTTGCTGGATGGGCTGAAGCGTCCGCTTCGCTTATTGTCGAAATACGGCCGTGCGGGGAAAAAGTAAGAGCCACAACATTTATCTTCTGGATCTTGAATCCAGGCAAAACAAAAAGGCCCGGACGGATGGTCCGGGCCTTTGCCGCATAGAAAGCGCTAGATGTTGGTGCGATGGGGCACAACGTGTTTGTGTCTGGCCGCGGGAGCAGGCAGTTCGACGGTCAGGTTCATGGAATTCTTGTTGCGCAGAACTCCGAGCTTCAGGGAACGGTTCTTGTCGTCGCCCTTGGGAGCGAGCTTTTCGCGAAGGTCACCAACGGAGCGAATGCGATCGCCGTCGATCGAAGTGATGACGTCGCCAGCTTTCAATCCGGCCTTTTCGGCAGGCGAGCCCGAGTTAACATCCCGAACGAGCACGCCTTCGCCCTCTGGCGCGCCAAAATAATTGCCGAATTGACCGCTAAGGTCTTCCGCATCAATGCCAAGCCGAGCGTGAGCCGTGGGGGAGAACACCCCACTCCAATCCATGTCCGGTAGCTCCGGAAGTTCCTGCACTTCCGGCATGCGGAAAGCGAATGTGCCGGGAGCGGCCTGCATCCTCATGTGATGGCCCTCTTCCGCTTTGCCCAGCGTCGCGCTCACGGTTTGCGAACGCCCGTCGCGCCAGATGGTGAACTGCACGCTGCGCCCGGCGGGGATTTCGCGGATCATGCGGCGGAACTGTGCCGCGCCTTCGATTCGCTGGCCATTGATTTCCGTGATCACGTCATTTTCCTTAAGGCCGGACTTTGCCGCGGGGCTATCCGGAATTATTTTGCCAAGCACTACGCCACGCTCGGCGGGCAGTTTCAGTTCCTTCACATTTTCGGTGGTGACTTCGTGGGTCTCGACGCCCAGCCAGCTGGCGCCTTCGTCCCCGGAAAAGAGAGTAAACTCTTGCACTTCCGGCATGTCCTGGAGCACCTTCAATTTTTCTTCCTGTTGGGCCAGCGTGTCCGCAGAAGTAGCAAGCACCTGCGCCCTGGCGAGCTTAGGGTACAGCCCTTCCTGTCCGTCCATTTTTGCCAGCAAACGGGCGCGCATGTCTTCCAACTTTTGCTGCAAGCGGGCGAGCGAGGAATCATACGGCTCCTGCGAGGTGGCTGAAGGGCTGGGCAGGGCGATCAGCAGCAGGCTGAGCGCGCCGAGGCCGCCCGCGAGGATCAAAGATCGTTTGTTCATGGTCATACTGTCCTCCTGCGGTATTAGACGCAGCGAAAGCTAAATCGTCGACCGCAGCGCCACGATGCGGATGCCGCCGTTGACGGTGCGCAACTTAATCGGAGGACCGCCGCGCCCCAATGTGCCCCGCAATTCGCGCGGACGCTGGGTGCTTTGCATTGCCAGTGGCAATTCCGAGAAGAAATTTCCGTTCATGGAGCGGGCTTCGATAACGGCTTGCGTGTCCGCAGGAATAGCGAGATATACGGAACCGTTTGTGGTTTCCGCAGTCGCGCCGTTTACTTCACAGATGTGCGAGAGCTCAAGATGCAGATTGCCATTGGTGGTGTGCGCGTGGACAGCCCCGCCGCCGTCGTAGACTTCAATACTCCCGTTGACGCTGTGCAGATCGCCAATTTCCTCGACGCCGGCGATGCGCAGGGTGCCGTTAACGGTGCCGAGGTGCTCGACGTGGGCTCCATGCGGGACGTGCACGGTATATTCGACGACGACTTCAACGCCTTCGTCTTGCGGATAGCGGGTGGCGACGGCGATAGAGTCCGGTTTCGCGTTGACTTCGATGGAGACGCGCTCGAGGTCCGATTCTTTTTGCTTGGCGGTCTTCACGGCGTGAATTTCGACTTCATTGCGGTCCCAACCTTGCACATCGACGGTGCCGTTAACGTTCTGCAGCTCGAACGAGCCCCCGGACTGCAAAGGATAGGACTGATTGAATTCCTTGCTGATGGCGAAGCTGGGAACCGCCCAAGTCAGCGCCAGGATGAAAGCGAATGGCGCGGCCGAACGCAGCGAAAAGCGAGTCATCACGTTTTACCCCCTTCGAGGACTTCCTTCTATCGAGGACCCAGGACCTGACGAAACTCTCGCGCGGACTTACGCGCTAGGGAAGCACACCGCTTATTGCAGCTGAAAATTAAAGGTCACGACCGAAATCACCTCAACCTGTTTTGCATTTATCCAAGCCGGTTTCGCACGCCACTGCTTTACCGCGGCGATGGAGGCATTGGCGAGCGCAGGCTCGCCTTCGAGCACTTTCTCCACTTCGACGGTCTCATTTTTCTTGACGCGCACCTGCAGCTTAACGATACCCTGCAATCCGGCGCGCTTGGCAAGATCCGGATAGGAAGGCCGGGGTGAATAGAGCAGACGCTTCTGAAAATCATCGGCGTCCTCGCGCACGCTTCCGGTAAAAGCAATTTCCAGCCGGTCCATCCAGGCATCCAGCCAATCCCCTTTGCTCTCTGGCGGAGGAGAAACTGGAAACGCTGGAGCAGGCTGGGTGAAGTTCGAGCGTTCGATTTGCAGTCCGTCCAGGTTGATCATGGCCAGGCGAGCTTGTTGGTCGCGGATGAGCGAGTCGCGCCAGGCCGTCTGTGTGTCGAGGTATTGCAAGCGAATCTTTCCCGCGGTAGTGCGCAATTTGAGGACGGGGCCGCCGCCGTTTAGTGCGCCGGTGGCGTGCACGGGGCCAGCCGTGCGGCTACCAAGAGCCTGGATGGCAAGTGCGAGCGCGGGGTCAGCTTCGATGCGGTGTTCGCCGCCGGTCTCCACAGTGGCATCAATGTTGGCGGAAAGATTTCGCGGAAGAAAAACAATAATGTCTCCGGCGCCGGATGCCAGTTGCGACGGGCCTGCCAGATGCACGGTTCCGCCGGAAGTCGGGGAGTCCGGGCTGATCCATGCGGTGATCGTGCCGCCAGCCGTTGCCGCCTGAACGGCTCCAGCTACGCGCGTCAGACAGATGCTGCCGCTGCTGGATTCGACTTCCATCGGACCGGAGACGTACATGATGCGAATTCCGCCGCCGCCCGTCTGCGCGCGCACGGAGCCATGCACTTCGCCGAAATCGATCTGGCCGCCGCCGGTGCGTACTTTTACAAAAGCCCCTGCGTGGCCGACAACGATGTTGCCGCCGACTGTTTCGAGTTCAGCGCGGCCGCCAATTTGTCCCGCATGGATGTGGCCGCCGCCGGTGCGCAGCGAGGCATCACCGGCAATGTTTCCTACGTGGATGTGCCCGCCGGCGGTGAAGGCATTGAGATCGCCCGCGACGTCCCGGACTTGAATGTGTCCGCCTTGCGTTTCAAGTTTGGCGGTCGGGCGGCCCGCGGCGGCGCTGCGTATGCCGCTCGTACCGATGCGCCCGGCCCGAATGTTTCCGCCCTGGGTGATGAGCGTTGCCGTGCCGCCAATGTCTTCCGTCTCGATATCGCCGACATCGGTGTTGACTTCGACGTTGTAGCCCAATGGAACCGCAATTTCAAATTGCACCCAGAATTGCGCGCCGCCGGCGCCTTTGCCGGTTTGCACAGGAAGAGCGCCATTGATATCGACTCCGGAGGCCGTGGACTTTGCCATTAAGGAGTAGTGTTCCAGAAGGTGCTGGGATAGAGGCGCGCGGGCGTCGGTTTCGATGTGCACCGTGTAACGCACCACGGGCGGGTCTCCTGGCTCAATGGGGATGACGTGCACCGAGCCGAGGTCTGTGGTGAGGCGCAAAGTAAGTCCGTCGGTCGTCTGTAAAACACCAGTGCGGTCGGCGGAAGCGCGCGGGCCAGTAGAATCCACAGATTTGTCAGGGGAATCAGCCAGCGAAGCGTCTGCCGCACTTGCAGCTGCGGAGAGCGCGGGCGCCAAACAGAGGATCAGGAGCAATGCGTTTCGCGTGGCAATTGTGCCTGCAAACGTCGTAGCTCTAAGAATAACGCCCGTATTCATTCTCTCTGTGTGTCTCTTTCCTGCCTAGTGCAATTCGCGCGGACCGATCTGACGCAAGGCCGCAGCGCTGCGCAGACGAACATAATGGTTGGGATCGCGGTGCTGCATCCCTTCCAGCGCATGCACTACCCGTTCGAAAGAGGGGTCCGCGGGGAGGGAAGCAGTATCAGGTTGTGGCGCCGAATCCGAGGTGCCGGGCCCCGCTTTCTCGAGGGAGCGCACCAGGAGATTTACGGCTTCCACGCGCACACCAGGATTCGTGTCGTGCTCCAGCGCATCCAGCAGCGCTTCCCGCACGCTTTCGTCGTCGGCCGAATCGCGCAACGATTCAATGGCTTTGATGCGCACGGCGGGATTCTGATCCTTGCGAGCAGCAGTCAGCAAGGCTTGACGGACTTGCAGATCCTGCACACGTGCCTTGAGTGCCTCCAGACAATCGAGCTTCACGCCGGCGTCGGAGCGGTCGCCGTTCTCGACAGTGAACGTCAGGACGCGCAGCAGGTCGGGATCATCTAAATTTCCAGAAAGTGTCAGCGGCTGCTCGGCATTCAATTGGACTTGCAAAGTCCCAGGGCTGGAGTCGTTCGAAGGAGAAAAATTGATACCTGCTACGGCCATTTTGGAGAGCTGGTCCTCCGTCAAGCGCGGGCTGGGACGCACGTTCACTGCCTTATCACTCAGGTTGTTGAGG
>Ga0210410_10001371_pt1 | contig 23148 bp, 15 predicted proteins | sample IncBWC4MmetaG_FD_161058 | JGI IMG/M metagenome (GOLD analysis project Ga0210410, IMG submission 161058) | Forest soil microbial communities from Barre Woods Harvard Forest LTER site, Petersham, Massachusetts, United States - Inc-BW-C-4-M | ecosystem: Environmental > Terrestrial > Soil >... | reverse complement strand
CCAGAGGGAAGCTGCCCCAGTTCAGGAAGGCGAAAAAGCGATTTCTTCTCGCTGGCGCAGCGCCGAAGCGCGGTCTACTTGTTCGAGGCGCAGGAAATTTATGTCGGCCCGATTCTTTCTGATTTGCGGACTGCTCGCGGTCGCGGCATTAGCTCAGGCGCAACAGTTCGGCAGAATGAGCTCGATGAAGGAAAATAAGATCGGATTAGTTGTTCACGGCGGCGCCGGAACGATGGAGCGCGGCAAAATGACGCCGGAACGCGAGAGCGAGTATCGCGCTGGTATTGAAAACGCGCTTCGGGCCGGTTGGGAAATTCTGCAGCATGGCGGGTCGAGTCTGGATGCGACCGAAGCGGCGGTGCGCACGTTCGAAGACGATCCGCTTTTCAACGCCGGTAAAGGCTCGGTGTTCTCGGCCGCCGGCATCAACGAAATGGACGCCGCGATCATGGACGGCAAGACGCTCAAAGCCGGCGCGGTTGCGGATATCCGGCACGTCAAAAACCCGATCAGCCTTGCCCGTTTGGTGATGGAAAAGTCGCCGCACGTTTTGATGAGCGGGGAAGGCGCAGAAGATTTTGCCAAAGCACACGGTGTCGAACTCGTCGATCAAAAATATTTTTTCACCCAGGAACGCTGGGACGCGCTCCAAAAAATAAAATCCGCTGAAAAGGCGGGCGCCAACGGCGACAAGAAGTTCATCATTACCGATCAGGATTTACACGGCACGGTCGGCGCCGTTGCTCTAGATCGAAATGGGAATTTGGCCGCGGCAACTTCCACCGGTGGGAAGACAAACAAACTGAGCGGACGCATTGGCGATACGCCGGTGATTGGCGCCGGCACTTACGCGAACAACGCGACTTGCGCCGTGTCCGGTACCGGCGACGGCGAATTTTTTATCATGGCCACCGCCGCGCACGATGTTTCGGCGCTGATGGAATATCGTCGCAAGACCGTGGAGGAAGCGGGTGTCGCGGTCATCGATAAAATCGCAAAACTGGGCGGGACCGGCGGCATGATCGCGATCGATAAAAGCGGGAAAATCGCGCTCCCGTTCAATACTTCCGGGATGTATCGAGGATATGTCGATGCGAACGGAAAGTTCATCACCGAGATTTATCGCTGAAGTCGTTGTGGCGGTGCTTGTGTCAAGCACCGGACTAAAATAAACAGGCGCTTGGGACAAGCGCCTCTACAACATGCTACCACCTTTTTCCGTCACTATTCCTTGCTTCAACGAAGCCGAGCGGATCGGCGACACCGTTCACGTGACGCTCGATTATTTGTCAGCGGAAAGTTCGGATGCGGAATTGATCGTAGTCAACGACGGTTCGACCGATGCGACGTCGACCATTGTCCGCGAAGCTTTAGCGGGGGCAAGAATTCAAACCCGCTTGCTCGAGAATTTTCCTAACCGCGGAAAGGGCGCGGCGGTGCGGAGTGGATTGCTCGCTGCAACAAGACCGATCGGATTGTTTTTCGATGCTGATCTGTCCACGCCTCTGAGTGAGATCCCGAAAGTGATCGAGCCGATCGCAAACGGGGATGTCGATCTTGCGTTCGGTTCCCGCGCGCTCGATCGAAAGCTAATCGGCATCCGGCAGCCGTGGCGACGCGAGCAGGCCGGTCGCGTTTTCAATTTGATCGTGCGACTTGCAACTGGAATGCCGTTCTGGGACACGCAGTGCGGTTTCAAAGCCTTCCGACTTGATGTCTGCCGATCGATTCTGGAAAAGGCGCACACCATCGGCTTCGCGTTTGACGTTGAACTTCTTTTTCTCGCCCACCGCGCGGGATTGCGGCTCCGCGAAATTCCGGTGCGTTGGAACCATGCCGAAGGCAGCAAAGTCCGCGTGATTCACGACAGCCTGCGCATGCTGCGCGAAGTGATCGCGCTCCGAATAGCGTCATAATTGCCGGCGGCCCGGCTCTAATTTAGATTACACACTCCGCTTTTTGCGGTTGTTCGTGTTTATGAAGTCGTTTCAATTTCATCCCGCCGTCGCACGGTGGTTCGAGCAAACGTTCGGATCGCCAACTGAACCGCAAACTCGCGGCTGGCCGGAAATTCAATCCGGGCGTCACGTTCTGATTTCCGCGCCGACCGGTTCGGGCAAAACGCTGGCCGCGTTTCTCGCGTCGCTCGACCTGTTGTTTCGCGAAGGTGTCGCGAGCGAACTGCCGGACGAAACGCAAATCGTTTACGTGTCGCCGCTCAAGGCGCTGAGCAATGACATTCGCAAGAACCTCCAGGAGCCGCTCGCGGGAATTCGCGCTTTGCTGCAGGAAAATGGCGCTCGCGAGATCGATGTTCGCGCGGAAGTTCGCACTGGGGACACGACCGCGGCGCAACGCCAGGCTCTGATCAAAAAGCCGCCGCACATTCTCGTTACCACGCCGGAATCTTTGTATCTCCTGCTCACGTCCGAATCGGGCCGAAAAATGTTGGCCACGGTCCGGACCGTCATTTTGGACGAGATCCACGCGGTCGTGGACGATCGCCGTGGCGCGCATCTCGCGCTTAGCATCGAGCGGCTCGCCGCGCTCACGAAGCGACCGCTCCAGCGTATCGGCTTATCCGCGACTCAAAAACCGATCGAAGAAGTCGCGCGATTTCTGGTTGGAACACGCAATGTCGATCAATCAGGAAATCCTGATTGCGCGATCATCGACATCGGGCATCGCCGCGAGCTCGATCTGGCAATCGAGATTCCGAAGTCGCCGCTCGAAGCGGTGATGTCGAATGAAATTTGGGAGGAAGTTTACAGTCGTCTCGCCGAATTAATTCAGGCGCACCGGACGACGCTGGTTTTTGTCAACACGCGCCGAATGGCTGAGCGGGTCACGCATCACTTGAGCGAGCTTCTCGGCGCGGACGCGGTCACTTCCCATCATGGAAGTTTGTCCGCGAAATTGCGGCTCACCGCGGAAGACCGGTTGAAACGGGGTGAGTTGAGAGCGCTCGTCGCGACGGCGTCGCTCGAACTTGGGATCGACATCGGCTCGGTCGATCTCGTCTGCCAACTCGGTACGACCCGTTCGATCGCGACATTGCTCCAGCGCGTTGGCCGCGCGGAACATAAACGCGAAGGTTTGCCCAAGGGCCGAATCTTCCCATTGAGCCGGGATGAGCTGGTTGAGTGCGCCGCCTTGTTGCGATGCGTTCGGCGCGGCGAACTCGATCGTTTGCTGATTCCGGAAGAGCCGTTGGACGTCCTGGCCCAACAAATTGTCGCTGCGACTTCCGGCGAAGATTGGGATGAAAGTGAACTTTTCGAATTAGTCCGCGCTGCGTGGCCTTACCGAAATCTGACCCGCGAAGAGTTCGACAGCGTTGTGAAAATGTTGGCCGAAGGTTTCAGCACGAAGCGCGGCCGGCGCGCTGCCTTGATTCATCACGATGCGGTCAATCATCGGCTGCGTGGCCGTCGCGGAGCGCGATTGACCGCGCTTACTTCTGGCGGCGCAATTCCAGACAACGCCGACTACCGCGTGGTTCTCGAACCTTCAGAAACCTTTGTCGGCACCGTGAACGAAGATTTCGCCGTTGAAAGTCTGGCCGGCGATATTTTCCAACTCGGTAACGCGTCGTGGCGGATCTTGCGCGTGAGCTCCGGCGTCGTCCGGGTCGAAGACGCAAAAGGCCAGCCGCCCGGAATCCCGTTCTGGCTCGGTGAAGCGCCTGCGCGCACATCCGAACTTTCGCAGGCGGTATCCAGTTTCCGCGACGAGATCGAACAATTGCTCGGCGAAGGCGGAAACGCTCGCGATTGGCTTGTCTCCGAAATGAAGTTGCCGTCAGAAGCCGCCCAACAAATCGCCGATTATTTCGCGGATACCTACCGCGCGCTCGGCGCGATTCCTTCGCAAAAAACTCTCGTGATGGAGCGATTCTTCGATGAATCGGGCGGGATGCAGCTGGTTTTGCATTCGCCGTTCGGCAATCGAATCAATCGCGCCTGGGGCCTCGCGCTGCGAAAGCGCTTTTGTCGATCTTTCAATTTCGAGCTCCAGGCCGCCGCCACCGATGATTCGATCGTCATTTCGCTTGGGACACAGCACTCGTTTCCGCTCGATGAAGTTTTCCGGTATCTCAACTCGAAGACTGTCCGCGATCTTTTGGTCCAGGCGTTATTGGACGCGCCGATGTTTACGATTCGCTGGCGCTGGAACGCAACACGATCGCTGGCGGTTCCACGATTTCGTGGCGGATCAAAACTCGCCGCACCGCTGCAGCGAATGGAATCGGAAAATTTGCTCGCCGCAGTTTTTCCCGATCAACTCGCCTGCCTGGAACACATCGTTGGCGACCGCGAGATTCCGGATCATCCGCTGGTCAAGCAAACGATCGACGATTGCCTCACCGAAGCGATGGACATCGCTGGTTTGGAAGAAGTGCTGGACAAGATCGACAATGGCGAGATTCGCTGCATCGCACGCGATTTGCCGGAGCCGTCGCCGATGGCGTCGGAAATCTTAAATGCGCGGCCATACGCGTTTTTGGACAATGCACCGTTGGAAGAACGTCGCACCCAGGCCGTTTACACTCGTCGCGCGTCGGAAAGAAACGGCAGCGACGGTCTCGGCATCCTCGATTCAGGGGCGATCGATAAAGTGCAGCGCGAAGCGTGGCCGGAAGCTACAAATGCCGACGAATTGCACGACGCGCTGATGCTGCTCGCGGTCATGACGCGAGATGAAGTGCAACGAACGGTTCATCATGAAGCGAACGGCGCCGGAGCAGAGCAGTTGCTAGACGAATTGGCCACGGCCAGGCGTGCGACTCAATTGCGCACCGGCGCGAAAACATTTTGGGTCACGGCCGAGCGTTTATCGATGCTGCAAACAATTTATCCGGACGGCAGGCTCGAACCCGAATTGGTCGCACCGGAATCCGTCCGGCGAGAAAGTTGGGAACGATCGAATGCGATTCGCGAGCTCCTTCGCGGACGAATGGAAGTTTCCGGCCCGATCATGGTAGCTAAGCTCGAAAACATTCTGGATCTCGCGCGATCAGAAATCGATGGCGCGTTGCTCGCGCTTGAAGGCGAAGGCTTTGTTCTTCGCGGAAAATTTCATGCTGACGCGGCGGAACAGGAATGGTGCGATCGCCGCCTGCTCGCGCGAATTCATCGACTCACAATTGATGGGTTGCGCGCGGAAATTCAGCCGGTTTCAGCGCAGGATTTTTATCGGTTTCTTTTCGCGTGGCAGCGGACTGACGCTGAGCATCGCGTTGAAGGTTGCGAAGGCTTGCAATCCGTCTTGGAGCAACTCGATGGGTGCGAGTTGCCGCTGGCGTCGTGGGAGTCCGCCGTTTTAGGCGCCCGCGTTTGCGATTACGATCCGGAATGGCTCGATCGACTTTGCTTTTCCGGCCGTGTCGGCTGGGCGCGTTTGAGCTCACCGCAACATCCGAATGCGCGCGCGACCGCGCCGCTGCGGACCAGTCCGATTGCAATCTATCAACGCGAAAATCTCGACGACTGGCTTCGTCTGGCGCCGACAAGATCGACAACGGAGCCGGCGGCAGCCGAGCGACGTGGACGGGCAAGCCCGCGAGGGTTTGTCAACGGGGACGCGAGCAAATCAATCGAGCTTTCGGCGGTCGCTCAAGCGGTGCGCGACGCGCTCGCTAATGGTGGCGCGCTGTTTTTTAGCGAACTGGTCCGAAGAACCGCTTTGCTTCCGTCGCAAGTTGAAGAAGCGCTTTCCGAGCTGGCGGCTTTAGGTTTTGTCACCTCCGACAGTTTTGACGGCTTGCGCGCGTTGCTCGTTCCCTCGAACAAACGGCCCACGTTTGGACGCAACGAAGGCAAGCGTCGCCGCAAAACAAATCTGGCCAGCATTGAATTCGCCGGACGTTGGTCTTTGATCAGAAAGGAACCAGCGCTTGAATCCAACGGCGCGGATTCCGCTGCCCGCGACGCGGCTGTCGAAAAATTCGCGCGCGTGTTGCTGCGACGTTATGGCGTGGTATTTCGTCGCTTGCTCGAGCGCGAAAGTTTGAGTGTCAGCTGGTACGAATTAGGTCGCGTCTATCGAAGATTGGAAGCGCGTGGCGAAATTCGGGGCGGATATTTCATCGCCGGGACGAGCGGCGAGCAGTTCGCGCTGCCCGAAGCGATCGGTTTGTTGCGATCGATCCGCAAGACTGCACCGAGTTCCGAGTTAATCACGCTAAGCGCAGCCGACCCTTTGAACTTGCAGGGAATTCTCACTCCCGGACCGCGAGTCACGGCGTTCACTGCTAACCGCGTTCTCTTCTGTGGCGGTTTACCGGTCGGCGCCCTGGAAGGCCGCGAAATTCACAGACTCGCCGATAATTCCGTCTCGGATTCGGAAATGGAGACCGCGCTTAAAGTGGGGCGACTGCGGCCGTCGTTGCGGCCGTACTATAAATGATCACTACGCGGATTGCGTTGTTGCTGTCGCCATCACTGGCGGCAGGAATTATCACTCTCTGTCCGTTTCTGCCGACGAGGACATCGGCAGCTACAATTATTTCTTAACGATCTCGGCGTTCTCGAGCATTGCGATACCGCCGCGATCGGCTGCCTTGCCTTTCAGCGTGATCGTTTTGCCGCAGTACTCGGCGAGTTCATCGTTCATCGGTTTATGTTCGCCGACCACCAGGTACGCTTTGCCGTCACTGACGATCCCGACCGGCCCGCCGTTCTTGATGCATTTCGCGCCGCACGATTTCCCGTGCTCTTCGCCAACCGCATTATGATCGACATAGCACATCATGTCGACGATCTCGCCGGTCACGGTTTTTTCGGCCGATGCGCCCGGATTTTCCTTTGCGTGTTCGGCTGGATCATGCGCGAGCGCGAGCGGTGCGGTAGCAAATGAAGCAATCACCACAACCGCAAAGATTGTTTTCAAAGTTTTCAAGCGTGTTGAATTAAACATGAATTATTTTCGGCCTTTCTTGCCCTCAATCAAATCGGCGAACTGCGAAAAGAAATAAGACGCGTCGTGCGGACCCGGCGCAGCTTCGGGGTGATACTGGACACTGAAGATTGGCAATTCCTTGTGACGCATTCCTTCAACGGTGTTGTCGTTTAAATTGATGTGGCTCACCTCGACATTTTTCGGAAGCGACTCCGGATCGACCGCGAAACCGTGGTTCTGCGCCGTAATCGCGACCTTGCCGCTCCGTAAGTCCTTGACCGGTTGGTTGGCGCCGCGATGTCCGAATTTTAATTTGAATGTCGATCCGCCGAAAGCGAAGCCGAGAATTTGATGGCCGAGACAGATTCCAAAGATCGGCTTCTGGCCCATGAAATCGGCGACGGTCTTGTGGGCGTAGGGCAACGCCGAAGGATCGCCCGGACCATTTGAAAGAAAAATTCCGTCCGGATTGAGAGCGAGCGCCTGCTCCGCCTTCGTTGATGCGGGGACGACGGTGACGCCGAAACCTTTTTGCCGCAGCAGTCGCAAGATATTTTGTTTGATGCCGTAGTCGTAAGCCACAACCCGAAACCGGATTGGCGGCAATTTCGGTTTGCTGTAACCGTCGCCGTTCACGATCGACCACGGCTGGCTCAACTTATCGTCCGGGTCCCATTGGTAGATTTCCGGGGTCGAAACTTCGCGGACGTAATCCATTCCGATCACGCCTTCGCCCTCGACTGCGCGTTGCACCGCCTGTTCGATCGGCATCTCCTCAGTCGTCAGGCACGCCTTCATTGCGCCGCGGGTGCGCAAATGCCGGGTCAGCGCGCGAGTGTCGATTCCCTGAACGCCGGGGATTTCCCATTTTTTCAAATATTCGTCGAGCGACATTTCCGAGCGCCAGTTGCTCGGCGCTTCGCTGAGTTCTTCGATGACGAACCCGCGCACGTGCGGTGATTGGCTTTCCTGATCGAGCGAATTGGTCCCGTAATTTCCGATCAACGGATAAGTCATGGTCACGATCTGGCCGCGATAGGAAGGATCGGTCAGGACTTCCTGGTAACCGGTCATGGCGGTGTTGAAACAGATTTCGCCGACCCGTGTGCCGGCTGCGCCAAATGATTCGCCCTCGAAATATTTTCCGTCCTCGAGGGCGAGCAGGGCGCGCATCGCGGGTGATTGTCGATCTTAACGAGCGAATTTCAAATCGCCGCGCCAAAAAAATGCCCGAATCGAAAATTTCGACTCGGGCATTCCCAAAATTTTACCCCACAGGTGCCGTTCAGGTGAATCTCCCGTTCCCTTTCGGTAAACGGCGGATGACCGTCGCTGCGGAATCTGACTTCCAATAAAGGCCTGTCATTCTCCGCACCAACCAAGCCTCCTATATTTCGTCAACTATCGGTTCGGGGACGTCACCTCAATCTCGAACATCGCAGGGTAAATTCGAAAGCCGCTGGTTGAGAGTTGAGCGGAAAGCACTGGTTTCCTTCCCAACCCTCAACAAGCGGCTCTCACTCTCAAAGAACTACTCGCGCAATTCTGCGCCGAGGTCGCGCTGCAATCGCTCGCGAATTTTCGCGTGCGCCGCACTCACTTCCTCACTTGTCAGTGTGCGACTCCGGTCTCGATATGTCAATCGATATGCGAGCGACTTTCGTGCTTCGCCGACATCGGTTGTGAACAAGTCGAACAATTCCACGCTTTCGAGTAGCGCCTCCTTCGGCCGCTCGATCGTGCGCAAAATTTTCTCATGCGACATTTCTTCCGGCACAATCATCGCAATGTCGCGGGTGATTGATGGATAGCGGTCGAGCTCGCGAAACTTTTTCGCTGATTCGCCAACGACTAGAAGAAGATCGGCATGCAGCTCGGCGATGAGCACGGAACCGGGCGCGCTCGATTTAGCCGCCGAAAGTTGTCCGCCAAAGCCAACCATGCGGTCGCCGGACCGGATCTCGACCGCGAGCGCGAGATCAGGAAATTTCCCGGTCCGAAACGACAGATTTGGAACGACGCACTCCAGCGCGCCTTTGAGATCGAACAGATCGAGGCGGCGATTAGGTTGGGAGCGCCAATCTCGCTCCCGGGCGACGTTTCCCCACAGCAAAACGCCGAGATGGCGTTCTTCTTTTCCCGATGGCGGAATGAAAGTGCGCCCAATTTCGAAAATCGCGACGCGTTCTGCGCCCGCGCGGATGTTCCGATCGAGAACGGGCAACAGACCCGCCAGGATGCTCGGCCGTAATGCGACAGCATCTTCGCTCAGCGGATTTCGCAATTCGATCGCGCCTTCGCTGAAAGCGAAGCGTTCGCGCGGAAGCAATTTTGAAGTGCGGACTTCATTCAAGTCGGACGCTGCGAGGTGGCTGCGCCAGGCGGATTCGAAATCGTGAGCGTGATCAGCCACACTCGAAGGCGAATAACGGCCGCGCTCTGCACCGGGAATGCGATCCACGCCGTAGGCGCGGACAACTTCTTCAATAAGATCGACATCGCGCTGCAAATCGCGGCGGTAACTTGGGATTCTCCACTTCGTGATTTTTGCGGCGCTGGTTTTCTTCAAACCAAAACCGGCCAAAATTTCGTCCACCGTCTTCGGCTCGATCGCGATCCCAACCACGCGATTACATTTTTCGTAGGTCAATGAAACGTCGGCCGGATTCGCGGGAATCTTACCGGCAATGTGAATGTCTTTCGCGAGAGCACCTCCAGCAATTTCATAAATTAGTTGTGTCGCTCGCGCTGACGCGCGCAAGACCATTTCGGGATCGACCCCGCGCTCGAATCGATAACTGGCGTCGCTCGGTAAATTAAGATTTCGCGCGGTCCGCCGAACACTCGCCGGCAAGAAGTAAGCAGCCTCGAGCAGAATGTTTTTGGTCGATTCACTCACGCCGGTTTCTTCGCCACCCATTACGCCCCCGATTCCAACAGCGCGCTCTTGATCGGCTACCACGCAATTGTTCGGTTTGAGCGAATATGTCTTTCCATCGAGCGCGAGAAATTTTTCTCCGTCGCGCGCGAGCCGCACGTTGATGTCGCCTCTCAATTTATCGGCGTCGAACGCATGTGTCGGCTGGCCAAGCTCGAGCATCACGAAGTTCGAGATATCGACGATGTTATTGATCGATCGAATCCCGACGCTCTCGATCTTCGCGCGCAACCATTGGGGGCTGGGCCCGACCTGCACGTTGTCGATCTTGCGCGCGGAGAGAAACGGACATTCGCGCGTCGCGCTGATCGTCACACCAGTTTTCTTGGTGGGAATTTTTGCGTCGCGCGGCGTCGCTTTGAGTTTCTTTCCAGTCAAAGCGGCGATTTCGCGGGCGAGACCGTAATGACTGAGCAAATCGCCGCGATTGGGCGTGACTTCGACGTCGAGAATGGTGTCGCTCGGGAAAAGATTTGAAATTGGTGCGCCGACTTTTGCTTCGGGAGACAAAATCAAAAGACCGGCTGCATCTGAGCCGAGCCCGAGCTCGATCGCGCTGCAAAGCATTCCTTCGCTTTCCACGCCACGCAGTTTGCTTTTTCGAATTTCAGTTCCGTTCGGCAACTTTGCGCCCGGAAGCGCGAGCGGAACTTTGTCGCCCACTTTGTAATTGGTCGCGCCACAAACGATTTGGCGTTTGGTTCCGCTGCCGTCGTTCACTTCGCAAACCGTGAGACGATCCGCATTTGGATGCCGCGATGACGCGGTGACCTGCGACACGATCACGTTGTCGATCTTCGCGCCGCGCGTTTCGATATTTTCAGTCTCTACACCGGCGCGCGTGAGCAACTCCGCGATCTCTTCCGCGTTTTTTGGAAGATCGACAAACTCGCGCAGCCAATTAACAGAAAATTTCATATCTGGGGAGCGCACGCGCCCCGCGTGCTGTTTCCGGCGCCCTCGCCGGAAACCTCTCTGTGTAAATCAGTCCGTTCGGCGAGGCGCCGAACGGTGCACGCGAGGGCGCGCGCGCTCCCCAGACTAAAGAAGTTCGTCTTCACGCGAATTGTCTTAAGAAGCGCAAATCGTTTTGCGCAAACAAGCGGAGGTCGGGGATGTCGAACAAGATCATGGCCAGCCGGTCCATGCCGAGGCCGAAGGCGTAGCCGCTCCATTTCTCCGGATCGTAAGCTTTGTCGCCGCGCGCTTTGTTGACCTGCTCGAAAACGGCGGGATGCACCACGCCCGAGCCGGCGACTTCAATCCATTGCTCTCCCTTCTTAAGCGCTTTTGATTTCACGTAAACCTCGAGGCTGGGCTCGGTGAAGGGGAAGAAGTGGGGGCGAAATTGCACCTGCGTGTCCGCGCCGAACAATTCGTGCATGAAAAATTCGAGCGCGCCCTTCAAATCCGCGACGCTGACATCTTTGTCGACATAAAGTCCTTCGATCTGATGGAACTGCGCGGCGTGTGTCGCATCGATTTCCTCGTTGCGGTAAGCAGCGCCGGGTGAGATCACACGAATCGGCGGCGGCGTTGATTCCATCGTGCGGATTTGCACGGTCGAGGTGTGCGTGCGCAAAAGGCGTCCATCCGGCAAATAAAATGTGTCCTGCTCAGTGCGGGCCGGATGTTCAGGCGGCGTGTTCAGCGCGTCGAAACAATGCCATTCGTCTTCAATGTCGGGTCCATCCGCGAGTGCGAATCCCATTCGGCGAAAAATTTCGATCGAGCGTTCCCACATTTGGGTGAGCGGATGAAGCGCGCCGATTTCATGCGGCGTTCCGGGGAGCGAAATGTCGATCTTGGAGAGCGCGCCAGATTCCTTTTGAGATCGAAATTGCTGCGCGCGCAGGTCGATCGCCGCGGTGACAGCGTTCCGGACTTCGTTGAGCAGTTTGCCGACGATTGGCTTTTCTTCCTTGGAGAGCGTTTTCATCTGCTCGCCCCAGGCTGAAATGCTGCCGCTGCGCCCGAGATATTTTACCCGCGCGGCTTCGAGCGTTTGCTCGTCAACGGCGACGGCTATTTCCGCCGATGCGGCCGTTCGAAGATCTTCAAGTGGATGCGACATGAAACAGCAAACGTTGAACGCTCAACGTCCAACGTTCAATTGAAAGATACTATAGCGGCGCTCTGCCAGCGCTGTCGGCGGTCATAGACCGCCGCTACAGGGAAGAAGGAATCTACGCCGCTTTCTTCTTCGACTTTGATTTGTCTTCCAGCGCGCTCTTGGCCTGATCGACAATCGATTTGAACGCGTTCTCGTCGTTGACCGCAATGTCCGCCAGAATTTTACGGTCGAGTCCGATCCCGGCGGCTTTCAATCCTTCGGCGAACCGGCTGTAAGTCAATCCGTTCGCGCGAGCGGCGGCATTGAGCCGCTGGATCCAAAGGTAACGGAAAGTGCGCTTGCGGGTTTTGCGGTCGCGATAGGCCCAATATTTGCCTTTCATCGTCGCGTCTTTGGCGTAACGGAAAAGTTTTGATCGGCGACCGCGATAACCTTTGGCGGATTTGATGACGCGTTTGCGTCGCGCGCGGCTGGCCGGCGCATTAGTGGCTCTTGGCATTTTTGTTTTGTCCCGAATTACTCCGGGACTCCTCGTTCAGCGCGCTGTTTTTTAATTATCGATCTTTCCGACCTCGCTCGCTGATTAGTCCCGCGGCGCGGGACAGGTGGAAGATGTTCCGAATCTTCGGAGCGCGAAAGCTAGCGGGAAAATGACGAATGTCGAATGACGAAATAAGACCAGGGCGCGTGCCTTTGATCCTTCGTCATTGGTCATTCGTGCTTCGTCATTTCGCATTCTTTGGTAGAATGCGTTCGTGCATTGGCTCGGCCGACATCGCTTGTCGATCCTCGCGGGCATTTGTGCCTTCGTCACCGTCGCAGTGGTGGCGCTGCATTTCGCCGTCGGCGTTCCCTTTCTCTCAGTGGTGTGGAGTAGTCAGCAGGCCTACGAAGATGTTCTGCGGCGGGAAGGCCGGAAAACAAAAACACATCAGGATTTTGTCTTCATTGGGATCGATCAGGAATCGCTCAAGTTGACGGCGGTTGGTCCGGAGGAAATTAAAAACAATCGCGCATTTCAATTGATGACCGAGCGGCCGTTTCCGTGGTCGCGCGAAATTTGGGCGCTCCTGCTCGAACGGTTAGCAAACGCCGGCGCCCGCGTGGTCATGTTCGACGTGGTTTTCGACAAACCGAACGATGGCGATCCGGCGTTTCATGCCGCGCTTGACCGGTATCGCGACAAGGTTGTGCTCGGCGCTAACTTTGATTTTTCGGGACTGCACGAGACTGGCGGTTCGGCGATCCAGGTTTCGCCAAACACGTCGTTGATTCCGGCGCCGCAAATGAAAGACGATCGCGTCGGCTATGTCGTATTTTTTCCGGATCAAATCGACGCAAAAATCCGATCAGCGCGTTACACGATCACCGATTCGCAACTTGCGAACCAATTGCCGGCGGCGGCTGAGGAGCAGTATCTATCGCTCAGTGGTCGCGCCCTCGAAAAGATCGGACGATCGGAGGACTTGCCGGGCGATTTGCGGGCGCATCTGATCCGTTTCAGCGCCGCAACCGCCTACGAGGCGCAGCCGCTCTGGAAAATTCTCGCGGACAAAGAGTGGCACGCGAATTATCAGGACGGCGCGTTTTTCAAAGACAAGATCGTGATGGTGGGTCCGTCCGCACAGATTCAACACGATTTTGTGCCGACGCCGATTGATGAAAATATGCACGGCCCGGTGCTGCATTTGCACGCGCTCGCGGCGGCGTTGAACCACGAATTTCTCTACGACACGCCGATTGCGGTCGATTTTGCCACAATCATCGTCGGCGGAATCTTGTCCTGGATCGTGGTCGCATTTCTTCGCCGGCCGTTTCTTTGCTTGCTCACACTGCTGGCAATTGGCGGCGCGTATCTCGGCCTTTCGCGCGTCCTTTATGACACGAAAGGTGTGTTCATCATGGTGGTGCCGACGCTGAGCGCGTTCCTCGGAAGTGGGCTATTGGGACTCGGTTTTGAATACACCCTCGAGCGATTGGAGAAATTGCGCACCCGTCGCACGCTTGAGCGTTACGTTTCGAAAAATCTGGTCAAAGAAATTCTCGATAACCCGGGCGGCTATTACAACTCGATGCTCGGGGCGCGCAAACCGGTGACCGTGCTCTTTTCGGACCTGGTTGGATTTACGAACTTGTCGGAAAAGGCCGACCCGGCTGCGCTCGTCGCGCAGCTCAATCGTTATCTCAGCGGCATGGTGCCGATGGTGTTCGATAATGGCGGGACGCTCGATAAATTCATTGGCGACGCGATCATGGCGGTTTGGGGAAACGTGAGCAGCCACGGCGCGGCGGAAGATGCGAAAGCCGCGGTCCGAGCGGCGCTCGGAATGCGCCGTGAAATGCCAAAATTAAATGCGGCCTGGCGGGCTGAGGGAATACAACCGCTCGCGTTCGGCATTGGCATCAATCATGGCGAGGCCATTGTTGGCAACATCGGTTCCTACGAGCCGCACGAGCGACTCGATCCGACCGTGATCGGCGACGCAGTGAATCTCGCCTCGCGACTGGAAGCGCTGACGCGCGTTTATTCCGTTGATATTCTGGTTGGACAAAGCGCGGCCGAGCTGGTTTCCGACGATTTTTATTTGCGCTCGGTCGCGCGTGCTCAAGTGAAAGGAAAGACCGAACCAGTAGAGGTTTTCACGCTGATCGGCGCGCACGACGACGATGTCGATCCCGAGCTCCTGAAATGGCTGCAAGCTTACGAAGAGGCGATCGTTAAGTTCCGAAAACGTGATTTCAAGGACGCGAAGATTCTGTTTTCACACTTTCTCGAATTCTATCCCGACGACGCGCTCGGGAAAATGTATCTCGCGAGCGCATTAGAATTCGAACAATCGCCACCGGACGAAGCTTGGAACGCAGTGGAAGTGTTTAAAAAGAAATAAGAACCACGGATTTCGCGGATGACACAGATAAGGCAGCTCTTCCAAAAATGCTATCCGTCACATCCGTGTAATCCGTGGTTTGTCTTTCTCTCGACGCAGCGTAAAGAATGCGCGTGACGAAAACCGCGCCGCAAAAATTTCATTTCATCGGGATTTGCGGCACGGCCATGGGCTCGGTCGCGGCAGCGTTGCAGGAGCGCGGATTCAAAGTCAGCGGGTCGGACGAAAGCGTTTATCCGCCGATGTCGATCTTTCTCGAAGAGCGCGGAATCAAACTTCACCAAGGTTACGCCAAGGAAAACATTCCGGGCGACGCCGATGTGGTTGTGATCGGCAACGCGATGAAGCGCGGCAATCTGGAAGTGGAAGCGGTGTTAAATCGAAAACTTTTTTATCTCTCGCTGCCGGAAGTGTTGAAAAATTATTTTCTGCGCGGCAAACACAATCTCGTTGTCACCGGCACGCACGGGAAAACCACCACGACTTCGTTGCTGACCTGGATCATGGAAAAAGGCGGGCGTAAACCGGGTTATCTCATCGGCGGTATTCCAAAAAATCTTGGCCAAGGCGCGCGGTTGAACGATTCCAAACATTTCGTGATCGAAGGCGACGAATACGACAGCGCCTTCTTCGACAAGCGCTCGAAATTCGTTCATTACCTGCCTGAGTTGGTGATCGTAAACAACATCGAGTTCGATCATGCCGACATCTTCAACAATCTCGACGAGATCAAGCTGAGCTTTAAGCGGCTGCTCAACATCGTTCCGCAAAACGGAATGGTGCTGTTCAACGGCGACGACCAAAACTGTGTTGAGATCGCGAAGGATTGTCTGGCGCAGATGGTCGAGGTCGGTTTCTCAAAGAACTGCGCGCAACGGATCCGCGACGTTGCCTATTCGCCCGAGGGCTCACGCTTCAAACTTGGCGATGACGTTTACGAGATTCCGCTGATCGGCGAATTCAACGTGCGCAACGCTGCCATGGCCGCGACCGCAGCGCGATTTTACGATGTGCCCAAAGGAAAGATCGACCATGCGCTGAAAAGTTTTGCCGGGATCGCGCGGCGGCAGGAAGTGCGCGGTGAAGCGCGCGGGGTGAAAGTGATCGACGATTTTGGTCATCATCCCACCGCGATCTCGCAAACGTTGCAAGGCTTGCGGCAGCGTTATCAAGGTCAGCGGATCTGGGCGGTCTTCGAGCCGCGCTCGAACACGACGCGACGCGCGGTCTTTCAAAAAGAACTTCCGGAGGCGTTCAAGCAAGCAGACGGCGTTTTCATTTCCCAGGTAGCGCGACTCGAACAGATTCCGGAAGCGGAGCGATTACATCCGGAAGAAATGGTAAAGGAAATTTCGGAAGACGGCCGTCCGGCTTTTTACGAAAAAAATGCCGATGCGATTGTCGATCGAATTATGCCGCTGTTGAAAGAGAAAGACGTCGTTGTCGTTTTCAGTAACGGCGGATTCGACAACATCCACGAGAAGCTGCTCTCGCGCCTGAAGGCGTGAATCGATTCACGGCGGCGCAGCCGCAGATGTGTGATCGTGAATGATTCGCCAGCCTTCTGGAAAACGGCGAAAAATTAGTGTGAAGCGGCCGTGCGGTTCATCCTGCACGCGTTTTAATTTCCAGGCGCCGAGCGCGACCGCTGAATCCGCGCTGAGCGGCGTGATTTCGATGTCAGAGAAAGTGAGCGCGCCCATCTTCTCGCGATCCGAATATTTCTTTTTGTAGCGGTCCAGGACTTTCTGCCAGCCTCGCGTCACTTCGTCGCCGGAAACGAACACAGTTTCGTCGGAACGCCAGTAACCTTCCATGAACGCATCGATATCGCCGCGGTTCCAGGCATCCTGCTGCATTTTCAACACCGCGCTAATTTCGGATTGCGGCGACTGCGCAAAGAGCAATGCCGATCCGAGAGTCCCAGTGACCAGACACGAAACAACGAAGCAAATTACGCGCATTAATATCTACGGCGTCGGCATCGGAGTCGGTGAAGGCGTTGGAGTGATTAACGGTGTAGCGGTTGGAGTCGGCATCGGAGTTGCAACCGAAGCGGTCGGCGTTGCTGTTGGTGTCGGCAAATCGGTTGTGCCGTCGCCCGACGGCAATACTTCAAAAATCATCTCCGATCCTGACGAGGCACTCGCACCCGAAGAGGTGGCAGTCGTAGTCGTTGCAGATGTCGTTGTCGTGGGCGTTGGCGTCGGTTGAATCGGTTGATCTTCTTTTCGGTAAGTGATGAACAGCGTCGCTCCAGGCACCGACGCGACCGTTGCGGTCACCGCACCAGGGATCGTTACTGGTTTAATAAAATCCGGCGGGGACGCCGGATTTGGATCAATGATTGAGGCGGTCAGTACGATTTGCGGTGGCGGTGTGGGAGTTGGGCTCGGTGTTGGAGTTGGCGTAGCAGTTGGAATTGGAGTCGCAGTCGGAACCGGCGTGGCAGTCGGAACCGGTGTGGCTGTCGGAACAGGCGTAGCGGTTGGCACTGGGGTGGGAGTTGGTGTTGGCGTTGGTGTTGGCGTTGGGGTACTGAACGTAACAATCACAACGCCGCGCCGCGTTACGCTCCCTTGATTTTGTTGTGTGAAGTTATTGATAGTCAAGAAACGTCCACTCGGAACAATGATCTGCAGAGTTTGTCCACCTGGCGGGATGATTTGACTTTTGAAATCATGCGCGACTGCCAAAGAGACGACAACGCAAACAAAGATGGCAAATACTGGCGCAGTCAGCCTCTTCATCTTGATTTAATCGTTGGTCGCTCCCGTTTTCTGGAGCCCTGCAATCAATCCTCGCCTTTTCGATAAGTGACGAAACATGTGGACGCTAAATCACACGTTACGGATACCGAAGCGGGTCCAGCCACAACCACATTGTTGATAGGTTCTAGCACTCCAGGTGCGGGATTGGTCGAGTCGATAATTGCTGCCGCAAGAATATTCGCATTTATTATCGTCACACCGTTAAGGCTTGTGACTTCGACGACGCCGCGACTCGTTGGTGGTCCTGGGCTTACTTGCGTAAAATTTCGAATCACCAAAAAGCGGTTGGCCGGGACAGTTATCGGAATTGGTGTCGTCCCTGGTTGTATGACAGCGCTGACGAAATCGCCGGCGTCGGCGAATTTAGCGAAAACAAAAAAGAATAGAACAGGCAGAACTCGGACAAGCGCGGTTTTCATCTTGTCGGCATTCTAGTGATCGGTGCTTTTAAAAGCAATCGGCACTTGGAAATCACACGACGGTTCCGGCTCATGTTCGTGCGCGATCTGTTGCGAGATGCAATCTTCCAAAGGAATATCGTTAGAGGCGCCCAGTTCGGCGCTGACTTTTCTTCGCGATGCGAAGTCGGGTAGTGTCCTAATTTGACGGATTCATGGCGACGCCTTCTTGAAGGTCGCTGACGAATGAACTCTTGGCGCTAAAAGGAAACCGGGCCAGTCGCAGGTGAAATGCGCTGTCTTGCCGTCCGAATTTGGCGTCAGCGCCCAGCGTCCGTCGCCGTTGTTCAATATCAGGGCGCCACCCTCATATGTGGGCTTCATATTGCGATACCACAGATCCTGGCCCGTAAGCACGTCTTGACCGGCCAGTTTCACATCAGCCGAAGTACCGCTGCCACTAACGACGATTTGCTCAATAACGCCCCACCGTGCGATGTCGCCTTTTCCAACCCATGTTCCATCAAATGGATTTCGATTAGGAGCCGGTGAAGATGTTTTTGCTCTCGTAGAGCTTTCCGAATTCTCGCTCGCCTTGGGCTTTACTGTTCGCTTTGGTTTCGCCTTGACGGATTGCTCAGGTGCAGGCGTTGGCGATTCTTCTGAAATCGGCGCCGGCGCACGATGCGCTGTAATTAGCAGCAGCGTTGCGGTGAGGCAGAACGCCAGAGTTCGTTTCATTCGGCTATTTCGCTCAAATTACGATCCTACCCAAAAGCGAAGCAAATTGACCCGCTATCTCGCATCTGATAGCATCGTCGGCACCATTAAAACCGTGCATCGATCGGTTCTGTTGCTTGCCGCCGCCAGTTCGAGCTTCGCTCAAGTTGCGCCAGTTGCGCCGCAGCCTGCCAAAACGCCGCCACTCGAAGCCGCGGCCCAGCCCGCCCGTCCGGCGCCATCCGTTCCGCGGGTAGTCGGCGCACCAGCCGCACCGCCGCCTGCTGCTGCTCCGGCGAATCCTCAGCCCGGCGCTCAGCAAACGGTGCGATTGCAGTTTCCCAACAGTGATGTCGCCGACGTGCTGCGATTTTATGAATCGCTGACCGGCAAAAAACTGATCATGGACAATTTCGTCACAGGGAAGATCAACATTTTCCTGACCAAAGACGTGCCGCGAGACGAAGCCATCAAGATCATCGAGGTCAGTTTGCTGCTTAATGGCTACTCGCTCGTCCCATCCGAAGGCGACATCGTGAAAGTACTCGGCGTCGGGAAAAATCCGCGCACAACCGGCGTGCCGATTATCTCCGATGAAAGCGAAATCCCTGATGGCGATCACGTCATCAGTTATTTGTTCAAACTGCGCTATGCCGATCCGACTGAGCTGCAGCAGGCGCTCGGACAATATCTTTCGCCGCCACAACCGTACACATCATTTTTGGCGCTTCCGAAAGCGGGCGCGATTTTGATTACGGAGAACTCGAGCGTGATTCGCACCCTGGCCCGAATTGTCGACCAGATCGACAAGCCGCCGGCCGATGTGGTGAGCGAGTTCATCAAAGTCGAGCGTGCGACTGCGGAGGACATTGCTAAAGCGCTAAATGACCTGGCCGGAAAACCTGACCAAGGGCAAGGCGCAAGACCCGGGGGAGTACGGGCGGTGCGTCCTGGCGGAGTGCCGAATGTGCCTGTGCCGCAGCCGGGCGGCGAGTCCGAGTATGTTGGGTTGACAGGCATGTCGGAAGAATCATTTTTTGTGGGAAAGCCGAGTTTTACCTCGGATGTCCGGACTAATCGGATTCATGTCGTTTCGCGACCGGTCAATATGCCTTTAATCCGCAAACTGATCGCGGAGCTGGATGCGAACGTGGAGTTCGCCAAACCAGTCACACGGCCGCTGCGATACATTTCTGCGGCGGACGTGCTGCCGGTGATTGTGCAAGCGTTGAGCGAGCCTGGACAAACTGGCGCCGGCGCGGAAGGCGCTGCTCCCGGGCCGGGCGCGAGCCCGGGTCAGCCGCGACGAACGGGGGCGGGAACCGGGACAACCGGCGGTCTCGGGACAAACTCGACATCGACGAGCGGAAGCAACTACGGCGGCGGGACCGGGTCGAGCGGCGGCAGCCTTAACGTTTCAGAGGAGCTTTCAACGCAGCCGGTGGACACAACACCCAAGGCAGTAACAGTCGGAAACGCGAAGATCATCGCCGACCAGCGCGCGAACACGATCATTGTCCTGGGGAGCCAGGAGGTCGTCGTAAAGGTCCAGAAAATTCTCGATGAAATGGACGTAAAAGCGCCGCAAGTCGCGCTGACCACGGTGATCGGAGAATTGACACTGAGCAATGACGAAGAGCTCGGCGTCGACTGGTTTGGGAAATATGGAGGGCACATAGTCGGTATCTCCCGCAATACCGGCGCTCCAATTCCTAACCCGCTCGCATCAGCAACGCCCGCGGCCGGCGGCACACCAGTGATCGGTACGGTCAACAGTCCCCGCGGTTTGGTGAATTTCGGAAACGCGCTGCAACAAGTGGCCGGCGGCACAAACGTTTATATTGCGGCTGGGAATTATCTCGCGACCATCGTGCACGCCCTCGAGTCGACCGGGAAATTCAAGGTGATCTCGCGCCCGATGGTTTTCACTAGCAATAACAAGAAAGCGATCATTGCGTCGGGTCAGGAAGTGCCGATTCCGGTAAACACTTTGACCAACGTCGGCAATACCGCGATCAACAACACCACCGGCGTGGCGGCAGTGGCGTCGAACATCGAGTACAAAAAGGTGGCGCTTCAACTCGAAGTCGTTCCGCTGATCAATTCCGAAAAAGAAGTCTCGCTCGATATTCTCCAGAAAATCGACAGCCTCGTTGCCGGCGGAAATGTAAACATTGGCGGCAATTCGGTTCCGACGATCGCCACGCGCTATATTCGGACCAATGTGTCCGCCACTAATGGATCGACAATCGTGCTCGGCGGTCTGATTCAGGACAACAAACAGAAAAGCTTCAACGGCATACCGGTGCTGGACAAAATTCCGTATTTGGGCGCGGCGTTTCGGAGCACCACCTACACGCGGATGCGCACCGAGTTGATCATTCTCATGTGCCCCGAAGTCACGTTGACCAAGCTCGATTTGTATCGTTTACGGGAAAGAAACGAAGACCGGACCCATTTCGGCCCGGAGATCGATCAGGAGGGATGTCCGGATTGTCCCGCGCACTCTGGCGAAGGAAAAGAAATGCAAGAGAAACAACTTCCGCCGCCTGATCTTCCTTTTGGAAACGAAACCATAAAAGAGCATTAATATGAAAAAGATAATTTTGGTCATTTTCGTCCTGAGCTTGCGGACGGCGTCGGCGCAATTTTTCGAGACGTTCTATACCGACCAGCCGCTCTTTCATCACACCGATTCGCTCGCGGCCCGCGACGATCTCGGGCTGACGCATCAAACGCGCGTCCCGGTTCGCGAAGTCGATTTCGCCCCGCGGCATCGATGGCGGGCGCTTTATTATTTGGAATCCGGTCGGAACCTGAGCACTCAACCAGCGTATGTCGGAGCGCTCCAGCGGGATTTGACGCGGCTTGGCTATTATTGCGGACCGATCGATGGGGTTTTTTCCGATGAAGTAAGTGACGCAATCGCAAGTCTACAGAAGAATTATTCGATGCGCGTGACCGGGACACTTACGGTTCCGGTTCGGCGCGTGCTGCATTTACCCTAACTTGGGGTAAACTCGGGACGTGAATGGGAAGACTAGCGCTGTAGCGGCGCTCTATGAGCGCCGAAGCCTTCACCTGATTGGCACAATTCCGGCGGTCATAGACCGCCGCTACAAGAAATGAACCCGACGGCCAGCCAATCGGTTATCGATCTTTTGCTCGCGAGCGGAGTCGAGTCGCGCGAGGAAGCGGCGCAGCTGGCGCAAAACATGAACGGCGGTTCCTGGACGGCGCAGGTGCTCGATTCCGGAAGAGTCGACGAGCAACGTTTTCTGAGTGTGATCGGGAATTTTTTCCGGGTGCCGGTCGTCTCGATCGATCCGAAAACGATCGAGCGCGAGACACTGTCGATTCTGCCGAGCCGCTTTGTTTTCCAACATCACATTCTGCCAATCGAAGTGAAGGAAAGTTCGGTCGTGCTCGCGACTTACGATTTGTTCAATTCGTTAGGCCGTCAGCTGGCCGGTCAGCTCCTGAAAAAGCCCGCGGAATGGGTCCTGGTGCCGCGCGCGCAATTGCTTCGGGCGATGAAAACGCTCTACGGCGTCGGGGCGGAAACGTTCGACGAAATTCTCAAATCGAAGCGCGACTTCGAGATTTTACAGGAAGGCGAAATCGCGACCGACATCAGCTCAGACGATCCGGAAGCGTCGGTGGTGAAATTCGTGAACCAGATTATCCGCGAAGCGATCGTCGAACGCGCGACCGACATTCATGTCGAGCCGCTCGAGAACGACATCCGCATTCGTTACCGGATCGACGGTATCCTCCACGAAGTCGCAGTGCCGCCGCAATTGCGCTTGCTCCACTCGGCCATCATTTCGCGATTGAAAGTGATGTCGCACATGGACATCGCCGAGAGGCGTTTGCCGCAGGACGGACGCATGAATTTGCAGGCAGGCAATCAGGAGATCGACGTCCGGGTGTCAACGATTCCGACGGTCAACGGCGAATCGATCAGTTTGCGTTTGCTCAGCCGTGGCGGTCAACAATTCGGATTCGACCGGTTGGACATGAGCAAAAAGCAGGAGAAACGGATCCGGCATCAGCTCGCACAGCCGAACGGAATTATTTTGCTCACCGGACCGACCGGCTGCGGAAAATCGACATCGCTGTATTGCTTTCTCAGCACCATCAACTCGGTCTCACGCCGCATCATCACCATCGAAGAACCGGTCGAGTACAAATTGCCCGGCGTTTTGCAGATGGATGTGAAACCGGAGATAGATTTCACGTTCGCGCTCGGTCTGCGCCACATTTTGCGACAGGATCCGAACGTGGTCATGGTCGGGGAAATTCGCGACGTCGAAACGGCCGACATCGCGATTCGCGCGGCGATGACCGGCCACCTGGTTTTCAGCACGCTGCACACGAACGACGCCGTCGGCGGAATTACGCGGTTACTCGACATGGACGTCGAGCCGTTCCTGCTCTCGTCGGTTGTGAAATCGTT
>Ga0210410_10001369_pt1 | contig 23156 bp, 21 predicted proteins | sample IncBWC4MmetaG_FD_161058 | JGI IMG/M metagenome (GOLD analysis project Ga0210410, IMG submission 161058) | Forest soil microbial communities from Barre Woods Harvard Forest LTER site, Petersham, Massachusetts, United States - Inc-BW-C-4-M | ecosystem: Environmental > Terrestrial > Soil >... | reverse complement strand
GAGTTGATCAGGCCAATCTTCCGGGCTACGCGATAGGATACATCAATTTCGCGTCCTTCTTGATAAGGACCCCGGTCATTAATACGAACAACCTCAAATTTGCCGTTGCGGACGTTTACTATGCGCACCCAGGATCCGAACGGAAGGTTCGGGTGGGCGGCCGTCAGGCTCTCAGCGTTAAACCGCTCGCCGTTCGCGGTCTTCTTCCCGTCAAAGTTGGGGCCATACCAGCTGGCGTTTCCAACCCATACCTTGATCGGCTTTACCGGCTCGCTCTTCAAAGCCACCAAGGGTGCTTCCATTGCGGGTGCAATCAGGAACATCAGCGGCACCCAGCGAATCGCGGCCCATGCTACAAAGAGTGGTCGTCTCATAGTGTGTTTAATCCGCTACAAATGCTAAAAAAGTGTATCCAAAAAACCGCATTATGTCAACTATTTTCTTTGGAAAAGTTACCTCTTAACTCACTGAAAGTACACATATTAGCTTCAATTAAAGCTTTCGCTAAACCACCCGCAATTGCCTCACTGGCCTTCGGGTCAGAGAAGCTGGCCGTCCCGACCTGTACTGCCGTGGCGCCTACGCTCACGTATTCCATGGCGTCCGCGACGGTTTCCACTCCTCCCTGACCAAGGATTGGAATGTTCACTACCTTACTCACCTCCCAGACGAGCCGGAGGGTGATCGGTTTGATAGCTGGGCCCGAGAGACCTCCCGTCAGGTTCCCCAAGAGGGACTTTTGGGTTCTGAAATCGATTGCCATTGCCGGAAAAGTATTGGCCACCGTGAGGGCATCGGCCCCGGCCTGCTCGGCAGATTTGGCAATAAGTCCAATGTCTGTAACAAGAGGCATCAGTTTTACCCAGAGTGGCCGCTTCTGCGCTGCCTTCCGTGCCGCCCCTACTACCTCCTCTACAAGAGCAGGGTCGCTGCCGAACTGCATGCCACCTTTCTTGACGTTTGGACAGGAGATGTTCAGCTCGTAAGCCGAAATTCCCTCGGCATCTTCGAGCCGCTGGATCACTGCGATGTAATCTTCCCGGCAAACACCAAAAACATTCACGATCACGTGAGTGTTGTATTTTCGCAACAGTGGAAGTTTGTCTTTGATGAAGACTTCGACGCCGACGTTCTGCAGCCCGACTGCGTTCAGCATTCCGGACGGAGTGTCGCAAAGCCTGGGAGCCGGAGCGCCTGCGATTGGTTGGAGGGATATTCCTTTTGTGACGAAGCCACCGAGGCGGTTCAAGTCCACCAAATGGGCGAACTCTAATCCGTATCCAAAGGTTCCACTGGCGGCAATGATGGGATTAGCGAGGCGCAGAGCGCCAACCTGCACGCTGAGGTCAACGCGGTCGGAAGGATTCACTCTCCGGGAGAATACCACGAACGGTGCCCCGCCAGCTTCCGTCCTGACGCGATAACCAAGCACTCGGGAAAACGCTCAGGCCTGAGCCGCATGGGCGCGGATGACGGGGCCGACCGAGCGAAGTTACTCCTTCTTGGTCGACTTCCTCAGTGCTTCCGCCAGCACCCGGCCATCGCGTGTCGCTAGCGTCACCCCGGTCAAGGCCGCCAAAGTGGGAGCAATATCGGCTGGACTCACCAGTTCAAAATATTCTCCCGGCTGAATCCCAGAACCCATGAGGAATAGTGGAACATGCTGATCGTAATTGTACGGTGTCCCATGGCTCGTTCCGGTATAACGCTTGGCGCCCTCCGCCGAGCCGTCCATCAACCAATACGGCTTCTGCAACACATAAAGGTCACCGCTTCGCCCGGCAAAATAGCTCAGCACTGCCGCTCTCCGCGTTTGCGCTATGGGCGTTGTGCCGTTACCCAGGTCTTCTGCCCGGTAAACCGCCGCGACTCCGGGCATCGCCGAAATCGCGTCCAGCACCGCTTTCATGGCCGCGGGATCCGCCTTCAGCCGTGTGTAAACTCCTTCGGAAAAATACAACTCATTGCCGGCCATGCGGGCCACAACCGGCTTGCCGTAATTCAGCGGCTCCAGCACCTTTTCAATCCGCTCCTGCAGCTCTGGCAGGCTCAGGACTCCCGCATCCACGCCTGTCTTTTGCATATCTACTGGAATGGGAGCTACACCATGGTCTGCGCTCAACGCCACCACGTAGTTTCCCGGACCTACTTTCTTGTCCAGAAACGCGAGCAACTCGCCTAAATCCTTGTCCAAGCGAACGAGAATGTCCTGAATCTCCCAACTTCGTGGCCCAAAAGTGTGGCCGACATAGTCCACGGTCGAGTAGCTCACCCCCAGAAAGTCGGTCGCCCCACCCTTTCCAAGTCCCAGCGAATCCACCGCCGCTTCCGCCAATTTGGTCAGATAGGAATCGGCAAACGGGCTGGTGGCCCACTGCTCGTAAAACGCCGCGTCCGGTGCGGTGCCGCCTTCTTTCCCACGGAGCGCATGAGGAAACGTTGTCGTCCAGCCGTCCAGGGCTCTTGCCCCGGTGGCAGTCTCGTCGCAGAGATATGCGCTCTGCGGCAAGGACACCGACCATGTCTTCCCATAATCCTGGCTCACTGGATTCTTCTTCGCGAACTCCTCCACAAACGGCATCGTGCCGTATACAGAGGAAGTCACCAGGGTGCCCGGCGGATCGATCCAGGTCACAGCATCGCCTTTGTGGCCTGCCATGGTGATCGCCGAGCGCGCTTTCACCGAAAACGTCACTACCCGTGTCCCACCACCGGTCTGAAACTTCAACTCTTCGGCAAACGAGGGTATTTGCATCCTCCACGCCGAATCCCCGCCCTTCGCGCTGCCGCCCGCATACGCCGAGTTCTTTGCATTCGGATCATTCGTGCAGGTAGTCATCTTCTGCTGCTCGCGGTCCCACCAGGCGTTCGCCACCATCCCATGGCTCGCGGGAAAAGACCCCGTCGAAATCGTCGAATGTCCGGGGCATGTCTCCGTCGCCGCATACGGGTACGCCGCGGAGCGGAACCACGCGCCTTCCGTCAACAACCGCTTCAGCCCGCCGCTCCATTGCCCGCGAAATTTGTCCACGTAGTCGCCGCGCATCTGGTCCACCACCAGCAGCACCACCAGTTTTGGCCTGGTCGGCTTCTCCGTCTTCTGAACTGCTGATGTTTTAGGCGCCTGCGCCGCCGTCCCGCTCGCCAAGAGCGCTATTCCTACAGCCGCCAAGCCCAGCGCTCGGCAAATCCGGGATCCGGATTCCTTCCTCCACCCCATTGCTCTCTCCTTCTTAAATTCCGCGAAAGTCTAGCACGCCACCATAATCGCGGGGTGAATCTCCTTTCAGGTTCACCCCAACACTTTCGGTTTCCCCGACTTGTGCTAGCATTACGCAAACATGCGCATCGTCGAAAAATCGCAATTGATGTCCGCGGCCGAAATCGACCGCACCCTGCAGCGCCTGGCCCACCAGATTGTGGAGAAAAGCGGAGGCACAAAGAGCCTGGCGCTGATTGGCATCCGCCGGCGCGGCGTGCCGCTTGCCCAGCGCATCGCCCGGGCCATGCGCGGCATTGACGGAGTCGAAGTCCCCGTCGGCACACTCGACATCACTCTTTATCGTGACGACCTCTCCAAGGTCGCGCCGCAAGCCGTGTTGCAGTCCTCAGACATCTCCTTCGCCGTTGACAGCATGGACCTCGTCCTCGTGGACGACGTCCTCTATACCGGCCGAACTATTCGCGCCGCCATGAACGGCCTCTTCGACCTCGGCCGCCCCAAGCGTGTCTCTTTGTGCGTACTCATCGATCGCGGCCACCGCGAAATGCCCATCGAAGCCCAGTACGTCGGCCGCACTGTCCAGACCAGTGACAGCGAAATCATCGAAGTCCGCCTCACCGAAATCGACAAGGAAGAGCGCGTCGTCCTCGTCGACCGCGTCGATTAATCTCCCTCGTGCCTTATCACGCTTGTCATCCCGAACTCGCGCAGTTTGCGAGTGAGGGACCTGCTTTTGCTTCCTGATCGCTGGTCGCTGTTATCTATATCTTTGCGTCCCCGCCCCCATCGCGTAAACTATTCAGTCAGACGAGCGCGCTCCTCCTCGCGTGCGATCGAGTGCAAATTTGACCTATCGTTTTCGCGATCTGCTGGCTCTTGAACCGCTCTCCGCGGACGAACTCATCTTCATTCTCGATCAAGCCAAACCTTTCCAGGAAATTCAGCGCCATCCCCTAAAAAAACTGGCCACTCTGCGCGGCAAGACGGTCGCCCTGGCCTTCTTTGAAAATTCCACACGCACACGTCTCAGCTTCGCCACCGCCGCCTCGCGCCTCGGCGCGGACACCATGAACCTCCAGGCCGAAGCCTCCAGCCTGAAAAAGGGCGAGACACTCCTAGACACCGCCAACAACCTCAACGCCATGCGCCCGGACTGCTTCGTGATGCGCCACGCATCCTCAGGCGCGGCGGATTTCGTGGCTCGGCATCTCGAAATCCCAGTGGTCAATGCCGGCGATGGCACCCACGAGCACCCTTCACAAGGATTGCTCGACGCACTCACCATCCGCGACCGCATCGGACACCTGAACAACCTCAACATCACGATCCTGGGCGACATCGCCCACTCGCGCGTCGCCCGCTCCAACATTCATCTCCTCGGAAAATTCGGCTGCCGCTTCACTCTCTGCGGCCCGGCCATGTGGGTTCCCCGCGAACTCGAAAAAATCGGCCCGCCAGGCACACCCATCCACTGCGTCTATCGCGTCGAGGAAGCCTTGGATGATGCCGACGTCATCATCGTCCTTCGCGTGCAAACGGAACGCCTGCACGAGCCCTCCCTCTCGCAAAGCGATTACATTTTGCTTTATCAACTGAACGCCGAACGCATGAAACTTGCCAAGCCCGATGCACTGATTCTTCATCCCGGGCCCATCAACCGCGGCACGGAAATCACTCCCGAAGTTGCCGACGGCCCGCAATCTGCTGTGCTCGAACAAGTCACCAACGGCGTCGCCACCCGCATGGCCATCCTCTACCTGCTCATGGCCGGAGCCTCGGAAGGCACGCATCCCGCTCTTGAAATGAAACCCGATGCCAAATCCAAGGAATCTGCGCATGCTTCTGATTAAGAACGGCCGCGTCCTCGATCCCGCTTCCAAAACCGACGCGGTCTGCGACATCCTCCTCGATGGAGAAGCGATCTCGGAAATCGCCGCTCCAGGAAAAATCTCCCGCGCGAATGGTGCGGAAGTCTTCGACGCCACCGGCCTTATCGTTGCTCCCGGCTTCATTGACATGCATGTCCACCTTCGCGAGCCGGGGCAGGAAAATTCCGAAACCATCGAGACCGGCACCAAAGCGGCCGCGCGCGGCGGATTCACCGCCGTCTGCTGTATGCCCAACACCCGGCCCGTCAACGACAATGCCTCCATCACGCGCTTCATCGTGGATCGCGCCAGGGTTCATGGCCACGTCCGGGTCTGGCCGATTGGGGCGGCCAGCATCGGCAGCAAGGGCGAAGACATTTCCGAAATTGCGGCCATGCGTGACGCCGGCATCGTGGCCGTCTCCGACGATGGAAAACCCATCGCGACCGCCAAGCTTGCACGCCAGATCATGGACTACTGCCGCAGCCTCGATCTCCCCGTCATCGAGCACGCCGAAGACGTCTCTCTTGCCGCGGGCGCCGTCATGCGCGAAGGCATTGCTTCCACACGCCTCGGCCTTGCCGGCATGCCAGCCGCTGCGGAATCGGTCTGCGTTGCCCGTGACGTCCAAATCGCCGAACTCACCGGAGCGCGCTTGCACATTGCGCACCTCTCGGCAAAAGCCTCGCTCGAGCAGGTGCGCTTTGCCAAGAAACAAGGATTGCGCGTTACCTGCGAAGTGACTCCACACCACTTCACACTGATCGACGAAGACGTCACCTACGACTCCCGCTTCAAAATGAATCCTCCGCTCGCTGCCCGGGAGGATCGCGAAGCTCTCCTCGCCGGCCTCGCCGACGGCACCGTCGACGCCATCGCCACCGATCACGCCCCTCACGAGCCCGCCATCAAAGACGTCGAGTTCGACAAAGCTCCGTTCGGCATCCTCGGATTCGAAACCGCCGTCGGCCTCGCGCTCGAACAACTCGTGCACGCGGATCGCATTCCCGTCATGCGCATGGTCGAACTCTTCACCACCGGCCCAGCGCGCGTCCTCGCCAAGGAGCGCAAACTCGCTCCCGGCGAACCCGCCGACCTCACGATTTTTTCCTTGGATCGTCCCTGGACGTACCACGTTAAGGAAAGCCCCAGCAAGTCCCGCAACTCGCCGTTCGACGGCCGCGCCTTTAAGGGTGGCCCCGCGGCCACCATCGTCGCAGGAAAGCTAGTCCACCGTTCCTAGGTGCCTACTCTCTTCTTTCCGCAATGTAGCGCTGGCTCTCATGCCAGCCCGCCGTAACCCGCAGCATATATCGTGCCGCATATGCAATTAACCATCCCGCACGCCAACTGCGCGAATTCTGCTCTCTCCCTCTACACTGGAAGTGTCAATTCCATGCAGGTTTGCTCTGCAATTCGCGCTTTTCTGCTCGGGTGCTTCTGCCTGCTCACCGTTGTCTCCGCGCGCGGACCGGTGGAGCGCATCCTCGACTACCACAGTGACATCACGCTCGAGGACGACGGTTCCCTCCAGGTCACGGAAATCATCACGGTCATGAGCGCGGGCCAGCAAATTCGCCATGGCATTTTTCGCGATTTCCCCACGACCTACACGGATCCCTACAGCAACCGCTACGTGGTCGGATTCCAGATGCTCTCCGCCACCCGCGATTCCGCTCCGGAGCAATTCCGCATCGAAGATTACTTCAACGGTAAGCGCATCTACCTCGGCAATCCCAATGCGCTCGTCAGTCCGGGCCGCCACGTCTACACGATCACCTACATCACCAACCGCCAGCTTGGTTTCTACAAGGATCACGACGAACTTTTCTGGAATGTCACCGGCAACGGCTGGGATTTTCCCATCGACGCTGCCAGCGCGACGGTCCATCTTTCCCCGAATATTCCGGCGGACAAAGTCACTCTCTCGGGTTTCACCGGGCTGAAGGGGTCGCGAGAATCGCAGGTCACCGCTTCCAGCGATGACGCCGCATTCCAGTTCACCACCCAACGCCCGCTGTCCAGGCACGAGGGCCTCAGCGTCTTGCTCATGTGGCCCAAGGGCTACATCACTCCTCCCACGTTTTCGCAGAACCTGGAATTCTTCTTCCGCGACAATCGCGGCGCGCTGCTGCTAGCCTCCGGTTTACTCGTCACTTTGCTCTATTACCTCATTGCCTGGTCCGCGGTCGGTCGCGATCCCGCCCGCGGCGTCATCATGGCGCTCTATGAGCCTCCCGCGAATCTTTCTCCGTCCGCAATGCGCTACCTGATGCGGATGGGCTATGACAACAAAACGTTTGCGGCGGCCATTCTGGACATGGCCGTTCGCGGCTATTTGAAGATCAGCGAGCAATCCGGCAAATACTCGCTCACCCTTGCGGGAGCGGGCGAACGCGTTCTGTCTCCCGACGAAAAACAGATCGCCTCCGAACTTTTCGAGGGCAGGACACAAATTATCCTGCAACAGGAAAATCATTCGGTGATCCACGCGGCCATTATCGCGGCAAAAAAGTGGCTAAAAACCGCCGAGCAGCGCATCTACTTCGTCACCAACTCGCGCTACCTTATCCCGGCCTTCGTTCTCTCCCTGTTCGTGGCGCTTTGCTATTTCGCCAGTTTGGGCGTTCCCCAAAGCATTGGCGCGGGGTTCATCTGCTTCTGGCTCACGATGTGGACCATCGGCGTTTCCGCCATGCTCTTGAATCTAATTGCCGCCTGGCGGGACGTGCTGCGCCACGGTAGCGCTTCTCTGATTGGTGTGGGCAAGGCTATGTTTCTTACCCTTTTTGCCATCCCGTTTCTCGGCGGCGAAGTGTTGGGCCTTACTTTCCTTGCCAAGGTCACCTCGCTCTCGTTCGGCATCTTTCTCGTGGCCACTGGAATTCTTCACGGCGTTTTCGTTCACCTGATGAAAGCTCCAACCTTTGCCGGGCGTCGGCTGATGGACCAGGTGGAAGGCTTCAAAATGTTTCTCGGTTCCGTTGACGGCGACCGCCTGAACCGCGCCGCTCCTCCGCAACAAACACCCGAAGTGTTCGAAAAATTCCTGCCCTACGCCCTGGCTCTCGATGTCGAACAGGATTGGGCCAACAAATTTTCTGGGATTCTCTCGGCCGCGGGAACCGCTCCCGGGAGTTCAGGCTCCGCTTATACGCCATCGTTTTATTCCGGGTCCTCCTGGAGCAGCTTCAGCGGAGCAGGATTCGCTTCATCCTTCGGCAGTTCGCTGACAAGTGCGATCTCGTCTTCTTCAACAGCGCCTGGCTCGGGGGGAGGTGGCGGGAGCGGTGGTTCCGGTGGAGGAGGGGGAGGCGGCGGAGGCGGCGGATGGTGAGGGAATACTCTGCGCGGGAGTTCGTATTATCTTGACCCGACCCGCTGCACGTTGAACTGATCGCCGCGCGGCCAGGTCACTTTGTTTTTCTTCCTGCAATAGGGGCAGACAGCGGTGCGTTCGACGTGTTTGCCCAATCCGGTGGAACCCACAATCCGCATGCCTCGCTCGCAGCCTGTGCACCGAAAGATCTTCTGCATATACCCTCCTTGCCCTACGTGGCCCTTCAGAGGATGCCTGCTTCGAAATTTTGCCTTAGTGCGTCGCGGGTTCCGCCGCCGGGTGCAAGCCGTGCTGCGGCACCTCGTGAGTTCCGCGCGCCAGCGGCTCAATCTTCATGCGGTAGAAGTGGTCGAGCGGCAGTCTGCCCTTGCCAACTGGGTAAGCCTTCTCGATCGCTTTCATCACATATGCCTTTGCCAGAGTAGTTGCCTCCAGCAGCGATCTTCCCGCCGCAAGCTGCGCCGTAATCGCCGAGGCGAATGTGCAGCCGGTGCCATGCGTGTTTTCGGTCTTCACGCGGTCTCCGCCTAGGTGGTGCATCTCTTTCCCGTCAAACAGCACGTCGATGACCTTCTCCATGTGGCCACCCTTCACGATTACCGCCGCCGCTCCCATCTCCACCAGTTTTCGCGCCGCCGCTTCCATGTCCGCCACATCCTTAATCGTCAACCCCGTTAACACTTCGGCTTCCGCGATATTCGGTGTGATCACGTTCGAGCGTTTCAGCAGTTCGGCCGAGACATAATTAATTCCACCCGCATCCAGCAATTCTGTCCCGCTGGACGACTTCATCACCGGGTCGTGCACCACGTGCGCGAACTTGTGCGCGTCCAGAAATTCCGCCACCGCCACGGCGTTTCCCCGGTTTCCCAGCATCCCCACTTTCACGGCCACAATTTCGCAATCCTTCACCAGCACGTCCAATTGCTCCCGCAACTCCGCGCTCGGCGTGTTGTGGACCGCCTCCACACCCTGCGTGTTTTGCACGGTGAGCGAACTGATCGCCGCCACGCCATAGCAGCCATGCGCGGCAAATGTCTTGAGATCCGCGGCAACGCCGGCGCCGCAACTCGGATCAAATCCCCCAATCGTCAGCAAAACGGGAGCTGCTGCGATTCCCTGCCCATGGAGATGGCTCATGATGGTCTGTCTTTTGCCTCGTTCCGTGATGAAAATAGCCGGTCACGTCTCCCCGGCGGCGAGGTTTTGGAATCTCGCGCCAGAAAACGCCCGGCATCTGCGAATGTACGCGCACTATTTTTTCTCTGCAAGGTAATTTTGCAGAAGAAAACCGAGTTTCACCTGTTTGAATCTGAAACTCGGCAAAGTTTGGGAGGAGTTGAATTGCCCGAGCGAACAGAAGCGCGGTACTGCAGAAACTAAATCACGGGAAGAGGCCGCGCACCAGCGTCGCTTCGGCCACGCGGCCCACTGCCACGCTCATCGCCGCGGCGCGGGGTGGTACGTGGTGCTTGCGCATCGCCTCAAGCATGTCATGGAACGCGCGCACCATGATCTTCTGCAGGCGCACGTTCACTTCGTCGGAATCCCAGAGAAGCCCTTCCTGGTTCTGCACCCATTCGAAGTAGCTGACCGTCACGCCGCCAGCATTCGCCAGAATGTCGGGCAACACGGTGATGCCGCGCCGCGCCAGGATTTCGTCCGCGTGAGGCGTGGTCGGGCCGTTCGCCGCTTCTGCCACGATCCGCGCCTTTACCGCTTCGGCGTTCTGCAACGTGATCACGCTTTCAAGCGCCGCCGGCACCAGGATGTCACACTTCATGGTCAACAAATCGTCGTTCGAAACCCGCGAGGCCCCCGGCATGCCAACGACGGTCCCGGAGCGTTCCTTGTAGCGAATCGCCTTAATCGGATCAATGCCGCGTGAGTTCGTCACGCCGCCGCGGGTGTCGCTCAGCGCAATAATTTTCGCCTTCTTATCGGCCAGCAGACGCGCCGCCGTCGCGCCGGCGTTGCCGAAGCCCTGAATCGCCACCGTCGCGCCGCGCAGCGATATTTTCTTCACCTTGCAGGCTTCTTCGACCACATACACAAGTCCCTGCGCTGTCGCTTCCCCGCGCCCCAGTGACCCGCCAATCGAAATCGGCTTCCCGGTCACAACGCCCGGCACGGTGTGCCCCACCATCATGGAGTACGTGTCCATGATCCAGGCCATGGTCTGCGAATCCGTGTACATATCCGGCGCGGGAATATCCTGGTCCGGCCCGATAATCGGCAGGATCTCGCTGGCGAACCGTCGCGTCATGCGCTCCAGTTCGCTCTTGGACATGCGCTTCGGGTCGCAAATGATGCCACCCTTTGCGCCGCCAAACGGCACGTTCACCACCGCGGTCTTCCAGGTCATCCAAGCCGCAAGCGCCTTCACTTCGTCCAGCGTCACGCCGGGATGGTAGCGAATGCCACCCTTGCCCGGGCCGCGTGAAACGTTATGCTGCACGCGGAACCCCGTCATCACCTTCACCTGCCCGTTGTCCATCTTCGTTGGCAAGGACACTTCCAGCACGCGCTTCGGCGTACGCAATACCTGACGCAGGCCGGGATCGAGCTTCAGCACCTCCGCCGCGATATCAAACTGAATTTGCGCGATGCGGAAAGGATTCAACTCCTCGCGCGGAGCAATCCGCGGCACCATCGGTGGAGCGCCCGTTGGTCGGGTTGGAACGGGTGGTTTTGCGACCGTGGCCATCAGGTTCGGTCCTTTCCTCTGCTTGGGTCTGAAATCGCCTGCGTGCTGCTGTGCTGCACTGCTTTTCCTTCAAAGAAAGTCAGGCGTTGGCCGCGAACTTCTTCGGCTCATCCACAAACTTGTTACGGCATTCCTCGGAGCAAAAGAAAACCGGCTCTCCGCCGCTGCGTTCCACAATCGCCAGTCCTTCGGCCAGGTGCATTCCGCACACCGGGTCCCTCACCAACTTTCGAGAGACCGCGTCACTGGGCACATCAATCGGTTGTTCACTGCCGGTGGCGGCAGCACCCATGCTGTTCACCAGCCTGCGCAGCAGGGACACGCTCCAAGAAACGATCAGGACCCAAAAAAGAAATCGTAGAATGCGCACAATAAATGTCATCGGATTTGCGGTCGCCGCCTGGGACATCGCACACATTTTGCCCGTTCGCAGCGTTGAGCCGAGTGTATGCAGGCCCTTCCGGGGAGTCAAACGAAAAGCTGTGGATTCAAGAAGTTGCGTGACTCGAAGAACCTGAGAACTGGCTCAATTCCAGAGTCAGAATCCGTGTAAATATCTTAGATTCAACAGGTTACCGCCAGGGCGGCACCAGAGCGCTGGAACCACTACTTTGGTCCCGGAATTCGTTCGATTCCCATGTACGGCCTCAGTACTTCCGGTATCAGGATAGCGCCGTCCGCTTGCTGATAATTTTCCACCACCGCAATCCACGTGCGCCCAACGGCCAGACCAGACCCGTTCAACGTGTGCACAAATTCGCTCTTCCCGCCGGCCTTGGGTTTGAAGCGGATGCCTGCTCGGCGCGCCTGAAACGCCTCGCAATTCGAGCAGGACGAGATTTCACGGAATTCGTTGCTCGAGGGCAGCCACACCTCCAAATCATAAGTCTTCGCCGAGGCGAATCCCATGTCGCCCGTCGAGAGCAACACGGTGCGGTAATGCAAGCCCAGTTTCTCCAAAATCGTCTCGGCGTTCCGCACCAAAGCTTCATGCTCGTCGTAGCTGTTGTCTGGATGCGTGAACTTAAAGAGTTCCACCTTCTGAAACTGATGTTGCCGCAGGATGCCGCGCGTATCTTTTCCCGCCGCGCCGGCTTCCGAGCGAAAGCAAGCGGTCCATGCCGTGACGTGAATCGGCAACTGCTCTTCCGCCAGCGTCGCATCGCGATAAAGATTGTGCAATTCCACTTCCGAGGTCGGTGTCAGCCAGAAATCGGTGTCCTGGATCTTGAACAAATCCGCCGCAAATTTCGGCAGTTGCCCGGCGCCCATCAGCGAAGCCGTGTTCACCAAAAATGGCGGCAAAATCTCGGTGTATCCATGCTCGCGCGTGTGCACATCGAGGAAAAAATTGGCCAGCGCCCGCTCCAGTCGCGCTCCCCAACTTTTGTATACCGCAAATCGTGCGCCGGTAATCCGCGCCGCCGCTTCCAAGTCCAATATCCCGGCTCGTTCTCCCACTTCCCAGTGGGGTTTTGGCTGAAAATCAAACTTCGGTGGTGTTCCCCAGCGCCGAACTTCCTTGTTGTCTTCTGCGCTTCTCCCAACCGGTACACTGACGTGGGGGATATTGGGAATCGTCAGCAGCAGTTCTCTTTGCTGGGCGTCCAGTTCATCAACCTTCACATCCGTCTGCTTGATAAGTTCGGAGACCTGCTTCATCTCCGCGATCAGCGCGTCGGCGTTCTGCTTTTCCTTTTTCAGGCGGGCAATTTCGTCGCTGGCCTTATTGCGCTGGGCCTTGCGCTTCTCATTTTCCGTGATCAGTTCGCGCCGCTGTTTATCCAGCGTCCGAAAGGCCTCCAAATCCAGCGTCATGTTGCGTTTTTTCGCCATCTCGGCGAACACATCCAGATGTTCCCGGAAATAACTCAGATCATGCATGGTCCTGAAAGAATACCGTAGAGCAGAGCCCAGCGTCGACTTTCGGTCTTCCTTGCCGACCGATTTCATCGCTGTTAGGGCCCGCCGCCGCAAGGTACCCGTAGGACAGTACCTTTAGTCCTAGAAGGAAGTACCGGCCCAATTGAACCTCCCGGTCTAGAGACGCTCGCACGCCCCGCCGGCACAATCAGTACTGTAGTTGGGAGTCAGGTTCGACAGCGGGTGGGCGGATGATCATTGTGATCTTGCTCCTGTGCGTTGTTCTTCTGCTCGCGAGCGCAGTCGAACAACCGGCTCCCCCGAAGTCGCACGACCGAGCTTCCAGCTAAGTACCCTCCATCCCTCACGCCAGAGCGGCCGGCACCCCCACCGGGCGCTCACTTTTTTGGGGGGCACACTTCTCACGGAACGAATCGTTTTGACATGGGTTTTGCTTCGATGGGCTGGAACTATTCGGAGGCCTGGCAGGAATCACTGAGTGGGGGCAAACAAAAAAGGGGGCCGGTGCAAGCCCCCCTTCTATTGATTCGACCCCCCAATAACCAGACAATCAGTCGAGGTTGATGTCTGGCCACCCCGGGAAGCCAATCTCATGAATTGTCTGTAACAGATGCACGCCTCTTGCCACCAATCAGGATTATCCTCAAAGTTGCGCTATTAGCTGAAAAGTAAGAGCTTAGCTCCGATGGACTCCTGCGCATCCCAAATGAGCACTCGAAAATCTACAAAATCTCACATACTTGGACGTGCTTCCTACAGAGTTTAGGAATCTAGAGCCGATCTCGCCCCTTCATCCGGCTGAAGCCCCTTGCGGGACTCTCGGCTGCGGCTCCATTGCCGGACGCCATTTCCTCCACATCCATCGGCTCGGGAAGAACACCAGCACCACCCACAGCAGGGTGACCGGTCCGCGGCTAATCACAAAAAGGATGATCGCGGACACCGTGGCCAAGGCCTCGGATAGGCCTGCAATCGCCGCATTTCGGAATTGTGCAGCAAGACCCTCAGCCGGTGGTTTCACCTCTTCCCGCAAGGAGAGAAGAACTTGCGCAAAGGTCACCCGATGCTCGGTTGACACACGCTCCTCCTCCAGTCGTGAGATTTCAGAACTGACGCTTGCAAGCTGCCGCTGAACCTCCAGCAAATTGCGAATCTTCCCGCCCTTCGCCAGAATTGCCTGCAACCGTTCCAGGGTGTTCTGTGCGTTGACGAGCTGGGCCTCGAGGTCGGCACGCTGCTGGGTGACTTCGTCAGCTGTCTGCTCTTCTCGCTCGATATTGCCCAGTGTCTTCAAATCAGTGACCGCGGCGGCGAATTCGGACGAAGGAACACGAAGAGTCGCCGTCAAAGTGCTGGCCGCGGGCTGCCCGACCATCCTGAGATTTGCCGCGTAACCATGGTGGCGTTCCAGAATCTCCTCGAGCCTGGCCCGCGAATGCGAAAACTCCTTCGTCGCGACCGCCAGTTCTGCCGCGTGAGCGATCATCGGTGTCGCATAACCATACTCGTCCGTCCACGGGCCGATTGCCTCTCGCTCCGCGGGCAGTGGTGCTGGACTGGCCGTTTTGCGTGACTGTTTAATTCGTTCCCGCTGCGCTTGCAATTCGGCATCCCGCTGATTTCCCGGCGGAATGGGGGTGAAGGACGTGTCCGGCAAATCCCTGTGGGCCACCCGAATTGTGGGTCGCGTTATCCAGGAGAGCGCCAGTCCTCCCGAACAAAGTGCAAAAAAGATTATAAGTGTTCGACGCGACGCCGGCAGGGCGTGAAACCAGTTGAGCAGGGAAGCAATCGTTGTTTTCATGGGTGGCCTCCAGTGCCATCCCTCTCAGAACGGAGGCTCACCATTTTCTTGCAGGAAACTAGAGGAAGCTCAGGCGCCGATGGCGGCGCGCAGCGCGCTCGCTATGGACTCCGAATACCGCTTCACGTCCTCGTGATGCTCGGCCTCCACCATCACCCGCGCTAGGGGTTCCGTGCCCGAATAGCGCAGCACCACGCGCCCGTTCTCTCCGAGCGCCTTTTGCGCCTCGCCCAGGGCACGCGAAACCTCCGGCAGAGATTCCATCGGCGGTTTCGTTTTCACTTTTACGTTCAGAATAATCTGCGGATAATCCTTGAGGCCTGCCGCCAGCTTTTCCAGCGGTCCCCGCAATGCGACCAGCGAGGCAATTTTCACGGCGGTCAGCAATCCGTCTCCCGCCGGACTATCATCCAGAAAGATGATGTGGCCGGACTGCTCGCCGCCAAGATTATTTCCAGACTTCAGCATCTCCTCCAAAACATAGCGATCACCGACTGCGGCGCGCGCCAGCGTAATCCCTTCCTGTGCCAGGATTCGTTCGAGTCCCAGGTTCGACATCGACGTCGCCACCACGCGATCCTGCTTCAGTTGCTTTTGCGCCTTCAAATACCGGCCGACAACCAGCAGCACCCCGTCGCCATTTACGACGTGCCCATTGGCGCAAATAAAAAGCGCGCGATCCGCATCTCCGTCAAATGCCACGCCGAGCTCCGCGCCTTCAGCAACTACTCTCTTTTGCAGGGCCTCCAGATGCAGCGAACCACAACCTGCGTTGATGTTTCGCCCGTCCGGTTGCACTCCCATCGCGATTACCTCGGCCCCCAGGCTTCGGAACAACTCGGGCCCCAACTGGTAGGCCGCGCCGTTCGCACAATCCAGCACGATTCGCTTGCCCGCTAGATCCGCGCCCGGAATCATTCGGCTCCTCAGAAAATCCAGATACTCCACATGCAGCACGTGATTCGCCACCAGCGCGGGCCGATTCGCCGGCACGGATTCGCCGCGCAATTTAAGGATCTCGGCCTCCAGCGCCTCTTCCACCGCGTCCGGAAATTTCATCCCCGCATGTGAAAAAAGCTTCACTCCATTATCGTGATAGGGATTGTGCGAAGCGGAAATCACCACGCCCGCTTGAAAATCGTTTTCTCGCACCAGGCACGCCACGCCAGGCGTTGTGATCACTCCCGCAAATTCCGCGCTGGCCCCAGCCGCCTGCAATCCTGCCGTCAGCAATTGAGCAATATGCGGGCCGGATTCGCGTGTGTCCATTCCAATCAAGGCGTGCGCGGAGCCAAATTCCTGCTTGAGATACCCGCCGATTGCACGCCCCGTGGCGTAGAGCGTCTGATCGTCCAGCGGGGGCGTCCCGGGAACGCCTCGCATTCCGTCCGTGCCGAATAATTCTTTCGCCATCGATGTTTTTCGCCCGCCTGGTTGACTAACCTCGAGGCAGTCTAGCACACGCTGCGTTAGCCCTTAATAGGCTGCCCCGCAATGAATTTTTCGTTAGCGCTCCGTGACATTTCCACGTCCCCCGTCAGGAATACCTCCGATTGTGCTAACGTGTCTGGAAGAGGAGCGCTCGGTGTCCAGCACGGAAACCCCCCAGACAACGGTTTTCCGCATCTCCGGCTCAAACTTCAGCATGCGGCTGATCGCCGCGGCAATTCTGCTGTTGTTCTTTTACTATGCCGCGGGCGTCGTCATCACGTTGCTGCTGTCGGTCCTCATCGCCTATTTTCTGGACCCCGCTGTGGAGTTCCTAGAGCGTTTCCGCGTCCCCCGCACGATCGGGGCACTGATTCTCGTCCTGCTCCTGATTCTTGTCCTCGTTGCCGCAGGGTACACCCTCTGGCTCCGCACCTCAGACTTCGCCGCCGATTGGCCCAAGTACCGGAATATTCTCCACGACGCTACTAGCAAGGTGCAGGGAAATATCAACAGCATCGAGGGCGGCGTTAATGACCTGACGAGTTCCGGCGATACCACCAAATCGGTCGTTCAGCACCAAGACACTGGCGCGGTCCGCAATCTAGTGGTCCGCGGCATCGGTTCACTGTATGCCCTCGTGCTTGAGGCCACGTTTGTGCCGTTCCTCGTTTTCTTCATGCTCGCCCAAAAACGTGAAGTCTGGCACGGCACGCTGCAACTCTTTCCCGTCAGCCGCCGCAATCAGGTGAAGGAAACTCTGGAAGATTTGCGCGATGTTTTGCGCGACTACCTGATTGGCATGTCCGTGGTCACTTTGGTGGTGATCGCATTAAGCAGCATTTTCTTCCTGATCCTGGGTCTCGACTACCCTGTCCTCGCCGGAATCACTTCCGGTTTGCTGAACATGGTTCCTTACCTGGGCGCCGTTCTCGCATGGTTCCCCGGTTTCCTGCTTGCCGTAATCAAATGGAAATCCGTCAGCCATTTCTGGGTGATTGCCATCGTGCTCACCGGTATCCACGTGATCGCCCAGAACCTGATCGCCCCGCAACTTGTCGGCCGCCAGGTACGTCTGAATGCTGTGGCCATTACCGTTGCGCTTCTTTTCTGGGGTTGGGTCTGGGGAGGCATGGGGCTTATTCTCGCCATTCCCCTGACGGCGGCTCTTCGCGTGATCTGCGACCACGTCGAATCCGGGAAGCCCATAGCGCGCTGGCTAAGTGCGTAGCCATTTTCATTGATCCAAACCAAGGAACTCTTCATGAGCGCTCGCTGCATCTGGTCTAGGCTTGCCGGTTTCTCACTCTTCGCGGCCCTGTTCGTAACTTCGCCCGTTTTTGCATGGGGATGCAAGGGACACCAGACCATCGCGCTCATCGCGGAGATGCATCTCTCCTCGGAAGCCCGGCAACTTCTGGAAACGCTGCTGAAGGAAAATCCGATCGATCCGCAACTCAAGCGCTACTGCGGCCTTTTTCCAAGCAGCCAACTGGCTGACAGCTCCACTTGGCCGGATGATATTCGCAGTACGGCAAAAAACGGCCCGTGGCACTACATTGATATTCCCCGCGGAGTTCCTCGGGCGCCGCTTGCAAGTTTCTGCGGAGAGTCCGGCTGCGTGACCCAAGCCATAGCCGAGCAACTTGCCATCCTGAAAGATCCTCAGGCCGATCCACGTAAGCGCGCCGATGCGGCCCGCTATGTCATCCATTTCGTTGGGGATCTGCACATGCCCCTGCACGCCTCAACGAACAATGATGAAGGCGGCAACTGCGTCCCGGTTCGCTTCTTCCGCCGCAATCCGCGCGAACACAACTACTCATACACTCCCAATCTCCATGCCGTGTGGGACACCACCATTCTCGAACGCGATATGGAGGGCGCGGACCCCAATGAGTACGCCGAGTTTCTCGATCAGACCTTCAGCCCCGAGGCGGAAGCGTGGAGGAGGAGCGGGATTCATGTCGAAGATTGGGCCTGGGAGAGCCACGATCTGGCCGAATCCGTCGTGTACGGAAACCTGGTGCCCACTGACCCCATCGAGCCGCCTGTACCGGTTCATTCCTGCACGGACGCCAACAACGTCGGGGAACGCATGTTCAAGCTGCATTTTTCCGTAGGGGCGATTTACCAGGATGCAGCCGCGCCCGTCGTCGAAAAGCGAATCGCCCAAGCCGGCGTTCGCCTGGCGATGATCCTCAACGAAGCGCTCAAGCCAGCGCAAAATTCGAATTAGGGTTTAGCGGTGGCTTTGTCTGCTGTTGCTTCCGCGGGCCCCAGCGATTGCACAAATGTTACCAGCTGCCACCGCTGCGGCTCCGGTAATTTTGACCAGACCGGCATGCCCTTTCGCACAATTCCATTCGTCAGGATCCAGAAAAGTCCTCCTGGCGGAGTCGTCTGCACTTCCCTTGCGCGCAAGCTCGGCGCCTTTTTGGTGCCCAGCGCGTTTTCTCCGTGGCATTCCGCGCAATGCTCTTCAAACAAAACTTTCCCAGCGGCGACCGCATCCTTGTCTTTTTCCATCGGGTTCGGCTTGGCCCGGTATTTTGCCGGCGCTTTCTCCAGCTCTGCATAAACAGATACTGGTTCTGTTTTTTCCGGCTTGCTCTGCGCCGCGCACAAGAAACACGAACCAGAGAGCAACAAGGCGCTGATTCCCGCGAACGTGGTTATCTTCATTCGCTCTTCCCCCTGAACAACTGACTCACCTTCTGTCCAAATCCCGCAATCTCATAAGAAACTCCCCAGCGCAGCAGGAATTGATGGCTGTTGTCGTTCAATCCAAACGTCGGCTCGATTCTAAAAGTCCAACCGGAAGGCAGGTTCCATGCCAGCCCGGGCGCCAAGTAATGAGAGGTCTCATGCAATCCAAAGTGGTAACGATCTCCGAGGCCGCCGTACATTTCAGCGCCCGCGATAAAATGCTGAAGGCAGAAGTTGCACTTCTGCGCGGCGCCCTTCAGGGTCAGCGGGCGGCTCGCTCCCAGGGCGTAACCGAATTCCCAGGGTTGGTTCGATAGATTCTTGGCCGCCAATGTGTTTTCCGTGAAATTCCATCCTTTGTAGTTGCTCGACAAAATCAATTTCAACTCGACTTCGTGCTTGTGTTCCCTTCGTGCCACTGCGTTGGGCGCCAGGAAGTCAGACTCCACGTCGTGACCTTCCACCTCCTTCAAGATCTTGTCCGCTCCGTTGATGTTTTCAAATTCCATGTACAGCACCGGATTGACCCAGTGTTCATTCTTCAACGGACGAATCCGGTTCTCCCAGCGAACTCCGGTGAACACGGTGCTGTCTCCGAACGTGGTCTGCCCGTCCAGATACAATTCCGTGGTCCACCATGCCGTTGCTCCATACTCAAATTCGCTCCAAAAGGCATGAAAGTTTGGTCCTCCTCTTTGGGTTCCAAATGTCGAAAAATACTCGACCTCAAGATTCCCGGGTTCCTCCAGGTTGTGGTCATAGGCGACGATATAAGGGTTCTCTTGAGCTCGAAGCAGATTGGTTCCAATAAGTAAAAAAAGTGCTCCCAGGAGTAACCGGAGCTGTTGGCAGAGACGCGTGGGGTTCAAGACTCTTCTCCAAAGTTAGATATCCGACCAAGTTAGTCTGATATTAAGGCTGTAAATCCTTTTTCCGAGACGACCATGACTCCAAATAAGACTAACTTAGTCTTATTTCTGATGCAAATTATTTGCATCTACGAATCGGCCTTCGGATTTACCCTTCCGCCCCTTGTTCCCACTCTTTTCTTCTGTCCCCAACTCAGGAATGTTAAAATCCCGCCGTTGTAGTCAGAGAACTTTCACCTTTGCCCGTCTGGCTTTCCCCTCTTGCCGATGGGTTTCCATCCCCTTGTTACGGTCGCGGTCTCCGCCTCCGTCCATCGCCGATTCCCAGTCGGCAGGGACAGGTCACCCCAAAATGCTGCCTCAACCGGATGCAAATCTTCTGCTGGAGGCATTCCTCTCTGATCCAGGGATAGCGGTCATCGGTTTCGGACTCGATGGGGCCATTTTTCTCTGGAATCAGGCCGCCGAAGCGCTCTATGGCTTTTCCCAGGCGGAGATTCTCGGCAAGCCGGTCAAATGCCTGTTGCCGCCGTATAAGCTGCCGGCTCACGGGGACTTGCTGCAACATCCGGCGTACACCGAATCCCCTTGGGATGCGGTGGCGGAACGCCTCAACAGGAGCGGTCTGCGCATTTCAGTCCGGATCCACCGCTCGCCGATCCGTGACGTTCAGGGTGAAATTATCGGCATTCTGGAGCGTTCGCACGTCCTGGCACCCGGTGACTCAAGCTCCATCGCGGGAGCACACTTGCGCCTCCTCGTGGAACAAATTCCGCTCTTTTTCTGGACCACCGATACCCGCTTGCGCGTCACGTCTCATTGGGGACGCACCGCCAGCCTCTCGCGAAAAAGTCCCCGCTATCCTGTCGGCCAAACCATCTACCAATACCTGCGCTGCCAGGAAGATGGCGAAGCGCCCGCCAAGCAGCACTTTCTCGCACTCCGCGGCGTTTCTTCGCGCATTGAATACGCGAGCCGCAATCGCGTCTACGATCTAAGCATCGGGCCTTACCGTGATCCCCAGGGAACGATCATGGGGTGCATCGGCATGGCACTTGATATCACCGAACGCAAGCAGACGGAGAACGAAATCCGCTTCCACGCCAGCCATGATGGGCTGACGGGGCTTGCCAACTATCGGGAGTTCTTTGAGAGCCTCGATCGCGAGCTCCGCCGCGCCGAACGCACGCGGCAGCCGTTTGCCCTGCTGCTCCTGGATCTCGACCACTTAAAGAGCATCAACGACCGCTTCGGCCATCTAACGGGGAATCGCGCCCTGAACCGCCTGGCGCGCGTGATGAAGGAACATTGCCGAGGCACGGAAGTTGCCGCCCGTTACGGCGGGGATGAGTTCGCCATTCTGCTGCTGGACGCCGACTGCGAACGCGCGCAAACCGTTGCCGAGCGCATTGGCAGTTGTCTGCGCCTGCAGACTGACTCTCCAGCGCTCTCCGTCAGCATCGGCTTTTCCGTCTACCCGGCCGATGGCCTTTCCGCTCCCGAGCTTCTTGAAGCCGCAGACAAGCGCCTCTACCAGAGCAAGAAATCACGGAACTCCAACGAACACAAACCGGACCCCCAACAAACTCAGTCCGCGCGGACCTGACCTCGCTCACCCGGCTCGCCTGTGCACTCGTTTCCGCTCGGGTGTAAACTCCTACCCTAGCGGAGTCTATGGACAGCCCCGGCTGGCGCAATAAGTTCTTTACATTTTCGGAAATCCCGGCTGGCGTCACGACGATCCGACTGGCGTAAATTCCAGCCATTAACCGCACTTTCGGGGGCTTGCATGAATGCCAATGATTTGGTTCTTGCCCTTCTCGACGAAGGTTATTCGCGCAAGACCTGGCACGGCCCGAATCTCCGCCAGTCTCTCAAGGGAGTTTCCGCAAGCCAGGCTGCCTGGCGTCCCGCACCGGGCCGCCACAACATCTGGGAACTTGCGCTGCATGCCGCTTATTGGAAATACGCCGTGCGCCGGCGCATTGAAGGTGGAAAGCGCGGCTTGTTCATTCTCAAGGGGAGCAATTTCTTTGCAAGGCCGGAAAAAGGAAACGCCACGGAAGCGGCCTGGCGCAATGATCTGGCGCTCTTGGAAACGGAGCACGAAGCGTTGGGGGCAGCCATCCGCCGTGTGCTGAAAACTCCACGCGCGAAAAAGCTTCGTCCTGCGTTGTACGGCGTCGCTTTTCATGACATCTACCATGCCGGGCAAATCCGTTTGCTGCGACGGCTTATGTCCTGAAGAATATCTAGGCCCAATAAACGGTCAGCAGGGTCTACAAGACTTTCCGTAACTCCCGCACTAGGGCGTACAAATCCGCCGCGTCTTGAAATAGCCGAATCGCCGCAATTCCCGCTGCGCCCGCCGCCAAACATTCGCCTGCGTTTTCCATTGTGATCCCCCCGATCGCCAACACTGGAATCGCCAATCGCTGGCAGACTTCCCGCAGGTGCGGCACTCCCTGCGGTGGTCCAAAACCTGCCTTGGACGGCGTTGCATGGACCGGCCCGAAAATCACGTAGTCAGCACCCGCCTGTTCCGCCTGCATCGCTCCTTCGAGCGAATGGGCAGAGACCCCCACTATGAAATTCGTTCTCGCACCGCGTTGGTTCACCAATCTTTTGGCTTCATCGGGAGGAAGGCTGTGCTCGCCCAGATGCACCCCAGCGGCGCCGGTGACACATGCCACATCCACCCGGTCATTCACAAGAACCGCTGATCGGCTCCCTGCGCGCGAGATCGCACGGTCCGCAAGTTCCACCAATTGCCGGGCAGAAAGATCCTTCTCCCGAAGCTGGATCCAATCCACACCGGCCTTCGCGGCTTCTTCTGTTTTTTCTATCAGGAATTTCCCGGCAAGCTCCGGCGCGCCGGCCAGGCTGTGCCGGTCTGTAACGTAGCAGAGGAGTGGTTTACGGGTTGGTCGGAGGGGGCACACTGGCCGGCACCGGTCGCGAATTAAAAAACCCGAACCCTACAAAAATATCCAGGACGCCGACGCCGCTTACGATCCCCCGCGTCGCCGGATGCAAAGCGAAGTGCATCATCCAGGGATAGTGGCCGAAGAAATAGTTCTGCTCCCAGAACGCGGACCACGGCAGATACAGCAGCAGCGCACCTAATTCAAACAACAACACGACCGTCATCGCGCGCAAAATTCGGTTCATTCCGTCCCAGCAGGCATAAATTGAGGTTTGTGCGGCTTTCAGCGAGCCGGTTTCTGCAGCGAGTGAATGCGTTCTGCCACGTCGCGGTAATCAATGTTGATCGCGTAAACCTGGGAGAAGCTCTTGAGTGCCGCGTCCAGTTCGCCCGCCGAC
>Ga0210410_10001368_pt1 | contig 23158 bp, 17 predicted proteins | sample IncBWC4MmetaG_FD_161058 | JGI IMG/M metagenome (GOLD analysis project Ga0210410, IMG submission 161058) | Forest soil microbial communities from Barre Woods Harvard Forest LTER site, Petersham, Massachusetts, United States - Inc-BW-C-4-M | ecosystem: Environmental > Terrestrial > Soil >... | reverse complement strand
CCCAGCGGTCACCGCCCGGGCTCGCACCTTCTCTCCAAATTCGACCACTGCAACAAAGCTGTTTCCGCTCGTGCCATACCACTTTTTCGTTCCCGGATACGGGCGCGCTCCGAAAGACGCCAATGAGCCCCACACCGACGAGGTGAACCCTACTGCAAGGCTCGGCCCCGCGTCACTGAATGGCTGCACGATATCGCCAGTCAGCCGCTGGAATCGATTGATGTCGCCCCATGGCGTTTTCCAGCTTCCGAAATCCGCCGCGAGCCTGTCGGATGCATCCGCCAGCGATTGCAGCAACAGCTGCGCCGGCGCTTTTCGGCAAATGTAATCGCTCATATACACCCCCGCTTTTTTTGCGTCGGCGCCCACGCGCTTCTGAATGTCCTCGCCCCAAAACACCGCCAATGACGTCGGCACGGACGTCGCTCCCCAGCGCAAATCCCATCCGCGCAGCGCGCCAACCTGCTCGGCCAACTGCGCTTTCAGCGGATGGTCCGCGGGCGCATCGTCCCACGCCTTCGCCAGGCACAGGATGGGCTTCTCAAACCAAGTTAAATAACTGTCGTAGGCGGCCGCAATCAGCGCACTGATTGTGAAATCTTTTTTGTCTTCTAGGACTCGGATCGCATGCAGGCCCCGTGCCGTTTCTCCGCCTGTCTCCACATAAACAGGAAAGTCTTCTTTCTTTGGGCTGCTCGGTCCTGCTGCCGACCACGGCCAATTGTTTGCGTTGTAGAGCCATCCGCTTTTCGGATTCAGCAGGTGCGGCGTCTCGTCGACGGAAAGAAGCCCCTTCCAGTCTGTCGCCGGATTGCTACCGTCGACTGGCTTCGTCCAATCAAAGCTCGGGTCGCGCCTCGGAATGAAATTGCCATGAAAATACGCGATGTCTCCGTCGGCATCCGCAAAAATCGTGTTGTTCGACGAGTTTGTGTGCAGCTCCATCGTCTGCCGGAACGATTTATAATCCTTCGCCTTGGTGCGCTGGTACGACTGCGTCAGCGCCTTGACCGGCTCTTGCATCAATCGAATACTCACCCACTTCCCGTCCGTCTCGCGCACGATCGGCCCGTGATTCGTGCGATACACCGTGAATTTCTTTTCCGCCATCCCGTCTGCGGTTTTATACGGCACCGTAATCTCTTTCGTCTCGACGGGCCGTTCTTCGTTTCCGTATTTGCAAACGTAGCGGTCGCCCTTCTTTCCGACCGTCTCGAGGTATTCGCTGAGTGCATTGACCCCGCTTGACGTGTGCATCCATCCAGCGTGCTCGTTGAATCCTTGGTACACGAAAAACTGGCCCCACGTCACGGCGCCGTACACATCGAGCCCTTCCCCGCTCATCATGTGTAGTTCTGAGCGGAAGAAAAAGGACGTATGCGGATTGATCAGCAGAAGGGAGTGATGATTTGCCGTGTTTGAAGGCGCGATGGCCATCCCGTTCGAACCGCCCGGTTCTTCGATCTCGTCGTCATCCGCCGAAGGCGCCGCGCTCACGGGAACTTTTCCGTAAAAGGCTTCGAGCTGGGTCAGGCTTACTCGCTCGATGTCTCCGCCGATACTGCCTTCGGTGAAGCTCAGTGCCATCCACGGCTCAAATCGCTTGATCACTCTCGGCTTCACTTCGGGATGTTTCGAAAGGTAGTAGTTCAAGCCATCGGCAAAAGCGTCCATCAGTTTCTTCAACCAGTCCGGGCTAGCGGCATATTCCTTCCGGAGCGCCTGTGGGTCGATAAAAAGCTTCATCCGCAAGTCCTGATAAATCTTCCCCTGGCCCTCCGCTTCCGCCAATCGCCCCATCCCGTTGATGTAGTTCGCCTCCACGCGATGGAAGTCATCTTCCGCCTGTGCGTAAATCATGCCGAATACCGCGTCGGCGTCCGTCTTGCCGTAAACGTGCGCGATGCCCCAATCGTCCCGTGTGATTGTGACGCTCGCCGCCTCGCGCTCCCAGCGGGCCGCTTCCGCATTTTTTGCGGTTTCGGGAGCCGGTTTCTGAGATGCAGCAGGCTCGGAAGCGAGCAAGCACGCCGCCGTAGCAAGAATGAAAACCAAAACAAGTTTCTGCATGGATGCCCCTGCGTGAAGGATAGAGGATGTTCGAGGGGGCGATGCGTAAGTCCCGCAGCGTCCTGCGCGAACGCGCCAGACTAGCATAGTCCGCCGCAGCTGGCACGAAGCACCTCAGCACTATTCCAGCACGCGCATATCGTGTAGATTTCTTCCTATCATGCGCAGAACTACACTCCTGGCGCTAATTCTCCTCGCGCTATCTTCCGCAGTTTCTTTCCCTGTCCCAGCGAAAAAACAAACCCAACCGACGAAAACAGCGTCCGCCGCGCCGCCCCGCGAGGCCGCGGCGGACGTCGACGCGATTCGAGGCATCATCGCCAAGTACGCGAAGTCGGTGGATGATGCGGACACGACCTTGGCATCGCAAATTTGGTGGGACTCGCCGGAAGTTTCCTTCCTCCATCCGCTCGGCCACGAACACGGTTTCGAGCAAATCAAGGAAAACGTCTACAAGCGCCTGATGGGAGAAACCTTCTCCGAACGAAAGCTGACGCCGCGCGACATCACCATTCATGTTTTCGGAGACGCCGCCTGGGCCGAGTTTTACTGGGATTTCACCGCCAAATTCCGAAAAGACGGCCGGTCCATCACCACGCATGGCCGCGAAACCCAAATCTACCGCAAAATGCAGGGCAGCTGGCGCATCATCCACGTCCACTACTCCGGTATGCCCAGCACGCAACCCGGCCAAGGCTTCTGAAGGCAATAAATCGCTTCTCCGGCAATACCGCCTGCAGGTCTTACGTCCGATGCCGGCCAGTTTTTTTGCACACCCTTCCACGGTTTTCCACAGACAAACAGAATCATTCCTATGGACGCCGCAAATGGGAAGTCTTAGTCTGGGCACCAGATTGAACCGGGAAGCCGGAAAAACTTTTCGGCTCAATTAAACGAGGGCGCAACAGCCTAACCGCCGTTGCGCCCTCAATTTTTTTGCGGGACGCTCGTACCTGACAGCGCGAAGGACTTCCGCTGCTGTGCGGGCACTGCTCTTCACGGCCTCGCATTCGGCGAGAAAAATCCAATGGGCAGGTCGCGCGCCGTGCGCAAACCCGCCGGGGCATCCAGAATCACCGGAATCGAGTTCACCACCACGGATGCGGTCGCAACGTCGCCGTGAGTGCCTCCGGGAATCACCAAACTGATGTTCGGATGGCCTTTCAATCGAAGCGTGTCGGCGGGTTCTTTCGCGCCGACGTACATTTGCAGCTCGAGGTGCACGAGTTCTTTTCCGGCGCCCACGCCGCGCGCGATTTGGTGTACGCCTGCTGCTTGCCCTGCTTCGACGGTCAAATATTCCGTTTGCACGCGCTCCGTGGCGATCTTTGGCTCGATGGTTTCCGTAATTTCATCCACCGGCAGGTTTAAGCTGTCCGCGATCATCGCCACGGACTCCGGAAGGCCGACGTGTTTGATCACGCCTGCGTTCACCTGGGAGCGAAATTCCTCCTGCGTCATGCCCGCGCCGATTTTTTTCTGCAGCGGCAGACGCCGCTTGGACGCATCCACCACGCGAAGGGCCTTGGCGTGTTCGATGCGTTGTGAAACCGCTGCCAGCGTGATGAGCAGCTTGTCCATCACGAACCCCGGGTTCACGCCGGTTCCCACCAGCGCGACTCCCCAGTCTTTTGCCGCTTTGTCCAGGTTTGCCGCCAGCTCCGGATACGTGCGCAACGGATACGAGAGCTCCTCGCATGTCGAAACGATGCATGACTCCGCTTCCAGGCATGCCAGCAACTGCTCCATTACCTTCGGCAACGAAGAGGAGGTCGAGTGGATCACCACGTCCGCAGCCTGCTCCAGCACTTCTTTGGCGTCCGCGGAAATTTTTACGCCCCACGGCGCATCCGTTGCGCCGGTTACTTCGCCGAGGTCGCGGCCCGCTTTTGCGGGGTCCGTATCGATGGCGCCGATAATTTCGATGGCTTGCTTTTCCCGCATCAGCCGTGCGATCGACCCGCCGATCGGCCCAATGCCGTATTGAATCACACGAATCTTCTTCTTCACGATTTCCCCCGTCCATTTTCAGGGCGCGGTGCACACCGCGCATTTTTGCTGGAAAAGAAACCTCTACCATAATGGAATTCGCGCATGCATTCAACGGCCAATGCGACATGTGCGGCATGCGGCCATCTCTACTGGGCCGCGAGCTGCGCCGCGATTCGCGTGCCAGCGCTCGCCAAAGTCACAACCGCCCCGCGTGGTTGCCGAGATATGGCGCACGGCTCATAATGGTGCCCCGTCCACGCTACGCCCTTGGAGGACCATGTCATGCCCGCAAAGAAACTGTCCGACGCCGAAATTAAAGCCCTGCTGCCCAAATTGCCAGGTTGGAAAATCGTCGACGGCAAACTTCATCAGGAATACAGATGCCAGGACTTCGTCGCGGCCTTCGGCAACATGACGCGCGTCGCTCTCGTTGCGGAAGCCATGAACCACCATCCGGAGTGGTGCAACGTCTGGAACAAAGTGGTGATTGATCTCACCACACACAGCGTTAAAGGCATCAGCGATTACGATTTCGTGCTTGCTGAGAAAATCGAGGATATTTTTGTTCCCGCCCGCGCGACTCTGGCGGGGACCTAAAAATGAGGCACGGGAAGCTCCGGCCTATGCGGCGCCACGAGAGCCGGCTTCGGCGGGCAGTGGCACTTCCGTGCTGCCCGGACGAAGGCCTATTGACTCTTCCCGCGGCTGCGCCAGAATAGCTCTACCCCCTCCTAGCAGTTTGCGGTCTTGACATTTGCATTCTAGAAGATTGCCCTCTCCAGTCTCGCCAAACGTTGTCTCGCGATGAGGAATCGCATCGCGTGCCCCCGGACTGGGTGGCGTTATCTCTTTTTCCACGTACGACGCGCGGAATCCGCCAAGGGGAATTCTCAGCAATGACCAGGAAAGGAATTTCGCGTGTTGTTGGCGGAGAGTGCTCCAGGCGAAGCGGCGAATGGCCTACGTGCGCTCTCTCCGGGACCGGACAGCACACTGGAATTGAGTATTGTCCCGACGCTGCCGACGCTAGTGGCGACCATAGAACTGGCTGCACCGGGAGCCATGTTTCTCGATCTTTCTCCGGGGGAAGCCCAAAAGAGAGGACCACGGAGCGCTAGTAAATTTCTATGAAGAAAGCATTGAAAACCCGGGAAAGATTGATTCGCAGGGAAAGCGTCGTAGGAACAGAAAACCTCGCCCAGCAGATGCCGCCGTCTTTCGATCATTTCAGGAAATCCGCGGCGGGGGTCGCATGAAAGCCATGCTACTCAACGAGATGCGGCCGCCGGAAAACACCATGGCCTTGCGCTTGCTCATTCTTGAAAACGAGGCCCACGACGCCGAGCTAACGCTGCTGGAACTGAGAGCCTCCGGCTTCGACGTGGAATGCACGTTGGCGCAAGACCGTGAACAATTCCTGGCCGCCCTCCAAAACGGCAAGTTTGACGCCATCCTCGCCGACTATCGTTTGCCGCGTTGGACCGGGCTCGACGCGTTGAAGGAACTCCGCGCCAGCGGGAAGGATATTCCGTTCCTGCTGGTGACCGGCACGCTGGGAGAGGAAGCCGCGTTCGAATGTATGGAGCAGGGAGCAAATGGCTACATCCTGAAGGAACATTTGAGGCGTCTGCCGTCGGCGTTGAGACGGGCCCTGCACGAGAAGAGCCTACGGGACGAAAACGGCCGCGCTCACCAGGCGCTGGCGGAGAGCGAATCCCGCGCCCGCGAACAATTCGCCGAGCTCGAACAGATCTATCGGACCGCCCCCATCGGTCTCGCGGTCTACGGACCAGACCTGCGCTACCTGCGGGTGAACGAGCACCTCGCGCGCATCAACGGACTCTCGGCCGAGCGGCACGTCGGTTTGATGACCCGCGATGCTAACCCCGATGTCGCGCGCGCTGTTGAGCCATACTTGAGACGAGTATTCTCCCGCGGCGAATCGATTCTAAATGTCGAAATTCAGGGCACGACATTAGCGCAATCCGGAGCACTGCGCACCTGGCTGGCCAGCTTTCACCCGCTTCGCGGCGCTACCGGCATGATCTTCGCCATCAGCGTTGTAGTCCTGGAAATCACAGAACGGAAAAGTGCGGAAGAGGCACTCTCGCTCTCCGAAGCCCGCAATCGTCAGCTGGTTGATAACTCCAGCTACGGCATTTTTCGCATTTCAACTGACGGTACGTTCCTCGATCCCAACCCCGCCCTTCTTCGTATTCTCGGGTGTGACTCGGTAGAGAACGTGAGCCCTCCCGCCTTGGTGCGGGACATATTCCGTTATCCGGCGCATTACTCGGAGTGCCTGGCCGCCTGCCGAAAGGAAGGCCAAGTTCATAGCGCAGAGACGGAGTGGCGCAGGCGCGATGGGGGCATGGTCATTGTGCGTCTCCACCTGCGTGGGCTTTCCGTCGCGGAGTTGACGGCCTCGGTCGAAGTCATTGCCGAGGACGTAACCGAGGTTCGCGCCATCGAGCGCCAGTTGCATCAGTCGCAAAAGTTCGAGGCCATTGGCCAGCTTGCCGGCGGCATCGCTCACGACTTCAACAACGTAGTGGGTGCGATTCTGGGCTGGGCCGAGCTGGGTTTCGAACAAAGCCGCAGCTATCCTCAAATTTCCGAACGGTTCACGCGCATCCGTGAGCAGGCCGAGCGGGCCGCCACACTGACTCGTGAACTCCTGGCGTTTGCCCGGCGCCAGATTCTGCAGCCACGGAACGTGGACCTGAATGCCATCACCAGCGACCTCGCGAGTTTTCTGGACAAAGTGATTCGCAAAGACATCGAGCTCAAAGTGGTCAACGCGCCGCTCGATGCCCTCAAGGCAGATCCAACGCAGATCGAGCAAGTGCTGATGAATCTCTGCCTGCATGCGCGCGACGCTATGCCCCAGGGAGGCCGTCTGCTGATCGAGACAGAGATGGCGGCTATCGACGATTCCTACTGCCGATTCCACCCGCACATCACGCCGGGCCGCTACGCCGTTCTGTCCGTCTCCGACACTGGCCCCGGGATGGACGCAGAAATGCGCGAGCACGTTTTCGAGCCTTTTTTCTCGATGAAGGACAACGGGAAAAGCAGCGGCATGGGACTGGCCACGGCGTATGGAATCGTCAAACAGCATGGCGGCTTCCTCCATGTATATAGCGAGGTCGGACAGGGCACTCTCTTCCGGGCGTACCTCCCAGCAGCATCGGGTGAGCCTTCAGCAGGTTCCGCAGACCGTAAACGGGCGTCTCCGCTCGTGGATCTTCGCGGCACCGAGACCCTGCTGCTTGCCGATGATCACGACTCCATCCGGGAAATGGCAAGACAGACGCTCGTCAACCTCGGTTACCGTGTTCTTTCTGCGGTCGATGGACAAGAGGCTTTGCAGCTTTGCGAAAACGAGACACCAGCGCTAGCCATCCTGGACGTGATCATGCCCAAATTGGGTGGCCTGGAGACGGCTGCGAAGCTTCGAGAACGGTTTGAAAAGCTGCCCGTGTTGTTCACCAGCGGCTACTCGAAGGAATCCAGAGGCCTGGAGACAGCCGCGGGCTATCTTCAAAAACCTTATAGTCCCTCGACTCTCGGCCGCATGGTCCGCGAGATCCTGGACCAGGTGAATAGCACATCCCCGGCAAGCTGAACTCCGTGCACCGTGGTTTTTCGAGGATCGGGATGGGATGTTTTTGCCGTTGACACCCGCGCGTCGCAGTGCTACAAGACCCCCAAGGCAAGCCCTTTGGTGGTGAGTCTCTTACCGCAATTCGTCAGCGAGTGAGGCCGCAGACCTGCCTGGCAGGGCAGGACTGCATGGCCGCCGAAGGAATTGTCCTGTAACACCCTACCCCACCCCGGGAGGTGAGAACCCCGCGGTTTTCACCTCCTTTTTATTTTGTTTCACGTGTACGGCTTCCGGCCTACCAGAACCTGGCTGGTGCGCGACGCGTTGCCGAAACGCATTCGTCTTAGTCGCCTTCGTGGACAAGCGTGCTCGATAACTTGCCGATGATGCTTTGAGTCTTGGCCGCGGCGTGGTTGGGCCCATTCGGTGTCAGCTTGCGGATGAGAAACTCTTGAAGGAGATTGGCGGCCGCGGATGCGCCAATCCCGATTAGCGCGTTTTCGAAGGTTAATTCCGCGCCGTCGCGATTTTTCGCCGGATAGTAGAGATTTGAGATACCGCCAGCGGCCAGGCTTCCGAGGATACTCGAGTAATTTGCCTGCCAGTGTCCGTTGTCGCCTTTGCAAATTACCGCGTTGGCGAGCGCATAGAGAATCCGTGAGCGCTTGCTGCCGGTTCCCTTGTAGAAATAACGGGGATCCTGTTTCAGGAGCGATGGCAGTACAGCGCTGCCGACGAACGTACCTGCAACAAAGTCGGCATAGGAGGCGCCGTAGCGCTTAGCGAATCCTTGAGCGCCCTGCCCATATCCGCTGAAATCGTTTTGGGCCTGCTGCACTCCCGCAATGACGCCGGTTATTCCGAAGTTGACGGGATCCACGGCCGTCTTCCAGGCCAGCTCGAACTTTTGCTTTGAGCTCAGAGGAACTGCATGGGGAAGATAGGTGACATAGAAATTTGGAATGACCCCGAGCACGCGCTGCTTCTCTTCTTCCTTGATCTCGTCTTCCGCCACTTCGACACGTGTAGGCGCGACGCGCACCTCAGTGACGGCGGTAGCAATAGCCAAGGTGGTCTGTGGGACGGTGTAGATCTCCCCCGGGCGCAGGGTTCCCGTGAATGTTTGCGTCTTAAAGCCCGGGGCCGTAATGGAGAGACGGAAGGGCCCGGGAGGGATGTTGACAAAGGAGAATTGCCCATCGTCACCGGATAACACTTCTCGGTTTGGAGACAGATCTTTATGGGTAATGCTCACGCGGGCTCCGACGATGAAGGCTCCCGTGGCGTCAACCACGGCCCCGGAGATGCTCCCGGAGGGCAGCGACCCGCGCGCTGAGGCTGCCGGCACCGGTGCGGCCGGTTGGCCGCTTGTCGCTGAAGCGGCGACAGGAGGCTCTTGAGACTGAGCCAGAGTGGCGAAGCCGCAAAGCAGGATACTCAAGCTCAGCCAAGCTAACTTGGCTTTGTACATAGACATAGTCACCGCCATCCCGCCCATTATGATGCTCCGCCAGGGGGTTTTGGATTCCCAATAACGTTGACGGTTTATGAGTTACCTGTACCGAGTGCCAGTCCATTCAAAACCGCTTCTTGGCTAAATGTTTCTGCTTATCAGGAATTATATACAAAGCGGGCTCCCTTAGTTCCTTGCCTTCAAATCTTGCTCGGTTAAGATAGTTTCGATCTTGCCGGAATCCGAGATGCCCACGCCGCCGCCGCTTTTAGCTTTGCAAAACGTCACCGTGGTGCGCGGGGAGTCCGCGGAACGGCCGGCGCTCGACGAGGTGTCGCTTCGCATCGAGGTGGGCGAACACGTTTGCATCCTGGGGCCGAACGGCTGTGGCAAATCGACACTGATCAAGACCATTACCCGGGAGTGTTATCCCGTGGCGCGCGAAGGTTCCTCGATCTCGATTCTCGGGCGCGAGCGCTGGAACATTTTCGAGCTGCGCTCGCTGCTCGGGATTGTCTCGCCGGATTTGCTGGCTTCTTGCACCACGGACGCCACCGGTCGCGACGTAGTGCTTTCCGGATTTTTCAGCAGCACGCGGATATTTCCGCACCATCATCCGGACCCCGAGCACCTCGCGCGCGCGGAAGCCACACTCGCGCGGCTGGGGATTGCGCATCTCGCGCATCGCGCCATTTCGCAGATGTCTTCCGGGGAAGCCAAGCGCACGCTGATCGCGCGGGCGCTGGTGCACGATCCGCAAACGCTGCTGTTCGATGAGCCGAGCAATGCACTGGACATCGCGGCGCAATTCCAGCTTCGCGATACGATGCGGAAGCTGGCGCAGAGCGGGCTTGGCATTCTGCTGGTCACGCACCATGTTTCAGAAATCATTCCGGAGATCGAACGCCTAGTGCTCCTGCGAGAGGGACGGATTATGGCCGACGGAGCTAAACAGGAGATTCTTACGGCCGGGCATCTGTCGTCGCTCTTCGGCGTTCCCGTCCGGCTCGTCGAACAGGACAGCTATTTTCATTTGTATTAGGCGCATTAGTTAGATGTATTAGGCGGCCAAAGTTTTTGGTGCTGGTTTTTTGCCGCTCTTGCGCGCCAACCGCTGCCACAGCCCGTGCACGCCAATCGCTGCAAGGAGAAGCACTACCGGATCGATGGGATGGCGGTAACGCAGCGAGGTGTGCGTCACGTAGTAAAGCAAAGGAAAAACTAAGGGAAAAGCGACAACCGGAAACGCATAGGAGTTTTTCGTCGCAAGAAGAACGAGGATGCCAAGAAATGCACAGAGCGGCGCCACGGTATTGAACGCAAGTATAAAATAGAGCCACAGAGAATCCGCTTGGCGAAACGCAGCCAGCGGGGATGCGCTTCCCAGCCAAAAGTCCGCGAACCGCTGCGCAACGAGCCACAGCTCGACGCGCGGATGAGCGGCCATGAATGCGATGGCTTTTCTTTTTTCTTCCTCCATGAAGGCGGTCTCGCCCATGCGCAGATACCGCAAGATTTCGCGGTCTTGGGTGATCGCGCCGGACCGAAACCGGTGCTGCTCGTCGTAGTTTTCGTTGTTGCCTATGTAGAGTTCAAAGGCGAAATTCGAACGCAGCGGAATGAACTTGTGGAATTGAACGTAGTTGCGGATGGTCCAGGGCGCGCAGCACAGAAGGGCAATTGCCGCGGCCAGCGCGGGCCGAACGAGCCACGCAGAAGTGCGGTCGCGATTTCGATGGCCACAGGCGGCCCAGGCCAGCAGCGCGGGCAAAAGCGCAGCCACCGCGGGACTAGTGAGCAGCGCGAAGCCCCACAAAAAACCGTAGAGGCACCAGTCGCGAGAACGCCGGGATTGCGCGACCACGCGAACGCCGAACGCGTTGCCAGCGCAATCACCACAATCAGTAAAAGTGAGGTCGGAGTTCTTGGTAGCACGTTTTTCATGAATATGCGGTGAGCCAGAGCATGGCACAAAATCTCGCTTGAGAATTGATTTCTTCGGGCGTCATGCTTGGACGTGAGACTCTGCTTCACCGACCAAGTCTTAGGCAGACGCAGTCGCATTGTGCCGGGAGGTCACCCGTTGGCAGGGGGACGGGGTTCACGTGGCTCGGCCTTTTCATGAGGCGGGAAAAACCGGGGCCAGCAACCGAAGAAGTGCCAGTTATTTTTCTGTTCGGGAGGCCGTGATGGGGCGGGCATCCGGGTGTTTCGACGACCAGTCTTCAGGAGGAAAGGCGACGCGCCAGAAGGTGGGACGCGGTTCAGAAAACTCCAGACCTATTTCGGCCTTGCCTGCGCGCACCGGGCCGAGGAAGACGACATGACACTCTTGCTCTTCCTGAGTGCGTTTGTGCTGCATCGTCACTTTACTTCCGCTGGTCACCCGGGCGTTCACCAGAATCAAGGCGCCATGTGCGTTGATGGCCAGGGTTTCGGTTTCTTCTTCGAATGCATTGCCCTGCGAGTCCTTTCCGCGAACGCGCACGCCCACTTGCATCAGCACACGCTGGCTGCGACGGCGCACGGCGGGATTTCCTGTTGTATTCGGGGCTTGTGCCATACCACCTCTCTCGGTCAACTATACCCAGCTCGACCTGATTGTCGAGCGGCAACCCGGGAATTGGTGCGAAACGGTGATGGCATGAAATTCGTTTTCTGAGGGCCCATTCGAGTTTTGGATTGGGGATCGCTCTCAGCTCCGTTCGTCCATAGGGACATAGTGGCGCGTGTCGTGACCAAGATAGATTTGTCGCGGCCGGGCAATTTTCTGTTCGGGGTCGAGGAGCATCTCTTCCCACTGGGCGATCCACCCGGAAGTGCGCGGAATCGCAAAGAGCACCGGGAACATGGAGATCGGGAATCCCATGGACTGATAGATCAGGCCGGTGTAGAAGTCCACATTGGGATAAAGCTTGCGCTTGATGAAATATTCGTCTTCGAGCGCGATGCGTTCGCACTCCAGGGCGATTTCCAACAGCGGATTTTTGCCCATCAATTCGAAGACTTCATAAGCCACGCGCTTGATGATTCGCGCACGCGGATCGTAATGCTTGTACACGCGGTGGCCGAAGCCCATGAGCTTGACCTCGCCGGCCTTCACGCGTTTGATAAATTCCGGAACCTTCGCTACCGAGCCGATCTCCAACAGCATGTGCAGGACTTCTTCGTTTGCGCCGCCGTGGAGCGGTCCATAGAGCGCAGCGATCGCGGCGGCCGTGGCGGAATAGGGATCGACGTGCGAGCTTCCCACTCCGCGGATGGTGTTCGCGGAGCAATTCTGCTCGTGATCCGCGTGCAGAATGAAGAGCACATCGAGAGCGCGCTCGAGCGTAGGATTCGGACGGTACTTCGTCTCCGAGGTGCGGAAAAGCATGTTCAGGAAATTGCCCGGATAGCTGAGTTCGTTGTCAGGATAGATGTACGGCATTCCCAAAGTGTGACGGTAGGAAAACGCCGCAATCGTGGGCATCTTGCCAACCAGGCGATAGGTCTGCTTGCGGCGCGATTCCGCGTCAAAGATATCTTTGGCATCGTGATAGAAGGTCGAAAGCGCCGCGATCGTCGAGATCATCATCCCCATGGGATGGGCGTCGTAGTGAAATCCATCCAGAAATTTCTTGATGCTTTCGTGGATAAACGTGTGATGCGCGACGTTGTACGTCCAGTCCCTCAGCTGCGGCGCGGTGGGCAATTCTCCGTGCAGCAGCAGATAAGCCGTTTCCAGATAGGTGCTTTTTTCGGCGAGGTCCTCGATGGGGTAGCCGCGGTAGCGCAGGATGCCCGCGTCGCCATCGATAAACGTAATCTTGCTGATGCAGGACGCCGTGTTGTTGTACGCGGGGTCGTAACTCATCATCCCGAATTCCGTGGGGTCCACTTTAATCTGCCGGAGATCCATGGCGCGGATGGAGCCGTGGGTTATGGGAACTTCGTAGGCTTTGCCGGTGCGATTATCCGTGATGCTCAGGGTTTCGCGGGGTGCGGCGGTAACTTCTGGCTTTCTCGTTTGCGTTGCGGACGGCGCGGAATCCATAAGGCGATCCTCGGAAACAGTGACGGCGAATGGCTGCGACTCGAACAGTCTATACCAAAGGGGAGGTCGCCGGGAATGGTGCGAACGGACGGTAAATGCGGGCGAATGTTGGCCTTGGAGCGGGCGGCCAGAAGGGCGCACCGGGCGAGGCGAGGGCGGCAAAATGTGCCTCTTGACAATAATCGTTATAACGAGTATTATCTTGGTGTCAAACCGGGAGGTGGACCAATGATTGACATCCGCAAAAGCCAGGACCGCGGCCATGCGAACCACGGCTGGCTGGATAGCTATTTCACGTTTTCGTTTGCCGACTATTACGACGCCAAGCATGTGCATTTCCGCACCCTGCGCGTCTTGAATGACGACCGCGTCGCGCCAGGCGAGGGCTTTCCCACGCACCCGCATCGCGATATGGAAATTGTCACCTACGTGCTCGAAGGCGCGCTGGAACACCGCGACAGCATGGGCACGGGTTCCGTAATCCGTCCCGGCGATGTGCAGTACATGAGCGCAGGCTCCGGCGTGACGCACAGCGAATTCAACGCTTCGACGACCGAGCCCGTACACCTGCTACAAATCTGGATGTTTCCGGAAGAAAAAGGGCTGAAGCCGGTCTACGGCCAGAGAAATTTCAGCGAAGAAGAGAAGCGCGGAAAGCTGCGGCTCGTGGCCTCGCCGGACGGACGCGACGGTTCCGTGAGAATCCGCCAGGACAATGAACTGTACGCCACACGGCTGGGCCAAGGCGAAGCGGTAAAGCACGAGCTGAAGCCCGAGCGCCACGCATACATACAAGTCGCGCGCGGCAGTGTGAAGCTGAACGGCACGAAGCTGGAAGAGGGCGACGGCGCAGCCATCTCGAAAGAAAAAGCTGTCGAGCTAACCGGCGTCGACAACGCCGAAGTCCTGCTCTTCGACTTGGCGTAAACCTGGCAGCAACGGTTGTAGAGTGAAACGCGCAGGAATTGCTTGTAAGGGGCCGTTCCTGCGCGTTGTGTTTGGGGGCATTATTCGTATCTCAGAGCCACCATCGGATCGACGTACATGGCGCGCCGCGCCGGTAAATAAGCGGCGACAACGGCCACGGCGGAAAGCACACCAATCGCCGCGAGGAACGTAAAAGAGTCATGAGGGGCAAGCCCAAACAGCATCTTTTCGAGCACGCCCACGGTTGCGAATGTCAGAGAGACTCCCGCCGCCAGGCCGCCGGCCAGAACGGTGACGACGTCGCGCATCACCAGCCGAAGTATGGAGCCTCGCGGCGCGCCTAGCGCCATGCGGATGCCGAACTCGGGCTGACGCTGCGCCACCAGATAGCTCAGCGCGCCATAAAGCCCGATCATCGCCAGCAACAAAGCCAAAGCGCCAAAAAACGTGGAAAGCGTGGCTAGCAGGCGCTCTTCGACCAGCGAATCATCCACTTGCTCGGCGAGCGTGTGAAACTCGAGCGGAATCGCCTTACTCACCCTGGCAACGGCTTCCTGCACGGCTGGAACAAGAGCTGACGGTCGCGCCGCCGTTCGCAACTCGAATACTTGCTCTGGCGAGTCTTCGGGAATTTGTGCAACCGGGAAGTAGGCGGTCGCATGAGCCTCCTCGCGCAGTGATTGGTACTTGGCGTCTTTCGCGAGCCCAACGATTTGAATAGGCGGAGCAGGTTTGCCGGGGTCCTCCTGCACACGGAAATACTTTCCCAGCACGTCCCCATTCGGAAAAAATCTTCGAGCCAGAGTTTCATTAACAATGGCCACGAGAGTAGCCGCCTTGGTGTCGCCGTCATTGAAGTTGCGCCCCGCCAGGAGCGGCGTACGCATGGTCCCAAAGTATCCGGGCGAGATGTAGTTAAAGTACGCGAGCGCAGTATCCCCGGTCGGCGGATTCGGCGTATCCACGTTCAGAAGATTGTTCCAAATGTAATTACTGACCGGAGTCATGACCGACCGGCTCGCCGAGATCACACCGGGAAGCGTGCGCAAGCGGCTCTCGACTTCATCGAACATGGCCGGCTGTTGCTCGGGCGGCACTTTCGCATTGTGCAGATTCGCGTGGACGAGAAGCACGTTGTTCCGATCGAACCCCACATCCAGTGTGACCAGTTTCACCAAGCTGCGCAGAAAGAGTCCGCTGGCCACGAGAAGAACCAGCGACAACGCCACTTGCGAAGCGACCATCCACTTTCCCGGACGGAACTTGGCGCGGCTCTCGGCATCGACCGCCAAGCTGCCTTTCATTGCGGAGGTCAGCGACACGCGCGTGGAACGAAACGCCGGCAGCACGCCAAACAGCAGCCCCGTCGAAACGGCCACGCCAGCCGTGAAACTCAGGATCCGCCAGTCGAACGTCAGATCGAGGAAAACCTTGTTATCTCCCGTGGAGATGTAGCGCACCAAAAGCGAACTTCCCCAACGGGCAAAGACAACGCCGAGCAGCGCGCCCGCCGTTGAAAGCAACACGCATTCCGTCAGCAATTGCCGAATCAGCCGCGCCCGAGAAGCACCCAACGCTTTGCGCACAGCGATTTCCTTGTGCCGGGCGGACGCACGCGCCAGCATCAGGCTCGCGATGTTGGCGCACGCGATCAGCAGCACCAGCCCCACGACGCCCATCAGAATATGGAGAGGCTGTGTGAATTGCCGACGCAGATGGGAGGTGCCTGTCGCGGCCGGAGTGGTCTGGAACGACCGTTTCAGAAAATCCTGCTGATCCTTTGGCTCCCAGTTCTCGGGCAAGGCAGCCGCAAAAACCTCCGGCGAAACCACGTCGAGTCGCGCCTTAGATTGGTCCGCACGGACGCCAGGCTTGCTTCGGCCCGCCACGTTCAGCCACCACCAGGAGCGCCGGTCCAGCCGCGATTTTGGTCCGTCAAAAATCTCGGCGGCGCAAACCGGAATGGCGACATCGAACTTGTTGCCCACTTCCAAACCGAAAAATCCCGGCGCGCTGACGCCGATAACGTGGAAGCTGTGGTTGTCGAGAGAAAGCGTGCTGCCCACAGCGTTGTGCGTCCCGCCAAAATGATCCTGCCAAAAACCATAGCTCAACACGGCAACGCCTGGGCACCCGCGTTTGTCGTCCGCCGCCGTGATCAAGCGGCCAGCCGCAGGACGCACACCGAGTGTCGGGAAGTACTCGCCACTTGCAAACAGACCATTCACTTCATGCACGGCGCCGCCCTGCGCAAGATCGAACTGCGTCACACTCCACGCGAAAATAGCTGTGAAAAAATCCTGTCGGTTCCGCAGCTCTTCCCAAAGGGGGTTTGTAAATGTAGGTTCGGCTTCCTCATTGGGCGACTTCGGATCTTGAATCCGCACCTGCAGCAATTCCTCGGGCCTTTCCACGGGAAGCATCCGAAGCATGACGGAGTCAATCAAGCTGAAGATCGCCGTGTTCGCGCCGATGCCGAGAGCCAGCGAGAGAACCGCGACGCAGGAGATCACGGGCGTGCGCCCGAGAATGCGCAGGCCGTAACGAATATCGTGAAAGAGTGTCTCCATGAGATGCACGCCGCGGGCATCGCGGATCTCTTCCTTAAGCTGTTCGTGCCCGCCGATTTCTAGCCGCGCACGCCGCATGGCTTCTTCGCGGGTCATGCCGGATTTAAGATACTTCTCAACTTGTTGGTCGAAGTGAAATCGCAGCTCGGTGTCCGCTTCCGATTCGACGACTTCGCGCCGCAAAAGCGAACGCAGACGAAAAAACAGATCGTTGAACACGAGCCCCTCCCTACGCCGTCCCGAGAATCTGCGCGACGGCTGCCACCAATTTCTTCCAGGAATCTTTCTCTGCGGCAAGCTGTTTGTGCCCGGTTTTCGTGAGTTCGTAATATTTCGCTCGCCTATTGTTCTCCGACGTGCCCCACTTCGCTTTGATCCACCCTCGTCGTTCCAGCCGGTGCAGCGCCGGATACAGCGAGCCTTGCTGAATCAGCAGAACGTCACTCGAAATCTGGTGGATGCGCTCGGAAATGGCCCAACCATGCTGCGGCTCGAATGCCAGCGTGCGGAGAATCAAAAGGTCGAGCGTGCCCTGCGGAAGGTCAATTCTTTTTTGCGCCATCGGCGGAGTTCCCCTCTGTCACTTCGACAAGAGACAATACGCCCACTCTTGTAGAAGTGCAAGGGAAAGCTTCATCCATCAGATCAGAAGGACTGGTTTGGCGGCCTGCCGTTTCCCGTTCCGGCCTCTAGAAAGACCGTGGAAGGGCGGGGCTCACCCCGGGCTTCCCGCGCTCGCGTAGGCTAGCCGCGCGTGCGCTGGAACTCGCGCAGGAAGCTGGTGAGCGCTCCGACGGCATCGAGGGTAACTGCGTTGTAAAGCGATACGCGCATCCCGCCGACGGAACGATGGCCCGGCGTGCCGACAAGGCCCGCCTCTGCGGCTTCTACAGCAAATTGCTTTTCAACGGATTCGTCCCCACCGGCAACACGAAAAACCACATTCATTTTCGAGCGCGAAGAAGCTTCCACCGGGCATCGGTAGAACCCCTTGCTGGCCTCAAGCGCATCGTAGAGAAGCTTGGCCTTGGTGTTGTTGCGCTTCTCGATCGCGGAGATGCCGCCCTCGGCGTCGATCCATTCCATCACCAGCCCGACAATGTAAACCGCGAACGTCGGCGGCGTGTGATACAGCGATTTTTCCTTAATGTGCGTGCGGTATTGCAGAAGTGTAGGCAGATTCTTGTCCGCGCGCTCGGCCAGATCCTTCCGCACGATCACCACGGTAACGCCGCTCGGCCCAAGGTTTTTCTGCGCACCGGCGAAAATAAGCCCGAATTTCTTGACGTCCATGGGCCGTGAGGCGATGTCCGAGGACATGTCCGCGACAAGCGGCACGCTACCGGTTTGCGGCAGTTCGGTCCACTGCGTGCCTTCGATCGTGTTGTTCGTGCACATGTGCACGTAAGAAGCATCGGGCGAGAATTTAATCTCGTCCTTGCGCGGCAGGCGTACAAATTTCTCCCCTTCGGTCGACGCCGCAATGTGATGCAGAATGCCTTTCTTTAATTCGCCCAGCGCCTTCGCCGTCCAAGCCCCGGTGTGAATCAAGTCGACAGGCTTTCCGGGCAAGCACAGGTTCATCGGCGCCATGGTGAACTGCATACTTCCGCCGCCCTGCAGAAAAAGCACCGCGTAGTCGTCGGGAATCGCGAGGTGCTTGCGCAGCCCCGCTTCCGCCGCGGCATTAATGCTCTCGAATTCCGGCGAGCGATGGCTCATTTCCATCACGGACATTCCGCTGCCGCGCCAATCAAGCAGCTCTTCGCGGATGCGCTCAAGCACGGGAAGCGGCAAAGCCCCCGGCCCGGCATTGAAATTGTGCGCGCGCTTAACGGCGCGTTCTGAAGCTGTGGACGTACTCACGTTGGAGGATTCCTCTCTCTCGAATATGGCCGAGCTCGAAGGGTGGGACGGCCGTTTGTTTACCTGGCTCTTCAGGATAACAGAATCTCGCGACCGTTCAGAAAGGCGATTCTCGAGGTGATGCGAATCGTCTAGGCGACTTCCGCGATGGCGAACTCGACGCGGCGGCGCATTGGGTCGATGCGCTCGGCGCGGACGCGCACGCGGTCGCCGAGATGCCAGGCAAGTTCTTTGGATTTGGCGCCGCGCCCACGACGCGATCCAGGCGCGCCACCTCGCCCTTCCCCTCCCGACAGCGCGACAATCGCATGATCGCGTTCGCGGAACACGACGCGCGTGCCCGCAGCGTCTTCCAGAGCGTTGATGGGTAGCAGGCCTTCCACAAAAACTTCGAACAGCTCGACAAAACATCCAAATTTTTGCACCGAAATGATCAGCGCTTCGTATTCTTCGCCGAGATGCGCTTCCATGAATTGTGCCGTTTTCCAGTCCATCAACTCGCGCTCGGCACCGTTTGCTCGCCGCTCAGCCTCCGAAGTTTCAGACGCAATCTCCTCCAGCTGCGGTTCTGAATACAGCGTCGCCTCCAGGCCTCGCGTGGCGTGGCTGGCGGCGGGTGAGGCGGCGTGCGGATGCTCCAGAGCCCACTTCAACACGCGATGAACGATCAAGTCGGGATACCGCCGAATCGGCGAAGTGAAATGCGTGTATTCATCGAAGCCCAGCGCAAAATGCCCGAGCGGTTCGGCAGCATAGCGCGCCTGCTTCAGCGAACGCAGCATCAAGTAGGACACAATGCGTTCCTCCGGCTTGCCAGCTAACTTGCGCAGCAGCTTCTGATAATGCTGTGGCGTAATCCGCAGCTCCGTAGAGCCAGGCAGCGCCACTTTCATCCCACGCTCCCGCCCGTGTCCGTAAGAATCAGGCCGCCCCGCTTTTGCCGGCGCGGGCACGCGGCCGTGCCGCACGGCAACCTCGCGCTGATGCAAATCCGCAACCCCCAGCGAATAACCAAACGCACGCGCTAGTTCTTCGAACTCCAGCACCTTCCGCGCATCGGGTTTTTCATGCACGCGGTGCAGCGCCGCCATCCCGCGCTTGAGCAAATAACCGTCCACCGCGCGGTTCGCCGCCAGCATGAACTCTTCAATTAACCGGTGCGCGATGTTGCGCTCGCTGCGTACAATGTTGGTCATGCGCTGCTGCTCATCGAACTCGATCACCGGCTCCGGCAAATCGAAATCGATCGAGCCATGTTCATTGCGACGCTTGTTGAGCAGCAAGGCGAGCTCCTTCATATCGCGAAAGTGGCGCGCCAGCCCCGCGTAGCGCACACCGGCCTCCGTGTCGCCCTCGATCACCTTGTTTACGTCGGTGTAAGTCATCCGCTCGGCCGAGCGGATCACGCCCGACGTCATCCGCGCGCCCTGCATGTTGCCAGCCGCATCAAACTCCATCAGCGCGCTCATCACCAGCCGTTCCTCGCGCGGCTTCAGCGAGCACATGCCATTCGAAAGCGCCTCCGGAAGCATCGGCACGGCGCGGTCCGGAAAATAGACCGAAGTCCCCCGCAGCCGCGCTTCCTGATCCAGCGCCGTCCCCGTTCGAACGTAGTGCGCCACGTCGGCGATATGTACCTGCAGGCTCCAGCCGTCACCCGGCCGGCGCTCGACGTACACGGCATCGTCAAAATCGCGCGCCGTCTCGCCATCAATCGTCACGATCGGCAGATGACGAAAATCCTCGCGCCCCTCGCGCTCCGTTTCGCCGACCGGAGCCGCGCGATGCTCCGCTTCCAGGAAAACCGCCCCGGAGAATTCATGCGGCAAATGATGCTTGCGAATGATGATCTCGGTGTCCACGCCGAGATCCCCTGGCCGCCCAAGAATTTCCGTCACGCGTCCCGTCGCAGCCGCCCCACCGCGTGGATAGCGCAGCAACTCCACGTTCACCACCGCGCCGTCAAGTTCAGGTAGCTGCGGCAGCCGTCTGTCCCGCGCGCCGCCGTCTTTGGCCTCGCGCAATCCCAATTTTCCCCGCAGCGCCGCGGTCAACTCCTCGCCAGCCGGGATCTCGATTTCATGTTGGATTCTATTGTCGTAAGGCAGAACAGCATTTCCCCGCGGCCCATATCGAAACAATCCCACGATCGAAGGATGCGCCCGTCCCAGCACGCGCACGATCCGCCCCTCCGCCCGCTGCCCCCCGCGCGATCCTCCTCCGCGAAAATCACGGACGCGCTGCAACTTCACCAGCACATGGTCCCCGTGCATCGCATCCTCGACCGCGTCGCGCGGAATAAACACGTCGCCATCCAAATGCGGCATCGGCACATCGGGCACCACAAACCCATAACCATCGTGATGCAGCACCAGCCGCCCCCGCACTTCATCGCGCGCCAACGATCGTGAGGGCTCCTGCCGAGCAATGTTGCCGGTGGAACCCGGCCCGCCGGAACTAGTCCGAGCGGAGCCCGTTACCCCTACGCCGCCACCAGCGGCGACCGCCGCCGTGCCTCCCGCGCCTTCCTTCCTTCTCCTGCCCGCCAGTTGATACCGCCCCCCCGGCAATTCCTCAATAGCTCCCCGCCTCTTCAATTTAACCAACATGTCGGATAAGGCCTTGCGATCGGCCTTTCCCACGTGCAAAGCGGAGGCAATCTCGTTCACAGACGCCGCGTCTATCGCAACTTGTAGAAAACGCAATATGTTATCTGGACTCAAGGAGGAGTGGCGTGGCATAAGGTGGAATCATCCCGGCACAGCGCTTTATTTCCAGGAAGATTCTAGCCACTTTTTCGATTTTCACAGGAACTTTTTTCGCCCTGCCGGGATTATATAGGTAGGCCAACACACGACCGGCTAGCCGCCCTCCGTCAGGCTGGCCGGACATCCCCGAAAGGGGATAGAGGAGGCAGGACGACCTGGCCTGCCTCCTCTTTTTATTTCCATAACAGCTTCGCCTTTTCGTGGTCGCTTTATGCGAGTGCGGCGCTCGGCTTCTGCGCATCCATTCACTTCATTATCTCTTCCTTTTATTCCGCAATCGTGCTCAGGAAAGGATAGTGGCTGGCGGCGGCCATGAAAAATAGCATGGGGAACGATAGCCAAAACGAAACCCGCGCGGTGAGAAAGCCCCAGCGCATCATGCGCTCGGCTTCGGGCGGCATTGGCACACCTTGTTCCGCGCTCGCCCGCGCCCACTTGATCAGCTTTTTCTGCACGCGCCACACCACGCCCCAGGTGTTGAGCAGCATGACCAGACCGAGTCCCCCGCCGACGCTGATTGCCAAGTGGGCATTGGAAACATTCGTTCCGCCGTTCAAGGCCATCACGAGCCACGACGCGGCAACCACGACAATCGCGATTCCCATGCCGCGCACCCACGGACTATCCAGAAATCCTTTTGCCGGGAGTTGCAACAGGTAAATAAAAATGTAGGCGACGATCCAAACGAGCAGCCACCATCCGAGCCACTGAACGGCCAGTGAATGACGGCCCGCTCGATCCGCGTCTGCAAAAAGATGCAGCTGAAAATATCGAATTCCGACAAGGACGGTCACGAGAGCGGAAGAACGAAACCAGCCCATCGCCTTGGACATCAGCGCTGGGTAAATTTTCACGCGTGCCGCTGGATCGACTTGCTTCATCGCCGGCGTCAGAACCAGGTTGAAGAAGTACAGCAGGCCGATCCAGATGATGCCGAAAATAAGATGCATCCAGCGCAAAACCATCATTTCGTTGGCGAGCGGATTTTCAAGAAACGAAAAGTGAGGTCTCCACGCTGGAAAACTGAGCGCCATGAGAAGGAACAACATCAATGACCTCCGGCTTCAAACACTTCGAGGGTATCGCGCAATCGCGGTTCCACAAACACCGTAGCGGATTGCGCCGCAGCCCGTCAATTTATCAGACGTTTTGAAATCGGGGGACTCCGTGGAGAAAGCTTTCGGGAGCCCGAGAAATCCGAGGCCTGCCTGCTCGACGAGACAAGCCCTCGACCCGTTCAACGAGGTGCGAAAAACTTACCATTAAATGGGCCGTAAAGCCCCGGCACTTCAGGCCGGGGATATAAGGCTTGCGTTTCTCGTGGTTTTGTCATAGATTCTCCGCGTCCTGAAACATGGACCTAGGGCCGGATAAGCCCAATGTGAAGCCTGTGGAGATGCGGCGCAGTGAGGCTGATCTGTGAAGCAGGAACCCTCCGAAGCGTCCATGCGAAACTGCCATGGCGCCGTAGGAATCCACGCCGTTAATGGCGTGGAGGATGTCAATGGAGCTGAAAAGTATTGGCTACTGATTTGTGACGGTGTTCGACGCGGCGGCGTCTCCAATGGCCGCGCCGTTGACGACGAGTTCCACGCGGCGATTCCGTTGACGGCCGTCGGCAGTATCATTCGTGGCCACAGGCTGCGTTTTTCCAAAGCCCCGCGCGGTAATGGAAGATGCGGGAACGCCCTGCTCCGCGAGAAAATCGCGTACAGAATCCGCGCGGCGCTCGGAGAGTTGCTGATTGAAGTCATCCGTGCCCACGCTATCGGTGTGGCCTTCAGTTTGCAAAGTCAGGCCAGGATGCGCGAGCAGAATTCCTGAGATTTTTGCTAGTTTTTCACGCGCGCCCGGCTTGAGGGTGTAGCT
>Ga0210410_10001367_pt1 | contig 23168 bp, 14 predicted proteins | sample IncBWC4MmetaG_FD_161058 | JGI IMG/M metagenome (GOLD analysis project Ga0210410, IMG submission 161058) | Forest soil microbial communities from Barre Woods Harvard Forest LTER site, Petersham, Massachusetts, United States - Inc-BW-C-4-M | ecosystem: Environmental > Terrestrial > Soil >... | reverse complement strand
AGTTATTTCATTCAGTACATTCAGGACTCCACGCATCAACACGAAAAAATGGCCGGGTATCTACTCACAGGCACGTTGGCCGCATTTGGCATTGGGCGCTTCAGTTCATCGGCGATCATGCATTATGTCCGCCCGGACAGGTTGATGGCCATCTATAGTGCCATCAACATCCTGCTGGTGAGCGTCGGCGTATTATTCCCTGGATGGATTGGCCTCTGGGCAATCTTCCTCACGAGCTTTTTCATGTCGGTCATGTTCCCGACAATTTTCGCTCTGGGGATCGATGGATTAGGTCGAAACACGAAGATCGGCGGCTCGTTGATTGTAATGTCGATTGTCGGAGGAGCGGTTCTGACACCGCTGATGGGCTGGATTTCGCAAGCGACTCATCACATCTCCATCGCATATACGGTTCCACTTGCATGCTACTGCGTTGTGGGCCTCTTCTCAGTCTTCTGGCGCAAGCTTAGACGGGCAAATCCCTGGCACGTTTCGCGCACCCCTTCATAAGTAGGTTGTATTCAAAACAAAATGGCCATCTAACGCACAGAATCGCGCCTAACGAGATACCCACGGTACAGTTCTTCAATTTTGTCTAATGCCAGGGTATCTCGACGAGCCGGGGAATTGGCTTTGCGGTGGTTTTGTGATGCACCGAAGGGACGTAGCGTGGCAATGACAACCGGTTATCGAGCTATTAAGAGAGGGGACCATGAAGCGACGGGAGTTTTGCCGATTAGTTGCCGGGGCGGCTACAGCAATAGCCGCCCCGGCCATTGGGGCAGAAGCACAACAATCTTCAGAGCAAACGGGCGATGCCGCCAAGTCACCGGAATTCAAGGCAATGAACTCGCCTACCCAGGTTCGAGACTATGCCGAGTTTTGTGCCACTCCTGCTAACGAGCGACAGTTTTACGCGTTCGAGGATGGCCGGTTCAATAAAGAAAAGCTAGATGAGAAAACCTGGGAATTCGGTGACTTTCAAGGGAACGTTGTCGAGGCTGCGACTCTGCCGATTCCTGGCGGGTCATGGGATGGCGTTCCAATGAACTCCCCACACTCTTCCAATCTCGCAGGCGAAGGTCCGTACAAACCTACGTGGGACTCTTTGCTGGAGTATGAAGCTCCTGAATGGTACCTCGACGCCAAGTTGGCTATCTGGGCACACTGGAGCCCGCAGTGCGTACCAGAAGCTGGTGATTGGTACGCCCGCTATATGTACAAGGAAGGCTCCAAACAGTACAAGCACCATCTTGAGCACTATGGCCACCCTTCGAAGTTCGGATACAAGGACTTTACTGCCCAGTGGACGCTGCTTAACTGGGAGCCCGATGAGCTCATTCAGCGATTCAAGAAGACCGGCACCAGGCTGTTTATCGCTCTCGCCGGTCATCATGACGGCTTTGATACTTGGAACTCCAAGCATCATCCTTGGAATGCCGTAAACGTGGGTCCGCATCGCGATGTTGTGGGAACTTGGGCCGCTGCCGCTCGAAAGCAAGGATTGCATTTCGGCGTTTCCGTTCACCAGGCACGCAATTGGTGGTGGTTCCAAAGCTCGCATGCAGCCGATAAAACCGGCCCAATGGCCGGCGTTCCCTATGATGGCGATCTAACGTTGGCCGACGGGAGAGGCCAATGGTGGGAAGGCTTGGATCCGCAGCGGTTGTATGGCCCGAAACACCCGACTAATGCGCTGCCAGACATCTCCTATGTGAAGGACTATTACGATCGGACACGCGACTTGATCGATCAGCACAACCCAGATTTCATCTATTCGGATTCCAGGTTGTTTCCTCTAGGCTGGGCGGGAATGAACATCGGCGCCTACTTCTATAACCATAGCCTGCAAACTCAGGAAGGCAAGATGGAAGCCGTCATCAACATCAAGGATGTCCCGGACCGGTTGTTGAAAGCCGCGGTATTGGATTGGGAGAGCGGCTTGATGGACAATATCCGGCCCTATCCATGGCAAGCGGAGTACTGCATTGGGAATTGCTGGCACTACGATCGCGCGAACTACGATCTCCCAGGAGAACTTGGCGGATACCAGAATCCGAGGGAACTGGTTCATTTGTTGATTGATCTTGTCAGCAAGAACGGGACTATGGTTCTAAACGTACCCGGCAGGCCCGATGGAACCATCGATAGCAAGGAAATTGCCGTGCTTGATGCGCTTACCGTATGGATGCAGTCGAATGGCGAGGCAATCTACGACACCCGACCCTGGAAGGTGTACGGCGAGGGACCGGGCAAGTTGGATACCCGGGAGTTTAAGGGCGATAGCATCAAGAACTTGGGAGTTCACGATATTCGGTTCACGCGCAACAAAGCCAACACGGCGATCTATGCTCTGGTGCTTGGCTGGCCGGCAGGTGAGTTCGTCGTGGAGTCTCTTGGCACGGCAAGCTCGGTGCAAGCAGGAAAGATCAAAGAAGTTCAGCTTTTGGGCACCGACAAGAAGCTAAAGTGGAAGCAGGTTGCAGACGGCTTGCGCGTGGAACTTCCGAATGAGTATCACCCCAAGGCAGACTATGCGGCAGCGCTGAAGATACTCATCACTTAAAGGTGATTTGGGCGTGAATTCCGAGGGGACTCCGAATTGGAATGCTTCATTTCCTTTGAAGAGACCCCAGGATTGGGGTACAACGAAGCTGTGTAGGACTAGTTAAAGCAGTTCCAAGGTGGCTATACCGAGGTGAGGTCAAGGTCAAGGGGGTTTAGGCTTTGATCGGCTGGAGTCCGAGATAGAAAAAGTCGATTTCTGAACCTTTGCCTGACGATCTGCGCTGCGGGATTGCGGACGCGTGCGCACGTTGGGAAGGATCACGGCAGGAAGTTGCGCGGCGAATTGGCGGATGACGGAAGCCGTCTAAAGTCAAGTGCGCGGCTAGCTGAAAGAGCAGCCTGATCGGACCTTGACCGAGTTGGGTGAGCAATTGCACGCCTACGGTGTCGGCATGAGCCGCATCATTCAGATCGCTGAGCAAATGGGTCTAGGACCCGAAAGAGTCGATGCATCCCACCCGACGGGGCACAGAGGCCCAACCGCAGGAGGCGGGAAGAGTTCCTTGCCACCCTCGCCACGATCCCGCCGGAAAGGCAGCGGTTCTTGATGAATGCGGCGTGACCACCCACGACATGTTGTGACCGTCGTGCGGGCGAGCACAGCCCCTCAAGTGGATGAATTGAATGGAATATTGTGCCTGTGACTATCCACCACTCGTCAAATATGTGAATTATTATGGCGAGAAAATCTTGACAAAGCCCGCTTTATGCGGATAGGCTTTCCAGTTGAAAGGCACAATCTGCCTAATTCAACCACTAAAATTCCGAATGGTTCATTAGATTTCACATCGCGTCACGGTTCTTTTGCGGGCCAGATCGAACAAATCCCGTGCAATCTTCTGCGCAAATGAGCACCGCGCGCGTTGAGATCAACTTTGTTTTTGTGAAAGGAGACCAGATGTCAGGACGCAACAGCCTCAGGTCGGCCATTACGGACCTGAAATTCACGGCGCATTCTTACGCTCAGACCACAAATGGTTCAGGTTCTGGCGCGGTGTCCGACTCCTCTAATTCGACAGCTCCGAGTACAAAGGTTTGTGACATCAGGAGCTGGTTGCGCTTTTCCCAGAGTTTTCTGTGGCAGGGGTTCCTTCTGATGGCGGTTTTTTGCCTTCCGTGCGGCAGCGCATGGGCGCAGACCACAGGCACTCTTCTCGGCGTAGTCACCGATCAAAACGGGGCTGCGATTGCGTCCGCAACCGTGCGCGCTACAAATAAGGACACAGGTTTTACGGCAAATACTGTATCCAATGCGGAAGGATCCTATGTGGTTCCATTGCTGCCACTCGGCCACTATTCAATTTCCGTTATAGCAAGTGGATTCAAGTCCTTCGCTCAGTCCAATGTGCAGGTTCCAGTCGCCCAAAATATTCGCGTGGATGTGAAGCTGCAAGTAGGGCAGGTAGATCAAACAGTTACCGTCAACGGTAATGCAGTTAACATCGACACGAGCAGCGCCACGCTGGGGGAGACGGTAGACAATGAGCGGCTGGAAGATCTTCCGCTGAATGGAAGGAATGCTGCGAGCCTTCTCAGTCTTCTTCCTGGCGTGGCCGATGTGAGCGTACCCGTTTACCAAACCGGTGCTCGCGGCGGCCCATCTTTCAGCATTTCGGGAAGTAGAACTACTTTCGGCAATATGCAACTCGATGGCACTACGATCACCGATGCACTCTCAAACTCAACCCAGAATCTTCCCGCTCCCGACGCATTGTCGGAATTCCGGGTTCTTACCGACAGCTACGGCGCCGAGTATGGAAGGGCGGGCGGCGGTGTCATTCTGGCAGTAACCAAGTCAGGTACCAATCAATTCCATGGAGGTGCCTGGGAATACCTGCGCAACGACGCGTTCGATGCGACTACAAAACTCGCGCCCGCTGGGACGCGCAAGTCGTTGCTACGCCAGGATCAGTTTGGAGGCGATGTCGGAGGACCAGTCCTTCTTCCCAAATACAATGGCAGGAATCGGACTTTCTTCTTTGTCGGCTATGAAGGGCTTCGGATTCATCAGGAGAGCTTGACCACCGCATTTGTGCCGACAGCAGCCGAGCGCAACGGAGATTTTTCGGCTGTGTCTACGTCTCTCACGAATCCGAATACAGGCTTGCCGTTTCCCAATAACCAGATTCCCAGCTCCCAGCTCGATCCGGTCGCAACCCAATACGACAGCTTGTTTGTGCCTTTGCCGAATCAGGCCGGTAACGAACTGCAATACTTGCAACCAGGTCCGACGCATGAGAACCAATTAATCATCAAAATCGACCAGTCGTTGGGATCGAAGGATAGAATGTGGTTCCGTTTGTTCCGGAACAAGGCTATAAGTACCGGGCCAAATCCCATTCCGTTTTTTACGACCCCGGGCGGGGAACAATATCAATCCTATGCGGCCGACGAGATCCACACGTTCAGTCCAAACCTTATCAATGAGTTCGAAGCTTCTTACTCGCATCCGGAAGGATTACCCTTCACCACAGAAAAAGGTAAGTCCCCGTCGCAACTCGGCATCAATTCCAACGGCTTCACCCCATATCCTCAAACCCCAGACATGAGCGTGAGTGGCGCCTTTTCCGCCGGTTCCGGTTGGTTCGTGGACGAACCTTCCTATTTCCGCGAATTTGACGACAAAGTCTCATGGCTCCACGGAAAGCACGACATTCAGGCCGGTATGATGTACAACGCCGAGTCAAATGGAGATCTTGCATTTCCACCGATGACCTGGTCATTCTCCGGCCAGTATACCGGGAATAGTTTAGCGGACTACATCATCGGCCGTCCCAATAACTTTAACGTGACGACCACCATCATCGACCATGGCCGGTCCAAACTATTCCAGCCATTCGTCCAGGACACTTTCAAGGTGACCAAGCAATTGACACTGGACATTGGTCTTCGCTACGACTACCAGACGCCTTGGACGGAAAGTGCGCCTGGTGGCGCCTCGAGCTACTTGCCTGGCGCCCAATCCACGAAATTTCCAACGGCGCCTCCCGGATTGGTGGTTCCAGGAGACAAAGGAGTTCCCCCGGGGATTTATCTCCCCTACAAGCTCGGCTTTGAACCCCGGATTGGCCTTGCCTGGGACGTGACGGGCAACGGAACAACTTCCTTGCGTGCGGGCTGGGGAGTGTTTCACCCTGTAGTCGACCAGGAAGTCGAGGCAATCGAGACAAACAATGAGCCCTACCTGGTCGGGTTTAGCAGTGCACCGCCGGATACCGCGGACCCCTGGGCAGGTACTACCGATCCTCTGCCTTACAATCCGTCGAAACCTAGCTTCGGCCCATTCCCGGGCATCACCCAATCGTACCTCGATCCGCACTTCAGGCAGGCAGATATTCAACAATTCAATCTCAACATCCAGCATCGGTTCGGCGAAGAGCTGTTTGCCGATGTCGCTTACGTGGGGGCTGTTTCGCATCACTTGTACAGTGCTAGCGACCTGAACGCTGCCGTCTTCGGGCCGGGCGCCACTGAAGCCAACGCGCAATCGCGGCGGCCGATCTTCCCGCAGTACTACGGCAGCATTCCCTCTCTCTACTCCAACGCCAATGCCAACTACCACTCGCTCCAGGCTGAGGTACAAAAGAGATTCTCACACAGCTATACCGTGCAAGCGGCCTATACCTGGGAGAAATCAATCGACCAACACTCTGGATCGTTAATAGGAGACGAATCTGGGCCCCAAAACCCGAACAATTTGAAGGCGGAACGAGGGCTTTCCGCTTTCAATGTCGGCCAGATTTTCGTCGTTAACGGGCTTTGGCATCTCCCGGAATTGAAGGGGAAAGGAATTTTGACCGCCGTTGCCGGAGGTTGGGAGTTGACTACCATCGTCGGCTACCACACCGGCAATCCTTTTTCCGTATTTTCGGGTGAAGACAATGCCCTGCTCGGATTCAACCGCGCCATAAATGGGGCGGGTGGGGGGGAAAGAGCAAATCTTATCGGAAATCCGAAACTGCCAGGGGGACGCTCGCGCGCTGCGCAGCGAGCCCAATACTTCAATACGGCGGCGTTTGCAGAACCGGCAAATGGGACGTTCGGCACATCGGGAAGGAACTTCCTTATTGGCCCGAGCGCTCTTCAAGACGACGTCTCTGTCATGAAGAAACTCGTCACCCTGCCGCACGAGATGGGAGCGTTCCAATTTAGGTTTGACTTTTTTAACGTGCTGAATCGGACGAATCTTAGCGGGCCGCAGACCTCAATGACTTCTTCGGCGTTTGGTCAGATTCTGAGTGCCGGACCTCAAAGAATCGGCCAAGTTGCGTTGAGGTTCGACTTCTAGCCCACTACAGCCAACGGCCCACCTACATTCGCCGCGCTCGTTGGCGGAGCGATGTCGGTGGGGCCGCGATCTTCCCGCGACGACGGTATCACCAATGAGCTTGCTGCGTTCATGTCTCGGGTTATGCTTGACAGCTACAGCTGCGGCCAATTGTGTTCCGCTTCTGGCCTACGCGCAGGCTTCGGCTGCGACGACCGGAAACAGCGCCTTACCGCGAGCGGCGGATCTGGAAGAGCGCGGCCAGTTTGCTGAGTCTGAGCAAATCTATCTTGCGCAGGAAAAGCATTTCCCCAAGAACGCGGAGATCCTCTTTCATTTGGGCACGCTGCGCATGCGCCAGAAAGATTGGCCGAAGGCCATCGAGTATTTGGAGAAATGCAGGGCGCTGCAGCCGAAGAATACCGATGTCCTCTTCTATCTTGCGCAAGCCTATTATCTAAATGATGAGCTTGTCCAGGCACAAGAAACAATACTCATCGCGGCGCGGCTTGCCCCAAAGGAAGCCGCTGTGCTTCAGAAGGCCGGCGAATACTTTTGCGAAGGCAACGATTGCGGGCCGGGATTGGAAGATCTTCTCAAGGCCCGCACACTCGATCCTGCTCTCGAGAATATCGACATGGACCTTGGAATGGCCTATTACAAGCTGTTCAAGCACCAGGAAGCGCAACCGATTCTGGAAGTCGTCTTTCGCAAAGATCCCAACAATCTGGTTGCAGCACTTATTCTGGGAGAGATAGCGGCCTATCAGGGGAACTGGGAAAAGGCGCGTGGGCTCTACGAGTATGTGCTCATGCGGAAACCAAGGAACGCGAGCGCTCTGAAAGACATGGGTACCGCACTAGTCGCTTTGGGGAAGGATGAAGAGGCGCTCTCTCCCCTGCACGAAGCTTTAGACATCGATCCGAGTATGTCGGATGTTCATTTCCAACTAGGGAAAGCGTTGCGCAATCTGGGGCGTTCCGTGGAGTCGCTTCATGAAATGGAGTTATACCAGTCGATTCGCGACCGGGCCCACATCGCCCAAACACTTGTGAGCCCCGATAAGGCGTCGCAGAACGAGCATTGGAGGGATTGCGAAAAGATCCTGAAGGAGAAAGGTGAATCGGCTGCAATCGCTTATGTGAACACGGTTGCCGCGGAAACACATATGCAATTGAATGCATACTACATGGTTGGAATGCTCTATTCTGCGCAGCACCGGAACGAAGATGCGATTCGAGTGCTGAACAAGGCCGCGCAAGTGTCGCCAAACAACGCCGACATAGTTGCGTTTCTGGGGCGTGTCTACATAAGAGAGAATAATTACCAGCAAAGCGAAGTGGATCTCAAGCGGGCGCTCGTGTTGAGCCCCCTGAATCAAATCGCGCTTGTGGGCATGGGCGAACTGCAATACGTGAGGGGACAATGGACGGAGGCGGCTCACTACTTCGATGAGTCCCGCACGCAGGAGGTCTCGGCCTTGATATTGATGTGCAATGCCTATGTACGGGCCGGCAACCGCGACAAAGCGCGTGAGGCGACCGAACTGCTTCGGGCTTTCGCCCATGGAGATACAAAGTCCCTAGAAGAATTGAATTCAACCGGGTGCACCGACGATGCACTTGAACCACAGTCTTCTACCCAACTGCGACAGTAGAGTGAGTTCCTTGCGAACTGGAGATTTCATTGTGGTGAAGGCGTGCGGGCACTGGGACGGTGACCTCTGGCATTCCCTTTACTTTTGTAATGGAAAAGCCACTCCGTCCGGCTGTATTTTCCATCCTGTAAGGGCCGGCGTGGGACCTATGCCTTCCCGCGATCCGCGCGCGCATTTTGGTTCTGGAACAGAAAGCAAGGTCAATTCCATTGATATTCGTTGGCCGAGCGGAATTGTGCAAACGGTCAGGGACGTGGCGTCAGACCTGGTCCTCAAGATCGAGGGACCCCCAAAATGACGTTCTACGGCAACCGACGATCAAAAGATGATTGCCCCTTCCCAAATCGCCGTCAAGTGATTCGTGGTACTTTCGGCGTTGCGGCGTCCTTTCTACTGCCTAGACGCGATTTTTCCTTATATCCCAACTCGTCCATAACGTCCTGTAATCCCGCCATTTCGCGGATGCCTTCCATCCATCCGCAAGACAAATCTGCGGTCGTACGAGGGCCCATCACATTTGAGAACGCTGCTCGGCAGAGCCGAGTCACGTTTGTGTTGGACAACAGCGCCAGTCCTCACCGTCTCCAGCCCGAAACGGCGATTGCGGGCGTGGGCATCTTCGACTACAACAACGATGGGTTGATGGATTTGTTCTTCGTCAACGGTGCCCATTTACCCGACATGGACAAGCGCGACCCCAAGTATTGGAACAGGCTTTACCACAACAACGGCGACGGAACGTTTGCCGATATAACTGGGAGAGCCGGCGTTCAGGGCATGTATTTCGGGATGGGCGTTGCCGCTGCGGACTATGACAACGATGGGTGGGTCGATCTCTTCGTAACCGGAGTCAACGGCTGTCAACTCTTCCATAACAACGGCGACGGTACATTTACTGATGTTACAGCGAAGGCAGGACTTGCAGAAGCTCATTGGAAGTGGGCGACCAGCGCCGGTTGGTTTGACTACGATAACGATGGGTTGCTCGACCTGTTCGTAACGAATTACGTAGACTGGTCGGCCTCAACGGAACCTGTCTGCTTGATCGGCAGTGCAGTTACGTATTGTTCCCCTGACGTCTTCAAGGGCGAGCCCAATATGCTCTTTCATAACAACGGCGATGGCACGTTTACGGATGTTTCGGAGAAATCTGGAATCGGCAAGTACATCGGCAAAGGTATGGGTGTGGCTTTCGCCGACTTCAACGGAGATGGCTATGCGGATGTCTTCGTTTCGAACGACACGTATCGGAATTTCCTCTTCCGCAACAATGGGAATGGTACATTCGACGAGGTCGGAGTTGAGATGGGCGTTGCCTATAACCAATTCGGCAAGTCCATAGCGGGGATGGGAACGGATTTCCGGGATGTGGATAATGATGGACGTCCCGACATTTTTGTGGTTGGAATGGCTGGTGATACGTTTCCGCTCTTTCGAAATACGGGCAAGGATTTTGAAGACATCACCGGCGAATCCGGGATCGCCACCGCTACCGCCCGCCTTACTGGGTGGGGGGCTGGAATCGTCGATCTTGACAATGACGGCTGGAAAGACTTGTTCGTTGCCTGTGCGGCGATACTCGACAATTCCGAACAGGTGATTCATCTTCCTTCGAAGCTGCCGAACATTGTTCTTCGCAACACCGGCCGTAACCAATTTGTGGACGTCAGCGCACAGGCCGGTTCCTCATTTGGAGTCCCTGGGGCACACCGCGGGGCGGCGATGGGTGATCTGAACAATGATGGCCGCATGGATGTGGTCGTTACAAATCAACATGCATTACCCGAAATCTGGATAAACCGCACTGTCAATTCCAACCATTGGTTATTGGTTAAGCTTGTCGGAACGCGGAGTAACCGCGACGGGCTTGGGGCCCGCCTGAAAGTGACGCTCGCTGATAACAACGCTCTCTACAATCACGCGACCACCAGCACCGGCTACGGGGCATCCAGCGATCCTCGCGTTCACTTTGGCCTGGGAAGGTTCGACCATGCAGACAAATTGGAAATATGGTGGCCGAGTGGGATACACCAGACTCTCACGAATGTAAAAGGTGACCAGATCCTGGTGGTGCACGAATCTGTCAATTGAAGTTTTGCGTCCTCGCCATTTCGAGAACTCCAGCTTTACTTGGCCGAGAGTAATTACGTCCACAAGGGAGACATTCATCGTGTATCAGAAAAAGAGAGGGCCGGGATTTCTCGCATTCTCTGCGTTGGCGTTTGGGTCCGCTGGATCAAGCATCGCAGCCGCGCAAACAGCCAGCGATTCCCTGGGCATCTTTGAGAACCAGTCCGATGTGGGCAGCGTGACGCCGCCCGGAACGGGAACGTTCGATGCCGCAACGGGGGTTTATACCATCCGCTCGGCCGGCGAGGACCTGTGGGCGAAGGTGGATGAATTTCACTTCCTGTGGAAGAAGATCTCAGGCGACGTGTCGCTCTCCGCCGATGTGAAGGTGGCCGACGGCAGCGCGACTTCACACCCGCATCGCAAGGCGCTGCTGATGTTCCGGCAGACGCTCGACTCCGACGCCTTGTACGCCGTCGCGGCCATCCATGGCTCACACGAGACGGCGCTGCAATACCGGCACGCCAAGGGCGACATGATGCAGACCATTCTCTTCAATATCGGGGCACCGCAGCGGATGCGCCTGGAAAAACGCGGCGACACCATTACGCTCTTCCTCAGCATTCACGGCGAGCCGCTGCATCAGGCTGGAGCGACCATGAACCTGCACTTCGATGGGACGTTCTATGCGGGCCTGGGCATGTGCGCCCGCAGAAAGGACGCGGTGGAGCAGGCCACCTTCGCGCATGTAGAACTGCAGCCGCTCAAACCTCCGGCGGCGACTTCGGCCATGGCGATCTATAGCACTCTCCACACCATCGCCGTCGACCCCAATGTGCCCATGGACTTCGTCATCCAGACCGGTAAGGGGCTGATGGAAGCGCCCAACTGGAGCCGCGACGGCAAAACGCTGATTTTTGACCGCGCGGGCAAGCTGTGGAGCGTACCCGCAGATGAAGGCGAGGGTAGGTTCGGCGAGGCTAGGCCGATCGATATCGGCAGCGCTACCGACTGCACCGGCAGCCATGGCCTCTCGCCTGACGGCAAATGGCTCGCCATGACCTGCACCACGCCGGACCAACCAGGCCGGCGCGTATATATCGCGCCTGCCATGGGCGGCACACCACGGCTGGTTACGGCGAATCCAGATTCTTACTTCCATAGCTGGTCGCCGGACGGGAAGACAATCCTCTTTACGCGACCCAGGCAAGGTACGTTAAGCATCTACTCCATCGCGGCAGATGGCGGAAAAGAAACCGCGTTGACTTCGGGCACCGGCATCAGCGACGACCCGGACTATTCTTCCGATGGCCGGTGGATTTACTTCAACTCCGACCGCGCAGGCGGAATGCAGATTTGGCGCATGCAGCGCGACGGCAGCCAGCCCGAGCAAGTCACTTTTGATGAAAGGCCCAATTGGACGCCGCATCCCTCTCCGGACGGCAAATCAATCCTGATTCTCTCCTACGACAAGGATGTCACGGGGCACCCGGCCAACACTGACGTGACCCTGCGCATTCTCAACGTCAGCGGCGGGGAGATCCGCGATTTGGTGCGGATTGTGGGCGGAGCCGGCAGCGACAATGTGCCCAACTGGGCTCCTGATGGTGCGCACTTCGCCTATGTCAGCTACCAGTTTTTGCCCGCTGACGATACAGGCTCGACGCAATGACCGCCGGTCAAAACCAACCATGACGAAAGAGCAGAGGAGTAATGCGTGAAAGCCCAACTTCTGACTCTATTGCTCCTTTGGCGTTGCATAGTGGGCTGGGCGCAATCTGCGCCGCCGCTTCCCATCGGGAGCCTGGTTCCTGGCTTCTGTCTGACGGGCACAGATGGCGTTGTTCACTGTGCGAAGGACTGGAAGGGGAGCCCCGTCCTGGTAGTTGCCTTTCTCTCTAATCACTGCACTGAGTCGCAGGTATACGAGGCCCGTCTAAACAAGATGGCGCAAGATTATGCAAGCAGAGGCGTTAACCTGGTTGCGATTCAGTCGAGCAACCCGCAGGCTTTCAGCGATCAGGATCTCGCATGGTCCGACGTTGGCGAGAGCCTCGCCGATATGGAGGTGCGCGCCGCCTTCCGACATTTCCGCTTCCCGTACCTTTTCGACGGTGACACGGGCGCCACCGCCAGGGCTTTCGGTGCGATCTTCGCTCCGTCGATCTATGTCTTCGACAAGGAGCGGAAGCTACGCTACACCGGCAGGATCGATGACGATCCGACGGATGGCCCCTCCACAGAGCATGACGCTGCCGCTGCGATCGACGCGCTGCTTGCGGGTAATCCAGTGGCTGTACCAATAACCGCGGCGAGAGGATGTACTCTACGGCTCGGCGCGAACAGATCAGACAACAAGAAGGATGATGACGGCCCTGTGAGCGTCTCGTTGGCGCCTGCAGAAATGCTATCGTCCCTTCGGCACAACCCAACCGGCAAGCTTCTCCTTGTAAATTTCTACGCAACATGGTGCGGTCCTTGTGTCACCGAGTTTCCGGATCTGATCACCACCAACCGCATGTATCGTGGCCGAAACTTCGCCATGACGACCGTCTCCTCCAATGTCCCAGAGGAGAAGCCGGAAGTGCTGAAGTTCCTACGGAAGATGCACGCTACCACCAATAACCTTCTGTACGGATCCGATGATACTTACACCATGCAAGCGGCGTTTGATCCCGATGTTGGATCAGCTGTTCCGGTAACGGTCCTGATCGCTCCTGACGGAAGGCTGTTATTAGATGAGCAAGGAGAGATTGATCTGATGGAGATCCGTCGCACCATCCTGGCAAATCTCCCTGATGAAGCTGGACATGAAGGATCGCGGAAATACTGGTCGACAAAGTGATCTGCCCCTTTCTCGATACCCGGCACGGCAATCGCCATTTAGCGGTTGAAGGAGTATTAGCCATGAATCATATGAAATGCCTCTTTGCGGCTGTCGTTGTATGGTTAGTTGCCGCACCCATCTTTGCCCAGGACGCAAGTGCTGTTCGCGCCCTTACCTCCACTTCCGAGCATCCCTTGATGCCAATCGGCACTGCGGCTCCAGACTTCTCGCTGAGGGGAACGGACGATAAGATTCACACTCTGGCTGAGTTCAGTAGTTCGAAGGTTTTGGTCATCATCTTTGAATCTGTTCACTGTCCGGTGTCAGAGAACTATGAGGGCAGAATACAGAACCTCTATGACACCTACCACAACACAGGAGTGGCATTCGTTGCCATCGACCCAAACAATCCCTCGGCAGTGCGGTTGGATGAACTTGGATTTACCGACCTGACCGATTCACCAGAAGATATGAAGATTCGAGTCCGGGAGCGCCACATTCCCTGGCCTTTTCTTTACGACGGAGCCACACAGGAGGTCGTGCAGAAGTTTGGTGCCGTGGCGACCCCGCATGTCTTTATCTTCGACGCGGACCGGAAGCTGCGCTATGAGGGCCGAATTGATGATAACCAGAATCCGGCACTGGTGGAGACGCACGACGCACGCGATGCTATCGAAGCGCTGCTGAATGGGCAGCCCATTGCCGTGTCTCACCGGCCAGCCTTCGGATGTTCTACCAAGTGGTTATCCAAGGCGGCAGACGTGCAACGCGAATGGGCCAAGATTGTCGCTGAGCCTGTCGCGGTCGCGGAGGCTTCGGCGGGCGAGTTGAACTCGTTGCGGACAAACGCAGGCGACAATGTATCCGTCGTCCACTTCTGGAACCTGAAAAACAAGAACCTGACCCAAGACTTCGCTCAATTGGAGACAACCTATCGCATGTATCGCGGGCGCTCGTTCTCCTTCGTAACAGTCAACTCCGACGCTCAGGGCGAAGCCGACAAGGTCATGGAGTTCCTCAAGTCCCAGCATGCCTCCGGCAGGAATCTTCGGATTTCGCCGGCTGATCTGTCGGCTGTACAGGACGCATTCGAATCTTCCTGGGGGAAGAATGAAGAATTCACTGCTGTGATTGCGCCTGGAGGCAAAATCGTTTACTCCCATAAGGGGTCGGTCGACATCCTTGATCTTCGGCACGCCGTACTAGCCCAATTCACCGACATCAAGTTCTATCCCGGACAGGCGCAGTACTGGGCGGAGATGGTTCCCCGTTAGAGCTTCATTCCGAACGCGCTAGTAAAGGCCTTCGTCAGGCTTCGCCGGTGCGACCTACGCGTTCAATTCGCTCAGCTTTTTTCCCACCGCGCCGGGTCCGAAATTGATATGAGCGTCCCTAATCGAAAGCCCGACTACTTCGATACGCTTCAGGTCCCTTGTTCCGATCCCGGCCTCTTCCGCGAGACGTAGCGAGTTGTCGCCTCGGATGAACGGAGGAGTGCCTCGCTCCGCGTACGGATCGTAACCCATCACTGCCATCCCGACAGCATCCACGCAAACGGCGTTGCGGCCGGCAATGATCACGCCCGGTGTCATCTTTTCCAGGCCAGCAAGCCACGGACCTTCCCCTCCCCGCACCGTCTCGACGCCATCCACGATCGCGATATCAATTGGCCGAATACCGTTCTGATCAACCAGAACGCGCGGAACCCGATAGCCCGGATCGCGCGGCGAATCAGGATGCAACTCGGCATCTACTCCCGACGGCGCGCTCGTGGTTCCCTCGTGCAGCACGGGTGCGCGTTCTTTCGTCGGCCGCTCGTTCCCGCTTGGTCCGCAGTCCCCGCCGTAGAGCGAGCAGGGCGTGTTCCCGAAGTTGTTCTTCATCGTCATGGTCACGCCTGCAATCCAATGGTTCTTCAGCTTCGCCATCGAAGCGTACACGTCGCACTGATAGAACGCCGGGTTCAGGTGGTATGCCGGATAGGCATACCCGCCCCAGGGCACCTTCATGCGCACATATTGCTTGTAGCTGCCCAGGTTCTGCACGTTTTCCCAAACCACCGGCACTCCCATGTTGTTAATCGCGTTTACGTCCAAGCCGTAGCGTGCCCACAGAGAGAGATCCTGATCGGCCGGGAAGAAGCTTTCAATCATGCGAACGCGTCGCGCACCCGCCTCGGCAAACAGATGCACCGTCGCCGCCACTGACTGCGGATTCGTCCGATAAGGAAGCTCAGGCGTCAGCGGAAAGTTTTTCGGATTCCCGGTGAGATTTAGCTTGAGCGCAACGGTCTTCCCGCGTACCAACTTCTCGATGCCACCGAGCTGATCGAACGCGCTCGAGAGTTGCTGCCCATACTGCGCGTAGTCGCGGCAACGCACGATCGCAACCTGGCTCGCGGGAGCCTCGGCCTGCATCAGCTTCGGCATGCAGAGTGCCGCAAGCGTCGCGGCACCCGTGGTGGTCAACATCTCTCGCCTGTCCATATCTTCCGCCTCCTCGACATCATGCTACTCGGATATGATCAATTGTGCGTGCCTTATTTGATATCCAGACGATCATTTGGCAAGCTGCTCGCCGCAGCCCCGCTCGCCAGAGCTTTCGCCGGCGAGCGCAACATGTTCCTCTCCTTGAACAGCGTCTTGTTGCAAGGTCGCGTTCCCTGGCCTGACTTCGCGCGCCTGGCCGCGCAAATTGGCTTTCCCGGCACGGACATCATGCTGGGCCCGGCCATGCAAGCCGGCGCCAACGCGACCAACGACCTACTTGCCGGCCTCAAGATCAGGCCAGCCGTAATCGATTTTCCGGTCGAATTCCGGAAAGACGACGCAACCTTCAATGCCTCGCTCAGCCAGCTCGACGCAGCTGCCCAGTTCGCTGCCGCTATCCACTGCCCGCGCATGATCACGTACATCATGCCGTCGAGCGATACTCCAAAAGACGAACTGAGCCAAACCTATAAGCAGCGGTTTACCGAATGTGCCCGGATTCTGGCGCGCTCCAACGTCCGCCTCGGCCTGGAGTTTCTAGGTCCGCTCGAACTGCGCAAAGCCCACAAATACGAATTCATTTGGCGCATGAACGATATGCTCGCGTTCGCCAAGGAGTGTGGTCCCAACGTCGGACTGTTGCTCGATTCCTGGCACTGGCACCACGCAGGGGCCACCAAAGAGGACATCATTACCGCCGGCCGCGATCGCATCGTGCACGTCCACTTCAATGACTCGCCGAACTTGCCTCCAGAGCAGATCCACGATAATCAGCGCCTGCTACCCGGCGAAGGTGTCATCAACTTAACGGGCTTCTTGCAGGCGCTCCAAAGCATCCACTACAGCGATGCGCTCAGCGTAGAAGTCTTCGGGCGAACGAAAGACATGACACCGGAAGCAGCCGCGAAAGCCGGCCTCGACAGCTCACTTGCTGTCTTTCGTAAGGCCAGAGTTCCCGAAGGCTGAAGGGACAATCAACACGGGAACTTCTTCCGCATTTCGACGCCTTCGGCCCAATTGAATAAACCTCCTTTGAAGATTGCGTTTGATTCACTGGGCATTGCTATCCCATTTTCCGCTGATCGCCTGTCTTGATAGTGGACGCCTCAAAGATGCTCTGTATCGATTCATCCAGCAGGGCGTTGTACTCGGCATCGGATTGGTGGACCGACAGCCCCTCTACCAGGGCCCGCGAAGAAACTGGCCACGATGCCGTGATTCCTGGCAGGCGGTTGTATCAATCAAGTCCTCCAAAACATGCAATGATTCAGGCGGTGAATGATGGAACTTCTTCTAGTGGAACTCAGCTCTCCTCCTAGCAACTGTTGAGGAGGCGGATGTTGAAGCATTTGCCGAATCACAAAGTTTCAAAGAGGCAGACCCAGACCAATCAAACGGATTCTATGATTTCATGCGGACCGATCCGGACACAGTAGTAGGAGTTCGCTGGAGTCCGTTTCCTCAAGCGGAATTTGTACTGGAAAGGGTACCGGAATCGAAGTTTTTGACGATCGTCCCAAATGGGATGTTGAGCTCGAAGGAATTTCGTAGATGTGGCCATGGCGGACCGCGCTAATGAGATCGTTGAGGGTATGGCTACGCGAGCCCGTGGAATTCGACGATTCGATTTCCGACGACCAGATATTCTGGAATAACCGTGTCTTCTTGAGGAAACCGAATGATGAGGTCATGATCACGTTTGCCTCACCTCCAGGTGGGTGGCGGATGCGCCTCCCATGGACGTCGACCGCGGTTGGCGGATTGAGCTTAGCGCAGAGATCGCCGCCGACACAACCCGAACCGTGCGCTAGCTCGGAGGATCTCCGCAGGGTCGCTCACCACACTGAATTGCTTTCAAAGAATGATCGGTGGCGGTGACTCGACTGTCCTTCAAAGGCGCAAAGATCACGAAGCTGGCGGCAGCCAGAATCCAAGCACCAATACCTCCGTACAACATCACAAGCCCAAAACCATGCACGAGCGCCGCACGAACGATAGATCCGGACGAATCCAAAGAAGACAACTCTGGAAAACTCTGCGCGAGTGAAGCAATATTTCCAGCAGCGATCTTTTCCGCGAGAGAACGCAACCACAGTGAATCCGTAGACCCGGGAAGGGCGCTCTTCAGATAAGACAACACGCCTTCCACCAGAATGAACCCCATCAAGGCAATGTTGATGGCAAGCGTAATCAATCGCGCACTCATGTCAATACCCGAAGCCATGCCCGCACGAGTGTTGGGAACCGAGCCCGTAGTTGTATTTGTTACCAGGGTATTGGTCAAGCCCAGCCCGATACCAGCCAGCAAGCAGCCAGGGAGCATTGTGAGTCCGCTGGCGTGGTCCAGACTGCTACCGATTCTCATCAACATGAAGCCCAGTCCAATCGTGGACATGCCGGCAGGAATCACAGCGCTGGGCCGATATTTATGCGCAAGCCGCTCTGCCACTGGAGGAACCGCCAGTGTAGGCAAGGTATAGGCCAGCAGAGACAATCCAGCGGTAACGCTTCCATAACCTAATGCGCTTTGGAAAAAAATCGGCAAATAAATCATGAATGGCCAGAAACTGAAATTCATGCCCATCGAGCCCAGAAGAGCACCGGAAAAATTACGAATCCCGAAGACGGAGAAATCAAACATCGGGCGCGGATTCCTCTTCTCCACAAAAAGAAATATGAGGAAGCTTAGGGCAGAAGCAACAAGAATGCTGATCGCGGCGGAGCTGTTAAAGCCAAGGTCCGGGCCCTGCGTAATGAAGTACGCCAGCCCAAAAACTGACAACGAAAGCGTGACGATGCCCGCTGTATCGAGCTTTTCTGCATGCGGGTCGCGCGATTCCTGAACGCCACTGAAGACCAGAATCAAAGCAACGGGCGAAAGCAGAACATGGACCAAGAAAACCCATTGCCAGTTCGATATGGCAACGATCACACCGCCGATTATCGGTCCAAAACCCAAACCAATTCCGAAGATGATGCCCCATGCACCAAAGGCTTTGACCCGCTCCTTGCCTTCTTGAAACTGGTGAGAGAGAACCGCCACCTGACAGATCAACATGGTGCCGCCACCCATTCCCTGAAGAAACCGGCTGACCACCAGAACGGGAACACTCTGGGCTAAGCCACAGAGCAGGGAGGTGACGCCGAAGGCGGCTATGCCAATGACGAAGATACGCTTCCGTCCAAACCGGTCGGCCAGCGTTCCCGTTGCCATGAGAACAGTCGTACAGGCAATCGTGTAGGCATTCATGATCCATTGCATGCCCTTGAAATCGCCGTGCAGCACTTTTTCAAGAGTGGGCAATATCACTGGCACACTGGAAATCTCCAGGCCGAACATCAGCGATGCCAGGCAAAGAGCAGCCAGGGCGACGGTATTTTTGCGGACGGATGACAGCGTCATTCGCTCATCTTAGGCAACTTTTCTTGATGACAGAAATGATCTTATTTTGTGTCATTTATTAGCAATCGTCATCTATCAGCGATGACCATGGATTTTGATCCGGGCCTCCTACGCGCCTTCGTTGCTGTCAAGGAAGCCGGTGGATTCACCCGAGCAGGCGAGCGGCTGAATCTCACTCAGTCCGCCATCAGTCATCAGATCCGGCGCCTTGAAGAAAAGGTCGGCCGGCACCTGCTGCATCGCACGACCAGGCGGCTCACGCTAACCGAAGATGGCGAAGAGTTTCTTCGCCATGCTGCGCAAATCCTGTCCTCCCTTGAAGCCTTGGCGCAGCGCTTTCAGCCATCGCCCGTTACCGGCGTTGTGCGTTTTGGTGTGCCGGAGAGCTTCATGGGCGACCGCCTTCCACCGCTGCTGTGCCAGTTTGCCCGCGCATTCCCGTCTGTTCGTCTCGACGTTAGCGTGACTACTTATCTCGACCTGCGTGCCATGATCGAAGCCGATGAGCTGGACCTCGCCGTGGTGCTGGCCACGCCCGACAAAAAGGAAGAGCTGGTGCTGCGCCGGACGCAGTTTGTATGGATAGCCGCCGAAACATTTGAAGCCCAAAGTGGCTCACTGCCTCTCGCACTCGCTCCTGCACATTGTGTTAATCGTCAGGTTGGCCTTCGGGCGCTGGCCGAGACCTCCGTGGAATGGCATGTCGTCTTCACCTCGCCCAGCCAACAAGGTCTCCGCGCGGCAGTGCTGGCTGGACTTGGCATCACTATACTGACACGTGAGGATCTTGAACCAGGCATGAAGATCGTCGATGGTCAATACGGCTTGCCGCCTCTTTCGAAGGTCGATTTCGCTCTCGTCTGGGGCCAGAATGGACAGACATTGGCAGCCCGAGAATTTGCCCAGATGATTCTGAACATGCCACAAACGGCTTCCTCGCCAATTCTGTCTTCTAAGACTGGGTTGAGAACCAATACCAAAGGCAGTCCTCAAAAGCGAGGAGGGTTACCCGTCCGAGTGTAAGTCACGGATTGGTTCACCTAACCTCAGCGATGCTGTTTTGAAGGATTTTTCATACCAAAGTCAGTCAGTGATGTGGCGATTCCGGGACAAGTTAAGGTCGGAAAGCACTTGGAGAATGCGGAAACAGTTCGCTTGGGAGGCTGGTGTGGTCCGGTGGCACGAAGCTGGATCGGCACAGACCGCGTTTGGGCGCTTCTATTGCTCGCGGAGCGTTTGCAATGGATCCATACGAGCCGCCCGGTATGCAGGCACGCAGCTTGCGGCAACGCTGACAATGAGAAGGAGCGCCGCCGTGGACCCATAGGTGAACGGATCAGTACAACGCACTTGAAACAGCATGCTGGAGACGATGTGCGAGACCACCGCTGAGGCCACGGTGCCCAGCCCCGTGCCCAACAGCGCGAGCATGACGCCGCGGCGCACAATCATGGCAAGGATGTCTGCTCGCTGCGCGCCGAGCGCCATGCGCACACCGATCTCCAGGGTGCGCTGTACGACCATGTACGAGAGCAACCCATAGAGTCCTATGGCTGCGAGTACCAGAGCGATGGCCGCGAAACTGGTGAGCAGGAGCGCTTGGAAACGCGGCTGAGCGGCAGACTTTGAAAGGTAGTCTTCCAAGGTGGATACCTGGTATACCGGTACGCTCTTGTCGAGTTCGTGAACCGCCGAGGCAATGTTTCGTTGAATCGAGATGGGGTCTCCGCTGGTGCGGATGACGAGGTACGGGTTGGTGACAACTGCCTGCGCGTAAGGCAGGTAGTATTGAGGATCGGCGTCCGCGGTCAGGCCTCTGCGCTTGATATCGCCGACCACCCCGACGATCTCGCGGATGGGATGCTCAAAGACGTTGTCTCCGACCCGGACCTGGATGTGCTTGCCAATGGGGTTCTCGCCGGGAAAATACTTCCTTGCGAAGGCCTGATTGATGACGATGGTGGGCGGGCCCGCGAGGCCGTCCCGATCACCTAAGGCACGGCCCGCGATGAGGGGTATTCCCATGGTTTGGAAGTAGCCCGGCATGGCGACGCCGGCCGATTCGCTGGGCTCATCACCCACGGCAACCGGCTGGCCGGGGATGTTAAAGGAGATGGTGGCGCCGTTGCCGCTCATGGGCAACGGCCAGGCCGCCGAGGCGGATTGAACCCCAGGAATTGCGGCGATGCGACGGAGGAGTTCCTGATAGAAGAGGTAATGCTGATCGTGCTTCACCTGGTCGAACGACACTCCGACGCGGCTGGTGAGCACATGCTTCGGATCGAAGCCGGGGTCCACATTGAGGATGCGAATGAAGCTGCGCATCAATAGCCCGGCGCCAATCAGCAACACCATGCCGATTGCGGTTTGAGCGATGACCAGGCCGTATTGCAGGCGGCGATGCCCTGTGCCGCCAAAGACGTTACGGGATCCCTCGCGCAGCGCTCCGACGGGCGCGGAACTCGACAATCGCCACGCCGGGTATGCGCCGAACAGAATCCCGGTGATCAGCGATACAGCCAAGACAAAGAGGAGTACCGGCGCGTCGATGCCTGCGACGGACATGCGCGGGATTTCAACCGGCACGAACCTGAACATGGCGCGAATCAAGCCGAAGGCGAGCGCGATGCCCATTGCTCCACCGCAGAGCGAGAGAAGAATCGATTCGAGGAGCAACTGGCGGATGATGGCCGCGCGACTTGCGCCGATGGCTGTTCGCAGCGCGAACTCCGCACTGCGGCGCGATCCGTACGCCAGGAGCAGGCCGCCGACATTGGCGGATACCAGCAACAAAACCAGTGCGACTGCGCCTAACAGAATGCGCAGGGCGGTGCGGGTGTCGCCGGTTAGGTGCGTGAGCTCCGGCTCCACGAGCGCCGAAGTATAGTGCTTGTTGTTGTCGGGATACTGGCGGGCGAGATTGTCCGCGATCACGCTGAGATCGGCCCTGGCCTGCGCCACGGTGACGCCTGGGCGCAGCCGTCCAATCACATCGAGGCCATCGAATCCACGCTGCTGGGTTGGCGGATTCTTGCCCTCGGCATCGTCGGCAAGCGACAGCCAGAGGGCAGGGGCGGGACCGTCGAGGGGGAACCCGAATCCGCGAGGCATGACGCCTGCGACGGTGAAGGTGTGACCGTTCATGATGATGGAATTGCCGACGATCTTGCTGGAAACGCCGAACTGCTGCTGCCAGAATGGGTAACTCAGCATTACCGCGCGATTGCCAGGCTTTTCTTCGTCCCAGCGAAAATCCCGGCCCAGCATGGGAGCGGCTCGCAGCACTGCGAAGAAGTTTGCCGAGACGGTCTGAACATCGAGGCGCTGCGACTCGCCTTTGAGCTCAATATTCACGGTGCCGGAAGAATAGGACGCGAGCCCTTCGAGGGTGTGGTTTCGCGCACGCCAGTCGAAGTAGTCGGGATAACTGAGCGCCTCAGGAGCGATGCCCGGCAACGAGTGATCCTGCTGGCTTACCCACACCAACCGGTCGGATTCAGGAAAGGGTAACGGCCGCAACAGGACCGCATTGACGAGGCTAAATATGGCCGAGGTGGCGCCGATTCCGATGGCGAGAATGAGCACAACAATGATGGCGAAGCCGGGAGACCGCCGCAGCCGCCGCAGCGCATAGCGCACATCCTGCAAGAAGCGCTCGATGGGCGCCCATCCCCAGGCTTCGTGGGTCTGTTCCCGAATCAGCGTGGGATTGCCAAAAGCGCGGCGCGCGGCGTAACGTGCCTGCTCTGGAGGGAGGCCACCCTCACGCTGCTCTTCTTCTTCCAGTTCTAGATCCGACTGGAGTTCACGCTCCAGATCGGCTTGTCGTTTCCGGATTTGCCACCAGTCCATTTCAGCCCTCCTCGGCGGCGGGCCACATCAGGAGC
>Ga0210410_10001366_pt1 | contig 23192 bp, 26 predicted proteins | sample IncBWC4MmetaG_FD_161058 | JGI IMG/M metagenome (GOLD analysis project Ga0210410, IMG submission 161058) | Forest soil microbial communities from Barre Woods Harvard Forest LTER site, Petersham, Massachusetts, United States - Inc-BW-C-4-M | ecosystem: Environmental > Terrestrial > Soil >... | reverse complement strand
GGGCTGAGCCGACAATGCCGTGCGCAGCGCGTCGAGGTTCCCCACGGCACGCACGGAGTCGACGCCCTCGCCGTCGAGGACGGAGATGCCGGCACTGTCGTAGCCGCGGTATTCGAGCTTCTCGAGTCCGGCGAGCAACTGCTCACGGACCGGCCGGGCGCCGACGTAGCCGACGATGCCGCACATGGGGACCTCCGTGGGAGCGGGAAGACAGCCTAGCGGGCTAGCGGGCGGTTTCGACGGCCGCAGCCTGCGCCTGCTCGACAAGCCGCCCGCAGACCGCGTCGGCCTCTGCGGCGCTCGGCGCCTCGACCATCACGCGCAGCAGCGGCTCGGTGCCCGAGGGGCGCACGAGCACGCGTCCGCGTCCGGCGAGCGCCTCCTGTTCGCGCTCCGTCGCGGCACGCATGTCGGGATCGCCCGCCGCCCGCTCGACAGCCGCACGGTCGGGCAGGCGCACGTTGACGAGCTTCTGGGGCAGCTTCTCCATCGCATGGCGCTCGGCGAGATCGCCGCCGCCGAGCGCCTCGAGCGTCAGCAGCGCGCTCGCGATCCCGTCGCCGGAGGGCGCGAAGCCGAGCTCGAGGATGTGACCGGACTGCTCGCCGCCGAGCGCCCAGCCGCGCGCGCGCAGCGCTTCGAGCACGTAGCGGTCGCCGACGGCGGTCGTCGCGACCTCGATGCCGGCCGCCGCCATCGCCGTGTGGAAGCCGTAGTTCGTCATCACGGTCACTGCCACGCCGTCGCCCGGGAGCCGGCCCTGCCCGCGCAGGTGGAGAGCAGCGAGCGCGACCAGCTCGTCGCCGTCGACGACCGCCCCGGCGCGGTCGACGGCGAGCACGCGGTCGCCATCGCCGTCGAACGCGAAGCCGGCGTCGTGTCTGCCGGCCCGGACCGCCTCGGCGAGCGCCTCCACGTGCGTCGAGCCGCAGCCGTCGTTGATGTTGCGCCCGTCGGGCGCATCGGCGACGACGTCGACATGCGCACCGAGGCGGCGGAAGATCTCCGGCGCTGCGCGATGCGTCGCGCCGTTCGCGCAGTCGAGCAGGATCCTCCGGCCACTCAGGTCGAGCGCAGCGAAGCGTGTGTGGAGCTCGCGCAAGTAGTCCTCGAACGTGCCGCGGAGCGTCGTCACGCCGCCGGGCTCGGCGGACGAACCGCCCGATGCCGTCGTGCCCGCTCCCTGCTCGTCGAGCAGCGCCTCGATCTCCTCCTCGACCGCATCGGAGAGCTTGTCGCCGTCGGCGCCGAAGAACTTCACGCCGTTGTCGCGCCAGGGGTTGTGTGAGGCCGACAGCACGACGCCGAGGTCGAAGCCGTAGCGGCGGATCAGCAGCGGCGCCGCGGGCGTCGGCAGCACGCCGCCGAGCAGCGCGACGCCGCCGGATGCCGCGATCCCTGCCGCAACGGCCGCTTCGAGCATCTCACCCGACGCACGCGTGTCGCGGATCACGAGCACGCGCGGCCGTTGCGTCGCCCCGGCCGCGGCGGCCCGCGCGGTCGCCGCGCGACCGAGCGCGAGCGTCAGCTCCGCCGTCAGGAACTCGCCCGCGACACCGCGGACGCCGTCCGTGCCGAACAACTGCCGGGCCACGGAGGGAGAAGCTAACGCTTCGAGAACTGCGGCCGCTTGCGGGCCTTCTTGAGGCCGGCCTTCTTGCGCTCCTTCGCGCGTGCGTCACGCGTGAGGAAGCCGCGGCGCTTCAGCTCGCCGCGCAGATTCGGGTCGGCCTCGAGCAGGGCGCGTGAGATGCCGTGGCGCAGCGCGCCCGCCTGGGCGGAGACGCCGCCGCCGTGGAGCTTCGCGATCACGTCCATGCGCGCTTCGTAGCCGACCGTCTCGAGCGGCTGGCGGATGTTGCGTTGGAGCGTGGGGCGCGGGAAGAAGTCGTCGAGCGCCTTGCCGTTGATGCGGTACTCGCCCGTACCCGGCTTCAGCGTCACGCGGGCGACGGCCGTCTTGCGCTTGCCGGTGGCGGTGTAGCGCGCACCGGTCGCGAGCGAGATCGCCGCGTGGGCGATCGGCTGCACGTCCGGCTCCTCGTCGCCCTCCGCGCTCGCCGCGATGGGCTCGCCGTCCTCGTCATAGCCGGACGCCTCGCGGGTGAGCGCGTCGCCGCCCTCCGGGACGATGTCCGGCACGAGATCGGCACCGGGGATCTCCGGCTTGACGCGCGGCGTCTCCTCGATCAGCTCCTCCTCGGCGGCGGGCGCCTCAGCAGGGGTTGCGAGCTGCTCAGCAGCGGCGGGTGCCGCCTCGGCGGCGGGCTGCTCGGCTGCCGCGGGCGCCTCGGCGACAGGCGCCTCCTCGGCGACCGGCTGCTCAGGCGCAGCCGGCTCGGAGGGCTCGTCCGTCGTCGGCGCCTCGGCCTCGGCGACCGGCTCCGGCGCGTCGATCGCGGCCTCGGTGGCGGCAGGCTCCTCGGCGGGGGCCTCGGCCTCCGGGTTGCGCTGCTCGTCCTCTGGCTGCTCGACGTCGGTCACGAGGCTTCAATCTCCATGGGTTGCGGCTGCTGGGCGGCGTGCGGATGCTCCGGGCCGGCGTACACCTTCAGCTTCGTGAGCTGTCTGCGCGCGAGGCGGTTGCGCGGCAGCATGCCCTTGACGGCGAGCCGAATGACCTCTTCGGGGCGCCGGTCGAGCATCTCCTGGAGCGTCCGCGAGCGCAAGCCGCCCGGGTAGCCCGAGTGGCGGTAGTAGCGCTTGTCGGTCCGCTTCTTCCCGGACACCGAGATCTTCTCGGCGTTGACGACGACGACGAAGTCGCCGGTGTCGACGTGGGGCGTGTACGTGGGCTTGTTCTTCCCGCGGAGCGCGTCGGCGATCTGGGTCGCGAGCCGTCCGAGCGTGAGCCCGGTGGCATCGACGAGCAGCCAGCTGCGCTCGCGGTCGGCGGGAGTGGCGACGTAGGTCTTCATGGCATGAGAGAGGCCGCGCCTCGGTGGCGCGGCGGTCGCCCATGATAGGGAAATCGCCGCGGTCGTGGCGGCTGATCGCGCCGCCGCCTGCGCCAACCCGTGTGCGGCGGCGAGTCGGCCGGTCGCCAGGAGTCCGCCGGGAGCGCGGATATACTCCCGCGCGTTCCACAAGCCAGAGCCGAGTCCCTCCGTGCCAGGAGAGAGCGGGGAACCCAATGACGGTGCCGTTGCCGCGGTGCCGTCAGGGGCGAATCCGAGCACTGCCGCTCGGTAGCGCAGACCTTTCAAGCGCGAGCCCGTCAGCTAACCCCGTAGGCCGCGACGAAAGGGCATCGCTCGCGATGCTGCGCGGAATGCGGGGTCGCCCCGCGACGAAGACGACGCTCGCCGCCGCCATGCTGCTCAGCATGGCCACCGGATCGGCCGCCGCCGCCGGCGGAGGGGCCTCGAGCGGCGGTGCCGGGCTCGCCGAGCCGGCGCCCAAGCACGTCGCGCAAGCGCCCGCGGCGAAGCCCTCCGCCCCGGTCCTCGCTCCCGTCGCCTCGATCCCTCAGATCGCCGCCGGCGTCACGGTGCGCAAGGTTTCGCGTCGCGCTGCCAGCGCCGCGACGCTCGCGTATGTCTCCCATGCGAGGGGGCAGCTGCAGGTGCGCGCCGACGTCGTGCGACTCGCCGACGGCTTCTCCGTCTTCACCGACCAGCGCACCGTCATGCCGGAGGTCCCGCAGACGCTCCGCTGGAACGGCCGCGCCGCACACGGCCTCGCGCTCGACGGCCGCTATGAGTTCCGCATCTCGCTCAGCAGCGCCTCGACGTCCAGCGCCACCGCCGGCACCGCGCTTCCCGGGGGCGCAGCGCCGGAGAGCACCGAGCCGCCGCCCGGCTCCGCAAGCGTGGGCGCCTTCACCTTCGTCGGCGCGATCTTCCCGGTGCTCGGGCCGCACGACTACGGGCAGGGCGCCGCCGCCTTCGGCGCCGGCCGGGCGGGCCACGTTCACCAGGGCCAGGACGTGATGGCCAGATGCGGAACGCCGCTCGTAGCCGCGCGCGGCGGGACGGTCCTGATGCGCACCTACCAGGCGCTCGCCGGCAACTACCTCGTGATCCAGGACCCCGTCACCGGCCAGAGCAACGTGTACGCGCACCTGCGCGACCCTGCGCTCGTGCGCAGAGGCCAGCGCGTCGAGACGGGCCGGCCGATCGGCGTCGTCGGCCACACCGGCGATGCGAGCGCCTGCCACCTCCACTTCGAGCTCTGGACGGCGCCGGGCTGGTACCAGGGCGGCGAGCCGATCGACCCGCTCCCCACGCTCAAGGCCTGGGACCGCCTCAGGTGATCGGCGGGCGGCGGAGCGTACGCTTCGCTGCTCGATGGTCGTGCTCGCGATATCGGTGCTCGGAATCGCCGGACTGGTGGTGCTCGTCGCCGCACTTGTCGTGCTGCTCGTCTCGCTGTTGCACCCCGAGGGCCTGCGACGTCCGGGCGGCTATCTCGACGGGCAGGAGCCGCAACCGGACGATCGCGATGACGCGGACGCGTGAGAGCCCGTTCACGCGCCCGCTCTAAGCTGGCGCGATGGAACGAGACGAACTGCGGGCGCTGCAAGCGCCCTTGAAGGATCGCTACCGCGAACAGCCCGAGGCCGCGGTGGTGACGCTCGCGGCAACCGGCGCGCTCGGGGACGGCGTGTCGTGCTCTGTGCAGACCGGGCGCGCGCTCGCCGAGGCGGGGCTGCACCCCGCCAGCGGCGGCGACGGCTCCCTGCTGTGCTCGGGCGACATGCTGCTCGAGGCGCTCGTCGCCTGCGCGGGCGTCACGCTGCGCGCCGTCGCGACGTCGCTCGAGATCCCGGTCCGCGCGGGCACCATCCGAGCGGAGGGCGACCTCGACTTCCGCGGCACCCTCGGCGTCGATCGAGACGCGCCGGTCGGCTTCTCCGCCATCCGCCTCTCGTTCGAACTCGACGCCGACGCCACCGGCGAGCAGCTCGAAACCCTCAAGAAGCTCACCGAGCGCTACTGCGTCGTCTACCAGACGCTCGCGAGCGCGCCGGCGCTCACCACTGGCCTGCGAGCGAACGTCTAGGGCAGGACGCCGATCGGGCGGGTGGCGGTGAGGACGCACGTGCGCCGGCCGAAGGTCCGGCGTGCGCGCGCCCGGAGCCGACAGGACCCGCCCGCCGGCAGCGTCAGAGCCCTGGGCAGTGAGCCGCTACTCCCACTCGATCGTGCCCGGCGGCTTGCTCGTGATGTCGAGCACGACCCGGTTGACCTCGCGGATCTCGTTGATCATGCGCGAGGCGATCTGCTCCAGCAGGTCGTACGGCAGGCGCGCCCAGTCGGCCGTCATCGCGTCGTCGCTCGTGACGGCGCGGATCACGACGACGTAGCCGTAGGTGCGCTCGTCGCCCTGGACGCCGACGGTGCGGACGTCGGGCAGCACGCAGAAGGACTGCCACAGCTCGCGGTAGAGCCCGGCCTTGCGGATCTCGTCCTGGAGGATCGCGTCGGCGTCGCGCAGCGTGTCGAGCCGCTCCTTCGTGGCCTCGCCGCCGACGACGCGGATCGCAAGGCCCGGCCCGGGGAACGGCTGGCGCCAGACGAGCCGCTCGGGCAGCCCCAGCTCGGCGCCGACGGCGCGAACCTCATCCTTGAAGAGGGTGCGCAACGGTTCGACGAGCTCGAAGTCGAGGTCGTCGGGCAGCCCGCCGACGTTGTGGTGCGACTTGATCGTCGCCGCACCCGTGCCGCCGCCGGACTCGATCACGTCCGAGTAGAGCGTGCCCTGCACCAGGAAGCGCGCGCCCTCGCCGCCGTCGGCCAGCTTCGCGGCCTCCTCCTCGAAGACGCGGATGAACTCCTCGCCGATCGCCTTGCGCTTCGCCTCCGGCTCGGTGACGCCGTGCAGGCGACCGAGGAAGCGCTGCTCGGCGTCGACCGCCACGAGCGGCACCTTGAAGTGGTCGCGGAACGCGGAGATGACCTGGTCGCCCTCGTTCTTGCGCATCAGCCCGTGGTCGACGAACACGCACGTCAGCTGGTCGCCGATCGCACGGTGCACGAGCAGCGCTGCGACGGACGAGTCGACGCCGCCGGAGAGCCCGCAGATGACGCGCCCGTCGCCGACCTGGGCGCGGATGCGCGCGATCTGGTCGTCGATCACCGACGCAGCACTCCATGTCCGCTCGCAGCCGCAGATGTCTTCGAGGAAGCGGGTGATGATGTCCTGCCCGTAGGGCGTGTGGACGACCTCAGGATGGAACTGGATGCCGTAGATGCCGCGCTCGACCGACTCCAGCGCCGCGACCGGCGACTCGCTCGACGACGCCAGTGCCATGAAGCCCGGCGGCGCGGCGAAGACGGTGTCGCGGTGGGACATCCAGCACGTCTGCTCGCGCGGAAGCCCCGCGAGCAGGCGGCCGGGCTCGTTGACCATCAGCTGCGAGCGACCGAACTCCCCCACCTCGGCGCCTTGCACCTCGCCGCCCAGCTCGCGCGTGAGCAGCTGCATGCCGTAGCAGATGCCGAGCACCGGGATGCCGAGATCGAGCAGCGCCGGGTCGAGGCGCGGAGCTTCGTCGGCATACACGGAGGCGGGCCCGCCCGAGAGGATCAGGCCCTTCGGCTTGCGTCCCGCAACCTCGCCCGCACCGACGTGGTGCGGCAGCAGCTCGGAGAAGACGCCGCATTCGCGCACGCGGCGGGCGATCAGCTGCGAGTACTGCCCGCCGTAGTCGAGGACGACGACCTCCTCGGCGGCGGCCGGCGGGACGTCGGCGGTGCGGATCGTCGTGTCTGGCAAGGACGCAGGGAGCGTGGCGTGCTCCGCACGCGAGCGACCGAGGACGCCGCCAGACACGACGAGACGTGCCGCCGGGCCGTCAGTCGTTGACAAGCGCGATGGCCCTTCCGTTCGAGCCCATGCCGACCTGCTGCTCGCGCTGGAGGTGCTTGCCCTCCGTCTGCAGGGCCGGCGCGACCATCAGCTCCGCGCGGTTGAATTCCGCGATGTCGCGGTAGCCGCACGTCGCCATCGAGGTCCGCAGACCGCCCATCAGGTTGAACATTCCGTCGTTCTCGCGCGCGGGGCCGAGGATGATCTCCTCCAGCGACGCGTTCTGCACCGTCGCGACGCGCGTGCCGCGCGGCAGCGTCGGGTGGAACGTCGCCATGCCCCAGTTGTAGCCGCGGCCGGGCGCCTCGTAGGCACGCGCGAGCGCAGAGCCGAGCATCACCGCGTCGGCACCGCAGGCGATCGCCTTGGCGATGTCGCCGCCATTCTTCATGCCGCCGTCGGCGATCACGCGGACGTAGTCGCCCGTCTCGAGCATGTGCTGCGAGCGCGCCGCCGCGACGTCGGCGATCGCCGTCGCCTGCGGGACGCCGATGCCGAGCACTCCGCGCGTCGTGCAGATCGCGCCGGGGCCGACGCCGACGAGCACGCCGGCGGCGCCGGTCCGCATCAGGTGGAGGCCCGTGTGGTAGGAGGCGCAGCCGCCGACGACGACCGGCACCGGCATCTCACGGATGAACTCCTTGAGGTTGAGCGGCTCGGCGACCGTCGAGACGTGCTCGGCCGAGACGACCGTGCCTTGGATGACCATGATGTCGAGGCCGGCCTCGAGCGCGATCTCGTAGTGCTCGCGCACGCGCTGCGGCGTCAGCGAGGCGGCCACGACGACGCCCTGCGCCTTGATCTCGCGGATGCGCTGGGCGATCAGCTCCGGCTTGACCGGCTCGCGATAGATCTCCTGCATCTCGCGCGTTGCCTCGTCGCGCGACAGCTGGGCGATCCGCTCGAGCTGCGCGTCGACGTCCTCGTAGCGGCAGAAGATGCCCTCGAGGTTCAGCACCGCGAGCCCGCCGAGCTTGCCGATGGCGCCGGCCGTCTGCGGTGAGACGACGCCGTCGAGCGCCGACGCGAGCAACGGCAGCTCGAAGCGGTAGGGACCGAGCGTCCAGGAGATGTCGACGTCTTCGGGGTCCCGTGTGCGCCGCGAAGGCACGATCGCGACGTCGTCGAAGCCGTAGGCGCGACGGGCCTTCTTACCGCGGCCGATCTCTATCTCCATTGCTGCACCGTATGGGTCGAGGCGGACGAAACAGCCCCGCGAGAACGGGGCCGGAGGGAGGCTGCTGCTGTGGCGGGGGCGGCGACCACCGACTGCTGTCGATAGTAGCGCAGCGCCCCACCGGATCGGCAACGGCCGTCGATCCGCAGCGCGTCGCGGCGCCCGCTCAGGAAACCTCGGCGGGGAGCGCGAGCGGCTCCGCCTCGACCACCGCGAGCAGCCGCTCGGCCGCCTGCGGGTCGATCACGCCGGCGCCGAAGTGCTGCGTCGACTCGGCGCCGCACGCGACCCCGAAGCGCAGGCACTCCTCCGGCGTCCCGCCGTCGTAGCGCGCCGCGACGTAGCCCGCGAGGAAGGCGTCGCCCGAACCGACCGCGGCGCGCGCCTCCTGCTCGGCGATGCGCACGCGGAACAGCTGCGGGCCGCTGGTCCCCGTGACATGCGCGTAGCAGCCGTCCGGGACCGTCATGATCGCCTCGCGCGCGCCCAGCTCGACGACCTCGGTGATCCCCAGCGCGCGCTCCTCGTCGTCGTTGAACTCGTGGCCGACGAGCTCCTCCGCCTCGCCGACGTTCGGCGAGACGACGTCCGGCTCGGCGCGCGCGGCGTGGCGCAGCGGCTCGCCGTCGGTGTCGACGACGGTCGTGACGCCGAGCTTGCGCAGCTCGCGGATCAGACCGCCGTAGACGTCGGGATCGACGGCACGCGGAAGGCTGCCGGCGATCACGCATACTTCGGCGCCCTGCGCGAGGTAGAGCAGCTTGTCGCGGAACAGCTCCATCTCGCGCTCGGTGATCGCCGGACCGCGCTCGTTGATCTCCGTCTGCACGCCCGTCGTCGGGTCGAGCACGGCCGTGTTCGTGCGCGATTCCTCGCCGATGCGGACGAAGTCGGTCAACACCGACTCGGCCGTGAGCGCGTCGACGATGCGCGTGCCCGTCGACCCGCCCGCGAAGCCGGTCGCGATCACCGGGCGGCCGAGCAGCTTGATCGCGCGCGCGACGTTCACGCCCTTGCCGCCCGGCATCGTGGCCTGCGCGACGGAGCGGTGACGGCGGCCGATGCGGAAGTTCGGCACCTCGAGCGTCTTGTCGATCGCCGTGTTGAGGGTGACCGTGATGATCATGCTGCCTCCATGTCCGCCTGCCGGCGCTCGCGGCGACGAGCGCCGCGCGCTCGACCGAGCAGGATGGCCGCGCCTGCGAGCAACGCCACGATGGCTACCAGGCTACCCGGCTCGTCCAGCAGGCGCCCGGCCTGCTCGAGCAGGCCGACCTCGGGCACCGCGCGTCGGGTGACGAGCGGCACGCGCGCGATCGCGCGCCCGTTCTCGCGCACCGTCGCACTCCCGACGACCGCCCGCGGCGGCAGCGGCCCCGCCAGCTCGCTCGGCACGTCCACGACGAGTCGCAGGCGCGCGTCGCGGCGCAGCAGCTCGCGCACGGAGCGCGTCGCGACGACGTCGACGTGCTCGTCCGGCCGATGCTTCACCGCCGGCTGCGCGTACACCGCGCCGCGCGTGACCGGCGTTGCGACGCGGTAGCTCGCGAACGCCCACTTCAGCAGCGCGAGGGCGTCCGCGTTGCGAGCGGCCTCGCTCGGGTCGCCGAGCACCGTGGCGACGAACGTCGTGCCGTGGCGCGTGCCGGACGCGACGAGGATGTAGCCGGCCGCGTTCGTGTGGCCGGTCTTGACGCCGTCGACCCACGGGACCTGCTGCACGAGCGAATTGCGGTTGACGACCGTGCGGACGTGGTCGCCGCTGCGCAGCACGGCGCTGCGCAGCCTCATCGTCTGGCGCAGGAAGGCGTCGCCGCGCGCCGCGATCGCGAGGCGGGCGAGATCGGCCGCGGTCGAGTAGTTGCCGGGGTCGTCGAGGCCGATCGGCGTCGAGAAGTGCGTGTGCCGCAAGCCGAGTTGGGCGGCACGACGGTTCATGCGCGCGACGAACGCCCCGCGCGAGCCACCGACGCAGACTGCGAGCGTGGCCGCCGCGTCGTTCGCGCTCGGCAGCAGCGCCGCCCGCAAGAGGTCGCGCACGCGCATGCGCTCGCCGGCGTGCAGGCCGATCTGCGTCTCCAGCGGTCCGGCCGCGTACGGCGGTGCGGTGCAGAGCCGGTCGAGTCTCACCGACGACACGGTGACCAGCGCCGTCATCAGCTTCGTCGTGCTGGCGATCAGGCGCCGCTGACCGGCCGCATGCGCGAACAGCGGCATCCCCGTCGAGCTCTCGAAGACCGCGGCGGCCGGAGCGGACAGCGATGGCGGGGACGGGATCCGGGCGATTGCAGCCGGTGATGCGATCGCGCACAGCGCTGCGACGAGCAGCGCTGCGAGCGTGCGGCGCACGCTCACGGCGTCAGCTTGAGGCGCTGGCCGGTCTGCAGCGCCTGCGGGTCGACGTTCGGGTTGAGGCGCTGGATCGTCTCGAGCGACACGCCCGTGCTCTGCGCGATCACGGTGAGCGTGTCGCCCGCCTTCACGACATAGGTCCGCGAACGGGATCTCACCGGTCTTGCGGGCTGCGTGACGGCGGTGCGCGTCGTGGTCGGCGTGTTGCCCGACGAACCCGATCGCGACGCCTGCACGACCACGATGACGCCGACGGCGGCCGCGAGGAGCGCGAGCGGCGCCGCCAAGCGTGCGGGATTCCGGTCTGCCATCGGGCGCCGATGTTATCTGCGCGCCCGGCGCGCCACGACAGGCCCCGTCACCGCACAGGGCGGCGACGGGGCCGGCAGCGGCACGGCACGTTCCGTGCTAGCTCTTGACGGCCTTCTTCAGGCCCGACCCCGGCGTGAAGCGCGGCACCCGGGAGGCGGCGATCTGGATCTTCTCGCCCGTGCTCGGGTTGCGGCCCTCACGCGCGCTGCGCTCGGCGACGTGGAACTTCCCGAAGCCGGAGAAGGTCACCTCGCTGCCGCGCTTGAGCGTGTCCTCGATCGTCTGGAGGACCGCGTCGACGGCATCGCCTGCATCCTTCTTGCTGAGCCCGCTGTTCGCGGAAACCTGGTCGACGAACTCGGATTTCGTCACGTCTTCCTCCTTCGAGGTGGTCGGGGGATGGCCGAAGCTAACAACCCTCGCGGACGGGAACAACGCGAATTGCCCGTCAGGGCGGGGAATCTCGCGATCCTGGCAGATCGGGGCAACCTGCGCGCCGCATTCGACCAGACAACGGACCGTCCCGCCACCACTGGAATCGCGCGGTGTGCCAGCCTTCCGAGCTCCATCAGGCGAGCGTCGTCGCGAGCGCGTCCGCGACCGTCGCGAGATCGCGTGCGAGCAGCGGCAGCAGCGCGCAATGTCCCGCCAGCACGGCGATCGCGCCGCCGTCCTGAACGTATGCGGCCAGCAGCGCGCCCTCCGCGACGGCCGCACTCCGCACACCGGGAGCAAGAACGGCGGCGGTGTCGGCCGCCGATGCCAGCAGCGCGCGCGCGCCGGCTGCGAGCGCCGCATCGCCGGCCAGCGACGCGCCCGTGCCGTCGAGCACGACCGCGGCGCGGACGTCGACCGACAGCTCGTGCAGGTAGGCGAGCGCCAGCGCGGGCGTGAGCGGAGTCGTCATGCCGGCAGGCGAGAATACGCGAGTGCCGCTCTCGCGCATCGCATGGCTCGTCACCGTCGGCAGCTGCCTGATCGGCGTCGTGCTGCTGCTGGCGAGCGGCTACGTCGGCTACGCCGGCGTCGTCTTCGCGGTCGCCTGCTCGGCCGCGATCAACCTGCGGTAGCCCCGCGGCAGACGCTCATGCACCGGAGCCGGGTGGCGCGGAGGGGCCTCCGCCCTCCGTCCGCGCCCACTCGGTCCCCGGACGCACGCGGTCCGCCGGCTCCAGGTGGATCAGCACGTCGGCTCCGTCCAGCCGCGCGGCGATCGCGTCCTGGATCGCGTGCGCGATCGCGTGCGCCTGCTCCAGCGAGGTGCCGGCCTCGAACTGGAGATGCAGGTCGACATAGCGCCGCGCGCCCGCACGGCGCGTGCGCAGCTGGTGGTATCCGAGGACGCCGCGATCGCCGAACGCGACGACCTCCGCATGGATCGCGGCGCGCTCCTCCTCCGGCAGCGCCTCGTCGACGAGCACGCGCGAGGAGCCCATCAGCAGTCGCACGCCCGCCGTGACGATCGCGCCCGCGACGAGCAGCGCGACGACCGGGTCCAGCCACTCCGCGCCTGTCAGCTGGACGAGCGCCAGCCCTACCAGCACCGCCAGCGACGTGTACGCGTCGGTGCGCAGGTGCGCCGCGTCGCCTGCGAGTGCTGGCGACGCGGTCGCGCGCGCGGTGCGCGCGATGACCGCCGAGACGAGGAGGTTCGCGAGCGCGGAGAAGCCGACGACGGCGATGCCGAAGCCGAGGTGCTGGACCGTTCCGCCGGCGATCAGCCGCCGCACCGACTCGAACGCGATGATCCCCGAGCCGACGAGGATCAGCATGCCCTCGATCGCCGCCGCGAGGTTCTCGATCTTCTCGTGGCCGTAGCGATGCGACTCGTCGGCCGGCTCCCCCGCCTTCTGCACCGAGACGTATGCGACGACCGAGGCGATCAGGTCGATCGCCGAATGGACCGCCTCGGTGATGATTGCGACCGAGCCCGTCACCGCACCGGCGACGAGCTTCAGCAGGATCAGCGCGAGGTTCGAGGCGATCGACAGTGCGGCCGCGCGCCGCTTGCGTGGCGTGTCCGGCTCGTGGAGCGCGGCGGCGCCCACCGTCACTCCGACAGCCAGGCGAGCAGCGCGCGCACGGCACGACCGCGGTGGCTGATCGCATCCTTCTCGGCGTCGCTCAGCTCGGCCATCGTGCGGTCCGGGACGCCGTCGTCGGGCAGGAACGCCGGGTCGTAGCCGAAACCGCGCTCGCCGCGCGGCTCGGCTGCGAGCGTGCCGGTGCAGCGCTCCTCGAAGACGCGCTCGGCGCCGCTCGTGGGATCGACCCACGCGAGCGCGCAGACGTAAGCGAGTGGACTGCCGGCGGGCGCTTCGCGCAGCAGCTTCGCGAGGTTCTCGCCGTCGCTCGCGCCCTCCCCTGCGAAACGCGCCGAGCAGATCCCGGGACGACCGTCGAGCGCGGCCGCCTCGATCCCGGAGTCGTCGGCGATCGCCGCGCGCCCGCTCGCGGCCGCGGCCGCACGCGCCTTGCCGAGCGCGTTCTCGGCGAACGTCGCGCCGTCCTCGGGTGGCAGCTCGACGTCGTCGGGCAGCGGGTCGATCGCGTACCCCACCGCCAGCCGGGCGAACTCGCGCAGCTTGTGGGCGTTGCGCGTCGCCAGCAGCAGCCGCGCCATCAGCTGGCGGCGACCACCGCGGCGTTCTGGAAGTCGCGCAGCTGGTCGATCCCGTCGGCCGCGAGCGCGAGCAGCTCGTCGAGGTGGGTGCGCGAGAGCGGTGTGCGCTCAGCCGTCGCCTGCACCTCGACAAGGCCACCGTCCGCGGTCATCACGACATTCGCGTCGACCTCGGCGGTCGAGTCCTCGGAGTAGTCGAGGTCGAGCAGCGGCACCCCGCCGACGATCCCCGCCGACACCGCTGCGAGGGCGCCGGTCAACGGCACCCGCTCCAGCTTGCCCTCGGCCACGAGCCGCTCGCACGCGAGCCGCAGCGCGACCATGCCGCCGGTGATCGAGGCGCAGCGCGTGCCGCCGTCGGCCTGCAGGACGTCGCAGTCGATGTAGATCGTGCGCTCGCCGAGCGCCGCGAAGTCCACGACCCCGCGCAGCGAGCGGCCGATCAGCCGCTGGATCTCGACGGTGCGGCCGTCGGCGCGACCCTTCGTCACGTCACGCGCCTTCCGCTGCCCGGTCGAGGCGGGCAGCATCCCGTACTCGGCCGTCACCCATCCTCTCCCGCCGCCGGCCATCCAGCGCGGGACGCCCTCCTCGACCGAGGCGGTGCAGATCACGCGCGTCTCGCCCATCGCGATCAGCGCGGAGCCAGTAGCGCTCCGCACGAAGCCGGGCTCGATCTCGACGGGGCGCAGCTCGCCAGGGGTTCGGCCGTAGCTGCGCTCCAGGCTCGTCGCACCGCTCGTCACACCGGCACCTCCACGGGGGTCAGGACGACCCGCTCGACCTCGCCGAGCGGCATCTGCAGGAAGCGCGTCCCGAGCATCCGGAACGCCTCGACGTCGCCGGTGGTGTGGAAGCGGTACTCGCCCTCCACGGTCCGCCGGCTCAACAGGTCACGCGCCTCCAGCGCCTGCTCGACCGCTCGGGCGACACCCTGGCCAGAGGTCACAAGGCGCACGCCGCGCCCGAGCATCCGCTGGAGCATCGGCGCGACGAGCGGGTAATGCGTCGAGCCGAGGATCACCGTGTCGACGTCCGCCGCGCGCAGCGGCGTCGTGTAGCGCCGCACGGTCTCGACGACGCGCTCGTCGAACGGGAAGCCGCTCTGGATGATCGGCGCGAGGTCCGGGCACGGGACGCTCTCGAGCCGTGCCTGCGGGGCACCGGCCGCGACCGCCGCCGCGAATGCCCCGCTCGCGACCGTGGCGGGCGTCGCGAGCAGCCCGATGCGACCGCTGCACGTCGCCTCGACGGCGAGCTCGGCCGCCGGCTCGATCACGCCGAGCGCGTCGACGCCGCTGCCTGCGAGCCGCTCCTCCAGCAGCGGCAGCGCCGCCGCCGTCGCGGAGCCGCAAGCGACGACGAGCAGCTTCGCGTCCGCCGCGAGCAGATGCTCGGCGATCTCGAGCGCGAACGCGCGCAGCTGCTCCTGTGTCTTGTCGCCGTAGGGGAAGCGCGCCGTGTCGCCGAGATAGACGAAGTCCTCGCCGGGCAGGGCGACGAGCAGCTCGTGCAGGACGGTGAGCCCGCCGACGCCCGAGTCGAAGACGGCGATCGGGCGCTCGCGGTCTGTCGCGGACATGCGCGACATGGTGTCAGAGCCGCCCCCCGGAAGCGGTCCGCGGCACGGCGCTCGACCGCGCCGCGGATGCCGACGCTACTTCAGGTTCTTCAGCGCGGATCTGATCTGGTCGACGATCGTCTCGGCGATGCCGCCGGTGCCGAACTTCGTGCCCTTCGTGGCGGCGACGACGCCGGCGAGCAGCGCTGCGACGAGCAGGATCAGGGCGACGTACTCGACGGTTCCCTGTCCGCGCTCGCCGTCCCACACCGCGACGACGCGCATGTGGAGCCAACCCATCAGACGGTAGATCACGTGTCCTCCCTCTCGTTGCCAGATACAGGCCACGAGTCTTGGAGCGAGCCCTGTGCAAGCGCTAGACGCATCTGCGACAAACCACCCGCACAAGTACGCTGGCGCAGCCGATGCGTGCGCTCGTCGTCACGAACATGCACCCCACGCCGGCACGGCCGGCGCTCGGGCGCTTCGTGCACGACCAGGTCGCGGCGCTGCGGCGGATCGACGGCGTCGAGGTAGAGCTGTTCGCGTTCCCGCCCGGTCTGCGCTCGTATCCGCGCGCCGCGCGCGACCTGCGCCGCCGCTACGGGGGCGAGCGCTTCGACATCGTCCACGCGCACTTCGGCCTGACCGCATGGCCTGCGCTCGCGCTGCGCGGCGCCCCCCACGTCGTGACGTTCCACGGCACCGACCTCGCACACCCGCGCTCCGGCCCGCTCAGCCGCGCCGCGATGCGATTCGTCGCGCTGGCGGCGACGGTCTCGGCCTCGCTGGCGCGCGAGCGGATCGCGGACGCCGGCACGCGGCGGCGGGTCGCCGTGCTGCCCTGCGGGGTCGACCTGGATCGCTTCCGCCCGTCGCCGCGCCCCGCGGCACGTGCGCAGCTCGGGCTCGACCCGGACGCTCCCTGCCTGCTGTTCCCCGCCGATCCGGCGCGTGCGGAGAAGCGCTTCGAGCGCGCGCGCGAGGTCGCCGGCGACGTTCCGCTGCTGACGCTCGGCGACGTCCATCCCGACGAGGTGCCGACCTGGGTCAACGCGGCGAACGCCGTGCTCGTCCCGTCCGAGCGCGAGGGCTTCGGGCTCGCAGTGCTCGAGGCGCTCGCGTGCGACGTGCCGGTGCTCGCGACGCCGGTCGGGGTCGCACCGCTCGCGCTCGCCGGGATCTCCGGCGCGCACTGCGGTCCGTTCGACGCCGACGCATGGCGGAGAGCGCTCGCACCCCACCTCACCGCCCTCGATCCACGGGTCGCGGGTCGTGTGCGGGCCGACCTCTTCTCAGCCGAGCGCATGGCCGAGCGCGTCGTCGTCGCGTGGCGCGCCATCGCGGCGGAAAGCGGCGGGACGGGCCGGACCCGTCGCTATACTCGCCGCCGAGGCGCCGCCCGTGCAGGGAACGCGGCGTCCCTCGACCGATGAGTGGCATGTTCCAACGCATCGCGCGCCGGCAGGCGGACCGCTCCGACGAGCCGGTCAGATCGGAAACCGCCGGTGAGCGGGCAGGAGCGGACGCCGCGCCCGAGCCACCCCCCACGGTCGACGCACCGACCGGGCGGATCGACGTCGTGGCGCCCGCGCCGAGCAGCGACCAGCCGACCGTCGTCCGACCCGCCGCCGCATCGGTCGAGCAGCCGACCACGCTCCAGCAGAGCGTCCCGCCGCCAGCTGTGGGCGCCCCGACGCCGGCGCCCGTTCCGCAGCCAGCGCCGGCCGCTGCCGACGTCGCCGCCGCTGCTGCCACACCCACCGGCGACCCCGTGCCAACCGAGGCCGCCCCCCGACGCCCCGGATTCCGCGCGCGCGGACGCATGCGCCGGCGCCTGCGCTACCTGCGCCGGCTGCGCGACCTGCAGGTGCGCGACCTTGGCGGGCTCGTGTTCGACCTGCGCCGCTTCGAACGCAAGCGCGACGACCTCGTGGCGCAGAAGGTCGACCAGATCCGCGCATGCGACGACGAGCTGCGAGCGCTCGAGCTGGCGCTCGACGAGCGCCGCGACCTGCGCGACGTGCGCGAGCCGGGGATCGGCGGCACGTGCCCGCGCTGCTTCGCCGTCTTCGGCAGCGCCGACCGCTTCTGCGCGAATTGCGGCGCGGCGCTCGGCGGCGCCGTCCAGGGGCCCGCCCAGGTCCCGCTCGCCCATGCGCCGGTCGCGCAGCCGGTCCCGGCCGCGCCCGCCGCGCCACAACCGCCTGCGACGCCTCCGGCCCCAGCCGCCGCTCCGGCACCGCCGGCGGGCTCGCCCGAGGCGAGCGGCGGCGGGCCAGCGCAGTGAGTGCGGTCCGCCCGTCGCCGACGACGCCAGGCACGTTCCTCTGCCCGCGCTGCGGCAACACGCTGCGCGACGACCAGGGCTGGTGCCTCGAGTGCGGCCTGGCGGCCCGCACGCGGATCCATCCTCCGCCGAGCTGGCGCGTGCCGGTGATCCTCACGTGCGTGGCGCTCGCGCTGCTCGCGGCGGGCATCGCCGTCGCGCTCGTCACGCTGCTGGACAAGCCGCAGTCGACGCCGGCGCCGGCGACGGTGACCGTGCCCGCCGCCACCGCCCCCGCCACCATGCCTCCGGCCGCGACCGCCCCCACCGCCCCCGCACCGCAGACGACCGTCCCCACGACCACGAGGCCCGCAGCGACGACACCCGGGACCACGACGCCGACGACCGCGACGACGACGCAGCCTGGCACGACCACATCCTCCGCCGCACCGTCGGGCGGCGCCACGCAGAGAACGCTCACGACCCCCGGCGCGGGGATCAGGCTGCCCGCGAACGCGAAGTAGGCGTGCGCTCAAGCTGCCGCGAGCGCCGGCCAGTGCTCGGTGAGCCGGGCCACCGCGGCCGCCGCCTCCGGCGCGACCGGCACGTCCACCGCAGCGGGCGGTTCCACCGCCGTCAGCACACGCAGCATCGCCGCCGTCGAGGCCGCGAGCGCGCGCAGGTCGTAGCCGCCCTCGAGCACCGCGCCGACGGGCACCTCCAGCTCGGCCGTCAGCCGGCGCACAGTGCCGGTGAGCGCGGCGAAGCCGCTCTCCGTCAGCTCCATGTCGGCGAGCGGGTCGTCGCGATGGGCGTCGAAGCCGGCCGAGATCAGCACGAGCTGCGGCCGATAGGCGCGCGCGAGCGGCACGACGACGTGCTCGAGCAGCGAGGCGTAGAGCGCATCGCCCGCGCCCGCGGCGATCGGGAGGTTGACCGTGCAGCCGGTGCCGGCGCCGCTGCCGACGTCGCTCGCCGGCCCCGTTCCCGGGTAGAGCGGCCACTCGTGCAGCGAGACGAACAGCACGGCGGACGTCGCGTGGAAGGCCGCGTTCGTGCCGTTGCCGTGGTGGACGTCCCAGTCGAGCACCAGCACCCGCTCGAGCCCGTGCGCGTCGAGCGCGTGCTGCGCCGCGACGGCGACGTTGTCGAACAGGCAGAAGCCCATCGCTCTCGAAGGCTCGGCGTGGTGGCCGGGCGGGCGCAGGGCGCTGAAGCCACTCGGAGCCGCGCCGGACAGCAGCAGGTCGACGAGCCGCACCGCGCCGCCGGCCGCGCGCAGCGCGGCCTCGAAGGAGGCCTCGACGACGAAGGTGTCGGCGTCGATCGATCCGCGGGTGGGTGGGGCCGAGCAGCACAGCTCCTCGATCTCGCGCACGTAGCGCGCCGGGTGGACCGCGGTCAGCGTCGCGGCCTCCACGCGCGGCGCCTCCATGCGCTCCATCCCCAGCCAGTCGTGGCGCGCGAGCTCGGACTCGATCGCCGTGATGCGCGCCGCGCGCTCCGGATGCGCCCCCGTGTCATGCGCGAGCGAGGCCGGATGGGACAGGTAGACGGGCCGCGCCATGCGAGTACGGTACTGGCCCCCATGGCGTCCTCCGCAACGATCGAGGCCGACGTCGCCGTCGTCGGCGCCGGCGCCGCCGGGCTGTACGCGGCTCTCACGGCCGCCGAGGCCGGCGGGCGCGTCGCACTCGTCTCTGCGACCCCGCTGGCCCAGTCGGCCAGCTACTGGGCACAGGGCGGCCTCGCCGCGGCACTGGCCGTCGACGACACACGTGAGCAGCACCTGGAGGACACGCTGAGAGCGGGGCGTGGCACGGTGCGGCGCAGCGCCGCGGAGATCCTCACGAGCGAGGCTCCCGCGGGCGTGCGCGATCTCGAACGCCTGGGCGTGCACTTCGACGCCGACCGGCGCGGGCGGCTGTCCCTCGGCCTCGAGGGCGGTCACTCGGTGCGCCGCATCGTGCACGCCGGCGGAGCGTCGACCGGCCGGCGCGTCACGCGTCAGCTGTCGGCGCTCGTCGCCGAGCATCCACGCATCGACGTGCTCGAGGACTGCCGCGCCGTCGGGCTGCCGACGACGGCGGGGCGTTGCGACGGGGTGCGGCTGCACGACGGACGGACCGTCTCGGCGCGCGCCGTCGTGCTCGCGACCGGCGGCGCGGCGGCACTGTGGTCGCGCACGACCAACCCCGCCGGCGCGGTCGGTGCGGGGATGATCCTCGCCCACGCCGCCGGGGCGGCGCTCGCCGACCTCGAGATGATGCAGTTCCATCCGACGGCGGTCGCCGGCGCAAACGGCGCCGACGGCTTCCTCGTGACCGAGGCCGTGCGCGGCGAGGGTGCCCTGCTGGTCGACGCCGCAGGCGAGCGCTTCGTCGATGAGCTGGCTCCGCGCGACGAGGTCGCGCTCGCCGTCGCACGCCGCATGCGAGACACCGGCGCGGCCTCGGTCGGGCTCGACATGCGCGCCGTCGACCCGGCGCTGTTCCCGAACGTCGTCGCCGTCCTGCGCCGCAGCGGGATCGACCCGGTGCGCGAGCTCGTGCCGGTGGCCCCGGCCGCTCATTACACGATGGGTGGGATCGCGACCGACCTCGAAGGGCGCGCGTCGATCCCCGGGCTCTACGCGGTCGGCGAGTGCGCCTGCACCGGCCTGCACGGCGCGAACCGCCTCGCCTCGAACTCGCTCAGCGAGTGCTTCGTGTTCGGTCGCCGGGCGGGGCTGGCGGCGCTCGCCGAGCCTCTGCCGGTCGGCAGCCCGGAGCCCGGCCCCGGGCTGCCGCGTCCCGAGCTGTCGCCCGCGAGCCGGGAGGCGCTCTGGCAGCACGCCGGGATCGAGCGCGACGCGGACGGGCTGCGCGTCCTGCTCGACGACCCCCATCCGCTCGTGCGACTCGTCGGCGCCTGCGCACTCGCGCGCGAGGAGAGCCGCGGCGCGCACCTGCGGCGCGACTTCCCGCAGCGTGACGCCGCGCTCGACGAGCACCACACGGTCGTGCGCGTCTCCGACGCGCCCGTGCTCGAGCACTGGGCCTGATCGCCCATCACGGCGACAGACGAACGGCGTCGTTCGTCAGCGCTCTGACAAACGAACGTAAACGTTTCAACTTAACGCGTGGTTAATAGTCCAGAGGCCTGAGCTTCACAACTCAGCGAGATACTGCGGCCGCCAGCGGGGAGCCCGGCACGGGGACAGCGAAGGAGAGGCAGAGCCGTCATGTACCGCTTCAGTCGGGCGATCTATCGCGAGCTTGCGAATGAGATCGTCGAAGACAGCCCAGGCAGCGTCACGGGCGTCACGAACCACGAGCGCGTCCTGCGGGCGTGCGAGGGCGCGATCGAGCGTCTCGCCACCGACAGGCACTACTTCGCGCGTCCGGCGCGCACGCTCTTCAACGACATCCGGCCGTACTTCCCCATGTCCTCGCAGGCCCGGATATATCGCGTGATCGAGCGCTACATCGCATGCGCCGACGAGTTCCTCGCCCGCCAGCCGATGACCGGCTACGACCTCGCGGGCAATCCGCTCCAGTGCCGCGCGACGACGCGCAAGGGCACGCCGTGCCAGCGCATGCCGCTGCCGCACAACGGCTACTGCCCGTCGCATCAGCACCTCGCCGAGACCGAGGAACTGGCCGAGGAGGCCGCCCTCGCCGCAGCCTAGCGGCGCAGCCCGCGTCTGGCGGCGACCACCGGCTTTCCCGGCGGTGCCCCGGTCGCTCGCCTGCGAAGCAGGCCACGCTTCCTGCGTCCTGGCCAGACACGACCTGCATCCGCTAGGTACGTTTGCCGAGACATGCTGCTCGGGGTCGACGTCGGCGGGACGTTCACCGACGCCGTCCTGCTCGGCGACGGGCTGCTTGTCACGGCGAAGGCGCCGACGACGCCCGAGGACCAGTCACTCGGGGTGATGGCCGCGATCGAGACGGCGCTCGCGCGCGCCGGACGCGGGGCACACGGCGTGACTTCGTTCGCGCACGGCATGACCGTCGCCACGAACGCGCTGCTGGAGGGCCGCGCTGCGCGCACGGCACTCGTCGCCACGGAGGGGTTCACGGACGTCGTCGAGCTCGGGCGCCAGGCGCGTGCCGAGCTCTATCGCCTGTGCGTCGCTGGCCCCGCCCCGCTCGTCCCACCAGAGCTGCGCTTCGGGGCGCCGGAGCGGATGACGCCGGAGGGACCGCTGCGACCGCTGGACGCCAACGCGGCAGGCACGCTGGCCGCCGAGGTCGCCGTCGCTGCACCGGAGGCGGTGGCCGTCGTGCTGCTGCACGCCTATCGTCATCCGCAGCACGAACGGGCCGTGCGCGACGCGCTCGCGACGGTGCTGCCGGGCGTGCACGTGTCGCTCTCGCACGAGGTCGTCGGCACCTTCCGCGAGTACGAGCGCGCCGCGACGACCGAGGTCGACGCGGCGCTCTCGCCGCTGCTGCGCGGCTACCTGCGCAAGCTCGCCGAGCGGACGCGCGCGGCGGGGCTGCCGGAGCCGGCGATCATGCAGTCCAACGGCGGGCTCGTCGAGCTTGCGAGCGCGGCCGAGCATGCCGCCTGGACGGTGCTGTCGGGTCCCGCCGGCGGGGCCGCCGGCGCCGCGTTCGTCGCGCGCACCGCCGGCGTCGAGCGCGCGTTGTGCCTCGACATGGGCGGAACGTCGTGCGACGTATGCGTCGTCCACGACGGTGCCGCGGTCGAGGCGAGCGCGAGTGAGATCGGGGGCCGCCCGATCGCGCTGCCGGCGCTCGACGTCCACACGGTCGGCGCAGGCGGCGGATCGGTCGCCTGGCGCGACGCAGGCGGCGCCCTGCGCGTCGGCCCGCGCTCGGCGGGCGCCGTGCCGGGACCCGCCTGCTACGGCCGCGGTGGCACGGAGCCGACCGTCACCGACGCGAATCTGCTGCTGGGAAACCTCCCGGACGACGTGCCCCTCGCCGGTGGGGTCGCGCTCGATCGTGCTCCCGCCGAGCGCGCGGTCGCGGCGCTCGCAGAGCAGTTCGAGCTTGACCCGCTCGTCTGCGCCGAGGGGATCGTGCGCGTCGCGAACGCCGAGATGACGCGCGCGCTGCGCGTCGTGACGGTCGAGCGCGGGATCGACCCGCGCGACCATGCGCTGATCGCGTTCGGCGGCGCCGGTCCGCTGCACGCGGTCGCGATCGCCGAGGAGCTGGGGATCGAGCGCGTGATCGCGCCGCACGCCTCCGGCGTGCTCGCGGCGCTCGGGCTGGTCGTCGCGCCGCGCCGCCGCGACGCGCAGCGCAGCGTGCTGCGCTCCGGTGCGACGCTGACCGCCGATGTGATCGCCGCCGACGTCGCCGAGCTGGCAGCGGCCGCGTGCGCAGCGCTCGGCGAGCCCGACGCTGCGATCGTCGCGACGTACGAGCTGCGCTACCGCGGCCAGGCGTTCGAGCTGGCGATCCCAGCGCCGCCCGACTCCCCCGCCGCCACGCCCGTCGAGCTGCGCGAGGCGTTCGACGCCGCGCACCAGGAGCGCTACGGCTATCGCGACCCCGAGCAGCAGCTCGAGCTCGTGACCGTGCGCGTGAGCGCCACGACGCGCGCGCTGGTCGCGGCGGGCGCGTCGCTGGGGGCCGACGCCCCGAGTCCAGCGGGGACCGATTCGACGATCGCAGGCCCCGCGGTCGTCCCCCTGCCGGAGTCGACGCTCGTGATCCCGGAGGGCTGGCACGGCACGGTCCTCGCCGACGGCGCAATCGACGTGCGGCGCGCGACGCGCGAGGTGGGGACGTGAGCGTCGATCCGATCCAGCTGCAGGTGATCCTCGGCGCACTGCGGGCGACCTGCGACGAGATGGGCGCCGTGCTCGTGCGCGCGGCGCACTCGGCGAACATCAAGGAGCGCCGCGACGCCTCGACCGCGCTGTTCGACGCCACCGGCGAGATGGTCATGCAGGCCGAGCACATCCCGGTCCACCTCGGTGCGATGCCGGCGGCCGTCGCGGCCGTGCGCGACGAGGCGCATCGACCGGGCCGCGCGTGGGTGCTGAACGACCCGTACGCCGGTGGCGCCCACCTGCCGGACATCACCGTCGTCACGCCGGTCTTCGCCGACGGAGAGCTGCTCG
>Ga0210410_10001365_pt1 | contig 23192 bp, 17 predicted proteins | sample IncBWC4MmetaG_FD_161058 | JGI IMG/M metagenome (GOLD analysis project Ga0210410, IMG submission 161058) | Forest soil microbial communities from Barre Woods Harvard Forest LTER site, Petersham, Massachusetts, United States - Inc-BW-C-4-M | ecosystem: Environmental > Terrestrial > Soil >... | reverse complement strand
GATCGGCTCCGGCGATGTCGACGGCAAGGTCCGCCGCATCGGGCCGACGGTCGAGCCGGCCGTGCAGCAGGGCCAGGTCTTCATCGGCATCAACACCAACCGCCGCCTGCTGGTGAATGCCGCCGGCCGCGCGCTGATCAAGACCGGTCAGAGCTGCAACATCGCGGTGCCGCTCACCGCGGTCCAATATGGCAGCGCCGGCACCGTGGTGCAGGTGGTCAAGCGTGACCGCGTCGAGACGCGGCGGGTCGAGGTCGGGCTGATGAGTGGCGGGCAGATCGAAGTCCGCGACGGCCTCAGTGAAGGCGACGACGTCGTCGCCCGCGCCGGCGCGCTGCTGCGTGAGGGTGATCCGGTGCGGCCGGTCGCTGAAGCGGCGAATGTGAAATAGGCTCGACGCTGACGGCTGCTTAATCAACACTCGTCATTGCCGGGCTTGACCCGGCAATCCATCCGCTTCGAAATGACCTATTGGGTTTACATTCTCGCGAGCAAGCCCGGCGGAACGCTCTATGTGGGCGTCACGAACGATCTGATTCGGCGCGTCTACGAGCATCGCGAAGGCTTGGCGGAAAGCTTCACCAAGCGCTACGGCGTCAAAACGCTGGTCTATTTCGAACCGCACGCGACGATAGAAGCCGCGCTTCAGCGCGAGAAGAATATCAAGCACTGGTCGCGCGAGTGGAAGGTCGACCTTATCGTCGCGAGCAACCCGGATTGGCGCGATTTGTATGATGAAATCGTCCGCTGACGCGGACGATGGATCGCCGGGTCAAGCCCGGCGATGACGAGCTGTAATTAACCGCCCGTCGCATCCGCCGTCGCAAACCGGATATCCTCCAGCAGCGAGGACGACACCGACGGCACCTGCCCGCCTTCCGAGGCGCGGGAGATCGCGATGCGGGTCTGGTTGAAGACGGCTTCGGCGTTGGCGCCGGGCTTGTCCAGGTGAGTGAGCAGCTCGCCCACCAGCACGCTGTGCTCGCCACTGGAATCGTCCGCCACCTGGCCCGGCGTCGCAGACGAGAGGATCAGCGCGTTGTCGGGCGCGGCGATCGGCGCCAGGCCATGGCTGAAGGAGCGGAAGCGGCGCTCATAGGGGTTGCGCCTCGAGGCATCGACCACGACGAGTTTCGCGCGGGCGCCCTGCTGCTTCATGACATCGAGCACGGCTTCGATGCTGACGCCCTCGTGGCGCACATCGCGTTCCTTCCAGATCGTGGCATCGACCGGGATCATGTAGCTCTCGCGGCCGACCTGCACGCCATAACCGCCGAAGAACAGCATCACGACCGAGTCGGAGCGGATCTTGCCGCGCAGGCGATCGACCGCGCGGACCATGTCGTCGCGGGTGGCGTCCTCGACCACCTCGACGTCGAAGCCGTCGTGGCGGAGCGAAGCGGACAGCGCACGCGCGTCATTGATCGGCTGCGCCAGCGGCGCGCTGGCGTCGGGATAATGGCCGTTGCCGATGATCAACGCGACGCGGGAAACCTTCTTGGAAGCGGACGAGCCGAGATCCGTGCCGACCGCCCTGGCCGCATCCACCGCGCGCAGGTTCAGCGCCGCATGCGCGCCAATCGCCAGCGACACCGTCGCGGCCACACCGGCGACGATCGCGAGCGTCCGGCGGGAGATAGGGAGCTGCGGTACTCTCATCACGGTTATTCCTGCTCGTTGTTCAGGACGCGTCCGATTAGTCGCGCCAGTCATTCCGAGGTTTGCGGGATTGGCGAAGCGTGTGTCGCTAAATTGCGATCAATTTGCGGCACCGCAACAAACAAACCCTTAACCGCTCCAGCCCGCCACGGCAATACGGAACTCTCCGACGGGATTAAGTATTTGAAAAATCTGATTAATTTTGTCGCCCTAACGAACGGTTTACCCTATTCCCGTCACCGTTGCGGCGATCTTGGCGTCAAAAGGCCGCTCTCCGCTGTGATGGCAGTCACATTTGTGTTTCCCAACCCTTCATGCCAATTTTCATGACAGTTTTCCTGGCACTTGCTGGTTCGGGGTGGAACGCTGGCGACCAATTGTCGCGATCGTCCGAGGCCGGCGGCGACTTTCGGCACAGGGTTCGGGCGAAAGAAACGTCATGGGTTTTCAGTATTTCGCCGGTGCCGCCATCCGCGCACTGACAGCCGACAAGCGCGGCCCGTCGCTCTACGACCTCTGCGACCCCCTGCTGTTGAACGGATGCGGCGGCGACGCCCATCTCGCCAAATTCTACAAGACCGCACTCGGCAACCCGGCGCTCCGCGCCCTGCTCCGCCGCGCCGGCCTGCCGGAACTCTCCGACCCCTCCCGAATGCAGCCGCTGCGCGAGGCGCTGATCCGGGCCCGCGACGACGAGACGCCGGACTGGGACGCGATCGGCAGGCCGGTCGCCGACCTCCTCGACAGCATTGAGCTCTCGCATCCGAAACCGCAGCCGCTGGCGCCGAACGGCGCCGCCCCAGGGCTGGGCGAAATCGAGCGCACGATCCGCACCTGCGCGGGCCATCTGCTGGGCTCGTTCCGCAAAAACGGTTTCATCCCGACCTATGCCGCCTTCAACCTGATCGGCGATCCCGATCTGCGCGGCCGCGAGTTCCTGATGGCGCTGACGGGGCTGAATGCGCGCGGCTACAAGAACTCGACATTGCTGTTCAATCTGGCGCGCGTCTTCATTGCGCGCTCCAAGGCCCGCGACATCATCAACCCGCCCTGGCAGGGCATTGCCGAACCGATGTGGCAGCCGATGCAGATCCGCCACCGCTCGGCCTATTACGATGCGTTCTTCACCGAGGCGCTGTTTTCCTGGCTGGAGACGGGACTGGCGTCGACGGCGGAGACCACTGAGGCGCGCAAGGTGATCGCGGAGCTGGTCGAGTTCTGCATCTCCATCAGCCGCGAGGAAGTGCGCTCGCATGACGGCAGCCCCGTCAACGTGATCACGGCGCTGGCGCCGCCGCCGCATCCGCGCTTCTCCCGCTTCTTCACCCAGATCAAGCAGGACCTCGGCTTCGGCATCTATGTGCCGGATTGCGACACCACCGCCTGCTCGTTCTCGGCGGCAACACAGGCCGGCTCGACCGATCCGATCCTCGACCAGCCGCTGCTCGACTTCTATGCCGGCTATCAGGTGCGCGAGGGAGCCAACGAGCCTGTCGTGACGGTGCCGCTCAACGACAATATCGATTTCGAGGGCGGCGTTGCGACCTGGATCGACAATCTCAAGGGCGAGCGGCCCTATGGCAACGACCTCGACCCGACGCTCAATCTCGACATTCTCGAAGTGTCCTTCCGCAACCTGAAGCGCTGGAAGATTCTGGAGACGCCGTCGCGGCTGGAGACCGTTCACCGCATCATCGGCTTCCAGCGGAAGCTCGCCGAAAGCGGCGCCTTCGCCAATCCGCGCTCGCATATCTATTATCTGCCGGAGCTCTACTGCGCCTATTTCGGCCGCTGCTATGCCGCCTTCATCGCGCTGCCGTCAGCCGCGCGCGCGGCGATCGACCCGGCCGGCGCGTTTGAGGTGATCCGCGCCCGCGTGCTTGGCTATGTGCAGACTGAGCTGATCGCCTGCGAGATGAACCCGTTCGATGCGGCGCTGGCGCTGATCGCGCTCGGGCATCTAGGGGCGGATGCCGCGACCTATACGCCGGCGCTCCATTGCATCATCGCCCATCTCGGCGAAGGCGGCCGCCACGGGCCGTTCCGTGCCTATGAATGGAACAAGATGAAGACCCCGACGCGTATCCTGGTCGGCGGCCCTGAGGTGACGTCCGCCTTCGTGCTGATGGGGCTGTCGCTGGCGCGGCGGGGGATGATGGGCGCGCACTAATTATTCGCTTTCGTCCTGGCGAAAGCCAGGACGACAGGAGATATCGGATCAAGCGGTGGTTATCGCGTTAAGTTGACGATGCATGAGACCAGCCGGCGGCTAGCCCCATCGCCGAATCCATTCCACAATCGGAACATTCTTCGATCGATACAAGTTTGGCTTTTTGCATGATCCGATCCTCCGCCACCGCCGTCCTGCTTCTCATGCTGCCATCGCTCGCGCTCGCGGCCGATATCACCGGCGTGCCGAAAATCCGCGAGGGCGACACTGTGACGATCGGCTCAACCCATATCCGGCTAGGCGGCATCGACGCACCTTCGACCGACCAGCTTTGCCTCAACCCGAAGGGCGAGCGCTGGACCTGCGGGGTTGCCGCGCGCGACGAGCTGATCAAGCATTTCGGCAACAAGACGTGGACCTGCCATGCCCGTTCCGTCGACCGACGCGGCCGCACCGTGGCGCGTTGCGAGGTCGATGGCGAGGACATCCAGAAATGGATGGTGGCGAATGGCTGGGCGCTGGCCTACACCCGCGTCTCGCATGACTATGAGTCTGACGAGAAGGCCGCGCGCGAAGCAAAAGCCGGCATGTGGCAGGGCGCCTTCTTCGCGCCATGGGACTGGCGCGTGCGCAACAAGAAGACCACGATCCTCGGCGCGACCAAGCCGCCGGAGAATGCCAGCGCGATCCTGCTCGCTTCGGCTTCCGGCGAAGTCGCGCCCTCGCCCGACTGCACCATCAAGGGCAACGTCAACGGTTCCGGCGAATGCATCTATCACAAGCCGACCAGCCGCTGGTACGCGCAGATCAAGATGAAGATCAGCAAGGGCACGCGCTGGTTCTGCTCTGTCGAGGAAGCCGAAGCCGCCGGCTGCCGCGAGACACGGCGGTAGTAACGGGCCGCCTCAGAGCTCCACGGACCGCATCGGTGCAGGCGCACCGGGCCGATCAGGCTGAATGATGCTTGCAAGCCCGAAGTTTGCACTTACCAATTTCGGTGCGCGCACGAATACGACGCCGCAAAGGGTAGCCCGCCTCCACACCACGCGACAGGCAAACGTCCTGTGAAAACCGCCGAACGACAGATCAAACCCGCCGGCGAAGATGTAGTAGGGCGTGGAAATACGGGCACCAAAGGCACTGATGTCCCGCACTATACAAGGATGGTGCTTACCAATTCCATCGAAGGAAAGCAGTGCAGGAAAATTGATGACTTCGCGCGGCAGGGCGCGACGTTCCGCTGATCTTTGGATCATGACGAGAACTCCCCGAAAGCTTCATTGCTTCAGTTCCAGGTCCCGCCGAACCTCGCGGTGAGATAAACTTGTAGCGGTTGCGCCAACAAGCAGTATGGCTGTCTAATTAAAGTTGGATCGAATTTTCTGGTTAACGAGCAAATGGACGGTGACACAATCTCAACTATATGCACGAAGCCGCGCACATCGGTCCTTTCCGGACGCCTGAACAGATGACCGACGATCCTCACCACGACACGCATGGCCACGCCCATCACCACGCCCGCCTCGAGCGCGTGCTGCTGACGCTGCTTGCGGTCGTGCTCGTCTATACGGCGATCGCCTATCTTCTGCTGCCGGCGATCTGGACGCATTATGAGCACCAGAAGGGGCTGGCGGCGCTGCCGATGGTGACGCGCACCAAGCAGGGCATTCCCGGCGATCCCATCAATGTCGGACTGATCGGCAACGAGAAGGAAGTATTGTGCGCGATGAACGCGGCGAAATGGTATCCGGCCGATCCCGTGACGTTCAGATCGTCGATTGAAATCGCAGGCTCCGTGCTGCTCGACCGCGCCTATCCCGATGCGCCCGTCAGCCCCCTGTTCTATCTCGGCCGCCGCGAGGATCTGGCCTTCGAGAAGCCCGCAGGCAAAAGCGCCGACCGCCGTCATCACGTGCGCTTCTGGAAGGTGCTCGACAAGGGCGAGGAACAGCGGCCGGTCTGGCTCGGCTCCGTCACCTTCGACAAGGGCGTCGGCGTCAGCCATTTCACCGGCGCCATCACCCATCACATCGATGCCGATGTTGACGCCGAGCGCGACGGACTGGTGAAGGACATCGAGGACGTGGGCATGGCGACCGCCAAATATCAGGTGACCGGCGTCGGTCCCACGCTGACCGGCCGCAATGGCGGCGGCGATCCCTATTACACCGATGGCGAGGTCTGGATCCTGCGGCTCGTTCCCGATTGCCAGAAGCAGACCGGCCCGATCGCCGAGCTGCCGAGCCCGCCCGCCACCGAGCTGAAAGATCAGATCTGGCATGAGATCACGACAGCGATAGGAAAATAGGCCCGCCTCAAGCTTGATATTTGGCGGTATAAACTGCATCCATGGCGGGCAATGAAAAGTAAGGAACAGCAGCGATGACCGTTCGCGCGGGCCGTGAGATCCTGGCCCTCCCCGGCCCCACCAACATGCCCGACGAAGTGCTGCAGGCGATGCATCGCCCGGCGCTCGACATTTATTCCCGCGAGATGACGGATCTCTCCGACGGGTTGCATCGCGATCTGTCCAATCTGTTCGCGACCAGGAACAAATCCTACATCTACATCTCCAACGGCCATGGCGCCTGGGAGGGCGCGCTGTCCAACGTGCTGTCGCGCGGCGACAAGGTGCTGGTGCTGGAGAGCGGCCGGTTCGCGGTCGGCTGGGGCAACGCCGCAACCCTGATGGGCGCCGAGGTCGAGGTGCTCAAGGGCGACTGGCGCCGCGCGGTGCGGGTCGAGGAAGTCGCGGAGCGGCTGCGGCAGGACAAGACGCACGAGATCAAGGCCGTTCTGGTCGCGCAGGTCGACACGGCTTCGGGCGTCTGCAACGACATCGAAGGCATCGGCAAAGCGATCCGCGCGACCGGCCATCCGGCGCTGTACATGGTCGACGCGGTGGCGTCGCTCGGCTGCATGCCGTTCGAGATGGACAAATGGGGCATCGACGTCGCGATGTCCGGCTCGCAGAAAGGCCTGATGACCCCGCCCGGCCTCGGCTTTGTCGCAGCCAGCGATCGCGCGCAGGCCGTGCACAAGAAGGCCAATATGCGCACGCCCTATTGGGACTGGACCGAGCGCGAGGGCACCGAGCACTATCGCCGCTATGCCGGCACCGCGCCGGTGCATCTGTTGTTCGCGCTGCGCAGGGCGATCGACATGCTGCTCGATGAAGGCCTGGAGCACGTGTTCCTGCGCCACCGGCTGCTCGCCGAAGCGGTGCGGCGCGCGGTCGCGGTCTGGGCCGAAGGCCAGACGCTTGGCTTCAACATCGACGAAGCCTCGGAACGCTCCGATACCGTGACGACCGTGACGATGGCCAACGGCCACGATCCGGCAAAACTGCAGCGCTACTGCACCGAGAAATGCGGTGTGGTGCTCGGCACCGGCATCGGCGATTTGCAGGGCAAGGCGTTCCGCATCGCCCATATGGGCCATGTCAACGCCGCGATGATCCTGGGAACCCTCGGCGTCGTCGAGGTCGGCCTCAACGCGCTGAAAATGCCGCATGGCAAGGGCGGCATGGAAGCCGCCGTGTCGTATCTCGGCGAAAGTGTGAGTGCGTAGAGCGGATAAATTCAGGTTACGCTGGCGCAGCGGTGACGGTGCACCTCTCCCCTTGTGGGAGAGGTCGGATCGCATCGAAGATGCGATCCGGGTGAGGGGTCTGTCTCCGCGCATGACTCTTCCAATCGAGTTCGCGGAGAGAACCCCTCATCCGTCGCGGACTACGCATAGCCGATGCAAAGCATCGGCGTCTTACTTGAGAACGGCGGCCGAAGGCCGCCTATGGCCACCTTCTCCCACAAGGGGAGAAGGAAGATCGACTATTGACGCCTTTCCGTCGCCCCGTTGTTCGTGCTTATATTGATCCACTGATAAATAGCAGGCCGAACAACGGCGCGCAGGCGTACCCCATGGCGGGTGCGCCGGATTGGGGAGGGGTGTGAGTGGCGTCGGTTGAATTGCGCGGCCTGACCAAGCGGTTCGGGGCGCTTAGCGTTGTCGATGACGTCTCGCTCCGGATCGATCATGGACAACTCGTCTGCCTGCTCGGCCCCTCCGGCTGCGGCAAGACCACGACATTGCGGCTGATCGCCGGCTTCCTCGAGCCGAGCTCCGGCGAAATCCATGTCGGCAACCGCGTCGTGTCCTCGCCGGCCAAGACCGTGCCGCCCGAAAACCGCAAGATGTCGATGATTTTCCAGAGCTACGCGCTCTGGCCGCACATGACTGTCGCCGAAAACATCGTCTATGGTCTGCGCCTGCGCAAGCTCGACCGCGACACCATCGCCAAGAAGCTCGCGGCCATCCTCGGCACCACAAAACTTGAGCCGTTGGCGCAGCGCTATCCGGGCGAGCTCTCCGGCGGCCAGCAGCAGCGCGTGGCGCTGGCGCGCGCGCTGATCGTCGAGCCCGAGACGCTGCTGCTCGACGAGCCACTCTCCAACCTCGACGCCAATTTGCGCGAGGAGATGCGCTTCGAAATCCGCAGGCTACATGACCAATACCGCTACACCACCGTCTATGTGACCCACGACCAGTCGGAGGCGATGACGACGGCCGATCTGATCGCGGTCATGAACGCCGGCAGGATCGATCAGCTCGGTACGCCCGAAGACATCTACGACCGGCCACAATCGGAATTCGTGGCGCGCTTCATCGGCGCCAGCAATGTCATCAAGGGCACAGCTCGCGATGAGAACCATGTCGACTTTGCCGGCACGACCTTGCAGGTGGTCGGCGCCAAGCTGGCGGCTGGCGCGACGGCGCCGGTCGCGATCCGCCAGCATGATATCCCGTTGTCGACTCAGGCACCAAGCAATCCGCAGAATGCGCTGAAAGCGCGCGTGACGCGCCAGGTGTTCCTGGGCGCGACCCGCGACTATCTGGTCGAGGTCGCCGACGGCACGACGCTGCGCGTCGTCACTGCACCGGACAACATAGTGCCGGAAGGAGACGAAGTCTGGCTCACGCTGCCGCCTGACCGCTGCCGGGCCTTGAGCCGCTAATGACAAAATGGAGCGCGCGATGAAAAAGCATTCCCTTTCACGGCGCTCGGTTTTGAAAGGAACGGGCGCACTCGCGCTCGGCGCGGTGTTCGCCTCGCCATCGCGTGCCGCGGCGCCGCCGGCGGAAGCGATCACGCCGCAGCTCATCGAGGCCGCGAAGAAGGAAGGCAAGGTCGTGCTCTATTCGGCATTGGACCTGCCAGTGGGGGAAAAGCTCGGCAAGGCGTTCGAGGCGGCCTATCCCGGCGTCCAGATCCAGATCGAGCGCTCCGGCTCGGAGCGGCTGTTCCAGCGCATCGCGCAGGAGCACGACGCCAACATTCACGCCTGCGACGTGGTCACCTCCGCCGACGCCTCTCACTTCATCCCCTGGAAGCGAGACGGCCGGCTGATGCCCTTCGTCTCCGAGGATATCGCCCGATATTTCCCGGAACCATATCGCGATCCCGACGGCCTGTTCGCGACCTCACACATCTGGCTGTGCTCGATCGCCTACAACACCAGCCTCGTGAAGCCGGAAGATGCGCCAAAGAGCTACGCGGACCTGCTCGATCCCAAATGGGCGGGCAAGATGGTGAAGGGACATCCGGCCTATAGCGGCACGATCATGACCGCGACCTTCCAGCTCGCGCGCGACCTCGGTTGGGAATATTTCGAGAAGCTTTCCAAGCAACGCGTGATGCAGGTGCAGTCCTCGACCGACCCGCCGAAGAAGCTCGCGCTCGGCGAGCGCGCTGTGATGGCCGACGGCAACGAGTACGGCGTGCTGATGTTGAAGGAGGCGAGCCAGCCGGTCGAGCCGATCTATCCGACGGAGGGTACGCCAACCATCTCCGGCCCGACCGGCATCTTTGCCGACGCGCCGCATCCGAACGCCGCAAAGCTGTTCCAGGCCTGGCTGCACACCCGCGAGACCCAGCAATTCTTCATGGACTTCACCGCGCAACATTCGGTCCACCCGCAGGTCACCTCAAAGCCGGGACGTCGGAAACTGTCCGACATCAAGCTGATGAAGGAGGATCCGGCCGGCGTGGAAGCCTCGAGCGAGGAGATCAAGACGCGCTATGCGAAGCTGTTTCGGGTGTGATGATGTTCACGACTGGTCAGGCCGCCCGCTTCCTTACCTCGCCCCGCTTGCGGGGAGAGGCACAGGCCGCCTTTGGCGGCCGTCCTCAGAAACGCCGAAGCTTCGCTTCGGCTATGTCGCATCGCAGATGCGATCCGGGTGAGGGGGAGTTTCCGCGTATGTCGCTGTCAGAATTTGTTGAGACAGCCCCTCACCCCAACCCTCTCCCCGCATCCACCTTCGCCAGAAGGCGGGCTTCGGCGGACAAGAGGGCGGGGCGAGGGGGCGCAGCGGCGTCTATGGATACAGCATGACTCTCACCACAACTTCCTCTCCCCCCAAATCCCGCATCGACTGGACGGCGCCCGTCCTGTGGCTCTTCGCCGTCGTCCTCGTCGCGCTGATCGCATTGCCGCTGTCGTGGCTCGCGGTCTACAGTTTCACCGACAAGGCGCGGCATCCGACGCTGCAGAACTTCGTTACGCTGTTTTCCGACCCCGACTTCCTCGATCCCCTGCTCACCACGGCGATCATCGCGGTGACATCGGCCGTGATCTGTTGCGTCGTCGCGGCACCCATCAGCTGGCTGGTGTCACGCACGGACATGCCAGCGCGGCAGACCATTCGCGCGCTGGTGACGGCGTCCTTCGTGACGCCGCCGTTCCTTGGCGCGGTGGCGTGGGAGCTGCTCGCGGCGCCCAACAGCGGCCTGCTCAACCAGCTTTATCGCCTCCTCACGGCAGCCCAATCCGACAGCTATCTCTTCAACATCTATTCCATGGGCGGGATCATTTTCGTGATCTCCTGCTACACGTTTCCCTTCGTGTTCGTGCTGGTCGCCAACGCGCTCGACACCATGCCGGGCGAACTGGAAGACGCCTCCGCCATCCTCGGCGCCAAGGCCTGGACCACGGCGCGGCGCGTCACCATTCCGCTCGCCTTGCCGGCACTCGTCGCAGGCTCGCTGATCGCCTTTCTGCAGGCGATGACGCTGTTCGGTTCGCCCGCGATCCTCGCATTGCCGGCGGGCTTCCACACCATGACCACGAAAATCTGGAGCCTGTTCCAGTATCCACCGAAGCTCGAGCTTGCCGCCGCTGCCGCGGTGCCGCTGCTCATCCTCACCATCCTGCTGTTGCAGGCGCAGAAATTCATTCTCGGCCGTCGCAGCTATTCGGTGGTCGGCGGCAAATATGGCGCGCCGCGGCGCGTGGAGATGGGAGGCTGGCGCTGGGTGGCGTTCGCCTTCTGCCTGCTGGCACTGATGGCCCCGGTGTTCCTGCCCTATTTCGCGCTGCTCAATGCCGCGCTCTCACCGAACGCCACGACGCTGGCGACGCCGTCCACGCTGACGCTGCACAACATCGTCTTCGTCTTCACCGAGCTCTCCTCCACCGCTCTCGTGCTGAAGAACACCGTGATCCTGGGCACGGCGACCGCGACCATCGGCACCGTGCTCGCGCTCGTCATCGCCTACGTCACGACGCGCAAGGCCATCGCTGGTTCCCGCGTGCTCGGCTTTCTCGCCACTGCTCCCGTGGCGATCCCCGGCATCGTGCTCGGCGTCGGGCTGTTCCTGAGCTACACGCGGCCGCCGCTCGTGCTCTATGGCACGCTGTGGATCCTCCTGCTCGCCTTCCTCACCATCAACCTGCCCTCGGCCTATCAGCAATTGCAGGCGGCGTTCGCAACCATTCATCCCGAATTGGAAGACGCCAGCCGCATCCTCGGCGCCACGCGGCTGCAATCCCTGATCCGGATTACCGCTCCCCTGCTCCGCACCGGCGTGATCGCGACCTGGTGCTTCATTTTCATCGGGGTGATGCGCGAACTTTCGGCCGCCATCGTCCTGTTCACCTCACAGACAAAAGTGCTTTCGGTCCTGATCTACGACCTCAACGAAAGCGGCGACCTCGCTGCGATCTCCGTGCTGGGGATCGCGATGCTGGTGATCACTTTCGCGGTGGTGCTCGCCGTGAACCGCATCCCGATGTTCGGGGCGAATGGGCGGTAGCGTCCGCTGTATCCTCGTCATTGCGAGGAGCAAAGCGACGAAGCAATCCAGACTGCCGACGCGGATAAATCGCTGGATTGCTTCGCTTCGCTCGCAATGACGAGGGACTGGCAATCTGCCCGTTCGTCCCGATATAACGCGGCAGCCCTTAGCACCAAGACGAGGTCCGCGTGACAGAAGCCGCCACCACAAAATCCGCATCCCAGGCCCCCGTCGCGCCGCGCCGGCCACATTCGTTTACGACGCATGGCATCACGGTGACGGATGATTATGCCTGGCTGAAGGATGCGAACTGGCAGGAGGTGCTGCACGAACCCGCTGTGCTCGATCCGGACATCCGCAGCTATCTGGAAGCGGAAAATACCTACACCGAGAGCCTGCTCGGCCACACCGCGCCGCTGCAGAAAAAGCTGGTCGCGGAAATGCGTGGCCGCATCAAGGAGGACGATTCCAGCGTGCCGTCACCCGACGGTAACTACGCCTATTTCCGCAAATTCCGCGAAGGCGGGCAGCATGAGATGTTCGGCCGCATGCCGCGCAATGGCGGGGCGGAGGAGATCGTGCTCGACGGCGATCAGCTTGCGGCAGCCAGCGAATATTTCAGGTTCGGCGGCAGCCGGCATTCGCCTGACCACAAGCTGCATGCCTGGAGCGCCGACACCAAGGGCTCGGAATATTTCTGCGTGCGCGTACGCGATTGGGCGACGGGCAAGGATTTCGATGATCTCGTCGAGGAAACCGACGGCGGCGTGGTCTGGGCCAAGGACGGCAACAGCTTCTTCTACGTCAAGCTCGACGACAACCATCGCCCGATGCAGGTGTGGCGGCATCGCCTCGGCACCAAGCAGGCGGACGACATCCTGGTCTATGAGGAGAAGGATTCCGGCTGGTTCACGCATCTGCACGAATCCACCAGCGGGCGTTTCTGCGTGATCGCGGGCGGCGATCACGAAACATCCGAGCAGCGCCTGATCGACCTTGCCAATCCCGATGCGCCGCCACGCCTGATCGCGGCGCGGGAAGAGGGTGTGCAATATGTTACCGCCGATCGCGGCGATGAACTCTATATCCTCACCAATGTCGACAAGGCGATCGACTTCAAGATCGTCACCGCGCCGCTCGCTTCGCCCGAGCGCAAGAACTGGCGCGACCTGATCCCGCATCGTGCCGGCATCTACGTGCTCGAACACGATCTTTATGCGAACCATCTGGTGCGGCTGGAGCGCGCCAATGCGCTGGCCTCGATCATCATCCGCGACCTCAGGACCGGCGAGGAGCACCCGATCGCCTTCGACGAGGCCGCCTATTCGCTCGACATCATGGGCTCCTACGAGTTCGACACGACGAACCTGCGCTTCTCCTATTCGTCGATGACGACGCCGTCGGAAGTCTATGATTACGACATGAAGACGCGCTCGCGTACCTTGCGCAAGCGGCAGGAAATTCCCTCCGGCCACAATCCGGCCGATTACGTCACCACGCGCATCATGGCCAAGTCCCACGATGGCGCCGAGGTGCCGGTTTCGATCCTGCATCGCCGCGATTTCGTCCGTGACGGCAAGGCGCCGCTCCTGCTCTATGGCTATGGCTCCTATGGCATGGCGATGCCGGCCTCGTTCAATGCCAACCGCCTGTCGCTGGTCGATCGCGGCTTCGTCTATGCCATCGCGCATATCCGCGGCGGCACCGACAAGGGCTGGAGCTGGTATCTCGACGGCAAGCGCGAGAAGAAGACCAACAGCTTTGATGATTTTGCGGCCAGCGCTCGCGCGCTGATCGAGAGCAAATATACCGGCAGCAAGCGAATCGTCGGCCATGGCGGCAGCGCCGGCGGCATGCTGATGGGCGCGGTCGCCAACCGCGCCGGCGAATTGTTTGCCGGCATCGTCGCCGAAGTGCCGTTCGTCGACGTGCTCAACACCATGCTCGACGATTCCCTGCCGCTGACGCCGCCGGAATGGCCGGAATGGGGCAACCCGATCGCGAGCGAGAAGGACTTCCGCACCATCCTGTCCTATTCGCCCTACGACAATGTCGCCGCCAAGGATTATCCGGCGATCCTCGCGATGGGCGGGTTGACCGATCCGCGTGTCACCTATTGGGAGCCGGCGAAATGGATCGCGCGGCTGCGCGCCACCATGAGCGGCGGCGGCCCGGTGCTGCTGCGCACCAACATGGGTGCCGGCCATGGCGGCGCGTCGGGACGATTCAACCGCCTCGACGAAGTCGCGATCGTCTATGCATTCGCGCTGTGGGCAACGGGAATGGCGGAAGCGTAACGGCCCGGCTCAGGGATACCAGGCAATCAAGGCTTGAAGCCTGATATCCCTGAGCACCGGCAGGACGAAGGTTTGCCGCAGGCCCGCCTTTGCCGCAGCCCGCGCGGCGATCGAGGATTCCTGCGTCAGGTCTGCTCCAATCACCGGCACGGCGGAGGCGAAGGCCTGTCCCAGCGTCCCTTCGCCCTTGCCGACCGTCTTGCCGGAAAAAATGGCGTCGAGATTGGCGCCGCTGCTGCAATAGCCAGAGTGGAAGGAGAGCGTGCCGTCCGATGAATCCGGCTGCCAGATTTCGCATCGCCGCGCGATCGGCGTGCTCGATGCCGAGAGGAACGAAATGACCCAGGTCTCATCGCCGCCGTTCGTATAGGGGATCGCCAACCCGAAATTCATTCCGGCCCTGGCGGCATCCGCCGCCCTGAGAAACTGTCGAGCCTCGCCGATATCCTTGATGAGAACGGGACCATCCGCTTTCCAGGCTCTCCCGGGCAATCCATAGCCGCGCAGGAACGTCGTGTGCCGGGAGTTGAATTCGAAATCCTTCGCCGCCCCGTAGTATCCGTCGAGCAGCGTCATCTCGTGCGAAAGCTCGGCCTTGTTATGCCAAAGCTCGATCGCCCCGACATCGTCGTCGGCGTCGCTGCCGCACAACAGCCCCATCACGGCTTTGATGCCGGTGCCGGCAAAGAGAGGAATGGCGACGGCGCAGGATAGCCCGAACTGCCTGGCCTCGTCGGCGCGCCTGAAATAGGAATCGGCGAAATTGGTCAGGATGACGGGATGACCGGCCGCCCACGCTTTTCCGGGCAAGCCATCGTCGCGGGCGAACATGGCAAGCTCGCTGATTTCCCGGAACTCATCGAGACTGTCATGGTAGATGCCATCGGCAAATTCGAGCGACGTACCGGCGTCATTGGGTGTCCAGATCTCGACGGCACGAATGAAAGACTGCATGACGTATAGCCTTTTCACCTCACCCGGCCCTTTCATCTTCTGCGATGCGGCAGAGAAAGGCGCGCTCAAATTCTGAGCAACAGAGATCAACAATCAGGCCGCGCCACAGAAGGGAGACCAGCATGCCGCGCTACACCAAGAAGGACTTCCCGGTCTGGAACATCCGCCGCTTGCTCGAGCCGGGCCCGATCGTTCTTGTCAGCTCCGCCCACAAGAACGAGACCAACATCATGACCATGGGCTGGCACATGGTGATGGAATTTTCGCCCTCGCTCGTCACCTGCCTGATCTCGTCCGGTAACCACAGCTTCGAGTTGGTCCGCCAAAGCCGACAATGCGTGATCAACATTCCGACCGCCGACATTGCGGAGACGGTGGTGAAGATCGGCAACTGCTCGGGGCGCGATACCGACAAATTCGCCGAGTTCGGCCTGACACCGAAGCCCGGCACGCATGTCCGCGCGCCCCTGATCGAGGAATGCTACGCCAATTTCGAATGCACGCTGTCGGACGCGAGCTGGGTGACCAAGCACAATGTATTCGTGTTCGAGGTGGTGAAGGCGCATGCGGCGACCTCGCCCAAACTGCCGAAGACGATCCACTATCGCGGCGACGGCGAGTTCATGATTTCCGGCGAGGAGACAAGGAAGTGGCGGAAGCTGTTTCGGCCGGGGATGCTGTGAGGGTGCCCCCCGGGGCGTTACAGCGCCGCAATCGCGGACAGGACCTCCGGCGGGACGTTGTGGTTGAATTCGTAGAAGTGCCCTTCGTCGATGCCGTGCTGGGCGAGCAAAGCGCCGTAGGCTTGGATCTCGGAGGCTTTCGCGCAGTCGATTTCGCCAGCCATCGGCATGACGGGTTTCCCCGCCGAGCCATAGTCTGCGAGACCGGTGGGCATCGACGACGCCGGCGTGCCGCCGTGGATATCGACCGGATTGCCGTGACGGTCGCGCGCGCGCCAATAGGTCTGCGGATAGACTTTGTCGCTTGCCGCAAAGAACTTCGAAAACGGGATCCCCGGCTTACTCGCTGGATAGGTGGAGCCGGAGGTGGTGCCGAAGACGAAGGGGCGGCCGGAGCGGGCCGCCGCATCCTTGATGGTCTTGCAGAAACTCTGCGCGAGAGCCGCGGTGTCGACATCGGTCCGTTGCCAATCATTAACGCCGTCATCGTCGTCCGACTCGGGGTCCACGATATAGCCGTCGAGACCGGCGGGAATAAGCACGCTAGCAACGAAATCCGCCTGATTGGGCGCGCTGTAGTTCGGCGGCGAGTCAGTCGGCACGACCGCGGGCCAGCGCCAGCCATAAACCTCGATGTTAAGGGCGTGAAACGCTGCAATGGAGTCCTTCAGCAGTGGCGAACTGGTGCGGATGCAAACCACGTTCGCCTTGATCATATGCGCGGCCTGCGCCAGCGAGTTCTGCTCGGCCGGAGTATCCATGCTCACGGCCCAAAGTATCTTGCTCGAAAGCGGCATCTGGCAATCTCCTGAAAATATATCTTCAATTATTAGTTGTAAAATTAGAAAAAGGCAATTGCATTCCGGTTCGATTGCGTGACATGCGGCGAGCTACCGTCCCTTCGCCTTACGCCACACGGCAAAATCCTTCAGCGTCTGCTCGTCCGTTGCGGGATAAAGGCCGACGATACTGCGGCCCTTGCCGACTTCCTCCGCGACGAAATCCTCGAACGCCGTCATCTCGAAGGTCTCGTCGGCGATCTCGGAGGCCAAGTGCGCGGGGATGACGATGACGCCGTCGCTGTCGCCCAGGATCACGTCGCCGGGGAACACCGGCGCGTCGCCGCAGCCGATCGGAACGTTGATCTCGATGGCGTGATGCAGCGTCAGGTTGGTCGGTGCGCTGGGGCGGTGGTGGAAGGCGGGGAAGCCGAGTCTCGCGATCTCGGCCGCGTCGCGAAAGCCGCCATCGGTGACGACGCCGGCGCAGCCGCGCTTCATCAGCCGCGTCACCAGGATCGCGCCGGCCGACGCTGCGCGCGCGTCCTTGCGCGAGTCCATCACCAGCACGCTGCCGGGCGGGCAATCCTCGATCGCCTTGCGCTGCGGATGGGAGCGGTCGCGGAACACGTCGATCTTGTTGAGGTCCTCGCGCGCCGGCATGTAGCGCAAGGTGAAGGCCTCGCCGACCATGGTCGGCTGGTCGGGGCCGAGCGGATGCACATCCTGAATGCACTGGATACGGAAGCCGCGCTTGAAGAGTGCGGTGGCGACCGTGGCGGTCGAGACGGTCTTGAGCTTGTTGCGGGTGGTTTCGCTGAGTTTGGACATTGTTCTCTCCGTTCATCATTCCGGGATGCGCCGGAACGGCGCAAGCCCGGAATCCATACTCCTGATGGTGGTTATGGATTCCGGGCCCATCGCTTCGCGATGTCCCGGAATGACAGTGTGAATCAATAAATCGCGGGTTCATCGACCGGCTTGCCGAAACCGGTTTCGAGGAAGTCGAAGTCGCAGCCTTCATTGGCCTGCTTGATGTGTTTGGAGAACATCCAGCCATAGCCGCGCTCGAAGCGGCGCTCGGGCTGCTTCCAGGCGGTGCGGCGCTTGGCGAGTTCCGCCTCGTCGACATCGAGATTGATGGTGCGCGCGGCGACATCGAGCGTGATCTTGTCGCCGTTCTTCACCAATGCCAGCGGGCCGCCGATATAGGACTCCGGCGAGACATGCAGGATGCAGGCGCCATAGCTGGTGCCGCTCATGCGCGCATCCGACAGCCGCACCATGTCGCGCACGCCCTGCTTCACGAGCTTGGTCGGGATCGGCAGCATGCCCCATTCCGGCATGCCCGGCCCACCCTGCGGCCCCGCATTGCGCAGGATCAGCACGTGGTCGGCGGTGACGTCGAGATTGGGATCGTCGATCGCCTTCTTCATCGAGGGATAATCGTCGAACACCAGCGCGGGCCCCGTATGCTTGAGGAAGCGCGGATCGCAGGCGGACGGTTTTATGACGCAGCCATCGGGCGCGAGGTTGCCTTTCAACACCGCGAGCGCACCTTCCTTGTAGATCGGGTTCTCTACCGTGCGGATCACGTCATTATCGTAGACTTCGGCGCGCGCGATGTTCTCGCCCAGGGTCTGGCCGGTGACCGTGACGCAATCCAGATGCAGGTGCTCCTTGATCCGGCTCATCAGCCCGGGCAAGCCGCCGGCATAGAAGAAATCCTCCATCAGATATTTGTCGCCGGAGGGACGGACATTGGCAATGACGGGCACCTTGCGGCTCGCCTTCTCGAAATCGTCGAGCCCGATATCCGCCCCGGCGCGGCGCGCCTGCGCGATCAAATGGATGATCGCATTGGTCGAGCAGCCCATCGCCATCGCGACCGTGATCGCGTTCTCGAAGGCCTTGCGCGTCTGGATCTGCTTCGGCGTCAGATCCTCCCACACCATCTCGACAATGCGGCGGCCGCATTCGCTCGCCATGCGGATGTGGCCGGCGTCGGCCGCGGGGATCGAGGACGCGCCCGGCAAGGTCATGCCGATCGATTCCGCGATGGCGGTCATCGTGGACGCCGTGCCCATGGTCATGCAGGTGCCGTAGCTGCGGGCAATGCCGGCTTCGACATCGACCCAGTCCTTGTCGGAAATCTTGCCGGCACGCCGCTCGTCCCAATATTTCCAGGCGTCGGAGCCGGAGCCGAGCGTCCTGCCCTTCCAGTTGCCGCGCAGCATCGGGCCGGCCGGCAGATAGATCGCGGGAATGTTCATGCTGGTTGCGCCCAAGAGCAGCGCGGGCGTGGTCTTGTCGCAGCCGCCCATCAGCACCACGCCATCGACGGGATGGCCACGCAGCAGCTCCTCGGCGTCCATCGCCAAGAGATTGCGATAGAGCATGGTGGTCGGCTTCAGGAGTGATTCCGACAACGACAGCGCCGGCAGTTCCACCGGCAGGCCGCCGGCCATCAGGATGCCGCGCTTGACGTCGTCGACCCGGCTCTTGAAGTGCATGTGGCAGGGCTGCGCTTCCGACCAGGTGTTGAGGATCGCAATCAGCGGGCGGTCCTTCCACTCCTCCGGCGCGTAGCCCATCTGCATCGCCCGCGACCGGTGGCCGAAGGCGCGGAGATCATCCGGCGCGAACCAGCGCGCGCTGCGCAGCGTTTCCGGACTCTTTCTTGCAGTTTTGTTTGTCATTTGGGCACCCGTTCCAGACCGATTGGGGTCATCTCACATGCGATCCGCAGGGGGCAAGTCCCGGCGCGCGCATGATACCGGCGGCGGCGATGTGAAATTGGGCCCCCTTGACCACTTCCGGGCTCTGTTTTGGGCTCTGTTTTGCCTGGCCTCCGGAACCTGGAACCCGGACGGATCACGTTCCCGCAGGGGCGAGATTGCGACCAAATCAAGGCTTGCGAAAGCCGCGCGATTCAGCACAATCCCTGCAACTTGCCGTTGACGAACCCACGGCAGCTCAGGGGGAAGGACCTTGGCGAAGATTCTGGTCGTCGACGACGACCCTGCCGTGCAAATGACGATCCGACTGCTGTTGGAACGGGCCGGGCACAGCGTGACGGTCGCCGGCGATGGCCAAAAGGGACTTTCAGCGTGTCAGAGCGAGGCGTTCGATCTCCTGTTTCTCGACATCTTCATGCCGGGAATGGATGGGATCGAGACCATGCGGCACATTCACCGGCAACGGCCGACAGTTCCGATCATCGTGATCTCCGGCCGTCCGCTGGTACTGGAGACAAGCCGGGAACCGGATTTCCTGGCGATGGCGATCAAGCTCGGAGCTGTCTGCAGCCTGCCGAAACCGTTCAAGCCGGCAGTCCTGCTGGAGACGGTCGAAGGGTGCCTCAACGCTCGGAAACGCAATGCTGCATCGGGCCCCTGACGGAAACGAACGCTCATCTGCTTTGCCTGATGGTGCGGACACGGAAATCGACCGTGACGCACGCGGCCCGTCGCTGACCACGCGGCTTGCGATCGCCATGATCACGCTGGTCGCGATCGCGGTATTTGCGGTCGGCTATCTCAGCTATCGCAGCCTGGAACAGACGCTGCTGCCGCGGGTGCTCGACCGCATCGAGACCCATACGAAGCTGATAGCTACCGACCTGCAATCCTACGTCCGTGGCGCCCGGGCCGACGTTGCGACCATCAGCACCTACGCCGCAGCGCACGGTATGATGCTGGCCCACCTCAACGGAGGGATCGATCCGGAGGATCACGTTTCGTGGGCGGCCTGGCGCCGACGGCTGGAGCTGCATCTTGCAGGCGACCTTGCCGTCAAACCTGGCTATTCGCAGTTCCGCTTCATCGGCGTCGAGGATGGCGGCCGCGAGCTGGTTCGCGTCGACCGTTCGGGCCCTGACGGGAGCATCCGCGTCGTACCGGAAGCCGAGTTGAAGCAAAAGGGCGACCGCACGTATTTCCAGGAAGCGATCAAGATTCCCGCCGGAGACGTCTATGTCTCTGCGATCGACCTCAACCAAGGCACCAGGACCATCCCGACGCTGAGAGTCGCGTCGCCGATCTACACTCCGGACGGGAAGCCATTCGCGATCGCCGTCATCAATGTCGACATGAGGCCCGCGTTTGAGCGTCTCCGTCAGCCAACGCGGCAAGGCGAGCACATCTACATCGTCGACACCAAGGGCGACTATCTCGTGCATCCCGACAAGAGCCGCGAATTCGGCTCACAGTTGGGCAAGCCGACCAACTGGCAGGCCGACTTTCCGTATTTCGCGCATCTCCTGGGAGGGATAGAGGGAGGCGCCCAGAGCGTCGACGACGAAAGTGGCAGGCCAGGAGGTGCTGCGCTCGCGCCCGTGCTGCTCGCCGGCAAAGAGTGGCTTGGGGTCATCGAGACGGTGCCGAATTCGATCTTCATGGCGCCGGCGAAAGCGATCCGCAACACCTCGCTCGTGGTCGGCCTGGTCGCGGTCCTGTGCGCGGCGGCGCTCGCCGTGATCGTCGCGCGTTCGCTGACCAGGCCAATCCTGCGCCTGAGCGCGGCCGTCGAGCAGATCGGCCGGCCGGGCGCGGTGGCCATTCCGGTCGACGCCGGCGGCGAGACCGGGGTGCTGGCGCGGGCCTTTGCGCGCGCCATCGACGAAGCCAATGCGAAGGCTGCTGCACTGGAAGAGCGGCGGCGCATCTTCGAGACGTCGCAGGACCTGATCCTGATCAGCGATTCCGTCGGGACGCTGGTCCAGGTCAGCCCCAGCGCCGAGACGATCCTGGGCTATCGGCCGGAGGAGATGATCGGCCGGAACGGAATCGACTTCATCCATCCCGACGATCTCGATCAGGCGCGCCGGGAAATGCGCGCCGCGCGGCAGGGCGTGCGGCTGTACAACGCCGATTCGCGCTACATCCACAAGGACGGGCGCGCGGTGACGCTGTCCTGGATGGGCGCCTGGTCGGAGCCGGTGAAGCGGCATTTCTTCGTCGGCCGCGACATGACCGAGAGCCGGCACGCGCAGGAGACCTTGCGCGAAAGCGAGCAGCTTGCGCGCAACATCATCGAAACCTCGGTCGACGCCTTCCTGCAGATGGACGAGAGCGGTGCGATCCGCATGTGGAACTCGCAAGCCGAAAAGCTGTTCGGCTGGACGCGCGAGGAAGCGCTCGGCAAGGACGTGATCGATCTCGTGGTGGTCGGCGACGACCATGAAGCGCTGAAAGCCGCGCTCGGACGCTTCCTGAGCTCCGGGCAGCAGCAGATTCTCGGACGCCGGCGCGAAATCCTGGTGCGCCGGCGCGACGGCGGGGAATTTCGGGCCGAGCTCAGCGTCACCGCGATGCGGACCCGCAACGGCGTGCTGTTCAACGGCTTTGCCCGCGACCTCTCCGACAAGATCGCCGCCGAGGAACGGATCAGGCAGTCGGAGAAGATGGAGGCGATCGGCCAGCTTACCGGCGGCATCGCCCACGACTTCAACAACATTCTCACCGTCATCACCGGCACGATCGAGATTCTTGCAGGAGCCGTGGCCAAGGAGCCGCAGCTTGCGGCGATCACCAAGATGATCGACGAGGCCGCGGCCCGCGGCGCCGACCTGACCCAGCACCTGCTCGCCTTCGCGCGACGCCAGCCGCTGCAGCCGCGCGAAACCGACATCAACATGCTGATCCTCGACACCGCGAAATTGCTGCGGCCGACGCTCGGCGAGCAGGTCGAGATCGAGACGGGGTTCAAGAGCGATGCCTGCGTCGCCATCGTCGATCCGAACCAGCTCGCCACCGCCATCATCAATCTGGCGCTCAATTCGCGCGACGCCATGCCTCGCGGCGGCAAGCTCACGTTGGAAACCGGCCTCGTCTATCTCGATGAGAATTATGCCGGCCAGAATGACGACGTCCGTCCCGGCCCCTATGCCGTGATCGCGGTGAGCGACACCGGCTACGGCATTCCGGCCGCGATCCTCGACCGGGTTTTCGACCCGTTCTTCACCTCAAAGGGCCCGGGCAAGGGCACCGGCCTCGGCCTCTCCATGGTCTACGGCTTCATCAAGCAATCGGCCGGCCACATCAAGGTCTACAGTGAAGAGGGCCAGGGCACGACCGTTCGCATGTATCTGCCGCCGGGCACCGGAACGGCTGTGCTGCCCGAACCCGAGCCGGAGGCCGAGCATGAAGGCGGCCACGAGACGATTCTGGTGGTCGAAGACGACCGCCTCGTGCGGGAATATGTGCTGACGCAATTGCACTCGCTCGGCTATGTCACGATGGCTGCCGCCAACGCCGCCGAGGCGCTCGCGCTGGTCGGCGAGAACGAGAAGTTCGATCTGCTGTTCACCGATGTGATCATGCCGGGTGCGATGAACGGCCGCCAGCTTGCCGACGCAATCCTCAACGTGCGGCCGGATCTGAAGGTGCTGTTCACCTCAGGCTATACCGAGAACGCCATCATCCATCACGGCAGGCTCGACCAGGGCGTGCTCCTGCTCGCAAAGCCCTATCGCAAGTCCGATCTCGCCAAGATGATCCGCAAGGCGCTGGAGGACTAGCTACGCATCATCCGAGTTGCGTATTGTAGCCCGCATGAGTGACGATTTATCAT
>Ga0210410_10001364_pt1 | contig 23204 bp, 18 predicted proteins | sample IncBWC4MmetaG_FD_161058 | JGI IMG/M metagenome (GOLD analysis project Ga0210410, IMG submission 161058) | Forest soil microbial communities from Barre Woods Harvard Forest LTER site, Petersham, Massachusetts, United States - Inc-BW-C-4-M | ecosystem: Environmental > Terrestrial > Soil >... | reverse complement strand
CTTCCACAATGGCTTGCGCTGTTCCACGACGGCGCGCACGCCTTCCTGCGAATCTTCCAATCCGTACAGTTCATTCAGGAAAATCTTCAGCGCGTGATGCAGCGCGTCGCGCAATGACATTCCCATGCCGTCAATCACCGCGCGTTTCGCCATACTCAGCACCGGCCCGGATTGCGCGGTAATCTTCTTAATCAGCGCGTTGACCGTCTCTTCCAGTTTCGCCTCGGGCACCACGTGATTTACCAATCCCAATTCCAGCGCCCGTTCCGCCGCAATCGCTTCTCCGGTCAGCACCATTTCCAGTGCGCGCTTCGGCCCGATTAAATGCGGCAACACCGTCGCGGCAAATGGAGGAAAAACTCCGATGGTAACTTCCGGCTGCGCAAATTTCGCGCGCGGAGTGGCTACTACAATATCGCCCAGCGAAGCCAACTCCGATCCGCCGCCCACCGCCGGTCCGTTCACCACTACCAGCAATGGCTTTGATGTAGAAAGCATGGCCAGGAACGCGGCCTCAAATGCGTTCAGCACTTGGAACACGCGCATCCGCGTGTATTCGCCCAAATCAATTCCGCCGGAAAAAACGCGGAAGGCGGAATCCAGCACCACCAGCTTCACTTCGTTCATCGTCGCGATATGCTCAAATGACGCCGCCAATTCCAGCAGCATCGCTTCGTGCAGCAAGTTGTGCTCCGGCCGGTTCATGGTCAGCCGCACAACTTCGCCTTCCACCTTGAAGCGGATGAACCGGAATTCTTCCGGACTCATCAGCTTCGTGGATGCGGTCAGTGGCAGTTCTTCGATTTCTTCAGCCATACCTTATTCTCACACGCCTTCCAGCGCTAATGCGACGCCCATCCCGCCCGATACACACAATGTGGCAAGGCCCCTTTGCGCGGATTTTCCGGCGGACCTTCGCAGCTCGTGCACCAGCGTCGTGGTGATGCGCGCGCCCGTCGCGCCAATGGGATGTCCCAACGCGATCGCTCCGCCGTTCATATTTAATCGCGCGCGGTCGAATCCCAATTCGCGATCGCACGCAATCACTTGCGCTGCAAACGCTTCATTCAATTCGATCGCAGAATAATCCGCCAATTTCCAGCCGGTGCGCTGTTCCAATTTCCGAATTGCTGGCACCGGCCCAATTCCCATTTCGCGCGGGTCAACCGCTGCCACGGTAGCGTCATGAATTCGCGTCAGTGGTTTCACTCCTAACTCACGCATGCGCTCGCCGCTCATCAAAACTACCGCTGCTGCGCCATCCGTAATTCCGCTGGAATTTCCAGCGGTGATCGTGCCGGTCGGAGAAAAAACGGGAGGCAGTTTTGTCAATAATTCCAACTCAGGCGTTGCGCGCACATGCTCATCCGCGTCAAACGAAATGGTTTTGCCCTTCTTGTCTATACGTTCAACCGCAACAATCTCGTCTCGGAATCTTCTGCCCCGAGCAGCCGCAACAGCACGTTCCTGGCTCTTCAGTGCGAACTCATCCTGCTCCTCGCGGGAAATTTTGTATTTCTCCGCCAACAATTCCGCCGTTTCGCCCATCAGCATCTTGGCCATCGGACACATAAATCCATCGCGATACATCGCGTCCACCAGCGGCTGATTTCCCAGCCGGAATCCCCAGCGCGCCTCCACCAAAAACGGTACGCGGCTCATGGACTCCGCGCCGCCCGCAACAATAATCTCCGCTTCGCCCAATTTTATTTGCTGCCATCCAAGCAAAATCGCGCGCAGTCCCGAAGCGCACGCCATGTTCACCGTAAACGCCGGGACGTCGTCGCCCAATCCCGATCGCCACGCAATTTGCCGCGCCACATTCGGCCCCACTCCCGCCGGACGCGCATTTCCAAATATCAATTCATCCGCGCGCCATTTCTTCGCGGCGATCCACTTCTTAGCTTCGTCGCTGGCCGCTTCACCCGGAACGTGCTCCGGCGGAGTCTCGCCAAATGCGCGCTCCACCGCCGCGCGGACCACATGAACGCCTAAATCCGCGGCAGTCATGCCCGCCAGTGATCCGCCGAATTTTCCAATCGGCGTGCGCACCGCGCTGACAATAAAAACTTCTCGGCTCATATATTTCGATGCTAGCACAGGAAAATAAAACCGTCGCTGAGTTGCGGTGGCGGCAGGAGATTCTTTTGAAGTGATTGGGTGATTTTTGTGGAGCAGGTGAATCGCAGATTCGCGATCGTGGCAGGGTACTGGTGCCTGAAAAAGGGTCAAAAACTGCATTATAATGCATGTTGGAGAGCGGTTTTTGGAGGAAACTGCATTATAATGCAGTTTTTGGTGGGCGGAAAAAAGACAGGAAAAACTCTCAACGCAGAAAGCGCAGAGGAAAGCTGAGAGGTTTGGGCGTGGCGTTTTCGGCGATATGCCGGAGCGCAAACCTACGGTTGCTACCCTCAAGGGTAGCTCTACAAGTGCAAAGCCCCGCCCACTTGAAGGCGGCCCCGACGACCCAGTTTTTCCGATAAGTCCCTTATTAGCAAACACATAGATGCCAGATCGCTGTAAGTCCTTTATTAGCATACACATCGCTAACGACCCCCTAGGGGTGGGGGTACGCTAATTTTTAATAACTGGGTATAAGTGCTTGATATTCAATTCGTTGGCGATCCGTGGTGGCGTTATGTTAAGTTGTACGACCGGTGTTTGTGTTGGTTGTTGAGCAGGTTCTCGCCCATGAAATAAAAACCCCGGAGCCTCTCAGCTCCGGGGTTTTTTTGAATCAATTTTTTAAGTTGTTGGCGCCGAACTTCCAGCCTGCGCCGTCAATGGCGTTCCACAGTATGCGCAGTTCGACCATCCCGCACCCAGCTTCCTGTGGCACACCTTGCAAGTCCGCATCAATTCCGCGCCGCACGACGGGCAAAACGTAAACGATTGCGCCGAAAGTCTGTTGCACTTCGGACACGGCGTGGGCATCGGATCGCGCATCAAGAAATAAAGAATGATTCCGATGCCGTTCCCGATGAAAGTTGCCAGCAGTGTCCACATTACGTAGCGCATGCCGCGCCGCTTTGCATCCACGTAAACGAAACCAATCAGCAATACGTAACAGGCCAGAAATGCGCCCGCCAGCATCGGCAGACCGATTTTGCCCACGTCGGAAAGCTTTTCCAGTTCGTCCGGGTGACTGTGTGGCCAAATCACGAACCAGAACAGCGTCTGCATTCCGAAAAATATCACCGCGGCAACCACCCAAGCCGGCGGACGAATCAGCCCTACATTGCTCCAGAAACCTCCCGTGCCGGGCGTTACGACTATTCCGGATCCGGTGTTTCCCGGAGAATTTTCATTGAAGGTGTTCATGCAAGTCTCCTTTCACTGCGGTGCCGCGCGCCCAGTACTCCAGCCGCTGCAGCCGCGGCCAGCCAGCTCAAGACGGTGAAGCCAATCAAAATGTGGTAGGTGTGCACGAAACTTACGTTCAGCCAGGCCTCCGCGCCGTGGCTGATCAATCTCAAAATCGGCCACGTCGCCAATGTGGTCGTCCATCCAAAAAGCGCCAGCCACGCAATCATGTTTCGATTCGACCGTTGCTCCGCCTGCGCCATCACTTGCGCCATCAAACTCGCGCGCACGCGGTCCATCATCGCCGTGGGCGCTTGCGGAGTCGGCATTCGTCGCAGACCCGCGCCCAGTTCGCGCCACTGCTCAAATTCCGCCGAGCAATCCTTACATTCCGCAAGATGCGCCGAAAGTTCGCGCTCTTCATTCGCGTCCAGTGCTCCCGCCGTCGCCAGCGGCATCTGTTCGCGAATGTGCTTGTGCGGATTACTTTCTTCGTGTGCGTTCATATCCGTTTCCTTTTTCATTGCTGTCCCCAACCCGGCAACTCGCCACCGGGCAAACGCTTTTCCAGTTTCACGCGCATCGCTTCCAGAGCCCTCCGCAGCCGCGTCTTCACTGTCGGTAGCGGAATGCTCAACACTTCCGAAATTTCCTCCAGCTTCATTTCTTCCTCAAACCTCAGTGTCAGCACTTCGCAATAAATTGGACCAAGTTCTGACATGGCCTGCGCCAACCGGTTCGTGCGCTGTTCGCGCATCAAAATTTCCACCGCGCTCATCTGCGTTGCCGGAAGCAACTCCGCGCGCGAATCCCCGGAAGGCAACGGCTCGTCCAGACTTTCCGGCCGCACGCGACGGAAATAATCCATGGTCAAATTCCGCGCAATCGAAAATAACCAGGGCTCAAATCCACGGCTGGGATCAAACCGCTTTGCGTTTTCCGCCACGCGCAGCCAGGTCTGCTGGAAAAGATCTTCCGCGGTGGCCGGCTCGTGCACCATCCTCACCAAAAACCGGTACAACCGGTGTTGATACCGTTCCAGCAACGACACCATCGCCTGCGGATCCCCGCGATGCAGCCGCACAGCCTCGGTATCCACCGCCACCGGTTCCTCCCACGAAAGTGCCGCGATTCCTAGCATCACACTCTGTCATACGGATGAGCCCCTGAAAAGGATTCATCGAAAATAGGTCAAAAATTCTTGCGGGAATTTGAGTACTATATTGCGACAGGCGTTAGTTTACTGAGGCTCAACCACGATGATTGCAGATGACGATCTACGCGACGTAATGGCCGAAGAACGCAGTCGAGGCGTTAAGCGCAAGAAGATTGACGCGGAGCAGCGCCGAAAACGAGATCAGGTTAAACGGGACTTGGCGGATGTTCTAGCTTCTGGAGACGAAATTGCATTCATGAAGATTTTGCGCGCGACCGGCCTGAAGGACGGGACGCCGCAGTTCGAGAATGCCGTGAAGGCTTTCCGCGCCCAGCGCGGCGGACGTTAGCTGCGATTCGGTGAATCTTTTCCCTCGCTGTATCGGCCCCTTCGGTTGATAACTTACCCAACTGATGTTCGATTATCTTGTGGATCGTGTCGAGCGACCGCGAGAATTGCTTGTTTTTCTTTGGCGAATTCATCTCAATCACCTTCGTCTGAACTCAGTCTACAGCCTTCCATAGCCTCTCGCAATCACTTCCCAATCGGCTGTGCTGAGCCGTCGCCTTCGGAACTGGCCGTTCACCGTGCTAAACTCCCAATTCGCTTCACAATCCCAATATTGCAGTCCGACCCATCAAGGAGAATTTCCATGACCTACTACGGCGCTAAAGAACTAGCCTCAAGTTTCCGCACGGTGCGCAAGAACACCCTCGCCATCGCCAACGAAATTCCTGCCGAGAAATACAATTTCCGCGCGGCCGAAAACACGCGGTCCGTCGGCGAATTGCTTGCCCATATTTCCGCTGTGCCAAGTTTTCAGTTCCAGATTCATTCGGTGGAACGCCGGACCACGCTGGAGGGTTTTAATTTTCCGGAATTGATGCAGCGCCGGATTGCGGAAGAAAAAGAGCCGCGAACAAAAGCGCAAGTCATCGAAATGCTCACCGCGTCCGGTGAAAAATGGGCCGGTTTCGTGGAAGGTCTGACGGATAGTTTTCTTGCCGAGCAGGTGACCATGCCCGCGGCCATGAACAATCCGCCAAAAAGCCGATTTGAAATGATTCTCGGCGTCAAAGAACACGAAATGCATCACCGCGGTCAGTTGATGCTCATCGAGCGCATCATCGGCATCGTGCCGCATCTCACTCGTGAGATGCAGGCCCGCTTTGCCGCTGCTCCTGCAAAAGCGTAAGCAGTTTTTTTTCGACGCAGCTTGTCCCCGGTCCCAGATTTCGGGATCGGGGACAGGTCGAAGCAGGAGTGACAGGAGTCGAACGCCGTGCCCGGTTTCGGAAATAAATCGCAAGCGTTTTCCGCCATCTTCTGGGCCGGACTTCTGTGCGGCGTTATGGACATCTCCGCCGCCTTCATCACCTGGTATCCAAAAGGAGTGACGCCGGCCAGGCTCCTGCGCGGAATCGCCGCAGGACTTCTCGGCCCCAAATCATTAACCGGCGGATGGCAGACCGCGGCTCTCGGCCTCGCAATCCATTTCTTCATCGCCTTCAGCGCCGCTACAATTTTCTATCTCGCCAGCCGCAGACTTACATTTATGGTTCGGCAGCCATTCGTTTGCGGGCCGATCTATGGCGTGCTGGTGTACCTCTTCATGTATTGGATCGTGATGCCGCTCTCCGCGCGCCCTCCAGGAAAATTCTCCTGGTTCAACACAATCATCGCCATCATCACGCACATCATTTGCGTGGGCACGCCCATCGCTCTAGTCGAGTCCCGTTTCTCGCGCTAGTTCATCGCTCTGCGTGTGATAGAATGAACTTTCCATGCGAGCACAAATTCAGCGCCTGCTCGGACTTCAAACCGTCGATTTGCATCTGGAAGAGTTGCGCAAATTCATGGCCGCAATTCCCGCGCGCAACGCCGAAATCGAATCGCGACTCGGCGCCGCCAAATCGAAACTAGCGGCCGCCCGTGACGCCCACACCACCGCTTTGAAAGACCGGAAGAAATATGAACTTGACGTCGAACAGTGGCGCGACAAGGGCAAGAAATATCGCGATCAGAGCTACGAAGTAAAAACCAACGAAGCCTTTCGCGCGCTGCAACATGAAATCGCCAACGCCGACGCGGAAATGGCTCGCGCCGAAGATCGCCTGCTCGAACGCATGGTGGCCGGGGAAGATTTTGACCGGCAAATAAAAACTGGCGAAGCCGGATTGAAGGAAGCTGAAGGCGTCGCCGCCGGTGAACGAAAAGTTCTGGAACAAGAACGCGCGGAAAAACAAATCGAGCTAACCGCGGCCGAAGCGCAACGCGCCACCATCGTCGCCGAAATTCCCGAAGACCTGCTGAAAGAATACAATCGCATCGCCACTCATCGCCACGGCGCGCTCGCGCAGGCCTTGAACGAAATGTGCATGAAGTGCGGTGTGCGCATGCGTCCGCACATTTATCAACTTCTGCGCAGCGCGGATAATCAGGAAGTTCAATTTTGCGAATCTTGCGGCCGAATTTTGTATTACGAATCTGCCGCGCCGCAGATGGCTGACGCCCCGCCCGAAGCCAGCGCAGCGGCAAATGCGCAGGGCGCCGCTCCTTCTCACAAATGACCGTCCGCCGCCGTCCCCCGCTTCATTCGCGCTTGTTCGCCGAACCAGATAAACCCACGGATGTTTTTACCGCGGAAGTTGACGGCGCGTCGCGCGGAAATCCCGGCCCGGCATCCTACGCCGTGATTATTCACCGTCCGGATGGTTCGGTCGTCTATCAACTCGGAAAATATCTAGGACGCGCCACCAACAACGTCGCCGAATATTTCGCGCTGATCACCGCGCTCGATTACTGCGCCACCTCAAATATTTCCCGTCTTCGCGTGCGCAGTGATTCCGAACTTCTCGTGCGCCAGATGCAGGGGCGCTACAAAGTAAAAAGCGAATCGCTCAAGCCGCTTCACGAACGCGCCATTCGCCAATCCAAAGGACTGGCCTATTTCGCCATCGAACATATTCCCCGCGAATTAAATTCCGAGGCCGACGCGCTGGCCAACGTAGCTCTCGATCGCACCGGCGAAGTAAGTTCCGGAGCGCGCGTAGTCACGTCCGCACCGGCGTCGTCGCCTTCTGCCCCAATGCGACAGATAGTCCGGGCACGCTACAAGAATGGCGCGCTCCACTTGGAATCTCCCCTTGCCATCGCCGAAGGCTCGGAAGTAGAGATCGAAATCCGCACTAGGAAATAGCCCTTTTCCGTCCGCAAAAATTCTCCAAAAAGCTCGTGACCTTTTCTATCGCCTCGCGTCTTACCATTCAGCAGTGGAAGCATAGACAGTCTATGGATGGAAGGACTATGGTCAAAAACATCGCGGCGCACAAAAGCGACCTACTTCCCGGCACGCTCGAAATGCTCATCCTAAAAACGCTCGACCGCAACGACGAGCCCATGCACGGCTACGGAATCGCGCTCTACATCAAGCAAATCTCGCGCGATGTGCTGCGCGTCGAAGAAGGCTCGCTCTATCCAGCCCTGCAACGCCTTGCAATTAAAGGGCTTATCAGCGGCGCCTGGCGCGATTCCGAAACCGGCCGCCGCGCCCGCTACTACAAACTGACCGCCGCCGGCCGCAAACAACTCATCGAGGAAGTAGCCGGCTTTGAAAAAGTATTGGAAGCAATTCTTCGCGTGGTGCAACCGGCTTAACGCTTGGAGAGAGGAACTGCCATGAAAAGAATAGCCGAGCTGTTCAGACGAATATTCCACCTGCGCCAGCGATCGGAATTCGGCGCTGGCCTCGCCGAAGAAATGCAGCACCATCTTGCGCTGAAGACCTACGAGAATATTCGCGAGGGCATGTCCGAAAAAGAAGCACGCTACGCCGCCCAACGCGAATTCGGAAATGTCACGCTGCTGAACGAAGACAGCCGCAGCGAATGGAATTTCCGCTGGGTCGAACATTTTCTGCAGGACGTCCGCTACGGCGTGCGCATGTTGCGCAAATCTCCCGGCTTCACCGCTGTCGCCGTTCTCACGCTCGCTCTCGGCATCGGCGCAAACACCGCCATCTTCAGTCTGGTCAACGGCGTTCTATTGCGCCCGCTTCCGTTTGCGCAACCCGGCCGCCTCGTGGCCATCACCGATGTTTTTCCTCAAGGTGCCTTCGTGGCCATGCCGTCACGCCTGAAGTCGATGGACGTCGGCGCATACCTTGACGGCGCGGAATTCAATCTGACCGGCCGAGGGGAAGCGTCGCGCCTTTATGGCACATCTGTTTCCGCGGATTTCTTTTCCGTCCTCGGCGCAAGGCCCGCCATGGGCCGGGTGTTCGTGGCCGGCGAAGATCATCCGGGCCAGGACAACGTTGTAATTCTCAGCCACGAGCTGTGGCAGAAGGAATTTGGCAGTGATCCGAATTTGATCGGGCAATCTGTCTCCCTCGATGGCACAGATCGGCAAATCGTAGGCGTCATGCCCCCGGATTTCCAATTTCCGTCGCAAAAAACTCAGCTCTGGGTCCCCCTGCACCTCGATCCGCGAAATGTCGGCAGCTACTGGGGGGGAGGCTTCATGCCGATCATCGGACGCTTGCGCGACGGCGTCACTCTGGTACAGGCGCACTCCGAACTTCGCGCTGCGCTTCCACAGTTCCGCGTCCTGTTCCCGTGGAAAATGCCCGACGCTTTGTGGAGCGGCGCAAGCGTGACTTCTTTGCAGGAGAAAATCACCGGCGATGTGCAAACAAAATTGTACGTCTTGCTCGGGGCCATCTGTCTGGTCTTGTTGATTGCCTGCGCCAACGTCGCGAATCTGCTTCTGTCGAGAGGCGTCACCCGTCAGCGCGAAATGGCCGTGCGCGCAGCGCTCGGCGCCGATCGCCGCAGAATTCTCCAACAATTGCTGACGGAAAGCGGCCTGCTCGCCACTTGCGGAGCGGCGCTCGGGATCTTGTTTGCCATCAACGGCCTGAAATGGCTGAAAGTAATTCTTCCCGCAGATACGCCACGCCTCGGAAGCATCACCATTGACTGGCGCGTTCTCGCGTTCACCGCGTCCGTCGCTCTCTCGACGGGAATTATTTCCGGCCTGGCGCCCGCGCTGTACGCCGCGAAAACGAACTTGACCGAGTCGCTCACGAAAGGCGGCCAACGTTCCGGCAGCATGGGTTCGAGCCATCGTATGCGAAGCGCGCTGGCCGTCGCGGAAATCACATTCGCCTTCATTCTGGTGATCGGGGCAGGCCTGCTGGTAAAAAGTTTGTGGGAATTGTTCCGCGTCAATCCCGGATTTCAAACCGAATCCATCATCACCGCGCGCGTCACACCCAATTCGTCATTTTGCGCGGTTCCTGCCCGTTGCCAAAATTTCTACGATGAACTCACAGATCGCGTTCGCGCAACTCCTGGCGTAAACGACGCGGCGCTGGTAAATGTCTTGCCGCTCGACGGCCGCATCGACGCATTTGCCGCCGATGTCGAAGACCATCCCAGAAATCCCAGTGATCCGGCCCCGGTACTATTCGAGACTCTTATTACTCCGAACTACCTGCACGTCATGTCCATTCCGTTACTGCGCGGCCGTGCGCTCGCGCCCGCGGACTACGCGCCGGACGCGGTTTCAGTTGCTCTGGTCACCGCTTCGACGGCCGAGAAATATTGGCCAAAACAGAATCCAATTGGCAAGCACGTTAGGCGCACATTCGTCAAAGACTGGACAACGATCGTGGGCGTAGTGGGCGACGTGCATGAAGAAAATCTCGCCGAAAGATTCCCGGATTTTATAGATGGCGCCATCTACGCGCCCTACGGCGTGCACCAGGCTTCGGGCCGGCCGCGGCCCAAGGATTTGACTCTCGTACTGCGTGTCTCGAACAACCACATGAACTACGCACAGACTCTGCAGCAAATCGTAGCCGGTCTGAATCCCGAAGCGCCGGTCAGCGAAGTGGAAACATTGCGGGGCGTCGTCACGAAATCTGCTTCAGAGCCACGCTCAACCGTTTTGCTCTTCGCGGTTTTCGCCGCGTTGGCGCTGACGCTCGCCGCCATCGGAATTTACGGCGTCATCTCCTATTCCGTCACCCAGCGCCGTCCGGAAATCGGCATGCGCATGGCGCTCGGGGCGCAATGGCAGGATATCGTCCGCATGGTCGTCGGACACGGCGCGCGTCTGGCGTTAATCGGAATCGCAATCGGAATCGCCGTCGCGTTTGCGCTCACACGACTGATGAAATCGCTGCTCTTCGGAGTCAGCGCCACCGATCCAATCACGTTTATCGCCGTCTCAGTTCTCTTAATCCTCGTGGCCGTCGCCGCCTGTTACATTCCAGCACGCCGCGCCATGCGCGTAGATCCCATGGTCGCGCTCCGTCACGACTAGGAAAGTAGTGGTAGCTCACCTCTTCAGAGGTGAGTCTTTTCTTTAAGCTACAGCTATGGAAATTTTAAAGGAAATTTACTTCAGGTAATAAGCCCGATAAAGCGTATCGCGTTGCGCCGGCATGTATCCGGCGTCCGAAATAATCCGCCGCAATTCTTCTTCATTCGTGCGGTTGCGGACTCCGGCGGCGTACACAACATTTTCTTCGATCAAAATGCTGCCCACGTCGTCCGCGCCGAATTGCAAGCCCACCTGACAAACTTTAATTCCCGGCGTGAGCCAGCTTGATTGTATGTGATCGATGTTATCCAGAAACATCCGGCTGATCGCCAGCGTCTTCAAATAATCCACCGCCGTCGCTTCCGGAACTTTCTTGCCCAGCGGAGTATTTTCCGGCGCGAAAATCCAGGGGATGAATGACGTGAACCCGCCGGTATCTTGCTGAATTCGCCGTACGCGTGCCAAATGATTCGCGCGGTGACGCGGTTCTTCACCGCAGCCGAACATCATCGTCGCCGTGGTGCGCATGCCCAGCGCATGCGCCGTGCGATGCATGTTTTCCCACTCGTCGCTGGTGCACTTCAATCGGGAAATCCGTGCGCGAATTTCATCGTCCAGAATTTCCGCGCCGCCGCCCGGAATTGAATCCAAGCCCGCATCCTGCAATCGCGCAATCGTATCGCGCACCGAAAGGCCGGAAACTTCCGCAATGCAAAGTATTTCCGGCGCCGAAAAACAGTGCAGATGCACTTGCGGATATTTCTGTTTCAGCGAACGCAGAAGCGTCTCGTAATATTCCACGCGCAAATCCGGATGCAGCCCGCCCTGCAGCAAAACACCGGTGCCGCCGAGCTCCAGCATCTCTTCGATTTTCTGGTAAATCGATTCAAACGAAAGTAGATATCCATCTTTCGCGCCCAGCGGACGGTAGAACGCGCAGAAGGAGCAATACTCCGTGCAGAAATTTGTGTAATTAATATTCCGGTCGATCTGATAGGTGGCCACGTGCGGATCATTTTTCTTATTGCGCACAGCGGTCGCCGCCATGCCGATGCCGATCAAATCATCGGAGGCAAATAAATCCAGCGTTTCTTCAATGGTTAGTGACATTAGTTCTTCCGTTCCACTTCCAAATCCAACGCATTTAGTCTATAAAAACCGGATCACCGCGTCGAACAATTCCCTCGCACAAAACTGTAGCGTAAATCCCGACACAGCTTTCGTGCTTATCCGCCACAATCTTAAAAATTTCCGGCGAAGCCTCCGCGGTATCCGGATCCAGCGTAATCACTTTGCAGCGCATATTCTTCTTCGCAACCATCAGAGTCAACTTCTCTCCGATGCGGATCTGCTTCCCAATGAGTTCATCCTCGAAAAACGCGCCGCCCTTCGCCCAATCCACTTCAAAATTCATGCGGAATCTTTGCGCATCAAGTTTCATTCCGGCTTCCGTAGAAAGCGCGTCCAAAGTTTTATGGCCGAAAATCGAAACCGGCCGAGAATCGTGCATGCTGCGCTCGGAGAACCGCAAAATAATCGGCCGCCCGAATTGCTGTTCCATGTATTTCAATAAATTCTGATCGCCGATATCAAAAACCGATCCCTTCGGCGTAGTAATTTCCACTCGATAATTTTTCGGTGAAGGACGATCCGCATGTGCCACCGCCGGTTCCACAAATTTCGGCTTCAGCAGGAGCATTTTTGCCCAAATGCGCGGAGTCATCCACGGAAAATCAGTTTTGTTTTGCGGATCGAAATACGCGTAAACCCGGTCGCCCACCAGCCCCGCGAAGCTCACGAATACTTCACCCAGTTTTTCGCCAGCCATCCCCTTCACCGGGAAGCGGCGCATAACTCGAATGGCTCCAGCGGGTTGCGGCGCTTTCGGCATGATCGTTTCCGAAGTTCCTTTACTGAGTGGGGCGTCCTACTCAGAATTGTAAACTCATTTTATTAGAAAATGCGATTTCGCATTTTATCTGTTTTGAACCACATTTCCAGTTTCGGCGCGGTATGACTTCGCATCGCCAGCAATTCTTGTAGACGACGCAAACTCAATTGGTTTCGCGCGCGGAATCAGTCCGGCTTCGGCGCAAAGCTTGTAATAAAGTTCCAGCCCGGCAATGTTATCGGCGTCCAAATGAAAATCAATATTCTCCCGCAGGTAGCGTTCCAGCGAAATCGCCGGTAAATCGAGTTTCAGTGAGGCGCCTTCGGCAATTTCCGAAATATTCGCCATCCCAAATTTCTTCGACGCCATGAAATCCGCAATCAGGTCCGGCGTCACCGCTTCGCGCCGCGCGGCCCACACCGCCAGCACGCAGGGACGCGCCGTCATTTCGCGCCACTGGTGGGCCACATCGTAAACGTACAGGGAGTCCACTCCCTGCACCGCCTGCTCGTTAGGATCGCCGCCGCAGCAGGATCCGGGATTCGGTTTTTTCGCGGCGAGTTGTTCCAGCTTAACCGCAATGCGCAGAGCAGGATCGCCAATCACCAGCGCGGCATCTGCATTTGCAAGCATTGCGGCGGGATCCGGTTCCGCGGGAACAAACTCCGGCGAAATTCCCCAGAAATTTCGGCACAAAAGTTGTACCAGCGCAGCGGAACTTCGCGAACTGGTATCCAGCGCGACGCGCTTGGCAAGTTCGATGGGCTTGCGCGCGATCACCAGAATGCTGCGCACTTCGCCGCTGGCGGCCACGCACATATCCGGCAGCAGCACCACATTTTCCATGCGCTGGTATTCGATGGCCGGAATAATCGCCACGTCCACATCGCCCACGCGAAGCGCTTCCGCGCATTTGCTGGGTACGGTGAAGGAAAGATCGTAGCGACCGGCCAGCGGGCCGTCCGTGAATCCCCACACCAGGGGCGCGGTATTCAGATATTCGACAATAGAAATTCGTAGTTTGGTCATTGGCCGTTGTGACGTGGGATACGCCTAATTATAGCAGATTCGCCGGGCGCGAATTCGGCGTACTCAGGATTTTGAATGGTCTGATGTGTTCCGCATTTTCGCCCAAACAGTTCGCGTCCAGTAACACCCGGACATTCCCAGTTTGCGATTGGCCGCAAGTGATTTAGAATTGGAGGGAAGTCCTGCCGTGGGCGTGTAGCTCAGCTGGGAGAGCACCTGGTTTGCAACCAGGGGGTCGCAGGTTCAATCCCTGTCACGTCCACCACTTTTCTCTTTTAAATCAAGAGTATTTCCGAATCGAGCATTGCTCAGCACTGCCCCGTATTTTGCACGGTCCTTGCACGCTTGCGCCCGAGCCTGGTCGGAGTGCCGCAAACGAGTGCGATTAACGTGTAACTATTCGCGTTTCACTGTTTCGCAACAAATGTTGCATTCTGTGCCATGATTTCGCGAAGCGTCACGCTTGGCTTCGGCGGTGCAAGTTCGCAGGCCTTTCTCACCGTTTTTCGTGTGCGCCTAACCCCCGCCCAGTTCAATTTCACGGTTAGTGCCTACGCCAATTCGCCGTCTGACAAAATCTTGAGCTCGTCGATATCTTGAATAGCTACGCATCTCGCATTGAGACGCGTGGCTTGTTGACTCTTGCCGAAGGCTTGAGGAGGAGGTTGGCCCGATGACAGATTTCAGCCCCTTCGCCTTCTGAGGAACGCTAAACCCACTCAAGAGAAGAGCTTCGCTTTTCCCAATCTGTTCCTGCACGACGTATTGCTTCACTGTCCGTTTATCAACTATCACGCTGAAACAAATGGTGCAAATTCAAAGAGAGCAACTCTAACGTGCTGCGATTATCCTTGACATTGTCAATCATCCGGCCTTATATCTCCATCACGCAAAAGGCAAATGCACGCCCGACCTGCTCCAAGGCAAAGGCCAGGATGCTGCCATGAATTACGTTTCCAATAGTAGGGAAAGCGCTTGCGCTTGGCCGAAGATATTGTTCTAAGCGGAGAAGATTGATGAACTGGAAACCGATTGTCCGTGCGGCTACGCTACTTGCCCTCTTCAGCGCATCTACGACGGTGTGTTTCGGACAGAAAGCTCCGGACTGGTCGGCGCTGGAGCAGTACGTTAACACCTCGATGAAAGAATGGAAGGTTCCGGGAGCGTCCGTCGCAATTGTTAAAGATGGATCCGTTGTTTACATGAAAGGTTTTGGCGTCCGCGACGTCGGCACAAACCAGCCGGTCACAGCCGACACACTTTTCGATATTGGATCCTGCACGAAGGCTTTTACTTCGGCGGCGATTGCCATGCTCGTGGATGAGGGGAAGATGAAATGGGATGGCAAGGTCAACGAATACATCCCGTTTTTTCATCTTTACGATCCTGAGGCCGATGAGAACGTGACGATGCGCGATTTGCTGGCGCATCGCACCGGAGTGCCGGGGATTGATTTGCTCTGGACGCTCCGTCCTGAAGCGTCCCGCGAAGAATTGGTTCGCAGTCTCGCATTGGCCAAACCAAGCGCCGGATTTCGCACGACGTTCCAATATCAAAATGTAATGTATGTCGCCGCGGGGTACGCAGTCGGGCAAGTCACCCACGCGAGTTGGGACGACTTTGTAAAGGCGCGGATCTTTCAACCGCTGGGCATGACTGAGTCGGACACCAGTGCCATCGACGCTCAGAAATCGCCGGATTTCGCCACACCTCACGGGCAGAATCCAGACGGAACAGCCAAGGCCATCAAGTGGCGCAACATTGACAATGTAGGTCCCGCTGGCTCGATTAATTCCAGCGCGCGCGATATGGCCAAATGGCTGATTTTCCAACTCAATGGCGGCATGTACGAAGGAAAACGGCTGATCTCCGAAAAGAACATGCGCGAGATGCACATCCCGCAGATGGTGATCCCGCCAGGCGGCGAAATTCCGACCATATTCTTTCCGGACTCCATGCAGCTCAGCTATGGCTTGGGCTGGTTTGTGCAGGATTATCACGGCCACCAGCTCATCCTGCACGCCGGTGATATCGACGGGTTCGCCACAATGGTCGTTCTGATTCCTGAGATTCACACTGGATATCTCGTGGTTATCAATAAGAGCAGCTTGTACCGACAGGTCTTGAGCAATCAGATCGCCGACCAACTTCTGCAATTGCCGGATGCTGGATGGAGCAAACGGTTCCAGAAAATGGAGGCGGATCTGACCGGGCCAGGAAGAGGCAGTCAAGCGTGGGAGTCGAAGGTTACGCCCGGCACTCATCCGTCCCGCGATCTTTCGGCGTATGCCGGGAAATACCATAACGAAACCTATGGCGATTCGGAAGTTGTGATGCAAGACGGAAAACTTAAGTTCCATTTCTATGCCATCAATACGGACCTCGAACATTTTCAATACGACACGTTCGTCACTACCGTCGGAGCGAAAACAAGGATGACGTTCTGTTTGGATCAAGACGGCAATGTGGCGGAGTTTACCTTCCGTGGCATGGAGTTCAAACGGATCGACACCGCGAAGGCTGCGAATCCAGGGCAGTGACCGCAAGCGCGGCGGGGTTGGTCCGCAACGTCACGATTTAGCTTCATTTCAATCTCACAATTTGTACGGCACAAGCGAGTGATTTGTCTTTTGCGGCGCGCGAGGAAAAGCTTTCAATGAATGGAGATTTCAAATGAAAAAATGCATCGTGATGCTGGCTCTTGTTCTCTTTTCTTGTGGCGCACTTTCTGCCCAAACTGAAAAACCACTGCTGATGCAAAATCCCACGCTGAATGCCACGCACATCGTATTCGCTTACGGCGGTGAACTCTGGAGCGTTAGCCGGGAGGGTGGCGTCGCACTGCAACTCACCTCCGGACAGGGACAGAAGTCCAGCCCTCATTTCTCGCCGGATGGCAAGTGGATCGCATTTACTGCGCAGTACGGCGGCAATCTTAACGTCTACTTGATGCCTGCTGACGGCGGAGAAGCACGTCAATTGACTTACGGCCCGGGTCCGGATACGGTGGCGGCTTGGACTCCGGACGGCAAAAATGTTCTCTTTCGTTCCTCGCTTCTGAGTAACGCGCCGCGGTATGAACAACTCTTCACCGTCTCCGTGGATGGCGGAGCGGAGCGCGAAATTCCCCTGCCCATGGGTTACCAGGCCTCTTACTCTTCCGATGGCTCGCATCTCGCTTATACACCACTTCCTCGCCAGATATTTTTTCCAGGTTCGCCGCTAGACCATGCGTTCTGGGCGCATTATCACGGAGGCTTGGCGCCTCAGGTTTGGATTGCGAACCTGCAAAACTCCGAAGTCGTAAAAGTGCCACACGAAAACGCCAGCGACTTCAATCCGATGTGGGTCGGAAACAAGATTTATTTTCTGTCGGCCCGAACGGAACCGATCTCGCTCTACGTCTATGATTCGGCGGACAAAAAAGTCTCTAGGGTCGTCGAAAATCATGGCATGGATATCATGTCTGCCGGGGCGGGGCCGGGTGCCATCGTTTACGAACAATTCGGTTCTCTCCATCTGCTGGATACCGCGACCAACCACGAACATGAAGTCCATGTGACGATTCGAGGCGATTTCCCCGAAATTCGCACACACATCGAAAAAGTGGCTGACCATGTGCTGAACGCCGGCATTTCGCCGACCGGCGCGCGCGCCGTTTTTGAAGCGCATGGAGAAATTCTCACCGTGCCTGCTGAGAAGGGGGCCATTCGCAACATCACGAATTCTCCGAGCGTCGCGGATCGCTCGCCTGCCTGGTCGCCGACGGGAAAAGAGATCGCGTATTTTTCCGACGCGACGGGTGAATATGCACTGCACATTAAAGATCAGGACGGCACGGGAACGGCTCGTGTCATCGGACTCGGCAATCCGCCATCCTATTTCTTTACTCCTACGTGGTCGCCTGACGGCCGGAAGATCGCCTATACCGACAAGCGCCTAAACCTCTGGTATGTGGACCTGGACAATCCAACCCCCGTCAAGATTGATACGCAGACGTATTTCGCGTTCGGGCTTTCGACGATCCCTGTTTGGTCGCCTGATAGCAAATGGATTGGTTATACAAAAATGCTCGAAAGCCACATGCGTGCGCTAAACGTGTACTCGCTCGACTCAAGAAAAGCGACGCAGGTCACCGACGGACTGAGTGACGTGCAATTTCCAGCATTCGACAAGAGCGGCAAGTATTTGTATTTCACGGCAAGTACCAACTCGGGACCCACAAGCACTCCACTCGATATGTCCAGCAACGGCCGCATTGTCACGCGCGGCGCATATCTGGTTGTGCTCCGCAAAGGAATCCCGTCCCCTTTTAAACCGGAAAGCGACGACGAAAAAGAAAAGCCTGTCGCCCCCGCAGGTGCGGGCGCGGGAAGAACACGTGATAACCAGGCGGCGGCGCCGAGCCCTGTTCAGATTGATTTTGAAGACATCAGTCAGCGCATTCTCTCTTTGCCGGTTCCAGAAGGTCGCTACAGCGGGCTTGCGGCTGGCAAAGAAGGAGAGGTTTTTCTTGAGCAGGATGCGTCCGATCCCGGGGGGCGAGGCGGCGGTGGTGGAGGTGGCACGACCGTGCTTCGATTTACGCTCGCCGATCACAACTCCGAGCCGATCGCGACGGGAATTAACGGGTTCATTCTTTCTTTCAACGGAGAAAAATACCTATACCGGCGCCGCGATAAGTGGGGTATCGCCGCCGCAAATCGAGCCCAGAAGCCCAATGAAGGCCTGCTCGATATGGATTCGATGGATGTGTCCGTCCATCCGACCGAGGAATGGAAGCAGATGTTCCACGAAGCCTGGCGCATCGAACGGGACTACTTTTGGGCGAAGAATTACGCTGGTTTGGATCTGGCGGCCACTGAGAAAGAGTATGCCCCGTATCTTCCCGGAATCGTTTCTCGCCAGGATTTGAATTATCTCTTTTTGGAAATGCTGGGAAAGCTTTCGACGGGTCACACTTTCGTCCAGGGTGGCGACATACCCAAAGTCACGCCGGTTTCGGTGGGAATGCTTGGCGCCAATTACGCCACCGAAAACGGCCGGTATCGTTTTACAAAAGTATTTAACGGTGAAAACTGGAACCCTGGGCTACGCGCCCCTCTCACCGAGCCCGACAGCGAAGTGAAAGCCGGCGAGTACTTGCTCGCGGTAAATGGGCGCGAGCTGCACTCAACCGACAACGTTTACAGCTTCTTCCTCGATACGGCTCAGAAGCAAATTACTCTGAAAGTGGGACCCAATGCGGACGGCTCGGACTCGCGCGATATCGTGGTCATTCCAATCGCGAGCGAAGTTCCACTCCGGCATCGCGATTGGGTTGCAGGAAATGTACGCAAGACAACGGAATTGAGCGGCGGCCGGATCGCCTACGTCTATTTGCCCGACACCGGGCAGGGCGGATTCACGTCGTTCAATCGCTACTATTTTTCCCAGTCAGGACGGGACAGTGTGATCATGGACGATCGTTACAATAGCGGCGGCCAGGCGGCCGATTACATCATCACCTATCTCGAGCGCAAGCTCTGGAACTACTGGTATACGCCCGACGGCAAGGTCATGACCGAACCCGGCGTAGGAATCTTCGGACCAAAGGCCATGCTCATCAATCAGTATGCGGGCTCCGGCGGCGACTTGATTCCCTGGTATTTTCGTCACGTCGGACTTGGAAAGCTGATTGGTGAACGAACCTGGGGCGGCGAAGTCGGTCACACCGGATACCCGCCACTCATCGATGGTGGCGGTGTAGACGCGCCAAACCTTGCGTTCTTCGATACCGAAGGTCATTGGGGAATCGAAAATGAAGGCGTGGCACCGGACATCGAAGTCGAGATGGATCCGAAAGCCTGGCGTGAAGGCCGAGATCCTCAACTCGAAAAGGCGGTCGCGGTGCTTCTCGACGAGTTGAAGCAACATCCGCAGCCCAAACCAACTGTGCCTCCGTTCCCGAACTACTACAAACCAAAATAGGCCGGGGGAATTGCGAGAGAGTTTTATTCAAGCGATAGCGGAAGAATGCCATCGCCAGGTAAGAGACTGCTCGGATCAAGCGCGGACCTGAGAGCGACTCAGGTCCGGTTTCTGACTTGGTCGTGTCAACGATTTTTCGCATCACCAAGCTCGAAGTGAAAGTTCATCCCACCAATCGGAATTCCTCTGACAAAGATACGAAACTTCTTCGTGAACTCGGTTTGCGCGACGGCATAGCACTTGTGGCGGGAACCGTAATCGGATCGGGTATCTATCTCGTGCCGAACAGTGTTGCGAACCAATTGTCATCTTTTTCAGTGGTGCTCCTCGCCTGGCTGGCGGGCGGCCTGTTGACCCTATTCGGTGCATTTGCACTTGCAGAACTTGGCGCCGCATTTCCTGATGCGGGCGGACTCTATGTTTATCTGCGGCACGCGTATGGCAGACCTGTCGGTTTTCTTTACGGATGGGGTTTGTTGACGCTTATCCAGTCTGGAAGTCTTGCCACACTTGCAGTTGCATTCCGGATTTACATGGGACATTTTGTACAGCTCACCCTACTTCAACAAAAAATCACGGGGATTGTCTTCATACTCATCCTTACAGGAGTGAACTGTCTGGGTGTGCGCTCCGGAAAAGGAGTGCAGAACCTCTTCACAATTTTGAAATTCGCCGGCCTCACACTCATGATTGGAATTCTATTTCTGCGCGGTCATGTCCGGCTGTTGACGGCGGATCTCTGGCCGCAACCACCTCTTCATCTGCACGCCGCACAATTTGGAATCGCCTTGATTGCGATTCTATGGGCCTATGAAGGATGGCATATGGTTTCGTTCACGGCGGGTGAGTTCAAAAACGTGCAGCGCGATCTTCCGCGCGGGCTTATCTACGGGACTCTGATTGTGGTGGTGACGTATGTGCTCGCGAACTTCGCGTACTACTTCGTGCTAACGTCAGCGCAGTTACAACGAACCGAGCGCGTTGCCGCAACTGCTGTAGGTTCTGTAGCCGGTGACGCGGCGGCGTTGCTTATCTCTCTGTTAATTCTGGTGTCGATCATAGGGGCCTCAAATGGCGTGATCTTGACGGGTCCGCGTGTCTTTTATGCAATGGCAAAGGAAGGTCTGTTTTTCCCGGTATTTGGAAAAGTCAGTTCGCGGTTTCATACACCGGTTTATTCAATTTTGATTCAGGGTGTGTGGGCGAGCTGTTTGACCTTGCTCGGCACGTTTCAGGAGCTTTTCACCTATGTGATTTTTACCGCTTGGATTTTCTACGGACTAGCTGGCTTGGCCGTCATTGTCTTGCGAATTCGGCGACCCGAAATCGAGAGGCCGTTCCGAGTTCCAGGTTACCCATGGTTGCCTGCATTATTTGCGCTGGCCGCGCTGGGCATGACGCTGAACGCTTTTGTGGCCTCGCCCCGCCACGCGTTATTCGGGATCGGATTGATCTTGACTGGATTACCGGTCTACGTTGTTTTTCTTTTCCGACGACACGACCCTTCAACATAGTTCACGCCGAGCCGCCGAGAATGCTTTGGCCTGCACGAAATAAATCCAGGTTACGGCTTATTGCAACAAATGTTGCACCCGTGTTAACCTCCCGCGAACCACCGAAGACTTGTCTCATCTGAGGTTCTTCACTCTGGTTAACAGGAGATACACTGTGATTCGGATGAATCGTTTGTTGACGCTTGTGGCAGTGATATCGCTTTTGGGCGCTGGCGCGCTGTGCTTGAATGCGCGAAGCTCCGCGATTGGTTCTGTTGGCGCAAGTCCACAAGCGCCTTCCACCGCTTCCCGCATGGAACAAATCGTCCAGGACTCCGTCTCGCGCAAAGTGTTCATGGGCACCGTGCTCGTCGCGCGCGGCGATGAAATACTCCTCGACAAGGGCTATGGCTTCGCGAATTTGGAGTTGGATGTCCCCGATACCCCGCCGACAAAATTCCGATTGGGATCGGTCACCAAACAATTCACCGCTGCCGCGATCATGCTCTTGCAAGAGCGCGGCAAGCTGAACGTGAATGACCTGGTGAAGAAATACTTGCCGGATGCGCCGGCCGCCTGGGACAAGATCACCGTCTTCAACATACTGACGCACACATCAGGGATTCCGAATTACACGAATTTCCCGGATTATCCAGCCCTGCAAGCCATCCCCACAACTCCACAGAAGTTGGTCGCCCGTTTTATCGATAAACCCCTCGATTTCCAACCAGGAGAAAGGTATAGCTACAGTAATTCCGGTTACATTGTTCTGGGTTATCTAGTCGAGAAGCTCAGCGCCGAGACTTATGAAAAGTTTCTCCAGGAAAACATATTTACTCCGCTGGGCATGAATGATTCAGGCTACGATTCAAACACCGCCATCATTCCGCACCGCGCCGAAGGGTACGCGCCGAGTCCAACCGGAGTCGTCAATGCAGACTACACTGACATGACGGTTCCCTTCTCTGCTGGTGCGCTCTACTCCACCACGGAAGATTTGTTGCGCTGGGAGAAAGGGCTTTATGGAGGAAAACTCTTGAAGCCGGACTCTCTAATGATGATGACCACTCCTTTCAAGAATAATTACGCTTTTGGTTTGGAGGTTCGCACTGTAAATGGACACAAAGTGATCAACCATGGTGGCGGAATTCAAGGGTTCAATACCATGGTCGCCTATTATCCCGACGACAAGCTCGCAGTGATCGTTCTCAGCAACATCAATGGCGCGGCGCCTCAGGATTTAAGCGCGAAACTCGCAGCCGTCGTTCACGGGGAGAAAGTGATCTTGTCTTCGGAGCGGAAGCAGATCCAAGTGGACCCAAAGGTATTTGACGGTTATGCCGGCCGCTATCAATTGATGCCAAACGTCGTCGTGACGGTCACACGCGAAGGTGATCATCTCTTTTCGCAGTTGAACGAACAGCCTAAATCCGAGATCTTTCCTGAAGCCCAAAACGATTATTTTATGAAGGCCGTCGACGCCCAAATCACTTTCGTGACTGACAGCCAGGGCCGTGCCACCGAACTCATCCTCCATCAGAACGGACAAGACCGTCACGCAAAGCGGATCGAGGGTGATTCGCCAGTTCCGAAGTAACGCAAATCAGATCGCCGTAGCCCGAATTTGTCTGCTGGCTGTCTTGAACCGTACCAGAAGACGTCGAGCATCTTTGTCCAGACTCCGCATTCGCGTGACGAGGATTTCCCTCGCCGATTGCACGGGCGAAGTATTTGATGCCCGACTATTGGCGAATCACAGGATTTCTTCCCCCAAGTCCTAATCGCGGGTCTTTCTTGAGCGTCCGCAACATTTGTTGACGCGGACGAGTTTGTATATGCAACCTGCAATTTTCGCGGAACGCGGCATCATTGTAGATAAGTAATTGCACGTTTGACGAGCCGACTACGAGTCCGCAGGTAGACGCGCTGCGCTACTTTGCATCAAACCAGCGGAAACCAAAGCGCTGTTCGTCAGCGGCCTCGCGCAGCCGCGCCAGGCTCGCTTTCCGATCATAATTTGCGCACGCAA
>Ga0210410_10001363_pt1 | contig 23212 bp, 16 predicted proteins | sample IncBWC4MmetaG_FD_161058 | JGI IMG/M metagenome (GOLD analysis project Ga0210410, IMG submission 161058) | Forest soil microbial communities from Barre Woods Harvard Forest LTER site, Petersham, Massachusetts, United States - Inc-BW-C-4-M | ecosystem: Environmental > Terrestrial > Soil >... | reverse complement strand
TACAGCCGACAGTCAACAGCTGAAGAGAGAAGAGAAGAACTCTGGCCGGCAGGATGCCGGCGCTACCCCGAAGATTGAGATTTTTACTACGCGGATTGACACGATTTATGGGGCTAGCGCGATTATTTTGGCGCCGAATCATCCGCTGGTGGGGCGGTTGATTGCGGGGACTCCGGGACAGGCTGCTGCGGAGAAGAAATTGGCGGAGATGAAGACTTCTTCGGTGAAGACGGAAGATATTGCTACCGCGGAGAAGGATGGATTTTTCACTGGAAGATATGCGGTGAATCCGTTTAATGGGGAGAAGGTGCCCATTTGGGTGGGGAATTTTGTGCTGCTGGAGTATGGAACCGGGGCGATCATGGCGGTGCCGGCGCATGATGAGCGGGACTTTGAGTTTGCGACAAAGTTTGGGTTGCCGGTGCCGGTGGTGGTGACTAAAGAGAAGAGTTTTAACACAGGGGGCACAGAGGAAGAGCACGGAGTTCACAGAGACAACAAACCTTCGCAGGCCTACACCGAGTACGGATACAGCGTGAATTCGGGGAAGTATTCGGGGTTGAAGAGCGAGGATGCGATTGAGCGGATGGCTTCGGATGCGGAAGCCAAGGGGTTTGGGAAGAAGGAGACGATTTTCCGGTTGCGGGATTGGGGAATTTCGCGGCAGAGGTATTGGGGCACGCCGATTCCGGTGATTTATTGCGAGAAGGATGGGATGGTGCCGGTGCCGGACAAGGATTTACCGGTGCTGCTGCCGGCAAATCCTAAGTTGACGGGCGAGGGAGAATCGCCGCTAGCGACGGATCCGGAGTTTGTGAATGTGAAGTGCCCGAAGTGCGGCGGGCCGGCGCGGCGCGAGTCCGACACGATGGATACGTTCGTGGATTCGTCGTGGTATTTCTACCGGTATTGCGATCCGCACAATGACAAGGCGCCGTTTGATCCGGCGAAGGCGGCGTATTGGTTTCCGATTGACCAGTACATTGGCGGAATCACGCACGCGATTCTGCACCTGCTGTATTCGAGGTTCTGGTGCAAGGTGATGAGGGATTTGGGATTGGTGAAGCACGATGAGCCGATCGCGCGGCTCTTTACGCAGGGGATGGTGCAAAAGGGCGGCGTGGCGATGTCGAAATCGCGCGGCAACGTAGTGGGCGCGGAAGAGATGGCGCAGAAGTATGGGGCGGATACGGGAAGGCTGTACACGTTGTTCGCGGCGCCGCCGGAGAAGGATCTGGAGTGGAGCGAGGAGAGTATTGAGGGGGCGTGGAGGTTTTTGAATCGGGTTTACCGGGTTGTGGACAAGCACTCGGATGAAGTGGCGAGCGGGAAAGAAAGATTTATCACAGAGCGCGCAGAGGAAGAGCACAGAGGGCACAGAGAAGAGCAGCACGCTGGCCGGCAAGATGCCGGCGCTACCACGGAAAAAGAAAAGACACTGCTGCGGAAGGCGCACCAGGCTTTGAAGCGGGTGACGCAGGATTTTGAGGGGCGGTGGCATTTTAATTCGGCGATTGCACAGATTATGGAGCTGGTGAACGCGATTTATGCGGCGGAGCCGCTGGAAGAGGGCGTGCGGCCGGCGGTACAGAAAGAAGTGCTGGAGCTGGTGACTTTGATGCTGGCGCCGATGACGCCGCACCTGGCGGAAGAGTTGTGGGAGATGCTGGGGCACAAGGATGGGTTGTGGACGGTGTCGTGGCCGGCGATCAATGAGGAGCTGGCGAAAGAGGATGAGGTGGAAATTCCCGTGCAGGTGAATGGGAAGGTGCGGGGTCGCGTGAAGGTGGCGGCCGGGGCATCGCAGGATGAGGTGATGAAGCTGGCCTTGGCCGATGCGGGAGTGGCCGGGCATCTGAATGGAAAAGCGATTCGGAAGGTGATTTTTGTGGCGGATAAGCTTTTGAATGTTGTGGTGGGATGAAGAAGAACGACGTAACGAAATAAAGAAGTAAGGAAGTAAGGAAAAGGCGAAGAGAAAGACTTAACGCAGAGGGCACAGAGTAAGAACGCAGAGTACGCAGAGAATACGGGAAAAACCCGCACGCTGAAAACCGCCCATTCGACTTCGCTCAGGGCAGGCAGTTGCGGCACCCAGCGAAGAAGGCGGCTTAAAGCCGCCCCTACGGGAGGTGGGAATGGAAGGAACCGCGAAGATGGCGCAGAGCAATTCGCAGTCGACATTGAAGACGGAGCGGGGCGGGATTGTGGTGCTGGATTTTGGGGGGCAGTACACGCAGCTGATTGCGCGGCGGGTGCGCGAGCAGTTGGTGTTCAGCGCGGTATTGCCGTGCACGACGTCGGTGGAAGAGATACGGAAGCTGGAGCCGGTGGGAATTATTTTGTCGGGCGGACCGAGTTCGGTGTACGACAAGGATGCGCCGGTGTGCGATCCGGCGGTGCTGGGGCAGGGAATTCCGGTGCTGGGAATTTGCTACGGCATGCAGTGGATGGCGAAAAATCTGGGTGGGAAAGTGGAGCCGGTGCAGCGTCGCGAATATGGGCCGGCGCATTTCAACCTGGAAAAAGCGGAAAGCCACATTCTGGGCGGCCTGCCGGAAACGCTGAAGATCTGGGCGAGCCACGGGGACAATGTGCTGGAATTGCCGCCGGGATTTCACCTGACGGGGAAGACCGCGAACGCAATCGCTTCGGCGGAAGACCAGAAACGAAGAATGTACGCGGTGCAGTTTCACCCGGAAGTGAATCACACGGACCGCGGGACGGAGATTCTGCGGAATTTTCTTTTCCGGGTGTGCAAGGCGGAGCCGAAGTGGAGCGGGAAGGCGTTCATCGAAGAAACGGTGGAAGCGATCCGCGCGAAGGTGGGAACGCATCACGCGATCTGCGGGTTGAGCGGCGGCGTGGATTCGACGGTGGCCGCGGTGCTGGTGCATCGCGCGATGGGCGAGCGGCTGACGAATATTTTCGTGAACACGGGTCTGCTGCGGAAGAACGAGTTCGAGCACACGCTGGAGATGTACCGCGAGCGGCTGGGGTTGCACGTGATCGGCGTGGACGCTTCGGAGCATTTTCTGGCGAGACTGGAAGGCGTGAGCGACCCGGAGCAGAAGCGGAAGATCATCGGGCGCGAGTTCATCACAATTTTTGCGTCGGAGGCGGAGAAGCTGCAGAAGACCGCGTCCGGCGACATCAAGTTTCTGGTGCAGGGGACGCTGTATCCGGACGTGATCGAGTCGGTGTCGGTGAAGGGGCCATCGGCAACGATCAAGACGCATCACAACGTGGGCGGTTTGCCGGAGAATCTGCCGTTCTCGCTGGTGGAACCGCTGCGGGATTTATTCAAGGATGAGGTTCGGCGGATTGGGAAAGACCTGGGATTGCCGGAAGAGATTCTGGTGAAGCATCCGTTCCCGGGGCCAGGGCTGGCGGTGCGGCTGCTGGGCGCGATTACGAAGAAGGATCTGGAGACGTTGCGGGACGCGGACGCGATTGTGGTGGAAGAGATCCGGCGGGCGGGATTGTACGAAAAGGTTTGGCAGGCGTTTGCGGTGCTGCTGCCGGTGCGCAGCGTGGGCGTGATGGGAGATGGCAGGACGTACGGGCTGACAGTGGCGGTGCGGGTGGTGCAGTCGGATGACGCAATGACGGCGGATTGGGTGCGGTTGCCGGGGGAAGTGTTGGAGCGGATGTCCACGCGAATTGTGAATGAGGTAAAGGGAGTGACGCGGGTGGTGTATGACGTGAGCAGCAAGCCGCCGAGTACGATTGAGTGGGAGTGAGGGGGGAAGAGAGTAATCGGTAATCAGTTATCGGTAAGAGGCGAACAGATAGCAGCGAGCAGATAACAGGAGACGGTTTGCGGGCGAGGCACTTAACTGAGGCGTGACGAAAAGGCTTAACGCTGAGGGCGCTGAGAGAAGAGGAAGAAAAAGCAGATCCCTCACTGCGGCCAGCAAAAGACGCTGGCCTCCGTTCGGGATGACAATGGTTGGAGGCGGCGCAAAAAATCCTTGGGGCTGGCGCTCGTTTGGGATGACAGCGGTTGGGGCTGGCGCTAATTGTGGATGCCTCGGAGCATTATCTGTCGAAGCAGGATGGGATGAAACTGGCGTGGGGCGACGGGCAGGGGAGCAATAAAAAAGCCGCTCGGGGGGCAGAGCGGAGCGGCTCTTTTGAGTTCAGGTTGTGTCTACGAAAGCGGGGCCTGATCGCCGAACGGCTACCGATTGGCCATTTTCTGGGCCATATACAGCAGCAGCTTGCGATCTTCCTCGTCGGCTTTGCTCAGCAAGCGACGTAGCTTGTTGAGGTAGCGCGCCTCTTTCCCGGCGCTGCCCCAGGCGATGTCGTCAGACGATTTGCGCTTGGGTAGGTTCGGAAGTTGAGGCGGCTCTTCGCCGTCGTAGAAGAGTTGATAAAGTGGGCATTCGAGAGCGCGCGCCAGCTTTTCCAGGGTCTCGATGGCCGGGACCGTGTGGCCATTTTCGACACGGGAAATATAACAACGAAGGAGACCGGTGCGTTTCTCGATATCACCCTGGGAGAGTTTTTTTTCTTCGCGCAGAGCGCGAAGACGATCGCCGATAATCATGGAGTGAGTATTCCATAGATAGTACACGGTAGCAAGTCGAAACTATTGAAGGTTTGGAATTAACCCGGCTAGGCGGTTAGGGCCGGGTGGACAAGGGAAGGAAATTAGCGTAACCAAAGACGTATGGCACGCGTCCCAAAAACAGTGGCTCTGGCACTGACAGGTCTGGGAAAGCCCAGGACGGCGGAGGCGGGTGTCTCGGCGCGTGTAGAAGAGGACCGGGAACTGGTCCGGCGCGCGCAAAAGGATGATAAGGAAGCATTTGAGGAGCTTGTCAGGAGACACCAAAACCGGGTTTTTGCGGTGGCGGGGGGGATCCTGAGGAACCGGGAGGACGTCGAAGACATAGCCCAGCAGGTGTTCCTGAAGGCTTACTTTTCGATCAAGCGGTTCGACCAGAGGGCGGCATTCAGCACCTGGCTGTATAAGATAACGGTGAACGAATGTTGGGATTTACTAAGAAAGAAGAAGGTGCGGCCGCTGGTGTTTGAGGCGGAGTTGAGCGAGGAGCAGGCCCAGGTTTACCAGTCGTCGTCGGAGAAGTCAGACGGCGAACTGGACGCGTCAGAGCGGCTGGCGGTGCGAGAGCAAGTGGAAGAGTTGATGAGCTGCCTGGAAGAGCGAGACCGCACGATGCTGGTGCTGAAGGAAGTGCAGGGATTTTCGGTGGAAGAGATCGCGGAGATGATGGAGATCAACACGAACACGGTCAAGGTGAGGTTGTTCCGTGCTCGGCAACGGATTACGGAGCGCATGAAACGACGGCGGGGAGCGAGAACGTAGACGGAGTTACCGGGCCCAGGAGAACAGGAATCGAGAAGAAAAAGAGGTAAGCGAAGAATGGGGAACCTTTTGAACCGGGACGAACAGAATTGCCGGCGCTTTCTGGATGCGCTGGAGGAATTGCCGGTAATCGCGAACACGCGGAGGACCGCCGAGGAGTGGCGGGCGGAACTGCCGGAAGCGGCGGAAGCGCACGCCGGCAGTTGCGCGGATTGCCGGACGGCGCTGGAGGAGTTTGCGGAGACACGGAACGCGCTCGCCGGAGTGCCGGTGCAGCAGCCTGGACCGTGGTTTACGGCGCGGGTGATGGCGGCGATCAACACGCGGGAGAAGGAAGAAGAAGCGCGGGACGGCGTGTGGATCAGCGTACGCCGGCTGGCGCCACGGCTGGTGGCGGTGGCTGCGCTGCTGCTGGTGCTGGGCGGAAGCTGGGCATTGGAGCAGCGGAAGTCGGAAGGGATGAACGCGGAGCGGCGAGGCGGCGATTTGGTGTTCGATTCGTCGGTTGCCCCGACGTGGTATGACGACGGACTTGGAACAATGAGCGAGGGACGGCCATGAACCCGGATATCCGCAAGAAGGCGGCAATTTGGCTGGCGCTGGTGTTTGTATTGGGAACAGCGACGGGCGGCGTGTTTGGATACAACCTGGCGCGGCGAAGTTACGCGGCAACAAAGACTGCGGTCCCGTCGGATGCCGAGCACCGCGCGAAGAAGGTGGCGCAGATGACCGAAGCCATAGGCCTGACGCCGGAGCAAGCGCAACAGGCGGACGGGCTCATCAAGGATGCGCAGACGCAAATCCGCGCGATTCACGACAGAAGTGATGCGGAAGTGGATGGGGTGCGGATGAAGACGAGGCAAGGGATGCGCGCGTTTTTGACGGCGGAGCAGTTGCCGAAATTCGAGCAGTATGTGCAGCGGTTGGACGAAGAGAGAAAGAAGCAGAAAGAGGCGCAGCAGGGCAGGTAGTTTAGAAAATAGAAATTGGAAAATGGAAAATAGGAAGAGGGGGGCCTTTGGCCTCCCTTTTTTTGTTGGTTGGTGTGCGGCGAACGGTGTCAGAGAAATTGGGGCACGGGGCGAGGAAGTAGTGCCGCACCTCTGGCTGGGGCTGAAATTGCCGGCAGCGAATTACTTGGGCTCGAGGTAGAAGCCTTCGCGGGTTTGGACCTGGGCGTCTTTTTGTTTTACGGCCAGTTGGAGCTTGTGATAGCCGGGGGTAGCGTCGGGCTTGTCGGGCGTGTAGCCAAGGACGTATTGATTGTGGAGTTCCTCGTCGAGGTCGGCGTAGATTTTTTCGAGAGTCTCTTTTTTGGAGACTTCAAAGAATCGTCCACCGGATGATTTGGCGATCTGTTTGAGAATTGTTTTGCCGTCGGGGCGTGATTCCTCGGTGCGGCGCGGATAGCCGCCGCCTCTTTGGCCACCCATTCCACCTCCTCCCATACCTCCGCCCATGCGCGGCCCGCCGAAACCGCCGCCATGGCCTCCTTCATTTTCCTTGTCGGCGAAGAGGATGCAGTAGATCAATGTGTCGGCGCGCTGCGCGGATTCAACGGCCTCGGCGAGAGACTCCTTGCTGCCGCGGTCGACGCCGTCGGTGAGAATGATGAGGGCTTTGCGGCCCTGCTGTTTCTTCATGAGTTCGTTGGAGGCGAGGTAAACGGAATCGTAAAGGAGGGTGCCGCCGCCGTGGCCGCGTCCGTGGGAGCCGTGACCGCCGTCACCATCGCCGCTGCCACTGGAGCTGGATTGCGAGAATTGCGGTGTGTGGAGCTGGTCGATGGCGGCGAAAAGTTTCTCGCGGGAGGAGGTGAGGTCCTGGAGGAGTTCGACTTCGCGATCGAAATGGATGAGGAAAGCCTTATCTTTGTCGCCACGCAGGACACTATCGAAAAATGAGCGACTGGCAGAGCGTTCCTGGTCGAGAACGCGGCGCTGGCTGAGGCTGGTGTCCACGAGCAGGCCGAGGGTGAGCGGAAGGTCGGACTCTTTGGCGAAATAGGTGATGGTCTGGGGCTTGCCGTCTTGCTGGAGAGTGAAGTCGTCTTTGGAGAGATTGCGGAGGATATTGCCGTGCTTGTCGCGGACGGTGGCGAGGAGATTGACGGCGGCGACGTTGAGGGTGATGGCAGGGGGTTGCTGGCTAAGAAGAGGAAGAGCGGCGAGGAAGAGAACCAGGGAGATTGAGGAGAGTTTCCGCAAGTTGAGGAACCTTGCCTTTCCGTAGAATTTTTAGACAGGCGCTGATGATTATTCCCGGTTGGAGGCAGAAAAGTTCCTCGGAAGAGGGAGAAAGAGAAGAATTAACGCAGAGGACGCAGAGAGCGCAGAGTTCGCAGAGAAGAGGAACCCAAGAGGGCGGCGTAAAGCCGCCCCTACATTTGGTATGCTACGGCGCATGAAAAGGAAATTTTTGATTGATACGGATACGGCTTCGGACGATGCGGTGGCGCTGATTATGGCGTTGCGGCATCCCGAGGTTGAGGTGGTGGGGATAACAACGGTCGCGGGGAATGTGGAGGTGCGGCAGGCCAGCCGCAACGCGCTGTACACGGCGGAGCTTTGCGGGGCCGGCGCGCCGGTATTTACGGGCACGGAGAAGCCGCTGAAGCGGGCGCACTGGAGCGCGGACTGGTTTCACGGACGCGATGGATTGGGAGATCACGGGTATCCTGCGCCGCGGCGGGCGCCGGAAAGGATGGGCGCTACGGAGGCGATCATTGTGTTGGTGGAAGCGCATCCGGAAATCGTGATGGTGACGCTGGGGCCGCTGACGAACGTGGCGCTGGCGCTGCAGAAGCGGCCGGAGATTGCGAAAAAGGTGAGCCGGTGCGTGGTGATGGGCGGGGCGCCATGCTGCGAAGGGAACGTGACGCCGGCGGCGGAGTACAACATCTGGTGCGATCCGGAAGCGGCGCGCGTGGTGGCAAGAAGCGGGATGCCGGTGGAAATGGTGGGCTGGCATTTGTGCCGCGGGGAAGCAGTGCTGAATTTAAAAGAGATTGAGAAGGTGATGGGATTTGGAACGCCGGTGGCGAAATTTGCGATCGAGTGCAACAGCCGGGCGCAGGAGGCGTTTCGCGTGCAGACGGGAGAGCACGGGATATCGCTGCCGGATCCCGTGGCGATGGCGGTGGCGCTGGATGCGTCGATTGTGACGTCGGCGTCGGAACATTTCTGGGATGTGGAGACGGAAAGCGAGTTGACGCGGGGAATGACCGTGGTGGACCGGTTGAATGTGGCGGGGGATGAGAGGAACCGAGAAGTGTGGGCGGGGCAGATTGAGCGAGGGAGGAAGGCGAGGATTGTGTGGACGATTGATAATTCGCGGTGGAAGGAGGAGTTGTACGCGAGACTGAGGTAAAGGAGGTAGAGGAGGTTTAGGAAGTAAAGGAGAGGAGAAGAGGCACGCAGAGGGCGCTGAGAAGAGGGAGAAAAAGCAGATCCCTCACTGCGGCCAGCAAAAGGCTCTGGCCTTCGTTCGGGATGACGTGCATTTGTAATTGGGCCGCGCGGTGTCGTGCGGTGGGGTGCGGTGTGGTGTGGAGAAGAGGTAGCGTCCACCTTAAGGTGGACGCTACGGTTGGGGATTAGAAGCTGAAGATTACGCCGCCTTCGGAGCGCAGGTCGTGCCACTCGTGCTGGGGAATACCCTCGAAGAGCGGGTAGCCCGGCAGACCCTCTGCGTTGCGAGTGGCCGTGTTGGCGCGAGTGCGATAGAGAGACTGTTCGTAGGCGAAAGAAACCCACTTGTTGAGTTTGTAGTTGAGGGTGCCGACCGTCATATCGCTGCGAGCACGCGAACTGACAGTGGCGGAAGTGTGTAATAGATCGCGGGTGTTGGCCTGGTCGAGGCCGTACATCACGTAGAGCGACCATCCAGCGTGGCGGCCTTCGGGGTCGTGTCCGAACCAGCGCGAAAGGGGAAGGCCGAGTTGAGTGAAGCCGCCCTTGGCGCGGACCGGAAGTTGCGGCACGACGACGGGAACGCCCGCGGCGGTGGTGCCGAAAAAGACGGTGGAACCGCCGTCGATGGAGAGCGTTGACGCCAGATTGGTGAAGCCGCCAATGGCGTTGTAGTTGGAGAAGAGCTGGCCAGCGAAATAGTAACGCAGGTCGCTGCCGCTGTAGTATTTGCCGACGAGGGTGGCAAAACGTGTCGGCAACTGCCATTCTCCGGTCCAGCCGTTGGTATTGCTGCCGACGCGGGCGCCTCTGGCGAAGGCGGTTTTGTAAAGATTGGGATTGGCATTGGTAGCGGTAATCGGAGCCGTTGGAATCGCGGAGCCGAGGACGATGGCGCTGCGGTTGCCCTCTTCAAAGCTGAATATGATCTGCGCGGGAGCCACGCCGGGAGCATCATCGAGCTTAAACTGACCGACGATACGGCCTTCGACCTGGGGTGAGTTGCTGTCCGGGCCCTGGCGTTCGCCGTAACCCAACTGGTTGAAGAGGAACGCGTTCGACGGAGTATCGCCGATGGCGGGCAGGACGACGGCAACTTCCGGCATGATCTGCCATTTGCCGAAGTCATGGGTGTAGCCGGAGCGGAATTGCGGAGAGCGCTCATAGGGATCGCCGAAAGCGATGCCGAGTCCGGTGGTTTCCAACATGTTGGGCAGGGTTGAGGAAGTGAACGGCGTCCAGTCCTGTCCCATCACGGCGGTGAGGGTGTTCGTTTCGTTCACCTTCCAGTCAATGCGCCCGTAGGCCAGGCGGATGGATGGGTTGTAGGAACGGATCGAAGAGAGGTTGCGGTTGTCGGAACGGTTGAAGTTTCCTTCAAAGTCCATTTCAAACTTTCCGGTGACCGTGACACTTGAACTCGGGTCGAGCCACTCAAAGTTGGCGCCGAACCGCGTGGAGCGCGCCTTGACGTGGAACTCGGGCGCGGCGTTCGGACCGGAGTCGGTAGCATTGCCAGTAATGAAGCCGGGAAGCGGGAAATCATCGCCATAGTACGACGAACTGTCGTGAACAAAGGTGGTCTTGAGGAAGCCGTAAGGAGTAAGTCCGATTGGTCCGAGTTTGATGGCGGGTTTCAAGTCACCCTTGGGAATGCCACCGACGGGAAACACGCGGATGGGATTGGCAGCAGAGAGAGTGGTAGGGGAGACGGAAGGCAACTGCTGCGGCGGTACTTGCCCAGGCGGAGTTTGCTGCTGCTGGTCGTCAAGATCGGCAGAAACTGCGGTGGGCTTTGAAGCAACGGCAGGAGCGGAAGCATTAGGAGAAGACGGCGCGCCTTCCGGAACACGATAGACGGCAGGGACCATGGTCGCGGGGGCCGAACTGCTGGTGGCCGAAGCGTTCATGATGCCCGGAGCGCCCATCATCTGGTTGTATTCGGCTTGCGAAATGACTCCTTTGGAAAGAAGGAGTTTTGCGAGTCGCTGATCGGCATCGCTGGCAGACGACGCCTGGCTGATTTGTGCGGCTTCTTCCGGAGTGAGAATGCCCTTCGCCTGCAAGACGCGGACGAGCGGGCTGACAGCCGGCGAATTACCTGCCGGCTGTTGAGCGGCTACAACTCCGGACCAAGCCAAAGATGCAGAGAGAAGTACAACTAGAGACACCACTACCCCGTGTTGTTTCCCGAACATCACGAATACCCCCTGTGACCCACAATAGGTATGTAGGTCAGGTAATCAATCAAGAACGGGCCCCAAACGCCCCGTACTTAATACTTGTCAGATGTAGAAGTCAAGAAAACGTTTGCAAAATAGTTGGGAAATCAGGTTTTTCCAGAGCGGGAGAAGGCGAGTACTGGTAGTCGAAACCAGCGTCGACCCAGTGGAATTGATTGGCGACAAAGGGAGCTAACTGAAAAGGGAATAAAGACTCCTGCGAAATCAGCCGCCGCAAGACTCGAAGAGATAACCGGAGCCACGGACGGTCTTCAGGAAGCTTGGATTCTCGGGGTCGGGTTCGATTTTCTCGCGCAGGCGGCGGACACAGACGTCAACACAGCGCGGGGTAAAGAATTGTTCGGCGTTCCAGACGGCGGAGAGAAGCTCTTCGCGAGTAAAAACGCGGCTCGGGTGCGAGGCGAGGTGATGGAGAAGGCGGAATTCGAGCAGGCTGGTGGGGATGGGCTTGTCGGAGCAGGTGACGCGATTGGTGTCGAGATGGATTTGCAGATGGTTGAATCTGAGAGATTGACACCTCTGGCTGGTAGGTTCGGCGCGCCAGAGGAGGAGCTTTACGCGGGCGATCAGTTCGCGCGGGCTGAACGGTTTGGTGACGTAATCGTCCGCGCCCGCCTCAAAAGCGGCGACGAGGTCGGCTTCGCCGCAGCGGGCGGAAAGCATGATGATCGGAAGACGTTGAAGCAAGGCGTCCTGGCGGGTTTCGGCGAGAATCTGAAGCCCGGAAATGCCGGGAAGCATGGTGTCGAGAAGGAGAAGATTGGGTGCCGTTTGCTTGAGCGCGGCGCGGCCGGATATACCGTCGAGCGCTTCGGCGACGTCGAAACCCGCTTTGCCGAGTTCGTAGCGGACGAGTACGGCGATGTCGGGGTCGTCCTCAATTAGAAGAATGCGAGCCATTTGTATCCAGGGAGGGGAGGCAGTGGAAGGAGTGTACAGCATGGGGGGAGATAGGGGAAGGAGGGGACGGTGGGCCGAAGGAGTTTAGAAAATAGAAAATAGAAAATCGGAAGAGAGGAAACTCGACCGGATCGGGGTAATCGCCGGGGACGGAGGGGGAGCACCCTACGAGGTCGGTCGGGGCAGGCAGAGTTCGAGGAGAGGAAAGATGGGCGAGAGCCCGAATTAGCTTGACCTTGCCGGATTTGAGGATTGGATTGGACACGAGTTGAGTGGGTGGCGGAGACGGCAAAGAATTTGACGCCGGGGGACAGGAGTTGTGATAGAACGGCTACTAATTTCGGTCTGAGGGGACTCGGCAAGAGTTGACCGAGAGACGAGTGCAAACAACGAGGCAAAAGCGATGAACACTTTCCCAGTCTTGTTAGCGGCGCTCTGTGTCTACGCGATTGGATACCGGTATTACAGCGCGTTCATTGCGGCAAAGGCGCTGGCGTTGGACGACCGGCGGCAGACGCCCGCACATGCGTACGAAGATGGGCACAACTATGTGCCATCGCCGAAATGGGTTTTGTTTGGGCACCACTTCGCGGCGATTGCGGGAGCAGGGCCGCTGGTTGGGCCGACTCTTGCGGCGCAGTTCGGATTCGCGCCGGGGTTTCTGTGGATCCTGATCGGCGCGGTACTGGCGGGGTGCGTGCAGGATTTTATCGTGCTGGTTGCTTCGGTGCGGCACAAAGGGAGATCGCTGGCGGACGTGGCGCGGACGGAAGTGAGCGATTTCACGGGACTGGTGGCGATGTTCGCGGTGCTGCTGATTTTGCTGGTGACGCTGGCGGGGCTGGGAGTGGTGGTGGTGAACGCACTGTCGAACAGCCCGTGGGGCGTGTTCACGATCGGGATGACGATTCCGATCGCGCTCCTGATGGGGTGGTTCATGTTCAAGAGCACGCCGGGACAGATCAAGGTGGGCGTGCCGAGCACAGTTGGCGTGGTGCTGCTGCTCGGGAGCGTGTGGGGCGGGCACTGGTTCGCGGGAACGCAATGGGCGTCGTCGCTGACGTTCACGCCGCACCAGATTACCTGGCTGATGGCGATTTACGGATTTGTGGCGTCGGTGCTGCCGGTATGGCTGCTGCTGGAGCCGCGGGATTATTTGTCGACGTATGTGAAGCTGGGAACGATCGCGCTGCTGGTGGTGGGCGTGTTTGTGGTGCATCCGGACATCAAGTTTCCGGCGTTTACGGAATTCGTGCACGGCGGCGGGCCGATCATCAAGGGGAAACTGTTTCCATTTTTGTTTGTGACGATTGCGTGCGGCGCGATTTCCGGATTTCATTCGCTGGTGAGTTCGGGGACGACGCCGAAGATGCTGGACAAAGAGACCGATGCGCGATTCATCGGGTATGGAGCAATGGTGGCGGAAAGCCTGGTGGCGGTGCTATCGCTGATCGCGGCCTGCTCGCTGTTTCCGGGCGATTATTTCGGGATCAACGTGCCGGCGGAGGCGTTTGCGAAGCTGGGACTGCACACGGTGAACCTGGATCTGTTTTCGAGCGAGGTGGGAGAGAAGCTGGCGGGGAGGACGGGCGGAGCGGTTTCGCTTGCGGTGGGCATGGCACAGATTTTCCGGGGGATTCCCGGGATGACGCGGCTGATGGGCTACTGGTATCACTACGCGATCATGTTTGAAGCGCTGTTTATTTTGACGACGATTGATACGGGGACGCGCGTGGCGCGATACGTTTTGCAGGAACTGATGGGCAAAATACACAAGCCGTTTGCGAATCATGCGTGGCAGCCGGGGAATATGATCACCACGTTTTTTGTGGTGTTGGGCTGGGGATATTTGATTTACACGGGAAATATTTCGACGCTGTGGCCGCTGTTCGGGACCGGGAACCAATTGCTGGCGACAATTGCGCTGGCGGTGGGGACGGCGTTCCTGATCAACATGGGGAAGGCGAAATATGCATGGATTACGGTGGCGCCGATGCTGTTTGTGGGAACGACGACGCTGACGGCGGGAGTGCTGTCGATCAAGAATATTTTCTGGCCGCTGACGAAAAAGCCGGGATTCGTGTTTCAGGGGTACCTGGATTCGACGTTGATGGCGATTTTTGTGACCGGCGTGGTGCTGGTGCTGCTGAATGTGGCGCGGCGGTGCTGGCAGACGTTGCATGGAGTGCCGATCCCGAAGGAGGCGTTTGGGCCGCAGGCGCTGGGAGAGGGGTTGCCTTCGAGCGGGTGCTGCTAGGCGGAATTGGTTATTAGAAATTAGAAAGTCGAAAATGGAAATTGGGAAGCGATCCCAGGTGCTGCTCGGCGGCGCCTGGGATTTTCGTTTTTGGGGAAGAAGAGAAGAGTTCACACGGAGGACACCTAGGGAAGAACACAGAGGGCACAGAGAAGGAAAAAAAGGAAGAAAAGATAACGCAGAGACGCGGAGAACGCTGAGGATCGCAGAGAAGAGATGGGAACGGAAGGTTTTTAGCTTTAGATCGTAAGAACCCACCCTTTGCAAAAATCGCAAAGGGTGGGGCACCCTCAAGTTCAATTGTTGGACGACGTTTCAACCGATCCAACAGCACAGGCTAAAGCCTGTGCTAGTGGGCGCTTTTGTTTTTAGGGGAGGCTTTCTCCAACGTGGCCAGGAGTTTTTTTGCGCTGGGCGGCACGGGTACGACGCGATTGAATACGATATCTTTGGCGCTGACTTCCTTGTGGTACAGCTTTTTATTCGCGCTGTTATCGGGGCGGAGGGTGGAACCTTCGAGAGAGATGCCGGCGAAGAGGCCGCGGGCGCGGGAGTACGAGAGAATTTCGGCGCGCAAGGCGACGTCGCTTTCGGCGGAGGCGGTGCGGCCAACGGGGCCGGCGGCGGCGCTGGCGTCACCACCGAGCTTGACCTTGCTGCTGAGCATGCTGGTGGCGGAGCGGGGGCTCATCATAAGCAGAACGAAATCGGTGGCGTTGCCGCCGAGTTGCAGACCGGCGCTGCCGCCTTCGAGGGCCATCATCGTGGGCGGGCCCCAGGGACCGCGGAAATTGCTGCCGGCGCGGCAGGTCATGACGCCGCGGCCATAACTGCCGCCTATGCCGATGGCGAACTTGAGGACGGATGGCAGAATAACGACACAGTCGGCCTTATCGAGCACGTCCTGGGGAATGCTGTCGGGAGCGTCGAGAATTTCCTTCATGACTGTGCCGGCGTTTTCGACGCGACTTTCTTCTTTGTCTTCTTTCTCCTGGGCGACTGCGGGAAGCGCAAGCAGGGAGAACAACGGGATACCCAGCCAGATCTTTTTCATGAGTCCTCCTCAGTGGAATAGCAAGCACACACGACGTTGAAGTAAGTGCGCGCCGAAAAACCGGGAAGAGCTTTGGCGGAGGGTTTCCAGCGCGTGGGACGCTGGGAACAGTCTTACCACCGGAAGAGATTGCAGTCAAAAAATAGATGGGGCCGAATCGAGGCCGATGGCTCAGGGCTCGAGCGAAGAGGTATAGGCGGCGATGTCGATTATGTCGTAGAACGATAGATTGGTAATAACGGGTTTCATCTGCTGAAGGTTGGCGCCGGCGCGGGCGCCGCTTTGCATGTCGTAAAGCTGGCGGACGATGTAGCTGGGGGAACGCCCGGCGATGGAGGGAACATTTTTGAGGCCCCGGAGATTCGGGCCGTGGCAGGCGGAGCAGGCGGTGGTTTTGCCGTTGGCACCGGTGGTGACAAGCGCTTTGCCGCGTTTGAGGCTGCCGGGAGGCACGTAAGCGATGAAGCCGGAAGAGTCGTCGCGAAGTTCGGTGCGTTCGAGATTCTCCGGAGTTTCGATGATGCGATCGCCGATGGACTCCATTTCGTGAGGCGTGGAGACGACGAGCATCCAGCCCGCGACGTGAGTTTTGGGAACGAACTTGGCCTCGATTACGCGGATCCAGGGCTTGGGTTTCAGGGCGGCGAAGTATTCGGCGGCGGCCTGGATTTCCGCGTCGGCGGCTTTGCCTCCGACGGAGACCATGTTGCTGGCGGGCTTGAAATCGGGATCGGAACTTTTGCGGGCGCCGCTTTTGAAGTCGGCGAGTTGCTGGATGATATACGCGGCGGGAAGACCGGCGAGGCCGGAATTTTCCGGGCGGCCCAAACCATTGGGAAGATGGCAGTAGGCGCAGGCGTACATTTCGTTGGCTCTGCCGTGGGCGACGACACCGGGCATGGTTGGGTGAGCGGAGGGATGCCAGTCGACGACGTGGAATAAGTCGTGAACTTGCGAGCGAGTGAAAGAGCGTTTGCTGCCGGGAACGTGGATTGGAGAATCGTCGTCCGGCTTTGCGGCAGGGTCGGCGGCAGAAGCGGGAGGATTGACGGCGTATGCCCAGTAGGGGGGCGCCTCAATGGGTGGCTGCGAGATTGTGGATTGGGTCCGGCTGGACGCTGCGGCGACGAGGAAGATTGCCGAGGTAGCGAGGGCGGTCGCGGCGGATTTGAACTTGAAGCGATGCACGCGAGAACCTTTCTGGCGGCGGATGGCCGCTGAAAATTTTTAGCGAGTGATCAGCGGCTCTGCTGGGCGCCGATCAGGGTTACGGCAATGATGCAATCTTTGGTGGAGCGATTTTGCCAGGCGTGGCGGGTGCCGTTCTGAATGACGCAGTCGCCGGCCTTGAGGAGGACTTCGGCGCCGTCGTCGAGTTCGAGAACGATTTCGCCGGAGAGGACGACGTCGAAGTCCACGGTGTCCGTGGTGTGCATGCCGGGATGCATTGGTTCGAGAACTTCGACCATGCCGGGAAGTTTGGATTGGATTTCGGCGAAGGCGGCGGGGAGATCGGTGTTTTCGGGAATTTTGCTGGTGCCGGGAGGGACGGTGAAGAAAGCGAAACGGAAACCGCCGGCGGGAGGGAAGTAGCCGGGATGCGGGGGAGGCGTGCCGTCACTGGGAAGTTTTGGAATGGAATCGACGCCCCAGAGGCGGTGGAATTCGAAACCTGGAAGAAGAGATAGGGTGATGGGTTCGACGGAGGAGTCTTTCACGAAGACGGATTTGCCGGCGGAGTTGCGGCCGGTGATGACGCAGCGGATGGTCATGGGAGAGTTCTCCGGGTTTCGAGGAAGCGGAGGGATTGTACGTTTTCGGGATTGATTGTGGAAGTGGGGAAGAAAGAAAAAGGAAAAAGGAAAAAGATAACGCAGAGACGCTGAGAGCGCAGAGGGTTCGCAAAGAAGAGAAGAAGGCTGTTCGGCACGGCGGAGCTGGTTTGACTTGGATTCGGGTGGTGCTTAAGATTGGCGAGTTTTGATGCGATGGATTTGGATGGAGACCATGGGGAGGATCGGGATGCTGAGGCGGCTGGTGGGGATGGCGGCGGTCTGCTTTTTTGTGATTGCGGGAAGTTTGCTGGGGCAGACGAAACCGGATGGGGCGGAGTTCGATGTTAAGGAGCACTACACGAAATACGAATACCGGATCGCGATGCGGGACGGGGTGCGGCTGTTTACGTCGGTGTATGTGCCGAAGGACGAATCGAAGAGCTATCCCTTTCTGATTAACCGCACGCCCTACAGCGTGGCGCCTTACGGGGTGGACCAATACCGGACGCAACTGGGGCCTTCGCCGGAGTTTGACAAGGCCGGATATATTTTCGTGAACCAGGATGTGCGCGGGCGGTTCATGTCCGAGGGCACGTTTGTGGAGATGCGGCCGCACATCGACAACAAGAAAACGAAGAGCGATGTGGATGACAGCAGCGACCTCTATGACACGATCGAATGGCTGCTGAAAAATGTGCCGAACAACAACGGGCGGGCGGGAATCTGGGGGATTTCGTATCCGGGATTTTTCACGTCGGCGAGTATGATCGATACGCACCCCGCGCTGAAGGCCGCGTCGCCGCAAGCGCCGATGACGGACCTCTTCAAGGGAGACGATGCATATCACGGCGGGGCGTTCATGATGGCGGCGAATTTCGGGTTTTACACTTTCTTCCGGCCGCAAGCGAATCCGGAATTGCCGGCCAAGGTGCGCGTGCCGTTTGAGTATGGGACGCAGGACGGATACGAGTTTTTCCTGAAGGCGGGGACGCTCGGAAATCTGGGGAAGCTGCTGGGCGGGCAGGAGCAGTTGTGGCTGGACCAGGTACAACACGACACGTATGACGACTACTGGAAGGCGCGGAATCTTGCGATGCATACAAAGAATATTCACTGCGCGGTGCTGACGGTGGGCGGATGGTTTGACGCGGAGGACTTGCAGGGGCCGTTCACGCTGTTTCACGCGATCGAGCACGACGACCCGGGAATTTTCAACGCGCTGGTGGTGGGACCGTGGGTACACGGCGGCTGGTATCGGTACGACGGAAATCACCTGGGGCGCGTGAGTTTTGCCGCAAATACGGGGGATTACTACCGGAAGAACATCCTGTTTCCGTTTTTTGAGGCGTACCTGAGGGGCAACGGCGACTCGAAGCTGCCGAAGGCTTATGTGTTTGAGACGGGCACGAACGTGTGGCGGCAGTATGCTTCGTGGCCGCCGAAAAACGTGGAATCGAAGACGCTCTATTTTCACGCGAACGGGGTGCTGTCGTTCGAACCGCCGAAGCAGGAGGCGACGGCGTTTGACGAGTACGTGAGCGATCCGGCGAAGCCGGTGCCGTTCGTGAGTTATGTGGCGCAGACGGTGCCGCAGGAATACATGGTGGCGGACCAGAGGTTTGCCGCTTCGCGGACGGACGTGCTGACGTACCAGACGGAAGTGCTGCAGGAGGACGTAACGATTGCGGGGCCGGTGTCGCCAAAGCTGTTCGTTTCCACGACGGGAACGGATTCGGACTGGGACGCGAAGTTGATTGACGTGTACCCGCCGGATTATCCGCAGAGCAAGCTGGACGAGCCGCGGCCGGAAGAAAAAGGGAAGCCGCGGACGGATGTGGGCGCGCCGGAGTTCACGATGGGCGGTTACGAGCAACTGGTGAGAGGGGAGCCCTTCCGGGGAAAATTCCGGCACAGTTTCGAAAAGCCGGAGGCGTTTACGCCGGGGAAGGTGGAGGAAGTGACTTTCTCGATGCAGGATGTGAACCATACGTTCCAGCGGGGGCACCGGATCATGGTGCAGATACAGAGCTCGTGGTTTCCGCTGACGGACCGGAATCCGCAGACGTTCATGAATATACCGGATGCGAAGGCAGCGGATTTTGTGAAGGCGACAGAACGCGTGTATCACGGGCCGGGACAGGCGTCGGGGATAGAGACGAATGTGATCGTGCCGGGGGAGAAGAAGTAGAAGAGAAGAACAACGCAGAGTGCGCTGAGAGCGCAGAGTACGCAGAGAAGAGTGGAGAATAGCGGCCCGCCTGAGAAGGCGGGCCCTACGAGATTAGACGGGGAGGGATTCGGGCACTGGCTTGGGCGTGGGGAGGCGCTTGGGGAGAGGAGAATCTTTCAGGGATTCGCCGACCTGGCCGACTATGGTTTCGCGGGAGAAGGGTTTTTGGAGGAAGTAGGCGTCCTGGAGGAAATCGTCGCCGGGAGCGGATTGCTCGAGGTAGCCGGTCATATAAATGAATTTGACTTGAGGCAGCAAAGATTTAAGACGCTTGGCGAGGGCGGGGCCGCGCATTTTTGGCATGACGATGTCTGTGAGGACGACGTTGATGGATTTGCCGAAGCGGCTCGCGATATCGAGGGCTTCCAGACCGTCCTCGGCGGTGAGAACGCTGTAGCCAGCGACCTTAAGAAATTCGCAAGCGAGTTCGCGGACTTCGCGCTCGTCTTCGACGACGAGAACAGTCTTGTGGCCGACGACGGTTTCGTGGACTTCCGGAAGCTGGGGAGCCACGTAGGGCTGCTCGAAGGTTTGCGGCAGGTAGACGGTGAAGCGCGCACCGCGGCCAGGGGTAGAGTCGACGTGAACGAAGCCGCCGCTCTGCTTCACGATGCCGTAAACCGTAGCCAGGCCGAGGCCGGTTCCCTTGCCGGGTTCCTTGGTGGTAAAGAATGGCTCGAAGATGTGGGCTTTGGTGGCGGCGTCCATGCCGTGACCGGTGTCGGAGACGGTGAGGAGAATGTAATCTCCGTGATCGACCGAAGAATGAAAGTGCGCGTTTTCGCCGTCGACGAAGAGATTTTGCGTTTCGATGGTGAGCTTGCCGCCGAGAGGCATCGCGTCGCTGGCGTTGACGGTGAGATTAAGGAGAACCTGCTCGAGCTGGCTGGGGTCGGCCTTGATGCGGCCGAGCGAATCGCCGAGACGCAGGCTGAATTCGATGTCTTCGCGAACCAGGCGGCGGAGCAGCTTGCCCATGTCGGCGATGAGTTCGTTGAGGTCGAGGACCTTGGGCTGGAGGACCTGCATCCGGCTGAAGGCAAGCATCTGGCGGGTGAGCGAAGCGGCGCGGTCGGAGGTTTTGCGGATCTGCTGGCAACTCCGGTAAAGCGGCTCCTCTGGCTGGAGGCGGTCGAGAAGCAGGTCACTATGGCCGCGGATTACCGTAAGAAGATTGTTGAAGTCGTGCGCGACGCCGCCCGCCATGCGGCCCAGCGCTTCCATCTTTTGAGCCTGGCGTAGCTGGCCTTCGAGCTGTTCTCGCTGTGTTGCGTTGCGCTTCAAGGTGCCGCGCATACCGTCAAAGGCGCGCGTTAATTCCGACAATTCATCGTTGCCGCTGGCTTCGAAGGGATATTCCATGTCCCCGCGGGCGAGGGCGTGGACACCCTTGACGAGGGAGGCCAGAGGACGGGTGACGGTGTCGGAGATCAGGAAGATGAGCAGGGAGCCGGCAATGATGGCCATCAGGCCGAGGCCGAGGAGGAGACGATTGAGGCGTTGGAGGTAGGCGTCGGCTTCTCTGTGGGACTTGAGAACGATGATGTCCGCAACGGGTTGCAGGCCCGGGGCCAATTCGACAGAGCTGGCGTGATACCGCTCATCGCCCAAAGCAAACTCGGTGGGAACAAACTGGCCGGGAAAAGTGCGCGCAAATTCGGCTTCCTTCAACAGGGGAAGCGTGCTGACGGCGACTTTGCCGGCTTCCCGAAAGATGATGTCGCTGGAGGTGATGCGGGCGAGATCGGCCGCCGCGCGCTCGCTGATCAGGCGGCCGACGAAGACAAAACCGAGAGGAGTTTTGCGGGCGTTGTTGTCATAGAAAGGTTGAAGGACAACCTGATAAAGACTGGAGCCGCTGAACCACCAACTGGAGCTTTCACCGCGCTGAATGGATCGGGAAGCCATTTCCTGGACGGCCGCGACGGTCAGGGAGGATGTGGAGGAGTGGAGAGCTACGATTTTCGCGCTCTTGTCCGTAAGGACGAAGAGGTTGCAATCGTCGGATTGCCAGGGATCTTCGCTGGCATCCCGGATGGCGGTGGGGTCGCCGTTGCGCATGTACGCAAGAGAGGCGAGCAGGTCGGCTTTGCGGCTGAGGGAAGTTTTCTGTTGGTGATGGACGGCCTGGACGGTGAGGGTGGCGTTTTGCGAGTCCAGTTCGATCTGGTGCTCCACCTGGGCCTGCGCGTTGCGGCGAACGACGAGAAGAGTGACGCTGGTGAGCGCGGCGGTGAGGAAAATAAAGGAAAAGAGGAGCTTGGTGCGCAGGCGAAGGTTAGCCGTGCAGTGACGCAGGAGGTCTGCGACAGAGCGGCTGGGAAGGAGCCGGGTAAGGAACTCGTAATACGTCACAGGGCGAGTAGAGTACGGAAAGGGTGGTCTAGGCCAAATGGCCTAGAAGTACCGTTTGCACAGTACGAAGAGTAACTATTGAACGCAACAGTAACTCTTTAAATTGCTGACACATCTGGAGTTAGCCGTATTGACCGATACAGCATCGAAATTCGGCACCTTTAGCACGGGGCGAGAGAAGGCGGGCGAAAATTGCAACTCCGGCGGAACCAAAAAGCGGTGAAGGCGAGCGGGGCGAGCTTAATGAAGTGTTTGCGCAGGTGAACGAGGGCGCGATTCTGCAATTGGGCGAAGCGGCCGGCTTCGCGCGACATGAAGAGAATCTCCAAGCAACGCGGGTAGCGAGAGAGCTCGTAACGGCGGAGGGCGCGCCGGAGATTTGGGTGTGACTGAAGGGAGGCGGCGAGGACGACAGCGTCCTCGATCGCGAGGCAAGCGCCCTGACCAAAGTTCGGGCTGACGGGATGGGCAGCGTCGCCCAGGATGGCGACCCTCCCGACAACCCACGGAAGTGTGGAGAGACGATCTTGAACGCTTGTGCAGATTGCGCTTTCAGCGTTTTCGATGAGTTCGGGGACCGGAGCGTGCCAGCCGGAGAAGAGCCGTAGCAAGGCGTCAGCGGTAGGCAGACAGGTAGGGAGAAGTGATTTGTTGGCGACGGCGAACCAGTGGATGCGCCCGGGGCCGAGGCGCAGAATGCCGAAGCGCGCACCGTGGCCGTAGGACTCGGAGAAGTCGCCATCGCGATCGAGGCCCAGCTGAAGGAGATCCTGTTCAGGATTGATATTGGTTACGCCGCGCCAGACGCTGTAGGGACGGTTGCTGAGTTTGGTTTGCAGGCCGAGAGATTTTCGGACGGCAGAGTGGATGCCATCGCAGGCGACAACGAGGTCGGCTTCGGCAGTGGCTCCATTTTCGAAATGAAGAAGGACGGAATGGGCGCGCTGTTCGAGGCGGGAGAAAGTGTGGTTCAGATGGATGGCCCGGGTGGGAACAGACTGAGCCAGAGAGGATTGCAGTTCGGCACGGTGGATAGCGATGCCGGTGCAATCGTCCGCGGGGAGAGGGAGAGTCTTGATGCGTTCGCCGCTCGAGTCCTTCATTAACAAGCGGCGTAGAGAACGGCCGCGCGTAGCGATTCGCGAGAGAATGTTCGGGTCAATTTGATTGAGGGACCTGACGGCGTTGGGCCAGAGGCTCATCCCTGAGCCGACTTCTTTTATCTCGGGGGCCCGCTCGTAGACATTTACGTCAAAACCGATTTTACGAAGGGCGATAGCGGCGGTGAGTCCGCCGATGCCGCCGCCGATGATGGCCGCACGTTTCACAATTGTCCCCATTCCAGAGTACGACGGAAGGGGAATCGAGATGTCAGGAAAAAGTCTTTCCGAAGCAAACAAATTGTCCTGACCGGGGCGGTCAGAGGGTAGTCAGTTCCTGCTCGCCCGTTATCCAGCCGCGATCGTTACGGTAAACGAAGGAATACCGATCAGGTAATTCGAGCAGCGATGCGATTGGCGGTCAATGAACAAATGGCGAAAACACCTTAATCCATTATCTGGCAATAAAAGGTCGTATCAGGGGGAGCTTCGCCAGCCTGGAGCCCACGCAAACGCTCTTTGGCGATTATGGAGACATCGGATTTGTCCT
>Ga0210410_10001360_pt1 | contig 23228 bp, 20 predicted proteins | sample IncBWC4MmetaG_FD_161058 | JGI IMG/M metagenome (GOLD analysis project Ga0210410, IMG submission 161058) | Forest soil microbial communities from Barre Woods Harvard Forest LTER site, Petersham, Massachusetts, United States - Inc-BW-C-4-M | ecosystem: Environmental > Terrestrial > Soil >... | reverse complement strand
TACCTCCGCTCCTGCCCGGCGCTGGATTTTACTCGTGGATGCGCGTCAATAATTCGATCAGTTTGGCGACTTCCCTTTTGCTAAAGCGCGACTTTAGCCAGTGTTCATGCTGACGGATGGCACTCTTGGCGATCTTCAGCGTCTTGCGCCCTGCGTCAGTGAGATTCAGCGCTTGCTTGCGCCCGTCGCTCCGGCACTTGCCGCGGACCAGATACTCTCTGGACTGCAGCCGGTTGATGATGGCCATGGTTGTGGCGCGATCCATTCTCATCCGCCGCGCAAGATCGGTCTGGGCAATGCCGGGGTGATCATCCACCAGCCACAGCACCGACACCTGCTTTTGGGTCATGTCGAGGTGCGCAAAGCTCTCGGTGAAATGCCGGTATACCGCCCCATACGCCAATCGGATATGGAACCCCACGATGTTTCGGATCTCACCGATATCCTCGTCGCCCTCCACGTGGGGCATGGTAATGGCGATAATTTCCCTTTGTTTCGGCATTTTGGCGCTCTTGCTATAATTGTCAGTGTAACGTACAAACTCAAGCGTAGGAGCGAAATGGCCCGCTTCCCTGACACGCCAAGCTTCACCGGCTTCAATACTCCGTCGCGGATTGAAGCCGACATTGTAAATCTAGTTCACCAGGGCACAATTCCGCCGCAACTTAACGGCGCGTTTTATCGCGTTCAACCCGATCCGCAGTTCCCGCCGCGCCTCGGCGATGACATCGCGTTCAATGGCGACGGAATGATCTCTCGATTCCACCTTCACGGCGGCCAATGCGATTTCCGGCAGCGCTGGGCCCGGACCGACAAGTGGCGGCTCGAAAAGGCGTCCGGCAAGGCTTTGTTCGGGGCTTATCGCAATCCGTTGACGGATGACGAATCGGTCAAGGGCAGGATCCGCGGCACCGCCAACACCAATGCCTGGATTCACGGCGGCAAGCTTTACGCATTGAAGGAGGATTCCCCGGCGCTCGTGATGAATCCGGTGACCTTGGAGACGGAAGGCTACACCTGGTTCGGCGGCAAAATGACCGGACAAACCTTCACGGCTCATCCGAAGGTCGATCCGAACACGGGCAATATGATTGCATTCGGCTACGCCTCATCGGGTCTCTGCACCGACGATTGCACCTACTACGAAGTGAGCCCTGCCGGCGAACTGATCCGCGAACTGTGGTTCAAGGCGCCCTACTATTGCATGATGCATGACTTCGCGATTACCGAGGATTACGCGCTGTTTCACATCGTGCCGTCGGTCGGCAGCTGGGAGCGTCTGAAAAACGGGCTGCCGCATTTCGGATTCGATACGACGCTGCCGGTATATCTCGGCGTCTTGCCGCGGCATCAAGGCGCGACGGCCGCGGACATCCGCTGGTTCAAGCGCGGCAACTGTTTTGCAAGTCACGTGCTCAATGCGTTCCAGGAAGGCAGGAAGATTCATTTCGACACTGCCGAAGCCAAAAACAACATGTTCCCGTTCTTCCCGGATTTGCACGGGGCGCCCTTCAATGGGCAGGAGGCGATGAGCTATCTGACGCGCTGGACCGTGGATATGGGATCCAACGGCTCGGATTTTTCCAGCATCGAAAAGCTGACGCACACCGCGGCGGAATTCCCGCGCATCGATGACCGCTTCGCGGGGCTTCACTACCGCCACGGTTGGCTGCTGGAAATGGATATGCGCCGTGCCGTGGAAATTCGCGGCGGCAGCGCCGGCGGCCTGTTGATGAACTGCCTGTTCCACAAAGATTTGGCAACCGGCGCGGAACAGCATTGGTGGTGCGGGCCCGTCTCGAGCTTGCAAGAAGCCTGCTTCATCCCGCGCAGCAAGGCGGCGCCGGAGGGGGACGGCTGGATCGTGCAGATTTGCAACCGGCTGGACGAGCAGCGCAGCGATCTGCTGTTGTTCGATTCGCTCGAGATCGCCCAGGGACCGATTGCGACCATCAACATTCCGATCCGCATGCGCTTTGGCCTGCACGGCAACTGGGCCGAGGCGGCGGACATTGGTCTGAAGGCGTGAAGATCGGCAGCCGGCCGCATCGATCAAATTACTAAACCGGTTCGCCGGCGCTGCGCGCATGCCGCAGAATCGACTCCTCGTCGCGCTGCGCGCGCCGTGCGAGCAGCAACAACATCAGGACGATCGCCGGCGCGACCCAGTTGATGTCGAGAATCGCGGCACCCAGATCCCCCCCGTTGGCATCGGACATCATACCGACCATGTAGGGCCCCATGCCTAACCCAAAAATCGTCGAGACAATGACGTAAATGCTCGAGGTGATGCCGCGCATACGCGGCAGCACCTGCTCAAACATGATCGTATACAGCGGCGGCAGCCAGCCCGTGAGCACCACACTATAAAGAACGAACCTTGCGTAGAAGCTTGGAATGTCGTTCGAATGGTAGACCCACAATGCGATCAACGGCGACAACCCCAGGGAAACAAGGGTTATATAGGCCCTGCCCGCGCCGGGAAATCGCCCATTGACCCGGTCCGACAGGGGGCCGGCGATCAGTGGCCCGAGCACGCCGATCGCGGCTGCGAGCAGGCCAAATTGCAGCCCGGTCTTGGTCGCCGACAGACCATAGTGCTTCATCAGAAACGATGGCGTGAATCCCATGACGCCGTAGTTGATCATCATCTGCAGCGAGCCGACGGCCATGCACAGCAGCAGCGAGGGTGAATGCGTGATCACCACGAAGGCGGGCTTGTCCGACAACCTCAGGCTTTGCAGCAGATTCAATACGACGAACACGCCGAAGCCAACCACCGACCATTGCAGCGCGTGCGGGTTTACAGAAAACATGCCGAAATGCAGCGGTGGCCGCGGTGAGAGTGCGCTTGTGAGCCGAGTGAGGGCCGCCATCGCCGCAATGAGCGCAGCCAGGACGAACACGTTCACGACCCAATACAAAGTTCCCGCCTTGCGCGTGGCAAGCGAAAACCAGTTGCAGACCGGGGTGACGGAGAGCAGCACCGCCAAGCTCGAGAGAAACGGATGCGGATCTTGCGGCGACTCGATTCCATCCAGCTGGCCGCGTTTGGGTTCGGCCATGCGCCACAGCATGACCGCCAGTCCGAAGCCGGGCAGCGCAGCGATTAGGAAAGCGAATTGCCATCCTCTCATGCCGAGGGGTGCGCCCACGCCCATGAACAGCTCATCCCACCAGTCGGCCGCCACACCGCCCAGCACCAAGGATCCGCCGAGACCCATGGCGATCGCCGCCGCAATCACGGCCGTCGCGAAGCCGCGCTGCGCCTTAGGGTATTGATCAAAGACCAGCGAGTAACCCGCTGGACCGGCGGCGCCCTCGCCGATGCCGACGCCGAGGCGAGAAACGGCCAGCAACGCAAAACCCTGGGCGGCGGCGGCCAGCCCGGTGGCCAGCGACCAGAATGCCAGCGCAATGCCAAGCAGCCGCGTGCGTATCCAACCATCCGCCAACCGCCCGATCGGCAGGGAGAACAATGCGTAGAACAGCGCAAATACCGTGCCGTAGAGCAGGCCCATCTCGGCGTCACCAATGACGAGATCCTTCTTGATGCGCGGTGCGAGAATCGCCAGGATATTGCGGTCGAGCAAGCTCATCGCGTTGGCCAGCGCTACCAGCGCCAGGGCATACTTCGCGGCCCGCGTGACACGCGGCGCGCTCACAGCTTGAACCATCGCTCCGCGTTCGTTTGCATCAGCTTCTTCTTGATCGCCGGCGGGATGTCCAACAAGTCATGCGTGCGGACTTCATCGGCAACGAACTGGTAGGGATAGTCCATCGCGTACATCACGCGGTCCTCACCCACCACCGATTGCGTAAATTTGATCGCGGGCGCCCATGCCATCCCGCTCGTGGTAATCAGCACGTTGGAGCGCAGGTACTCGAGAATGGTTTGCTTCAAAGGCTTATTCCGCTCGTGACGCTTCGCACCGACGCCCGCCTGGTGCATGTAATCGAGGCGATAAACCCAGAATGGCAGCGCCTCGCCCATATGACCGACCATGATCTGCAACTGCGGATAGCGATCGAAAATGCCGATGGTGATCAGGCGCAAGAGATGCAGGCCGGTTTCCACGCCGAAACCGAACACCGCGCCGTCGAGGCCCGCCTCGAGCATCGGCCCGATCATCGAATCCGGGGGCGGCGCCGGGTGGAGGTAGAGCGGCTGGCCGGTGTCGGCCAGCGCGCGGAAAATCGGATCGAATCGCGGATGGTCGAGATACTCGCCCTGGCTATGGCTGTTGATTTGCACGCCTTTGAATCCCAGCTGCTTGGCGCCGCGGATGATCTCGGACGCCGACCATTCAGGGTCCTGCGGCGCAACCGCGGTCATGCCCACATAGCGATCCGGCTTTGCGGCGACGTGCTCGGCGAGAAAATCGTTGGCGCGTTGCGCGATCTGCTTGGCCTCCCGCAGGTCCAGGATGGCCTGCGCGCCGGGCGCGGTGAGCGCGAGGACCGCCTTGTCGATGCCGGTCTCGTCCATATGCCGAATGCGCTGCTCGCCAAGATCAATAAGCCGCTCGATGATCCGGGTTGCGCGCTCAGCAGGACTTTGCGCATAGAAACCCCACAACGAAACCATCCCCTTGTCCGCCGTGCCGTTCTTCACCATCCGCAAATAGACATCGATCTGCTCGCGCGTGGCGAAGGCTTCTTCGGTGGCGATACGCAAGTAGCCGCGGTCGCCGCCGGTCTTCAATGCGTGAGTCATTGCTTATCCTTGATGCACGGCCTTGAGAACCATACAGGCCATGACGCCCTCAGGTCCATCCTCGTGCCCATGGCCGGACCACTTGACGCCGCCGAACGGCGCGTCAGGGCCGCCGAGCATCGTGGTGTTGATGCAGAACATTCCGGCCTCCACTTCGCGCGCCAGGCGCTTTTGACGCTTCGCATCGTTGGTCCAGCTGTACGCGGAAAGTCCGTAGGGAAGGCGATTGGCCTCGGCAATCATGTCCTCTTCCCGTCGGTACGGATTTATCAGGGCAACCGGACCAAACGGCTCTTCGTTCATGATGGCGGTTTCAATCGGGATTTCGGAGAGCACCGACGGCGCGTAGAAGAACCCTTGATTGCCGATTCGCTTACCGCCGCAGTGAAGCTGCGCCCCTGCGGCCGCCGCAGCCCCGATCAGCCGATCCATGGCATCCGGGCGGCGCGCGTTGGCCATCGGCCCCATCTGCACGCCCTGCTCGAGCCCGTTTCCGATACGCAAACTTCTGGCGCGTTCGGCAAAGCCGTCGCGAAAACGGCTGAACACGCCCTCCTGAACGATAAAGCGTGTGGGCGATATGCACACCTGCCCGGCGTTGCGGAACTTCGATGCGACCATCGTATCGAGCACCTGGTCGACATCGACGTCGTCGAACACCAGCACGGCGCCGTGCCCTCCCAGCTCCATCGTGGTGCGCTTGCAATCGTCCGCCGCCAGCTTCAGCAGGTGTTTGCCGACCGCTGTAGAACCGGTGAAGCTGAGCTTGCGGATGATGGGCGACGCGAGCAGATGCCGGGATACCTCGTCGGGGACGCCAAAGACCGCCTGCCCGACTTCCTTCGGCAACCCGGCATCGAGCAGACACTGCAGCACCGCGAGCGCCGATGCAGGTGCCTCCTCGGCCGGCTTCAAGATCACCGAGCAGCCCGCTGCGATCGGCGCGCCGAGCTTGCGCCCGGGATTGCCGATCGGAAAGTTCCAAGGCGCAAACGCCGCGACCGGGCCGACGGGTTCGTAAGTCACGGCTGACTGCATCCCCGCCGGACGCACCAACTGCCGCCCGTAGAGCCTGTGGCACTCGCCGGCGTAGAAATTGAAGAGCCCAACATTCATCATCACTTCGATGCGGGTTTCGGCGAGCGTCTTGCCCTCCTCGAGGGTGGCGATGCGGGCGATGTCCTCCTGCCGTTCCAGCATCAGCCGCGCAGCTCCCGACAAGACGGCGGCGCGCTGCTGCGCCGGCGCATCGCGCCAGAGGCGAAAGCCCCGCTGTGCCGTTTGCAGCGCTCGGTCGAGATCCGCAGCATCAGCCAGCGGCAGCGCACCAAGCGCGGCGCCGGTGGCAGGGTTCACGACGGTGTGCGTGCGGCGATGGCCGACGGGGATTTTCTCCCCGTCGATGATCAGATGCAGTTGTGGATAGCTCATGGCGCTGCCTCGGCTTCGAGCCGTGCCACCTCCCGGCCATAGGGCTTGATGCCGCGTGAAATTACGAGCGCGGCGAGCGGCATGAGTATCGATGCCGTCAACACGATGCTTTTCCACAGGTCGGCATCGGAGCCGAACACCCGTTGGGTAACGCTGCCGATCAACTGGCCGCCGAGCGCCCCAAATACGATGAACATGAACAGGTAGATGGCCGTGACCTGGCCGCGCATTGCGTTCGGTGTGATTCGCTGAATCGCGGCGTTTTGCGGCACGGCCGATGCCAGCCCACACATTCCCGCCACACCCAAACACAGCAGCGCGAGCCCTCCGGAGGGCATCAGCGGAGCAATGATCTCAAACGGCGCCGCGATGGCAAACAGGATCGTCGATGCGCGCACGTTGGCATCCTTGTGGCGTTTGGCGAGCCACTCGACAAACAGGGTGCCGAACGTAGCGCCGAGCAGCGATGATACGAGAAACATGAGACCCATCCAGCGCCCGATCTTAGCTTCGTTCCATCCGTAGGTTCTGATCAAAAACGGCGCGCGCCAGGCTTGCACGCCAATCGCCTGAGTGGCGCTGAACGCCAGACCGATGAACAGCGGCCCGTAAATCGCCCTGCGCGCCCTGATCTCGCGCAGTACATCGATCACCGGCAATGCGCCGTGCCCGGCGGCGCCCCGCCGCTTAGGCTCGGTCGCCAGCAGCAGCAGGCCGGAAATCACCACTCCGGGCGCGCCGACCATCATCAAAATCCATTGCCAGCCGTGGATCGTCAGCCCCTGCCAGTGGCTGACGGGCCAGCTGGCAGCCGCGCTGATGAGCAGCCCGCCCAAAAAAATGCCGAGCGCGTTGCCGCCGATGAAGCCCAGCTGCAGAAAACCGATTGCACGCGGCAACTTCGCCGGCGGGAACAGGTCGGCCAGCATCGAGTATGCTCCCGGCGCATGCGCCGAGCCTCCGGCGCCCACCAGCATTCGGCTGGAGAAGATCTGACCGAAGCTCTGCGCCAGGCCACCCAATGCCGTGATGCTGCCGATGGCGGCAACGCCGCAGGCGAGCACGATCTTGCGGGAGTAGGTGTCCACCAGGCGCGCCATCGGAATCCCGATGAGCACGTAAAATATGACGTTGGCCGGCCCGATTAAAAAGCCCAGTTGTTCATCGGTCAGCTGGAAGTCGGCCTTGATGCGCTGTGCCATCATGGTGAACGCTTGGCCATCGAAAAAATTCAGCATCGTGGCGAGAATTATCACGAACAGCGCGTAATAGGCGGCGCCGCGCGAGGGCCACGGCTGCGCGCCCGGACTCGCGTCCGCCGCCGTCGCGACCCCCGAACCCTCCCCCGTCATTATACTTCTCCTCAGCCAATCCGATTTGTAGACCACGGATTGTATGTGTTAGATACAATATGATTTATGGCTGGTTGTCCAGCTTTTTGTTGCAGCCGAACGCGGGCGCACAAGCGCGGGGAGTATCGGACCACATGCAGAACCTGTCAGGCAAGACCGCATTCGTGACCGGCGGCGCCAGCGGAATTGGACTCGGCATTGCCAAGGCGCTGCTCGGCGCGGGCATGAACGTAGTCATCGCCGATATCCGCAACGATCATCTGCAGGCCGCGCAGGCCGAGCTGGGCTCGCCGCAGCAGGTACTGGCGCTTAAGCTGGACGTGACCGACCGAGCCGACTTTGCGCGCGCCGCCGATGCGGCCGAGGGCCGTTTCGGCAAGATTCACGTGCTTTGTAACAACGCCGGGGTCGCCGTCGTCGGGCCGACGGAACTCGCGACCTTCGCCGACTGGGACTGGGTGATGGGCGTCAACCTTGGCGGCACGATCAACGGCATCGTCACGATTCTGCCGCGCATCATGCGGCACGGCGAAGGCGGGCATATCGTCAATACGGCGTCCATGTCCGGTCTCATGCCGCACCCCGGCGCCACCATTTATGGCACCTCCAAGGGTGCCTCGGTACACATGATGGAATGCATGCGCGCGGAACTCGAACCGCGCGGCATCATCTGCTCCGCTTTCTGTCCCGGCGCCGTGCAATCGAACATCGCCGAGGCGGCCAAGACCCGCCCCGCGCAGCTGTCGGAAACCGGTTACGCCGAGGCCGACAAGCGGCGTCAGCAGGGTGGCAACTTTTTCCACCTGTACATGACGAAGGAAGCCGTGGGCCAGCGTGTACTGCAGGGAATTCTCAACGATGAGCTGTACATCTTGACCCACAGCGAATTCCGTCAAGGCGTCGAGGACCGTGCGCAGGCCATGTGCGCCGCGGTGCCCGACCTGCCGGAGAATCTCGAATACAAGAATACATTCAGCCGCTTGTTTCGCAACCCGATCCACGCGGCGGAGATCGCGCGGCAAAAAGGATCGAAAACATGAAAGACTTCGCGGGCCGCACGGCATTCGTCACCGGCGGAGCGAACGGCATCGGCATCGGACTGGTGCGCGCGCTGCTGGGGCAAGGTTGCAAGGTCGCCATCGCCGACATCCGCCAGGAATCCATAGACGCCGCGTTGCAAACGCTGCATCACGAAAATGTCATGGGCGTGCAGCTCGATGTGTCCTCGCGCGAAGCCATGGCGAGGGCTGCGGACGCGGTCGAAGCGAGGATCGGACCCGTCAGCCTGCTGTTCAACAACGCCGGCATCAACCTGTTTCAGACCATCGAGGAATCGAGCGACAACGACTGGGACTGGGTGATGGGCGTGAACCTGCACGGGCCGATCAACGGTGTGATGACATTCGCGCCGCGCATGATTGCCGCCGGCAAGGGTGGTTACATCGTCAATACCGCTTCGATGGCCGCTTTTTTGGCGGCCGGCAAACCCGGAATCTATAACACCACCAAGTTCGCGGTTCGCGGCATGTCCGAATCGCTGCGCGCGAGCCTTGCGCCGCATGGCATCGGCGTGTCGGTGCTCTGCCCGGGTTTGGTGAAGTCCTATATCTACGCCAGCAACGACATTCGGCCTGCGGGTCTCAAAGCTGGGGCTAGACCGGTGGACGCCGAAGGCGTCAAGCGGCTGGCGGAAATCCACGAGTTCGGCATGGAGCCCGACGTGATCGCGGCCCGCGTGCTCGAAGCCATGCGCGAAAACCGCTTCTACATATTCACGCATCCAGAGTTCAAGGACGAGCTGCGGACCGTGTTCGATGAGATTTTGCGGGATTTTCGTGACTATCCGCCCGACGCTGGACACGAAAAGCGCGTTGGCTTTGAAAAGACGCGCCGCGAAAGCTACGCCCAGCAAAGAAAGGGCCTGAAGGCGACCTAACCTCGCCTGAATTTGTCCTCATCGGTGCTCCTAACGGGCGTGGCCCGTCCAGGTGCGCAGCCCCGGCGCGGTGCGGTCCTCACCGGCGAGCGCCCTGGCCACGGCGGGCCGCGCCGTCATGTTCTCGCGCCACGCAACCAGTGGCGGGCAGCGCTTCGCGACCTCAAGTTCCGGAAACATCCGCTCGACCATCATGCCGCAGTGCGAATAGAAGTTGATGTCGGCCAGGGTGTAGTCATCGCCCGCCAGCCACGCGGTCTTGGCGAGCTGCGCGTTGACCTTGTCGATCGCATAGACGATCTTCTGCGTGGCATTGGCGAGGTCGGCCTCGCTGAAGCCCGAGCGCGCCGTCTGCCATTTCTTGCGCTGATCCGGCAGCGGGATGCGCGTCATCAATTTCTCGAACTCGCCGCTCTCGATCTTGCGCGCGATGATGCCGACCATTCGATGCCAGCCGTGCATCGAGACATGGTTCATCACGTGCTCATCGACGAACTTGTTCCAGTAGCGCATGCGCGCAGCGCCGATGGGGTTGCGCGGCCGCAGCGGCACAGCGGGGAACACATCTTCAAGATACTCGTTGATCACGGTCGTGTGCGTGATGATGTTGCCGTCATGATCGAGCACCGGGACTTGGCCCTCCGGATTGATCGCTACGAACCAATCCGAGTGCTGCTCGAACTTGTGCAAATCCACGTAGATGCTCTCGAAGGCAAGACCCTTCTCGATCAGCGGGACCATCGACTTGAGTGAGTTCGCCACAGGTTCGGCGTGATAATATTTCAGTGTCACGGGGAGGTCCTATCGTGTGGTGTGGGTGCCAAGAATACCGCCGTCGACGGCGATGGATTGCGCGGTGATATGACTGGCGCGGTCGGAGAGCAGGAAACAGGCCAGCTCCGCAAGCTCCTCCGCCGTCCCGATGCGGCCCATCGGCACTCCCTTGCCAAGCAGGGCTCGGATCGAGTCGGGACTCGCGTTTGGATCGAGCTGCATCAGCATCGGCGTTTCGATCAGGCCCGGCAGAACGCAATTGACGCGCACGTTATGCGGCGCGGCCTCAACGGCGGCGGCGCGGGCCAGCCCCAGTACGCCATGTTTGGAGGCGACATAAGCGGCATTGTTGGGCATGCCGCGCTCGCTTGCGAGGCTGCCGGTGACGACTATGCTGCCGCGCTGGCGACCGATCATGCCCGGAAGCACGCGCTTGATCGCCCAGAACACGCTCGTCAGGTTGGTGCGGATCACCGCTTCGAATGTGTCCTCGTCGTAGCCGCCGAGCGGGGCAAATGTGCCGCCCGTACCGGCATTGGCGAACAGCCCCTCGACTGGGCCGAACCTGTCTTCGGCCTTGCCGATGATCGTAAGCAATGCTTTTCGATCCGACACATCGGCGACACCATGCGCCGCCGTGCCGCCTGCACGTTCGATCGAATCGGCCGCTGCGACGAGCTTCGCCGCGCTGCGCGCAATCAGAAACACCTGCGCGCCCCGGCGCGCCAGCAGCGCCGCAGTCGCCTGCCCAATGCCGGTGGACGCGCCAGTGACGAGGACATGGCGGCCGCCAAACTCACTCACGGCAGCGCCATCGACAGGAAATCCACGGCGACATCGTCCGTCATGACAACATTTTGGGACCGGTTTTCTTCGCCGCCTCGATCTCCGCCGCGCGATCGCGCTTGATCGGCACGTCACGCCCGGCCTGCACGGCCGGCCGGTCGCCCACCAGGGTGAGCCAGCGCTTTAGATGGGCGAACTCATCCACGCTCACCCCCGACCATTCGTATCCGGAGACCCAGGGCCACAGCGCCATGTCGGCGATCGAATACGCCCCGGCAATGTACTCGTGGGTCGAGAGCTGCTTGTCCATGACGCCAAACAAGCGCGTCACTTCACGTTGGTAGCGGTCGATCGCGGCCTGGATTTTCTCAGGGAAGTAGCGCAGGAATACATTCGCTTGCCCCATCATGGGCCCCACACCCGACATCTGGAACATCAACCATTGGATCACCTGGCTGCGAACTTGAATATCGCTGGGCAAAAACTTGCCGGTCTTCTCGGCCAGGTAGATGAGAATAGCGCCTGATTCAAACAGTTCGAAGCCATCGTCGACCAACGCCGGAATGCGCCCGTTGGGGTTGATCTTCACATACCAATCGGACTTCTGTTCGTTCGTTGCAAAATCGATCACCCTGACTGCATACGGCAGACCCATTTCTTCCAGCGCGATCGAAATCTTCCAACCGTTCGGTGTGGGCGCGGTATAGAGCGTGATCGACATTATCGGACTCCTCAGCCCCAGCGGTTGATTTCCGGGCCCGGCGCCCAGTAGGCAGTGGGATCGGCAACTCGAGCCAGCGCCAGCGCCTTGTCCACTGCGGACCGCCCCTTGAGGCGTTGCATCCAAGCCATGGTGAGCTTTTTGCCGGCGAAGCCTTCCGGCACCACCTTCACCATGCCGGCAAGCCAGGCATAACTTTCCAGATCGGCAATCGTGAATTCCCCCATCAGCCAGTTGCGTCCAGCAAGTCTTGCCTCGATCTTCTCGACCGCAGCGGCTACCTTGGCCCTGCTGTCGGCGAGTTTGTCGTCCGCAAACACACCCGCGCCGATCATCTCCCAGCGCCAACGCAAATCGGCGCTGCCGATTTTTGCCAGCATCGCGGGATTCACTTTAGGCGGGTGTGCATTGCAGCCCAGTAAGGCGGCGGCGGGCGCGGTACGCTCGATCATCTGGCGGCACCAGCTCATTGTCTCCCAGCGGCCATACGGGTTGGTTGGCCGCAGCGGCGCTCCCGGACCGACATCATCCAAGTAGCAGGCAATGAAGACCGAATCGGCCATTGCCTCACCATCCACCACGAGCACCGGACCTTCACCCTCGACGCTCATCGCAACCTCGGGCTGCCGCGCACAAGGCAGTTCGTGCCGCTCGCCCTCTGCAAGACCGATGCGCACCAGATCAGCTTGAAGACCCTTTTCGAAAAGGGACGCAAGCACCGTAAATGACGGTCCGTTGGGCTCGCCGTGATACAGGGTCATGCTCATGCCATATGCTCCCGGCCGATGTGCGGCTGCTCGAGTATGGTGACGCGCTTGACCATGCTGGTTCTGCCCATTGCCCAGCAAGCCTTGGTGGCGGGGCGCGCATAAATGGCGCGAAGCCAGCGCATGATGTTTGGCGTCAGCTCATCGTTGGACAGCGATGGTTGCGACAGCGGCAGTGCGTACGCGAGGTTGAAACCGTTGGCATCAGCGAGGCTGTACTGGTTGCTCGCCAGCCACGAGCGCTTCGCGAGCGCCTCCTCCAGCATGCGGATGCCGACCGCGACCCGACGCTTTGACTCCTCCATCTCATCGTCGCCGAACAGCCCGTAGATCGCCTTGCGCCACGCCACGCGGCGTTCAGGCAGCGGAATGCGCTCGATCGCCGCCTTGAGTTCCTCCGGGTCCCTGGATCGAACCGCAGGTCCCACGAATACGTTCCACCCGATCATCGAAAAGCTGGGCGCGAGCCATTGGTCCATGAACTTCATCCACCAGCGAATGCGCCAGCGGTCAAGCGGGTCGTCCGGCATCAACTTCGGACCCGGGAAAGTCTCATCGACGTATTCCATGATCGCGGTGGATTCAGTGAGGACGAGACTCCCATGCCTCATCGCCGGAATCGTCCCCTGAGGATTGATCGCCAGGTAGTCGGGCTTGTGCTGGTCAAAATTGAGCAGATCCAGATAGTGGCTGTTGAAGGCCACGCCCTTTTCCATCAAGGCCAGCATGGGTTTGCCGGAATTGGCGTTCGGCTCCCAGTGGTAAAGCGTTACTTCGCCGGTACTCACGCTGCCGCTTTCAGTGCGCGCTGGTCCAAAGCCTCGCATCGACTCGATGTCTGGCTCGGCGGCGCGGCTACAAGCGGTGGCTCGTTCCCACAGACGGACGGGGGACACCTCCCCGCGGTCAGGATGTTTCGGGCCGCATTGACGTCCCGATCGTGCCTGTCACCACAGGCACTACACACCCAAGACCTTATAACGAGCATGTCCAGGCCTGCAGGACCGGTGAGGGCCTTACAGCTGCTGCATGTTCGCGTTGTGTTTCTTTCACTGACGATCTGGACACACCTGCCGGCCTGCTGGCCCTTGTACTGCAACTGTGTTTTGAGCATGCCCCAACCGGCATCCAACACGGATTTGGCCATCCGAGTCTTTGCCAGGCTAAGACTACTCACATCGCCGATTTTGATCGTTTGATAAGTGCTCACGATTTTATTGGAAAACTTATGTAAGGCATCTTTTCGCCGTCTAGCGGCAGTGCGATGCAGGCGCTTGGCTTGACGGTAATGCCCGCGACGCTGTGCGTCAGCGATTTTTCGCTCAATGGACCGATAGAAATGACCCGCTTCCAGCTTATCCCCATCGCTCGTCGCCACGATGTCCTTTAAGCCCAAATCGAGGCCGACCGCCTCTTTCTGAGCCACCGATTGAGACACCTTCTGTACTGTTGGCAGGCACAGCCACCAGTCGCCGACCGAGTCTTGCGCGAAGCAGCCGGATTTCCACGTGGCTTCCTCGAGCAGTTCTCGCTCGAAGATGCGAAAGGCCTTGCCCGAGAAGCGCAAAGATTTGCCCTTCCGTTTCAGCTGCGCTGCCTTGAAAGGCACCCATCCCAAGGATCTCCTTAATCCTTGGCTCACTCGCCAGCGTAGTTTCGCTTTTTTAAATTGCTTTCTCCGGGTCGCCAACTCCGCATTCACGCGCTGGATGGTTTCCGAGCCAATGTGCTCGAAATATTCCGTCGCACCAGAGGTTAGCTTGTCGAGATCAAAGGCGTTGAGCCATCGGGGCTGACCGGCGAAGGGGCGCGCCGCCTTATAGCTTGCGGCGTTGGCGAAATTCCATACCTGATTCACTTCAATTGCTGCAGCGTTGAGCCAGGCGTACCCTTCGCGCTTGACCTTCAGGCGCAGGGTTCGAACGCAGAGTTGACTATCGGTAGTCACGATCGCTCCGAGGATTAACCGAACGAACTTGGATCATTTTCAATTGTCACTCAACAGGCATTTTTCACGCAACTACGAAGAAATGCGAGAACGAGCGCAGCGTGAGCCAGTATCGCTTTGCGGCTCGCGCCTCTGCTCCACTTCGTTGCGCAACCGTCGCAGCCGGGTCGCGTCGTCCTGACGCTCCGTAGGTATTGCGTCGGTGCGATTGAGACCACCCCTCGCGCCCCGTGACGCGAGGGCTGGGCCGTATCAGAACTTATGCTTGATCTCGAGAGCGACTTCCAAGGGTGGGCCCGGCGTGCCGGTCACGAATCCGGCCAGACTGTAGAGGTCGAATTTGTTCAAGTAGTAGAACTTGTCGGTGAGATTCAGTGCGAGCAGTGAGGCCTCCCAGTTACCCTGTTCGGGCTTCCAGGTGAAGCGCGCATTGTAGAGCGTGTAGCCGCCGATGTGGTTGGTATAGGCGTTCACCGGACCGGCCCAGATCTCGGTGCGGAAGTCCGCATCCAGGCGCGGCGTGACCGAGCCTAAGTTGCCCAATGGAATTTTGTACTGGACGCCCGCGTGCCCCTGCCACTCCGGCGTGAACGCCGAGGTGTCCTGCGTCGTCACTCCGGTCGGGAAGTTGGCATTCAAATTCTCGAACTTGAAATTGAGGTAGCTGCCGCTGGCATCGATTTCCAGGCCGGCGACCGGGTGCGCCTCGATCTCGAGTTCCACACCCTTGATGTTCGCATCGCCGGCGTTGTACGGCAGCGCACAGGGCTGATTGGGGGGAAAGCCGGGAGGATTCAAAAAATCGCAGTTGAGCAGCGCCAGCTGGATGTCCTTGTAGTGCGAATAGTAGACGTCCAGGTTTGCGCGCAGGCTGTTGTTGAACCACTCGCTCTTGATCCCGGCCTCGTAGGTGGTCACGGTTTCGGGCTGAAAGGGCACCGCCTGGAAGGGGAAGAACGGCCGCGGATTGACGCCCCCGCCCTTGAACCCGGTGGACACCTGCGCATAGGTCATCAGCGCGTCGGTCCATTGATAGTCGAGATCCACGCGATAGTCGGTCTTGTTCGCGGCGTAGCTGCTCGTCACTCCATTCAGCGCGCTCACCAGGATCGCGCTGCCCCCGGGTCCCCCCTCGGGATTCGTACGGATGTAGGTGTAATCCTTGGTCTGTTTGGTGTAGCGCACGCCCGCGGTCAAGTTGAGCTTGTCCGTGAGGTGCCACACGGTGTGCAGAAAACCGGCCTTGTCCGTCGCCTTCACCGGATCGTTGCCGAGAAAATCCAGAGCGCCCGGGAAGATCGCATACCACAGATCCTGGTGCGTACCGTAGGTGGTGAGTTCATCGAAGTAGAAAGCGCCCACGGTGTAGTCCAACAGCTTGCCGTAGCTGCCATTCAGGCGCAGCTCCTGGCTGAACTGGTGGTGCTGCAAATATTCCCCGCCCAGACCCTCTGGCCACTCGGAGGCGTCGTTGTCTTCGTACCAGGTCGAGGAGTAGCCGCGAAACCCTGAGATGGACTTGAGCGCCAGGGTGTCGGCGATCTTCCAATCGACCGTCATCTGAGTGCCCCAGTTGAGCAGGTCAGAGGTGTCGGGCGCAGAGTACGCCGGCGCGGCCTGCAAGATATTGCCGGGAAACGGGAACGGGATGCCGCCGGCGAACGCCGGCATATTGAAGCCGGCGTAACTTGTCCAGCGGTTCGGCGAGAGGATCGCCGGCACCAGGGTGCTGTTGTAAGGCAGGGACGCCGTGGCGCCCGTCACCGTGTTGGTTGCCTGGAGAGTGGTGGTATTGTGGTTCGCAGCCAGCAGCGTGGTGGCCGGATTCTCCTGATTCTGCACGGTGATATCGCCGCTGACGTTCACCTCCACGTTAGCGGCAGGCAGCCAGCGCGCGGCCAGGCGCAGCCCCTGGTAGTTCGTGCCGCCTTCCTGGTTCTTCAGGCAATTGCCCGCATGCGTCACGAAGCCCGCAGGGATGGAATAGGTGCCGGGCGGGCCGTTGGGTACGCCGGTCGCCGGGTTCACCGGCGTGGCCGTGAAGCTCGGATGCGAACAGCCGAAGTCGAACACGTTCACATAACCGTCCTGATGGTTGTACACCGCAGACATGCGAACGAAGAGATCGTCCGGCACCACCACGAAATCGCTGGCGGCGCGCGCCTCGATGTGATTGCGGCTGCCGTACAGAACGTCGAGAAAGTTGCCGCCCGTGCCGTCGGGCTTCTTCGAGACCAGCTTGATCGACCCGCCGATCGAATTCATGCCCTGCAGAGTACCCTGCGGACCGCGCAGCACCTCCACCCGCTCGAGATCCAAAAGGTCCAGCGCCGACCCGGTGAGCGTGGCGTAATAGACGTCGTCAATATAGAGGCCCACCCCCGGCTCGAGCGCGGGGTCGTGGTCGTACTGGCCGATGCCGCGGATGTACCCGACCATCGAGGGGCCGAAAGCTGTCGACCCCTTGAGCAGTGTCGTGCTCGGCACATCAGCAGCGATGTCGTTTACAGTGGTCATGCTGCGATCTTCGATCATCTGCGCACTGATCGCGGTGATGGCCAGAGGCGTGGTCTGCAGGTCCTCCCTGCGAAACTGCGCCGTGACGATGATCTCAGCCAGCTGATTTGATTGATCGCCCGGCAGTGCTGCCTGCTCCGCTGTGGCAGCGGCGGCCATGACCATGGCGCCCGCCATGCAACCAGCCAGCGCCGCGCAAAGCATTGAAATTATTCGTGAAGTAGCCCCCATGTCACTCCCTCCCTTTTTAGTACCGACACAGAATCGCTTTTCGCCGCGTTCGTTTTTTTGTAAGTAAAACAAACAAATTTGGCGAACGCAAGACTGAAACAATTGTTAGCATCCGCGCCATCCGCTGCTTCTAGCTCGCGAGTCCGAGTGCTGCTATCGCGTTGTCTTTCAAGATGAGATCGTGGACCTCGGGTTTGAAGCCCGCTTCACGGAAGTCCTTGATCCAGCGGTCGGGCTTGATCAATGGGAAGTCCGATCCGAACAGCATTTTGCGCTTGAGTTGAGTGTTCGCGTATTGCACCAACTGCGGCGGAAAATATTTCGGCGACCAGCCGGACAGATCAATATACACATTGGGTTTGTGCAAACACACCGACAGAGCCTCGTCCTGCCACGGCCAGGACGGATGCGCGATGATGATCGTCATGTCCGGAAAATCTGCCGCCACATCGTCGACATGCATGGGATTCGAGTACTTCAGGCGCAGTCCGCCGCCGCCGCGCATGCCGGTGCCGATCCCAGAATGACCGCTGTGGAAGATGGCCGGTAATTTATGTTCCGCGATTACCTCGTAGAGCCCATACGCCATCCGGTCGTTCGGAAAGAATCCTTGCACGGTCGGGTGGAACTTGAATCCTCTCACCGCCTTTTCGTTGATCAGTTGGCGAGCCTCGCGCACGCCCATCTTGCCTTTGTGCGGATCGATGCTGGCAAACGCCACCATGATGTCGCTGTTCTCGCGCGCCGCGTCGCACACCTCTGAGTTCGGAATGCGCTTCGCGCCGAGCTCATGCTCCGCGTCCACGGTGAACATCACCAGCCCGATCTTGCGTTCACGATAATAGGCAATGGTCTCGGCGATCGTGGGACGTTTGGCGGCCTTGAAATATTTCGACGCCGCATCCTCGAATTCCTGCCAAATCTCGTCCGCCGGCTGCCGGCAAGACACCTCCGCGTGCGTATGCACGTCGATCGCAATCAAATCGTTGACCTTCATGTCGCTGATCCTAGGCTACGAACTGCTCGTTGTCGGGCGGCGCTGGGTGTGACCTCGGCGCAATTTTGAGAGGCTCCAAGGACAGTTGCGTCAGGCCATGGAGCAAAGCGAGCAGGTGCAGCCGCTCCTGCGGGCCGATTTGCGCGATGACGCGCGCCTCATGCTGTGAATGCAGCTCCGCGGCACGCTGCAGCAATGCCCGGCCTCGAGCAGTTAGATTGAGCGAGTAGCTGCGGGCATCAGACTCGGACTTGCGGCGCCGAATCAACGCGCGGTTCTCAAGATCGGCGATCGTTGCGACAAAATTAGCTTTTTGTATTCCAAGCGCCTCGGACACACAGGACTGACTGGTTCCTGGGTTTTGTTCGATCAAGAGCAGCACCGCGAACTGCGCGGGCCGCAAAATCAGCGGCGCAAGGGCTTGACTCAAATCCGCGAAAATAACGCCCTGTGCCCGGCGCAGCGCATAGCCGACGTAGCCGACAAGTGGTGTCATTTTCACGTCTCGGTGCCTCTCCTATCGCGGTCGCATCGGGTCGCCTGCTGGGTTTTGCGGCAATTTATCCCCACGGAACGAAAAAAACTCGACGAAGAGTGATATGGATTTGGCTGCATCGAGCAGCGAGACCGGCGCGCGGGGCCGAATTAAACTCATCCCGCCCTTGACCCCTCCGTGTAGCCGCTGCGTGTAGCCGCGCCGATTTCCCGACCTGGCATGTATCGTGCTTAAGCCTGCAAAATAGTGCGGCAGATAATTATTTGGTATAACTATCTCCTGTCAGGGCTTGAACGCACTATAAAGTCTATTCCCGTCGGTTATCGGGACGAGTCCGCGACGGGGGGAGTAACAAATGGCCCACATCGAGTCGTTTTCGACGGCTGGCCTCGACCCGCGCCATAAGCTCACATTCTGGAATGACCGGGCGAGCGAGAGTTTCTCTCCCCTGGTGTCCGAACCAGAGGATATACGGGTATTCAACGGCTCCATCGTGCGCGGTTCGCTCGGCGATTTGAGCGTCGCCGAAGTGTATTCCGATGCGCAGATCGTCCGGCATTCGCGCTCGCATGTGGCGCGCACCAAGAATGCGATGTTCTTTCTGCACCTGCAATTGGAGGGCGAAAGCATCAACCGGCAGGACGGGCGCGAGTCATTTCTGCAAGCCGGCGATTTTACGCTGTGCGACAGCACGCGCCGCTACGAAATCGTATTCACCGGCGCGAACCGCATGCTGGTCCTCGGCATACCGAACACGGTCCTGCGCCGTCAGGTGGGATGCCCCGAGTGCCTCGCCGCCATCCCGATGCAGGGCGGACGGGGCGCCAGCGGGTTATTGTCGCAGCTGCTGCGCAAGTATTGGCGCGAATACCATCAGGGCCTCGATGAGCAAACCTGCGGCCGAGTCGCAGTTGCCATCCTCGACCTCATCGGCGCTGCCTATGCGGATCTGCCGCAGGCACTCGCCGATCGATCCTCGCTGGGAACGGCACATCGAATCCGCATCATCAATTACATCGAGGCGCATCTGAGCGATCCGGATTTGACTCCGACGCGTATCGCCCTGGCTTGCAAGATGACCACGCGCTACCTGCATCACCTCTTTTCTGATCAGGAGGACACCGTGGCGCGATACATTTTGCGCCGCCGCCTGGAGGCGTGCTCGCAAGCGCTGCAATCAACCGCTCAACGAGGCCGCACCGTGACCGCCATTGCATTCGACTACGGATTCAATAGTCCAACTCACTTCGGCCGCGTATTTCGCGCGAAGTTCAACGTGACGCCGCGCGAATATCGTCGCGACAACGGCAGCGCGCGCTAACGGCGGCCGCCTGCGTCTTTGTCCTGATTGGCACGGTGAACGATATAGGCGCGGATGCTCTCCAGGTCCTGAGGCGTGATTTCGGCCTTGAACGCCACCATGCCGCGGTCCGCGAGGCTGCCCTGGCGCACGACCACGTCCATCGCCGCGGCGTCCTTGATGTCACTCGAATAGCGCAGGTCCGGCAACACCCCCGATCCGGTAGCCGCGTCGCCATGACAGGTCGAACAATAAGTGTGATAGAGCACCTTGCCTGCCTCGACGGTGGTCGCGGGCGCAGTATCGGGCGGCGGGTCAAGAACGACGGGAGTCGCCGCGGGCAGCGGCGGTAAATTTTTGTTTGCGCCCAGCTTGAACACGAGCACTCGCGGCAGGTTCGAGGCGATGTGCGAAACGAGCGCCAGCTCGCCCGCGGCCAGACCAAAGGCACCGCCCCAGCCGACTTCTATTGCAACGTATTGTTCGCCGTCGACCTCGTAGGATATGGGTCCGGCAAGTACGCCGGCCTGTGTCTCGGCGGACCACAGGCGCTCCCCGGTGTCGGCTCGGTAAGCGATGAATTGGCCCATTCCAGTTCCTTGGAACACGAGGTTACCCGCGGTCGACACGACGCCGCCGTTCCAAGGATGTCCAAGTTCAACTCGCCAGACCTCTTTGCGGGCGACCGGATCCCAGGCCGCGAGATGGCCCTTCAGTCCGCCCTCGATTTGCTCTTTAATCTTGGGATCCTGCGGCAGACTTCCCGAAGTGAATTCATCCCCGGTATTCCAAGCGAGCTGGCGAAGCGGCGAATTCCTTTCGGGAGAAAATGGAAATGCCGCCTCGGTGACGGGGAGGTACACCAGCTTGGTGAGGGGACTGAACGACATCGGCTGCCAGCTGTGCGCGCCACCCGGGCCGGGCATGGACACGAACAGCTTGCCGCTCTCGCCGTAGCGGGCCACATGAACTTCGATCGGGCGTCCGGTTTTCGGATCGATCCCCTTGGCCCAGGTGGTCGTGGTAAAAGCCTCTGCGGATATCAGTTGCCCGGTCGCGCGGTCCAGCACGTAGAAAAATCCATTCTTGGGCGCCTGCATGAGAACCGCCCGATCTGCGCCGCCGATCTTCAAATCGGCGAGTATCATCGGCGAGCAAGCATCGAAGTCCCACTCGTCGCCGGGCGTGGTTTGATAGTGCCACACGTACTCCCCGGTATCGGCCTTCAGCGCGAGGATCGACGACAAATACAATGCATCGCCATGCATCTTGCCGCGGTTCCACACTCCATTTCCCACTCCGATGTAGACGAGGTTCAGCCGCGGGTCGTACACGATAGAATCCCATACCGGGCCGCCTCCGCCGAGTTTCCACCACTCGCCGCTCCAGGTCTTTGCCGCCCTTTGCAACGCCGGGTTTTCGAACGGCTTCGACGGATCTCCCGGAACCGTGTAAAACCGCCACACTTGTTTGCCGTTTTCGGCATCGTAGGCGGTGACATAGCCGCGCACGCCCATCTCGCCGCCGCCATTGCCGATCAGCACCATGCCTTTGACGATGCGCGGCGCTCCGGTGATGGTGTAGCGCCCGCCATCGGGGACCGTCTTGACTTCCCACTCAGGTTTGCCGGATCCGGCATCCAGAGCAATGAGCCGACCGTCCAGTGTCCCCAAGTAGACGCGGCCTCTCCACGCTGCGACGCCACGATTCACGACATCGCAGCACGCATTGATACCTGCCTGGCCCGGGACTTTTGGATCATAAATCCACAGAGGTGCGCCGGTCTTGGCATCCAGCGCGAACACCTTGCTCCACGCACTGGTCACATACATGACCCCATCGATGACCAGCGGCGTTGATTCCTGGCCGCGGTGCGCGGTGTCGAGATCGTAGAACCAGGCAAGCCCCAGTTGCTTGACCGTGTCGGCGTTGATCTTTTGCGATGGACTGAAGCGCTGTTCATCAAGGGTGCGCCCCGGGCTGATCCAATTGCCCGGTTCGCCATTTGCAGCCAGGAGGCGCGCATCGTCCACCGCTGCCGCCGGTTTGGGGGTCGGCAAGGAATCCGCAGGTTTGGATGGCGGCGGCTGATTGCACGCCGCGAGCGCGACAGCCAGTGCGGCCAACGCGGTGAGCCGAGGCGTCATTCGGTCGGAGAATTGTCGCCGGCGGCTGATGGGCTGATGCACAGCAACGTCGATTGGGTCAACAGTGGGCGTGCTGTTCAACTCAGGTTCTCCGCGCCTTTGCGTGTGGATGTTCAGGTTCAATGAGGCGCCACTGTCGCGGGTGGCTACTCGACGGAGAATGAGCTTCGAATCGATCCACAGCGAACGCCTGCCGAGGGCGCAACGGGCTAGCATAGAGGTCTGATTATCTAGAAGGATTTGCGATGCGCGCCTATGAACTCCTCGCCGGAAGCCACGATGGGCTGCGCCGCTGTGGCGGCAGACACTTCGGCGAAGTGGTGCTCAGGATTTGAGCGCCGCACCGACGGTACGGGATGCGGTCTATTCGCTGCTGCGCGAATTCGGTTTGACCACGATTTTCGGTAATCCCGGATCCACTGAGCTGCCGATGTACCGTGAATTTCCCGCCGACTTCCGCTACGTGCTCGGCCTGCAGGAGTCGATCGTGGTCGCAATGGCCGATGGTTTCGCCCAAGCCCGCCGCGACGCCGCGCTCGTGAACCTACACTCCGCCATCGGTGTCGGTCACGCCATGGGCAGCGTGTTCACCGCCTATCGTAATCAAACCCCGCTGGTGATCACCGCCGGCCAGCAGGCGCGCTCCCTGCTGCCTCTCGAGCCCTTCCTCTATTCCGAACAGGCGGCGCAGCTGCCAAAGCCGTACGTCAAATGGAGCTGCGAGCCGGCCCTTGCTGCCGATGTGCCCGCAGCCATCGCGCGCGCTTATTACATCGCCATGCAATCGCCGCGCGGCCCCACCTTCGTGTCGATTCCGGTCGATGACTGGGACCGACCGTGTCTTGCGCTCGCGCCGCGACGAGTCAGCCGCTGCAGCGCGGGCGATCCTGAGCTCCTGGCCGGCGCCGCGGCCGCGCTGCGCGCCGCTCGTCAGCCCGTCATCGTGGTCGGCGCATCCGTTGCTCGCGACGATGCGTGGGATGAAACGATCGCGCTCGCCGAGGAGCATCAAGCTTACGTTTGGGTGAGCCCGATGTCGGCGCGCAATAGTTTTCCGGAGCGGCATCCGCTGTTCGCGGGATTCCTACCCGCCGATCGCGCCGCGATT